>Ga0180008_1000319_pt1 | contig 45284 bp, 41 predicted proteins | sample MM_PW_MetaG_FD_121121 | JGI IMG/M metagenome (GOLD analysis project Ga0180008, IMG submission 121121) | Groundwater microbial communities from the Aspo Hard Rock Laboratory (HRL) deep subsurface site, Sweden - MM_PW_MetaG | ecosystem: Environmental > Aquatic > Deep subsurface > Groundwater... | reverse complement strand
CGTAGACGGCAACAAAGGCCGCGCATTCGCAATCGGTCCGTCGATTAGATACAGCGCAGACAGCGGCTGGTTCGTTACTGCCAAATGGCAGCGCGAGCAAGCTGTGCGTAATCGGGCCGAGGGCGAGGCTTACTGGTTGAAATTAACCATTCCTCTCTAATCAGTTCGGCATGCACCGAGCAGCACTGTGCGTTCGGAGTGTGATTCTCGCGGGGCCATATCCAGCGCTCTAGTAGGGAACCTGATTGGAGAATAAATCTCTACATACAGGCGATTGGCAGCGTGTTTATCGCCATCAGGATCTCTTCTATTCTTTTATTAGCGCTCAGCACTGCTATCGGCTAGCCGGGAGTACCGCGCGGCCTGCCCTGCTGAAGAGTCACCCACCTGAAAAGAGGATTGCCCCATGCCTGTTGTACGAGTTAGCTGGTTTGAAGGAAAAGACCACGCCGCGAAAGAAGCCGTCGCGGCTGAAATCACCCAAAGCATCGTAAAAAACACCGGCACCGACCCGAACTATATCTACGTCATTTTTGAAGACGTGGCCCCATCTGACTGGGCAGGAGCCGGCAAGCTGTTTGGCGCAGATCCTGAGAAGAGTTGACGTTTGCGCGTTAAACCCAACGGGCTGCGAGACATCAGTTCTCGTAGCCCGTGCTTCAACTCTTCCTCACGTGGGCGTCCGATTCCCAATCGACGTGCTCAAATTGCTCGACCAGAAAATTGATGAATGCACGCACTTTGGACGCCAAGTGTTTGCGGGTCGGGTAAACCGCATAAATGCCCAGCTCTATGGATCGATACGCTGGTAGTAGCTCTACTAGCCTACCCTCGCGAATATCCTCGCTAACCATGAAACTGGGCTGCAGCAGGATCCCGCCAGCATTCAACGCAACGGCTCGGCAGGTATCACCATTATTGCAGCGAATGACTGACCGTGTGCTGACCTTATGCTCGCCATCCGGCCCGCTAAAACTCCATTCGCTACCGCTCGAAAAATTGCTATAGGCAATCACTCGGTGATCAATCAGGTCTTCTGGTTTTGTCATCGGCGTATGGTTTGCCAGATAGTCCGGTGATGCACACAGACGCATCCGAGTGCTCGCGAAACGCCGTCCCACCAGCGATGAACTTTCCATCCGCGCAATCCGTACTGCGACGTCATACCCCTCTTCCACCAGATCGACCTGACGATCGTTCAGGCTGATGTCCAGTTCAAGTTTTGGGTGCAGGCTCAAAAAATGCGTCCAGAGCGGTGCCAAATGCAACACGCCAAAGCTCACCGGCGCATTCACTCTCAGGACGCCAGCAGGCTCATGAGAGCCGGACGAAACCGTGCTCTCCGCTTCCCCCATCAACGCCAACACTTCCTGCGCTTGCTGGTAGAAAACCCGCCCTTCTTCTGTAAGCGATAAGCGTCGTGTCGTGCGTTGCAACAAGCGCACGCCCAGACGTTCCTCCAGCGCGTTTACGTGTCTGGAAACCGCGGCTTTAGACATTTCCAACGCTTCAACGGCGCCGACGAAGCTGCCCTTGTCGACCACCGCGCAAAAGACTTGCATCTCCAGTGCACGATCCATTATTGACTCACTTTACGGAACTATAAGTCACATTAAAGCAGCTTTATCTCGATTAACGAATCTTTAAACTGAGCCCATCAAAACGCACACCAGGAGATACCCGCATGAACATTACCCTTATCGGTACCGGCAACATGGGCTCGGCTTTTGCTCAACAGTTATCCCAAGCAGGCCATCAGGTTCGCATCACCGGACGTGATCTGGACAAGGCACGCGCCGTCGCAGCACAGTATGCAAACGTCGAAGCGTTCGCCGCCGACCAGGCGCTTGGCCAGAACGAAGTAGTGATCGTCGCTACTGCATACCAAGACGCGGTAGCCGCACTGAGTGGCCTGGGCAGGCTCGACGGCAAAGTGATCATCGACATCACCAACCCGCTGACCGCCGACTACATGGGCCTGACCATTGGCCACAGCACCAGTGCAGCGGAGGAAATTGCCAAGGCGCTGCCCGGCGTAGAGCTGGTTAAAGGCTTCAACACTTTGTTCGCTCAGGTATTGGCCTCCGGCCCCAACTTTGCCAACGGCCAACAGGGCAGCGTATTCCTGGCAAGCGACAGCGCGCGGGCCAAACAGAACGCTGCCGCCTTGGCAGAAAGCCTGGGTTGGCAAACCGTGGATGCTGGCGGCCTGGTCAACGCTCGTTATCTCGAGGCGCTGGCCGGACTGAACATCTATCTCGGCTATGGCGCCGGCCTCGGCACCCAGATCGCGCCGACCTGGCTCAATCGTTAGTTCTATTTATTCATTGCCTGGCGCTACGGCCAAACGGCTGTGGCCCATGGCAACCCACACTCATACGTTATTGGACCTTCCCATGATCGCTACAAATCGCACCCTCCCCTATGCCGCTCTGGTTCTGCGCGTGATCCTCGGCGTGATGTTTCTTGCCCACGGCCTGACCAAGCTGCTGGTCTTTACCCCGGCTGGCACTGCAGGTTTCTTTGAGTCCATCGGTTTCCCAGGTTTTCTTGCGTACCCGGTTATTGCCTTCGAAGTGGTAGGCGGCCTGTTTCTTATTCTAGGAGTTTTTGCGCGCTGGGTAGCAGCCATAGCCACAGTACAACTACTGGTGGCAGCAAGTGTGCACTTCGGCAACGGCTGGAGCTTTACTAACACCAATGGCGGTTGGGAATACCCGGTGTTTCTAGCCTTCACTGCTCTGGCTTTGGCTCTGCTGGATGACGGTGCATTTGCGCTGAAGCGCTCGGTACGTAACCAGCCTCTGTAACGTTAACTTGGTCGGCCTTGTTGCCAGGCCGACCAAGCATGCCCGAATCGGGCATCGACGAAGTTTTCCATTCAAGAAAGCTGTAGCGATCAATCTCAACGCGTAAAGAGCGTTCGGGCTGATCACTAACATCAAGCGGCACATTCACTCGGCAAGATCACTAATGGTCGATTAGGATTACATCGATGACATCGTCTTGATAGACCGTATACAAATTGCCGAATGCATTATCACGAACAGTGCTTCAATAAATTTTCGAGCTGATACGAAAACCTTTACTTATACTTTTCCGTGGTTACATATCATTCTCTGTAATCTAGAGGCTGACCCTCAAACAACATGGCCGAAACAAAAGTGGCGGTATAATTTTTATATCGAGGGCATTGATAACTCCAACGAGCTTTATGACTTAGATTGGGCACTATGGGATGAGTTATGACGTTTGCCGCTGGCTCCTGCGTCGCCTTCGCTGGAGCAGGCTGATGCCGATCATGCGTTGGGAGAACTAGCGAGGTACGGCCACAGGGATTCGCGGGCATGATGTCTACACGGTATGAGAGCTGTCGACTTTTTGATAAGGTTGCGGTCCGAACTGCAGTTACAAACTATTCCGAGAATGCGGAAATACCATGGCAAAAAAGCGTAACGTACTTTTAACTGCAGCGGCGCCATACGGGGCTAAAAATGATTTAAACCCTACGCTGATAGATGTAGCGCGGGTGGCAGGTGTCTCGCCTATAACTGTCTCTAGAGCGTTGCATAGACCGGATATTGTTTCTAAAAGTACTAGAGAGAAAGTCCTTGCTGCAGTACAAGAGACAGGATATGTGTCGAACTTGCTTGCGGGTGGATTAGCAAGTAACAAAAGTCGTTTGGTAGCGATCTTCCTGCCTACCATTGCAAACTCAATATTTGCCGATACAGTTCAGTCTTTAATGGATAGGTTGACGGACGCAGGTTACCAGACCCTGCTTGGTCTTACTGGATATTCAGCTCAGCAGGAGGAGAAATTACTTGACGCGGTATTGGGTAGGCGCCCTGATGGGATCGTTCTGACCGGAACTCTACATACTGAGTCGACTCGTTTGCGCCTTGCTAAATCAGGGATTCCAGTGGTGGAGGCTTGGGACTTGAGCGAGCAGCCGATTGATATGCTAGTTGGCTTCTCCCATGAAGCGGTCGGTCAAGCTACTGCGAGACACCTCATCGGCAAGGGCTACAAGCGCTTTTCTGTAGTCTCTATCAGCGATCCTCGGGGCCTGCGCCGATGTAATAGTTTGCTAGCTGAACTTAAGCTTCATGGACTGGATTCAGTACCGCTTGAGATATTAACACCGCCTTCGACGCTGGAAACAGGGCGAGAAGGGCTGCGTAATCTTCTGAACAACGGTGGAGCGCCGGATGTGGTGGTCTGTAGTTCCGACACTATTGCTCAAGGCGTGCTCGCCGAGGCTGCCAGCAGAGGGTTGCGTGTGCCGGAAGATTTAGCTGTTATGGGCTTCGGTGATCTAAGCAGCGCAGCGCAAGTGTTTCCTGCCTTGTCCAGTGTACGGGTCGATGGTAAGCGTATCGGTGATCAGGTAGCGCAGGCACTCCTTCATCGCTTCAAGAACCCCGGTAGCGCTCATCCGGTCCGGGTGGACACCGGTTTTTCAATCATTGATCGTCAGAGCACCTAGCGCGACGCTGTGATCAGCTATTGACGCCTGGATGATTGCGCAATCATAGTGGTGCTTGCGTAAAGCGTGGGCCGATTCAACACTGCTCACAAATGATTGCGCAATCATAGATCGGGGTATGAATAACGCACTGCGCCGGGATGGGCGAACGTCAGCAGGATGAAGACTTGTATCCGGGCTGGTAGGTCGTTGTGCGATCGTCAAAGGACGTTTGTGATCGGTCCTTCTCATTGCCGCCTAGCCAATCTGAGGAATGCCACATGTTTAATGTTCAACCAGCCAAGTCTGGTGATGAAGACCGTATTTCGCACATTAAGGTCTCTTCTGTATTTCTACCACTGGCTAACCCAATCAGCGATGCCAAGGTTTTAACCGGTAGACAAAAGCCGATGACCGAAATCGCCGTTCTGTTTGTCGAAATCGAGACGGTCGATGGCCATCGTGGTCTCGGGTTCAGCTACTCCAAACGCGCTGGCGGCCCGGGCCAGTTCGCCCATGCAAAGGAGATTGCACCTGCTCTGATTGGTGAAAATCCTAGCGATGTTGCCAAGCTCTGGACTAAGTTGTGCTGGGCCGGTGCATCAGTTGGCCGCAGCGGGCTTTCAACACAGGCTATCGGTGCGTTTGACGTCGCCCTGTGGGATATGAAGGCAAAGCGAGCCAATCTTTCGCTAGCACGTCTGCTGGGGGCACAACGCGATTCGGTACGCTGCTACAACACTTCGGGGGGATTTCTACATACCCCGCTTGAACAGTTGCTTGTAAATACCGACATCTCCCGTGAAAGGGTATTGGTGGTATCAAATTAAAAGTAGGTCAGCCGGACTGCGCTATTGATATCAAGCGTGTAAGCGCCGTCCGGAAGCATTTAGGTGACGACTTTCCCTTAATGGTGGATGCAAATCAGCAATGGGATCGTCCGACCGCCCAACGAATGTGTCGGCGCTTCGAAGAATTTAATCTGATTTGGATTGAAGAGCCGTTGGACTGCTACGACGCAGAAGGCCATGCGGCCTTAGCTCAGAAATTTGATACTCCGATTGCCACTGGTGAGATGCTCACAAGTGTTGCCGAGCACGCTGAGTTCATCAACTGCCGAGGGGCCGACTTCTTGATGCCCGACGCGCCACGTGTTGGTGGTATCACCCCCTACCTTAAAGTCGCAGCGATGGCCGAGCAGGCGGGCATGATGCTAGCGCCACACTTCGCTATGGAACTCCATATCCACTTGGCGGCAGCGTATCCAACTGAGCCATGGGTTGAGCACTTTGAGTGGCTGGAGCCGTTGTTCAACGAGCGGCTTGAAACCCGTGACGGACGCATGCTTGTACCCACTAGACCAGGTCTGGGCTTGTCATTAAGCGAGCAGGTGAAGCCTTGGACAGCCCAGGTTGTTGAGGTAGGCAACCTTCCATAAGGAACAATCGCACCGCTGAACCATTCATAGGCTGCGGCCTCCTGTGACTGACCGCACCGGCCTAAACGCGGACAATCATCGGTTTTGAACGAGCCCCCTGAAACACCGGACACCGTTTCCCCCTTACCATAAGGGATAGGCAAACGGTCGTGTTTATGACTACCAGCAAAGACAGACATATCGAAGTGCTCGGCCAGGAGCGGCGTCGCCGCTGGAGTGTCGAGGAGAAGCTCACCATGGTGCGCGAGAGTCTTGAGCCCGGGCACAGCGTCTCAGTGGTCGCCCGACGCCACGGCATCAACCCCAACCAGCTGTTTCATTGGCGCAAGCTCTACCAGGATGGCAGCCTGTCGGCAGTGAGCGCCGGAGAGGCCGTAGTCCCGGCTTCGGAGCTGGCCGATGCGATGAAGCAAATCCGCGAACTGCAACGGATGCTGGGCAAGAAGACCATGGAAGCGGAAGTTCTCAAGGAAGCTGTGGAGATCGCCCGCTCGCGAAAATGGATTGCGCACTCACCCTTGTTGCCGGGGGACGACCAGTGAAGCTGGTCAGCGAATGTCTCGGTGTGTCGCGCTCGCAACTGACGGCTCGAATCAAGCAGGCCAATGAAGACAAAGGAGCCCGTCGTCGTCGTATCCCTGACGATACGGCTCTGGTGGAGCGGATCAAGGCCTCAATCTCCGACTTGCCCAGCTATGGCTACCGCCGGGTCTGGGCGCTTTTACGTAGACAGGCCGAGCCGGTGGTCAATGTGAAACGGGTTTACCGGGTCATGCGCGACCATGACCTGCTGCTGGAGAAACGCCGCAAACAGCCCGGTGTGGCTCGTCGTCATGAAGGCCGAGTGGCAGTGGGCGAGAGCAATACCCGTTGGTGCTCGGACGGTTTTGAATTTCGTTGTGACGATGGCGCCAAGCTGCGTGTGACCTTTGCCTTGGACTGCTGCGATCGCGAGGCTATCAGCTGGGTAGCCAGCCCGAGTGGCTACAGCGGTGACGACGTCCGTGACGTCATGCTTGAAGCCGTCGAGAAACGTTTTGGACAGGCACTGCCTGTCACTCAGATTCAATGGCTGAGCGATAACGGCTCGGCGTACACCGCCGAACAGACGCGCGCCTTTGCTCGCGAAATCGGCTTGATACCGCTGACCACGCCAGTGTGCAGTCCGCAGAGCAACGGCATGGCGGAGAGCTTCGTGAAAACGATGAAGCGCGATTACATCGTCCATATGCCACGGCCGGATCGCCGGACAGCACTACGCAACCTGGCGATTGCCTTTGAGCACTACAACGAAGAGCATCCGCACAGCGCACTGAAGTACCGCTCGCCTCGGGAGTTCAGGCGATTGGCCGTAACATCAACTTAACAGGGTTGTGGTGTCCGGTTTGATAGGGGCAAGTCCAGGTTTCATCACCGCAGCTCTCCGACTAGAAGCCACCTCATAACGCAGACGCACTCAGTATGGCGGCTGAGGCTACTGGGACTGTCTGGCCTTCCAACCTTGCTGTCTCGACCCTTTGCGAATGACGACAAGCGAGGACAAGGACGAGGGTCCAGCATATGGTATGAGATTGTTGCAGTGGCTTCTTGAATTGGCGTCTGATGCATGACCGCTCAAGTGGCTAGCTGGCAAACGGCTTCAAGATTCACCCCGTCGGGAGCCATGACATAGGCCGCGTAATAATCGGAGTGGTACTGAGGCCTGATCCCAGGTGCGCCATTGTCCTGTCCCCCAACGGCAATGGCAGCCGCATGGAACGCGTCGACCGCCTCATGACTCTGCGCGATCAGCGCGATATGGGCCCCGTGGCTGGGAACGGGAACATCGTGCAGCCAGAGGAATGGCTTACCTGCTGAACCGAACCCCAGTCGCCGAGGTGTCGATTGAGGGGGATCAGCCTGGATGCTCATCATCAATGTGATCCCCAGCGGCTCGAGCGCCCGCTCGTAGAAGGCGCGCGCATGCAAAATGTCCGAAACACCGATGCCCACATGATCGATTGCCGAACCAGCAAACTCATTCATCAGGTAACTCCTTAAGACACCGATTGCTCGGCAGGTTCGTAGGGCTCGTCATCAACTGCGGATGGCATTGCCGACCGCATGACGGCGTCGTGTAAACAGCCAGCTCGATAGGCCGACCAGTAACGAAAACAGTGCTGCTACGCCAAAGGCCATAGGCAACCCGGATACGAAGTTCCCCGGCACTGACGTGGCGGCGTACATTGACGTGATCACTGCGATACCCAGCGCACCACCGATCTGCTGATCCATCTGCAAGAGCCCCGAGGCACTGTCGGATTGCTCGGCAGGTACGTCCTGCATGATCAGTACCGTGCCTGGGGTAAATACCAGGCCAATGCCAATGCTATGAACGAACATCGGCGCTAGGACTACGGATATGTAGCTGCCCTGGCCGTCCATCAGCACGAAGCCGATGAAGCTGCAGGACACCAGCGCGCAGCCGGCGATAAGTAACCTTTCGGCACCAAAGCGTTCGATCAGGCCAGGCATGAAGTGGGTCACCGCGAACACCGTGCAGGTCACGGGCAGATAGGCCAGGCCCGCATAAAGCGGGCTAAAGCCGAGCACCTTCTGAAAATACTGCACTACCAGAAACAGCATCGAAAAATGCATTCCGACGATCACCGCCATGGTCACCAGGGCAACGACGCGCGTTCTGTTGCGCAACAGGTTGAGGTCCAATAGCGGTTGTCTTACACGGCCCTCAATGACGCGAAAAACGTCGTCAATAGCGCGATAGCAATTACGAATGACGGTAGGGTTGCCGCATCGGTCCAGCCGTGCTCGGCAGCGCTAATGAAGCCGAACACCAGGGCGATGGAGCCCATAGTAGCGGTCAGCGCGCCGGAGATATCAAAGGTCGATGGCGCACGGGGGGTCTCCACTACCAAGCGGCCGATCATCAGCAACACCAATGCGCCAATCGGTACATTGATGAGTAATGACCAGCGCCAAGACAAGTATTCGGTAAGGGCGCCACCTAGAATCAGGCCGGCCGAAGCCCCTATTGACGACACGGTGATGAACAGCGCCATGCCGCGGTTGCGCTCCTGCTCGTTGCGAGCCAAGTTGGTTACCAATGCCAAAACACTGGGCGCGGCAACAGCGGCACCGACCCCCTGAAGTACCCGGGCGACGATCAGCGTGAGCGGACTCTGCGCCAACCCGCCCAACAGCGAAGCTAATACGAATACCGCCAGCCCCAGTTGGAAAGCCCGCACACGGCCGAACGCATCACCCAGCCGCCCGCCAAGTAGAAGCAGCCCGCCAAACGCCAGCGCAAATGCGTTGGGCACCCAGGAAAGCGTCGCTGCTGAAAAGCCCAGATCCATCTGGATCTGCGGCAAGGCCACCATGACGATAAGAAAATCCATCTGCAGCATTAGCTGCGCGGCGAGGATGACGACCAGCGCCAGCACGCGGTTTTCGATGGGGAGAGGCGGAAGTACCTCAGGCGCGGACGGCGAAGCGGTCATGATCATTCCTTGGCATTCAGAGAGGGACGGGCGTGGAGCGGTAGCTCTGCGTTGCCCGCTCAGACCTGGGAAGCGCCACCGTCAGCGAACAGCTCGGTCCCGTTGATGTAGCTCGACGCATCGCTCGCCAGAAAGAGCGCGGCCTGGCCGATCTCGTGCGCCTGGCCGATCCGGCCGAGCGTGCTCTTCTCGTTGAATACGTCGATCACCTGCTGCGCGTTTTCGCCAAGCACGTCGCGCAGTGACGGGGTGTCTACCGGCCCAGGACTGAGCAAGTTAATGCGTACGCCCGAGCCTTTAATGTCGAGAATCCAGCTCCTCACCATCGCGCGTAAAGCGGCCTTGGTGGCTCCGTAGACGCTCATGCCAGGCCCGGGATTGATCGAGGAAGTCGAGCCGATGATGACGATGCTGCTGCCCTCGCCCATCAACGGCAGCGCACCCTGAACGGTAAACGTGGTGCCTTTGACGTTGGTCGCGAACACCCGATCGAAACCCGCTTCAGTGATTGCCCCCAGAGGCTCGACTTCACCCATCCCGGCATTGGCGATCAACACATCGATACGGCCATGGACTGCGCTTATGTGCGTGTACAGATCGGCAAGTTCTGCAGGGCTCGAGATGTCGGTCCGCACGGCAGAAACATTTCCACCGAGGCGGCTAACGGCTTCGTCGAGCTGCGGCTGGCGGCGCCCGGTGATGATCAGGTCGGCACCCTGACTGACGAACACTTCGGCGATCGCGAAGCCTAGGCCCGAAGAACCGCCAGTGATCAGCACAACCTTGTTTTTGAACTGCATGACAAATACCTTAACGAGTGAATATGTAGCGAACACTACATAGACCCAAGGCCGCTCGCAAGCTATTTAGTGATCACTAAAATCACCTTTCAGGTAATGGCGATTGAACATGGATGTAGCGATCGCTACAGTTGTCGTATTGAGATGAGAGATACCCATGAACGAAAAACCCAGGCAGCGCCGCCCCGCCTTCGACCGAGAGCAAGGGATAGCCATCGCACAAGCATTGTTTCATCAGCGTGGATTCGACGCTGTCAGCCTGGCCGACCTGACCGAGGCGATGAACATCAAGCCGCCCAGCTTTTACGCCGCCTATGGCAGCAAGGCCGAGCTGTTCAAACGTGCGATGCATCGCTACGCCGGTGAAAACGCGCTCCCGATGGACAAATTGCTGGCACCGGATCGCCCACCTGCCGAAGCGCTGACTGCGCTGTTGGTTGCCGCTGCGAAGCAGTACGGACGCGACAGCGCTTTGCGCGGCTGCCTGATCACCGAAGGCATGCGCGCGGACGATCCGATCGCCCGCAACATGGCTGAGAAGCTGGGCGACACCGGGATCCAGACGATCCGCCGTTACCTTGATGAGGTCCGGCCAGACGCTGCTCAGGCGCTGGCTGACTATCTGCTAGTCACCCTGCGCGGGCTGTCGGCAGCAGCATGCAGTGGCATGTCCTGCGAACGCCTGGTGGAGGTGGCGCAAACTGCTGGCAAGCTGATCTCCCGTGAGTTCGAAGCAAGCGACAGAGCTGCGAATTGCTGAGTAAATCAGCATTGCCGTACCAGAGGGTCAGCGATCAGTGATGGTCGTTCCGACGATGCTCTCGGCGAATCCAACGCCCAGTAGCGTTGCCGGCGTCTCGAAGCCCGGCCGCCGCTCGCCACTCAATACCCGGCGCGCAGCCTCCACCGCAGCGATCGGTGTGTAGGTGTAGCCGTTGACAGTCTCGATCACTGAACGGGCGACTGTGCCGTCAGCGCCGGTGACCTCAGCCACTGCTCGGGCGCGGTGGGCTTCACGTTGTTGCGTGTTGGGCCCATCAGGAAGCTGAGATAGATCGCCTTCGGGAAAGGGCTCGCCTGAGAAATGCACGAACATGGAAATGTTTGGAATACCGGTGGAGTGCCAGCCGGTAACCAAGTCACCGAAAGACAGCGGCGCACAGACTTCCAGGCCGTCGCCAAAATCGAAATGTCGTGGTTGCGCATCGGGCGTTGCCACGAGCTGCCCGTCAATCCGAGCCAGAAGTCCCGCTCCAGTGATTTCGCTGACACTGCGGGCCGATCCACGTGACATGGAACCCGCGACCTGAAGTGCAATGCTAAGTGACTGCGGATCCTGCACTCGGCGAGCGACATGCACCGCCAGGCAGTCTGTCGGCACCACGTCCCAGCCAACACCAGGCAGCAGCATGACCCCTGACCCGGCCGCCTCAGCGCCCAATCGCTCAGCCAACCGGTACACATTGATCTCGGCCGTGATATCCAGATAGTCGACGCCAGCCTTGATACAGGCCCGCATCAAGGCATCGGCGGTTTGCGCGAAGGGCCCAGCAAAGTTCACCAGTACGCCGATGCCCTCCAGGGATCCTGCCATCGGGACATCAGGCGTGAACACGCAATAAGGAACGTCCAGCTGTGCGGCAAGTGCACGTACTTTGTCGTGGCTGCGCCCGGCAATGACAATGTCCAGCCCTAGTGCCTTGGCATACTCCGCCGCCATGCGCCCCACGTAACCTGTTGCGCCATAGATCATCAATTTGTTCATTGGACGTGCTGCCAATTCTTGTAGACGAACTCCAGGCTGTAGCCGTCAGGGTCCAGAACATTAGCGGCGTAGTAGTTCGGGTCGTAGTGAAGACGTGCCCCCGGTGCGCCGTTATCGACCGCGCCATGGGCCAATGCGGCCGCATAGGCGGACTCAACTTGAGCCTTGCTGTCTGCGACAAAACCGACATGCACCGCTCGGCCTTCGACTTCACCCTTGCGCAGCCAGAAAAACATCCGGCCATTGGCGCCGAAGCCTTTCAAGTCCGGGTGCCCGGGTGGGCCGTTCTTGCCGTCGTAGTCCAGGCGCGCTGTGATACCCAGCGGCACCAAGACCGTCTCGTAGAAACGGATGGAGCGCTCGATGTCACTCACTGACAGAAAAATATGATCCAGCATGGCAATTCCTCGATTAATCAGATGATGTAGCCGCCCGCGACTTCAATGGACTGGGCATTGATCCAAGAACCCTCCTCCGACAGCAGCATGACGATGATCCGAGCCACATCTTCCGGCTCTCCGACTCTGCCCAGCGCTGTTTGCGCAGCCAGCATCGCCTCGAATTCGTCATTGAGCCCACCGCCCAACTCGGTTCGAATCGCCCCAGGGGAAACAGCGTTGGCACGGATACGCCGATCGCCGAATTCCTTGGCCATGTAACGCGTGAGCACTTCCAACCCACCCTTGAACGCCGCGTAAGGTGCCACTCCAGCCGTGGCCACCCGCGTGGTGGCGCTGGTCAGGTTGACGATGCTGGCGTTTTCTTCCATCAGTGGCAGCAAGGTCTGCGTCAGGAAGAACGGACCTTTGAGATGAACATTGAACAGACCATCGAACTGCGCCTCGCTGACCGACGCCATCGGGTTGAACAGGCCGTAACCGGCGTTATTCACCAAGCCTGCGAGCGTGCTCGTACCCCAGGTCTGCTGGAGTGCTGCGAGGACTGCTTCACGGAACGCGTCGAAGCTTCCCACATCCGCCACGTCGAGCTTGAGCGCAACGGCTTTGCCGCCCGCTTGTTCGATGCGTCGCACCACCTCATCCGCAGCGTCTGGATGCTGGTTGTAGGTAAGGATGGCACCCATGCCGCGCCGGGCGGCGTGTTCTGCGGCACTGGCGCCAATTCCTCGACTGCCTCCGGTAATGACGATAACGCCCATGACGTGCTCCTTGGCTGATTGAATGAGCCTCCACGTTAAGGGACCTCGTCATCGCGGGCGCAGCCGTTCCTACTCGAAACCTGCCCGTTTCTGCTTTTTGCTTGCGCTGCGCCTGTTCCGCCATTCAGCATGGCCCGCATGAACGATCAGCTGAACGAACTCCGCACCCTCGCCGCCAAGGCCGAAAACCGCCGCACAGAGACGGGCATTCCTCGCGTCGCGATGGTCCAGGGCAAAATTCCCGAACATATGCTGGCGGCGGTCTATGACCCGATGATCAACCTGATCCTGCAGGGCAGCAAAACCATGACCGTGGGCGATAGCACGCTGCGGTACGACCCGGCCACCTATTTCGTCATGTCCATCGAGCTGCCCGCGGTGGGCACGGTGCACCCTGCTGCATCAGGCGAACCCTACCTGGCCATCAGCCTGACGCTTGAGCCCACCGTGTTGTCCACGCTGCTGGCTGACCTGCCTAAACCTGCTGATCGCCATGAGGGCGAACCTGGGTTTTCGGTCGCCGCCGTCACACCCGAGCTGATGGATGCATGGGTGCGCATGTTGCGATTGATGGGTAACCCCGACGCCATCGCCGCCCTGGCGCCTGCGTACGAGCGTGAGATTCTGTTCCGCGTGTTGCAAGGCCCCCATGGCTGGATGCTGCGGGAGATCGCAGCACCGGATACCGCCATGGCCCGAGTAAATCTGGCCATTCAATGGATCCGTCGGGATTTTGCCGAGCCGATCAGAGTAGAAAGCCTGGCGCACAAAGCGGCGATGAGCGTCTCGGCCTTTCACCGACACTTCAAGGCGGTGACGACCTTGAGCCCATTGCAGTATCAAAAACGCGTGCGTTTGCTCCAGGCGCGGATGCTCATGGTGGCCAGTGGCAAGAGCGTCACAGCGGCAGCTTTCGAGGTGGGCTATGAAAGCCCGACACAATTCAGCCGGGATTACGCGCGGGTATTTGGCCTTCCTCCTGCCAGGGATGCAGGAAGAATTCTAGGGGAAACGAAGGGGTCCAGAACCTAACGTGTGGAAGGAGCCGCAAAAATTCTTTGAGGCTTTTGCCTTAACGAACAGTGAAAGGCAGCAATCGGCCCGGTGTGTGTAAAAACTTCGGGCTCCAAGCACCTTTTCCTCGGTATGCATGCATCGGCGTCCTAGCTGCTCAATCATCGCCGAAGTAACCGCCCTGTATCGTCTCTACTAACCCTGAGTCGGAGCCATAGCTCAGATCCGATGCTGCTCCAGCAAGAAGTCTACGAAAACCCGCACCCGCGCCGGCATTGCCGCACCGCCAACGAACACTGCGTGGATTGGCTCCCGGTCATCCGGGTTCCAGGTCTCCAGCAGCGGCACTAGATCGCCCTTTCGCAGATCTTCGGCCACGCTGAACTCGCCGATACGCGCGATGCCGGCACCTTCCCGTGCCAGTTGTGCCAGCGCTTCACCACTGCTGCATTCGATGTTGCCGCTGACCTTAAGAAAAAACTCTCTTCCGTCGCGGATAAATGGCCAGTTGGGTTCGGCACGGCGGAAGTTGAAGCGTAGGCAGTTGTGCTTTAGCAGGTCTTCTGGTTCCTGGGGCGTGCCATGGCGCTGCAAATACCCCGGCGAAGCCACGACCACCTGGCCCGTGTCGCCGATCTTGCGCGCGGTCAGCGGGCTGTCGGGCAGATGGCCAAACCGTACCGCAATATCGGCCTGGCCGCCGAGAATGTCGACCACCTCGTCGCCGAGGGTAAGGTCTATGACGATGTTTGGGTAGTGGGCGCTGAATGCTGCTACCAAGGGAACGATGGCCAGCCGCCCATGGCCAAGTGCGGCACTGACTCGCAAACGGCCTCTGGGTACGCCCTGGTCGGCGATGGCTTCTTCGACCTCAGCCATATCGGCCAGGATACGCCGGGCACCGCGCAGGTAGACCTCGCCCTCGGCTGTGAAGGTAATCGCTCGTGTGGTGCGTAATAGCAGGCGGGTGCCGAGACGTTGTTCGGTGCGCGCGATGATCCGACTGACCGCCGAGGGTGTTAGCCCCAATGCCCGCGCGGCGGCCGACAGGCTGCCTTCCTGCGCGACCGTGGCGAACACGCCCATTTCACCTGATCTGCCGTTGAAGTCCATTTGTGCTCCTTACGCAAAGGTGCTTGCCAGAAATGCCATCTACCGCCTTCAAAGACCGGATCGTAACATTCGAGGCATAGATAAGGAGCCTTCCATGCGCATCAATCCACCCCTTGTAGCACTCGCCATTGGTGCCTTCGGCATCGGCGTCACCGAGTTCGCCCCGATGGGCATGTTGCCGAGTATCGCTGCGGATCTCGGCGTTTCCATTCCCGCCGCCGGTCTGTTGGTCAGTGCTTACGCCCTGGGCGTGCTGCTCGGCGCACCGCTGATGACCCTAACCACCGGGAGGATTCCCCGACGCTACCTACTGATCGGGCTCATGGCGATTTTCACGCTAGGTAATCTGATGTCGGCCCTGGCGACCGATTACTACAGCCTTATGATCGCCAGAGTGGTGACATCACTGAACCACGGTGCGTTCTTTGGCGTTGGTTCCATTGTCGCCGCCAGCGTGGTCGCCCCGGAAAAACGTGCCGGGGCAGTTGCGGCAATGTTCATGGGCCTGACCCTGGCGACCATCGGCGGTGTGCCGCTGGCCGCTTGGTTTGGCGAACTGTTCGGCTGGCGCACCGCATTCTGGGGTATTACCGGCCTCGGTGTGGTGGCCATGATTGCATTGTGGGTCGCCCTGCCCAACGTGCCCGCCCCGAAAAGTGTGGGTGTACTGGCCGAAATTCGGGTGCTGGGCCGTGGGCCGGTGCTCGGGGCGCTAGCCCTGACCGTGGTCGGCTCGGGTGCAATGTTCACAGTCTTCACTTACATCGCGCCGATCCTTAGCACAGAGACCCACGCGTCCACCGCTTTCATCACTGCCATGCTGGTGCTGTTCGGTGTGGGGCTGACACTGGGCAACGTGTGGGGCGGCAAGGCGGCCGACCGATCAATCGACCGCACCCTGATCGTTTCGCTGAGCGTGCTTATTCTAGTTTTACTGGCCTTCACCATCCTGATGCGCTGGCCGCTGCCGGCTGCCATTGCCATTCTGGTCTGGGGCATCGCCAGCTTTGCTCTAGTACCTCCTTTGCAAATGCGCGTAATGGAAGCTGCCAAGGACGCGCCCAACTTAGCGTCGGCGGTCAATATTGGCGCCTTCAATTTCGGCAACGCAATTGGTGCGGCTCTGGGCGGTGCCGTAATCAATGCTGGGCTCGGCTACCCGGCAATCTCCCTAGCCGGAGCCGCGATGGCTGCGCTGGGCCTACTCATGGTGCTGGCTTTTGCCTGGCACTCCAAACCTGTTGCAGCCACGGCGACATAAGCACAGGTGGAGCCGCCAGTCTTAGATAGGGGGGCCATTGACCAATAGCTGCGATCATAGCCGTCCGCAATCGGCCGGAAAGCGGCCTTTCGCAAAGTCCGCTTCTGCCCGGTTAGCGACTGCAGCCATAACGCTTGAGAATGTCATCGAAGGCCCGGTGCAGGTAAAGAAGGAGCCACGCCCCCTGGCCCTCGAACGCGGCCGCGCACTACTGGCCAAGGTGGGCCTGGGCGGCAAAGAAGACGCCTACCCCAAACGCCTCTCCGGCGGTCAGCAACAGCGTGTGGCGATTGCCCGCGCGCTGGCCATGCAGCCGGACGTGATCCTGTTCGACGAACCGACCTCGGCGCTCGATCCGGAGCTGGTCGGCGAAGTACTCGCCACCATCCGCGGCCTGGCTGAGGAAAAGCGCACCATGGTCATCGTCACCCACGAGATGAGCTTCGCCCGCGACGTGGCCGACAGGGCGGTCTTCATCGATGAGGGGGTGATCGTCGAACAGGGCGACGCCAGACAGTTGCTCAGCGCACCGCAGCACGAACGCACACGGCAGTTCCTCAGCAAGTTCATCGGCGACCGCCAAGCGCACTGAACCGGCCAGCCGCGGCCCGCTTCCGTCTCGTTCAAGAACATGAGCACAAAATGTAGCCCGCGCCCTGCCCCTTAAACCGATCCAGCACATCGGCATCGAGGCGGGTGGTCACCGCTTGCTTCACCGGCACATGCAGCTCAGCGCAACGAAAGAAATCCTCGCCCAGCTCAGGCATATCGCCGGTATCGATGTCGTCCTGCTTGGCAAAACGTTTCCAGTCGGTTTTCGATACCTTCGACATAACGTCTGTCCGCCTGTTTAGTTGCTTTTCGGGCGGAGATGCTGCGGATCACGTCGCCCCCGCTGCTCTGTGCGAAACCACGCCTATCAGCGCCTTAATCCAGCGGATGCTGATCCTGCGCTCTTCGACGTAGTCCGCTCGTCATCACGAAAAGCTAGCATCGAGCGCAAGGGCGATGTCGGCGGAGTTCTTGTCCGCCACATACTGTTATTGCAGACGGGGGTGAAGGCGCACGAGCGCCTCCTGCCAACCGTTAGCTAACGTGCCGTGCTTGCCGCTGCAATACTGCGCGGAAACACCACTGCAAGTCGGTTAGACGCAGACACTCGCAACGCTCGGCTTAGAAAATGGTACACACAGAGGCCAGTCTTGCCTGGCCTTTGAGGTCTATCTTTGCGTAACTTGGTTGAAGCGGCAGACAGACACCTTCTGTCACGACAAAGGAGCATCAGGCAATGAGTATTTTAGCCAGTCGTAAGAAGTGCCTATGAAAGCAATGAGCCAACCCACAGCCTTTCATGCGATGAAGGACTACTTCAGCCCTATATCGTTTCGGGCTGAAATGGATTCGCCCGCTAGCATCCAGGTGACACTTATTTATCCCCCAACTGGCGAAACCGTTGGTTTATCTGATGTTCCATGCACCGTAACTCTAACCTGTGCGGACATGTTTACCCTCATACATGAAATTGAATCGAGGCTTGTTGAGCTGAAGCCCGGCTTTTTGCACAAGCTAGACCTTTCCCGGTATGTGGGTTGAGCTGTCTCCCTGTTAGAGATACATCAGGGCCATGGTTCCAGTACCAGCAGCATCTAGGCTATCTGATCGAGGTGGATGCGACTGCTCAGCATTCCGGGCGAATCCACGGCACGCTGCTCGCGATCCGCTGAACGGCACACCGATTATTGCCGCAACCGCGCGGGGCTAATGAAGCTACACGACGCGCATAGATATTAAAGATGTACGACCTTATCGCTTCACCGCAAAAACGGAACCCATACATGAATGAGTCGCACCAGATCCTCGACAAACCGCAGCGCTACGGCAGCGTGAGTCGCCTCCTGCATTGGAGCATGGCGGTTATCCTCGCCTGGCAATTCGCCACAGCTTTATCGCATCTGTTGCTCGAAGACAGCGCCCTTGATGAGTTTTTCTGGCCAATCCACAAGCCGCTTGGACTGGTGTTGATCGTGTTGGTGGTTATCCGTGCACTGTGGTCGCTCCATAACCGTGGCCACCGTCCGCCGCCTCTTAGCCCAATGGCACAGTTAGGTCACCTTGGCCTTTACGTATTGATGGTGGTGATTCCACTGCTTGGCCTGGTTCGTCAGTACGGCTCGGGACGAGCCTTTTCGCCCTTCGGTATGCCGCTCATGCCAGGGTTTGAGAGCGATGGCATCGCCTGGATGACCGAACCAGGCAATCTTCTCCACAGCTGGCTTGGCTGGGCCTTGCTGGCCATGACCGTCGGCCACGTGGTCATGGTCTTTGTGCATCGCCGTCGGCCCCGAGATCACGACGTTCTAGGCCGTATGATTGGCAAACGGGGTGGCCAGTGAGCGCCGGACCGCCCACGCACGTTGTACCTACTGACTACGACTCCACCAGCTCGGCGCGCTTCGCCGGGCTGACGTGACCTTTCCGAAGGCTCTGACTCCCGAATCGTCGCTGGGAGTACCCGCTGAAACGCAATGTATCCCTCCAATGCGGCCGCGTCCGCAAAGGGATGCTGACGCCTTTTTCATGCCCATAAACATTATGGATACCGCCATACCGATTTCACTGCGCATTCCGTGCATGGCATTTTTAGCTGTGGCTGGGTTGTAGGTCTTCGGCCCGCCCCCCCGAGCTGCATGGACGGGTCTGCCGATAGTTAGCCAGACGTTGGCGTGACATAGTGTTGCTCTTTGACCCATCAGCAAAAGGAGCCTCTGTGCCCACCGGCGTCCAAATGAGGGGCATCAGCCTCAGCTATCCGACCGAGTCGGGACCTGTTGCGGTGCTCGAAAACGCGTCGCTGACCATCGCCCCCGGCGAGACGCTGGCGATCACCGGGCCGTCTGGCAGTGGCAAGACTTCCCTGCTCCTTTTGCTCTCAGGCCTCGAGCGCCCAGACAGCGGTGAGATATGGGTCGGTAGCCAGCAGCTTGGTGAGATGAATACCGATGCCTTGGCCGATTGGCGCAGCGAGCACCTTGGCATCATCTTCCAGTCGTTCCATCTGCTGCCCGGCCTTAGCGCGCTGGGTAATGTCAGCCTGCCACTTGAAATTGCCGGGCGGGCGGACCCACGCGAGCGAGCCATAGCAATGCTTGAGGCCGTTGGGCTGAGCCATCGATTGCAACACTACCCTACGCAACTCTCAGGGGGCGAGCAGCAGCGTGTGGCGATTGCCAGGGCCCTCGTGCATCAGCCGAGCCTGCTGCTGGGCGACGAACCAACCGGGAATCTGGACCAGAAAACCGGCGAGAAGGTGCTTTCGCTATTGTTCGACCTGCATAAGGAGAGCAAGTCGACGCTGGTACTGGTGACCCACGACGAGCGCGTGGCCGAGCGCTGCCAGCACCGCGTCAAAATGGATGGTGGTCGCCTCCATGAACTCTGACAGCTCCGCCAGTGCCCGCTGGATGCTGCGGTTCGCGTTGTCCGATCTGCGCTCTCGCCTCTCGGTGCTCAAGGTCTTCCTGGCCTGCCTCATCCTTGGCGTCACGCTGGTTGCAGCCACGGCCAGCCTCTACCGAGTCATCGAGCAGAGCCTCCTGGCCGATACCCGCGCCCTCCTGGGCGGCGATGTCGAGCTGGAGGCCAGCGAACCCCTGCCAGCTGAAGTGCTGGAGTGGATTCGTGCAACCGGGAATGTCTCCCTGGTCAGGGAGCTCAACACCGTCGTCAGCGACGAGCTCGGCGAGCATTTCTACAACGCGGAAATACTGATCCCAGATGCGGCTTACCCCTTATACGGCGAGCTGGGATTGACGCCAGACCAACCCCGCGCCGCTCTCCTCGCGCGTCAGGGTGATCGCTGGGGCGCCATCATCGACCCGATGCTGGCTGAACGGCTAGGCAAGACCATCGGTGACCAGATCGAGATCGGCGCTGCGACCTTCCGCATCAGCGGTTTGATCGAGACGCAGCCTGACCGCAGCCTCAATGCGAACTGGCGTGGCTTGCCGATCCTGATTTCGGACGAAGCACTGCGGGCCACCGAGCTGATACGCCCGGGCAGCGTGGTCGACTATCAGTACCGGATACAGACTGACCGTAGCCTGGACGCCTGGCTCGAAGACTTCGAACAAGCCTTTCCAGACACCCGCTGGGACATCACAACCTTCGCCGAACGCAGCGAACGACTGGCACAGCGCCTCGACCAGATCGCGACTTCGCTGATCCTGATTGCGTTCACCACGCTGTTCATCGGCGGCCTGGGAGTCGCGAACAGCATTCACGCTTACCTGGACGAAAAGCTCGGCACCATTGCCACGTTACAGGCGCTAGGTTTGCGGCGTAGACCGCTGGTAGCTAACTATCTGCTGCAGGTCGGCATACTGGGCAGCCTTGCCGGCATCATCGGCGGCGCGTTAGGTCTGGCGTTGTCCGTAGCGGCTCTGAATCTGGCGGGCGATGCGTTCGCGGTGTCCGCATCGAACGACGCGGGCCAGTGGATCGCGCACTGGGTGGCGCCTTTGCTCCTGAGTTGGCTGTTTGCAGTGCTGACAGCCTACGTCTTCGCACTTCCCGCGCTTGCACGAGCACTCGCTGCTTCGCCGGCGGGGCTGTTCCGCGGCAAAGTCCAAGCGGCGCGTCATGAGCCTCGCAACTGGCGGATGGCAAGTTACGGACTACTGGCGATCTACATCGGCGCCCTGCTCGTCTGGCTGCCCTCGACGCCGCTCGGATTCCTTTTTCTTCTGGCATTGGTCGTGCTATGGGCGTTGCTGGAAGGCCTGATTAGAGGGCTGCGCCATGCAGCCCGAGCGTTGGAAAACGGCGGTTTTGCTGGTAGCAGTTTTGCCCGGCGACTGGCCCTGGCCAACCTGCATCGGCCGGATTCTCCATTGCGGGCGACGCTGCTCTCCCTCGGGACGGCGCTGACGCTCGTCGTCGCCTGCACGCTGCTCGTCAGCACCCTACTGCGCGCACTGGAATCGACCATCCCGGCCGAAGCGCCAGCCCTGATTCTCTATGATGTCTTTCCCGACCAGCTCGACTCGCTGGAGTCTGGCCTCCGGTCGCTTGATCCCGTCAGCCGCACCGAATTGCTGCCATTGGTTCGAGGGCGCCTGGCTGCGATCAACGAGAAGCCGATCGCCGAGTTTCTCGCCAATGATTCGCGAGCCAGACGCGAAGCAATGGGTGATGAATACAAGCTCAGCTATCTGTCCGGCAACCCGGATGATCTGGAGCTGGTAGCAGGTACTTGGTGGGAGTCCCCTGCGCCCGATGGCGAGCCTGCATTCATGGCCATGGAGGATCGCGAGGCCAACGAGCTCGGATTGACGGTTGGAGACCACGTCGAATTCCTGGTCGAGGGCCGGACCATTTCGGCTGAAATCAGGGCGCTTTATCAGCAGAAGGGACTTCAGACCCGATTCTGGTTCGAGGGCGTCCTGCAAGATGGCGCGCTCGACGCATTCATCGGGCGTTACGTAGGCGTCGTCTACCAGAGCGATACTGCAGCGAAAACGTCACAGCAGTGGTTGGCCCGCAACACTGCCAATGTAATCACGCTTCGCACCGCCGATTGGCTCGAGACTGCCGGAGACCTGCTGGGCAAGGCGACGGCTGGCCTCGCCGCCATCGCCGCGGTCAGCCTGATGGCGAGTCTTCTCGTGCTATCCAGCGTGGTCAGTGTCAGCCGGAGAAGACAGCTCTACGAGGCCAACCTGCTGCATTGTCTTGGTGCCAGGCACTGGGCCGTACGGTCGGCAATCCTGCTCGAGACAGGGCTGCTTACCGTCATATCGACGGTATTCGCCACCGCCCTTGGCTCGTTGATCGCCTTGCCGCTGGCAGCTATGCTGCTGAAACTGCCGGCCGGTGACCTCTGGTGGTTCGGTGCGCTAACAGCGGGCGCTGTCAGCGCACTGGCGTTGTTAGGCGGCCTGCTGCCAACGCTGCGGTCACTGCGAATGAACCCAGCGCTGCTGCTGCGCGAGGGCTGATTAGGATAACCAGCGCAAAGGAGTGCAAGCGGTCTGAGGCTAGGGTTCGCTCGATGGCGTGCCCAGTGCCTGGCTGTTAGGATCAATTGTACTCCCCCGTTTGGCTGACACTATGCTTGTCGCACCGCCACACCCCGAGGAAGCGTTACGACAGTACACGCTTGACTGCTTGGATCTACTGGACACGGCCGCTGATGCGCACCTGGATACGATCGTTAGGGTGGCGCAGACCATATTCGGAGTCGAAACAGTCTTGATTAGCCTCATCGACCGTGACCGCCAGTGGTTCAAGGCGCGGCAGGGCCTCGACGTCAGCGAAACGCCTCGGGATATTTCCTTTTGCAGCCATACCATTCTCCAAACCCACTCTTTGATTGTACCGGACGCGCTTCTAGACCCACGTTTTAGCGACAATCCGCTTGTGCTCTCGGCTCCGCGCGTGCGGCTGTACGCCGGCCACCCCTTGGTCGTTAATGGTTTTCCAATCGGCTCGCTCTGTCTACTTCATCCGCAGCCTCGTCAACTGACTGAGACCGAGCGGGGGACGCTGCGAGATCTGGCCACACTTGCCGAGGGGTATGTGGTCCAGCGGGTGCAGAGCACACATATCCGGACGCTCTACGAGGCGCTGGATGTAGAGCGGATGAACGCTATGACCGACCCGCTGACGCGGGCCTGGAATCGCCAGGGGCTGGAGTACTTCGCCTCGGGATTGTTCAACAAAGTCGCCGACGGGAAGCAGGTTGGCGTGTTGTGCTGCGACCTTGATCACTTCAAATCAGTCAATGATCGTTACGGGCACGCCATTGGTGATCAAGTGCTGGTGCAGGCAGCCCGCCGGCTCAAGGCGGTGCTGCGAGCCGATGACCTTCTGGTCCGCTTGGGTGGCGAGGAGTTTGCGATGCTGGTGTTGATAAACCAGGCCAATGAACTGCAGTCGCTCGCTGAACGTGTCCGGCAGGCACTTCTCACCGAGCCAATGAGGTGCGGGGTCGAGTCGGTCTCTATTACCGCTAGCGTGGGTGCAACCATAAAAGGCAGTGAAGAAACGTCAGAAGAGGCGTTAAGTCGCGCCGATCAGGCGATGTACCGAGCCAAACAAAGTGGCCGGAACCGAATCGAGCTGTCCTAGCTGTCGATTCTTCGCTAGCTTCTAGTCACGACAGGCAGCTACCGGCCAGAATTGGTCGTTCGATATTGCCCTTACTTTAGCTCAAATTAGAACGACTGGTTGCCCAGGCTGGCCAGCTAGAAGACTCATTGCGGCGTGAGCTCTTTGAAGCCAGCCGCAATCAATTTCACTCGGAGGTCTTTCAAACAAGCGCGGGAAACGGCTGCCCAAATAGGTTCTGGCTCTCGTAAGGGCTACGTACTCAATTCGGCCCTCTTCAGTATCTATGCCCGCCAGCAACGCACCGATGTCGGGCTTCTTCGCGATATATATTACCGGGCCAATGGATTCACCTTTCACCTGGTGAACAGTTCGACTCGTATTCCAGGCTTCTGCTTTTCACTGGCTACCGCTCCGGTCAGGGCAATCTCCTCAAGACCTTTCTTCGCCCAGTTTGTTCTTAGGGTCGCGGCTTTAAGGCAAACTTCTTGTCAACTTCGATTAGAAGCGCCCGAACATTTGCCATAAGCTTTGGATGCCATTCGGTTTTGGCTATGAGCGAAGAGGACGGCAAGCCTATCTGATCGTGGCGGGTCGCCGGGGAGAAGGCTGATCCGGGGGTCGCCAGGCCGCACGCGCAGCCTCGCAACGTGCTTTCTCAAATCTCAAGCATGTCGATAATTTTATTTGCCAGGTCCGCCATCATGAAGGGCTTTGTGATCACCTCCATCCCTGATTCGAGGTGGCCGTTGCCGACCGCGGCATTCTCCGCAAATCCAGTTACGAAAAGCACCTTCAGATCGGGCCGAAGCTCTCTGGCCGCGTCGGCGACCTGTCGCCCATTCATGCCGCCCGGCAAGCCGACGTCGGTAATCAGTAAGTCGATGCGTGCGTCAGTTTGGAGGATCTTCAGGCCCGATGGACCATCCTCTGCCTCTATCGCGGTGTACCCCGCTTCCTGCAACACCTCGACAATGAGCATGCGCACCGTGGGCTCGTCATCGATAACGAGCACTGTCTCGCCCGCGCCCAACTCTTCTATTAAGCCTGGAGATCGGTTGGGTCCTGATCCTGATCCATCACGCCGGCATACCGAGGCAGGTATACGCACATCGTCGTGCCGTGGCCTTCTTCCGTGTAGACCCGGACCTGCCCTCCCGACTGACGTACGAATCCGTGGATCATGGATAGACCGAGCCCCGTTCCCTGACCGATGGGTTTCGTCGTGAAGAATGGGTCGAAGACCCTGTCGACTATATCCTTAGGAATGCCCGTTCCACTGTCCGTCACGCAGATCGAGATATACTGTCCAGGTGGGAGGTCGCGCTCGGCCCCGGCGCGCCCGTCCATCCATTTGTTTGCTGTTTCTATAGTGATCCTGCCGCCTTCCGGCATAGCGTCTCGCGCATTGATTGCGAGGTTGAGCAGTGTGCTCTCCAGTTGCGAGGGGTCAACCCTAGTAGCCCAAAGGCCCGCCGCTCCGACTACTTCGACTGTGATCGACGGGCCAACAGTCCGCCGGATCAAGTCCTCCATGCCTAAAACGAGCCGGTTCACATCAGTTGGCTTGGGGTCGAGCGTCTGGCGCCGCGAAAAGGCCAACAGGCGCTGTGTAAGTGCAGCCGCCCGTTGCGCCGAGGTCTGTGCCGCGGCGATGAACCGTTCAATTCCGTCGAGCCGGCCTTGCGTCAGCCTTCGTTCAATGACTTCAAGGCTGCCGGAAATACCCGCAAGCAGGTTGTTGAAGTCGTGCGCGATGCCGCCGGTGAGCTGCCCGACAGCCTCCATTTTTTGAGCCTGCCGAAGGGCTTCCTCGAATTGGGCCCGTTCTGCAATGGCTTCCTGAATGCGACGTTCGAGGGATCCGTTGAGACCTGTGAGTTCACTGTACAGCTGCGCGTTGTCGAGCGCGATTGCGGCGTGTGCCGCAATCCCGACCATCAGTTCTTCATGGTTTTTGTTGAACTGGCAGGGGTCCGGATGCCCGAAGAACAACCCGCCAATGACTTCGCCCGAGCGAGATTGGACGGGGACAGCCAGATAACTTCGGACCGGCAGATGACCGTTCGGCATGCCGTGGTGAGGCGCGCTCTTTCCGTACCGAGAGTCTCGCACGATGTCGTCGGATCGGATTACGCCTTCTCCCCTGAAGGTGGGGGCGAACACGTCGGTAGCCCGCGGGTTACCGAAGCCTTCGAACAGAGATCGCTCGGCACCCGAAAGGGTGTATAGAAGGTACTTCTCACCGTCCGCAGAAAGACCATTGTAAAAGAACGCGCCGAACCGGGCGCCGGTCAGCTTCACGCCAGCGTCGGTGACCATCTGCACAAGCTGCTCCAGATCGACCTCAGCCGCCAGCGCCTGCCCGGTTTGGTTGAGAGTTTCGAGCGTGCGTCGCTGTTCTTGCTCCTCAGCGATCGGCCGGACCTCAATGATGGTGCCGATCAGTGTACCCCTATCATCCTTAATGGGGCTTGCTGTGAATGCAACAGGGTAAAAACTGCCATCCCTGTGAACGAAAACTTCCTCACCTTGCATCCGCGCGCGTTCAGGGAAGGCTCTGTCGATCGGGCAATCCTCAAGAGGATAACTCCGGCCGTCCGGGTGCTTGTGATGGATGACGTCATGCAACGGTCGGCCCTGGAGTTCGGATAAAGCGAAGCCGGTCAGTTCCTCGGCAGCTCGGTTTGCAAACACGCAATGCTGCCGCCCATCCATCACAAAATATGGCCATGGTCGTGTTATCCACGATGGCCTGTAACCTGCGCGCAAGGTCGTTCAGAAGCCCCGCCGAATTTGTAACCATGCCCCCTCCATCGCTTCAGCGGCACCGTGTGTCGCGACCTCGGGTGTAGCGGCAGCTCCCGCAATAGAGGTTGAACGCCTCAGGGCCTCACCGTCGTTCCTAAGCCTCATTCTTTATCCGGCGGAAGCAAATCCGCCACCTTACCACAGATCTGCAAGCCCGCTCGCAGGGCATTTTTCCCTATCATAGGGTCGACGGGTCCGCGCCGCAGGAAGGCCGGTAACCGGCACGGCTGACTTCCTGAGCGGAGTGAAGGGTTCGGCTATTTCGGTGGGGCCGCTCTGCGAAGGCGAGCCGGTGCTTGGCGTGTCGTCTATGGACTTGTAACAGAGTCTCGAGGCCGAACTGCATTGCTTGGGCTAGAGATATGGAACTCATCTTCGTAATGTCATAAAGCTGCTAGGCCCGCTCAGCGACGGCGAACTGCAACACAACAGTTGCGTTTTGGTCAGTAGCGCTGCCCGCAGAAACCTGAAGGTGAATTCCGATTTTAGCGCGAGCTATCTCTGGACGACGCCTAACAACCGGCTGGAGTCGGCCCAGAGTGTGTAAAAACGCTGCTAGCCAGTGCTCTCTGAGCAACGGCCCCTGTCGGTGCAGCGAGGACGCTATTCAACGTCACAGAAGCGCATCAGTAGCGGCTAGAGTCTCCAGACCCGACCTGAGGCAATCCAGGGCGATCCCTGTAGCGGTTTGTTAAGCCGACATCGCCTTCATCAGGTTGCTGGTGCCAAGGATGTTCATGACTCGCTTCAAGTTATAGGCGAGCACATTCAAGCTCATCTCCGCCCCGACGCCAGGCAGCCGACGTGTCAGGAAATGCGTTGCGCCCATCCATTGTTTGAGCGTCCCGAAGGGGTGCTCAACAGTTCGTTTTCGAATTCGCATCATCTCAGGTGCGTTATTCAGCCGGGTCTGCATTTCCTCTAACACCGCTTCATGTTCCCAGCGCCGAACCCGTCGTTGCTTGCTCGGTGTGCACTGCAATTTCAAAGCGCAGCTTTGGCATTTCGAACTCCAGTACCGGTGCAGCTTCATGCCTTTCTCCACGCTGGAGAAACGCCAAATCAGCGCCTCTCCAGCTGGGCACGTATATTCGTTTTTCACCGAGTCGTAGATAAAGGCGTCATTGTTGAAGCGCCCGTCGGCTTTGGCTGCCGAGGTCATCGGTTTGGGGACATAGGCGGTGATATTGGCGTCGTGGCAAGCGAGGATCTCCTCGCTTTTGAAGTAACCCCGATCAGCCACAACCGACAGCGTTTTTGATGCCATCGCCTCCCGTGCCTGCTTCGCCATTGCGCTGAGCTGGTCGCGGTCTGAACCGACGTTGGTGACCTCATGTGCAACGATCAAATGATGCTGGGTGTCGACTGCGGCCTGCACGTTGTAGCCAACGATCCCAGTACCGCGCGTCATCATAGAGCGGGCATCCGGATCGGTCAGTGAGACCTGTTTGTCCGGGGATTCGTTGAGCTGGATTTCAATCGCCTGAAGCTCTCTCATCTGAGCCTTCAGTTTGGCGATTCTCTCTTCCAGCCGCACTGCTTTGGGCTGAGATGATTTCGGTTCTTCCTGGTCGGCGGCGTCGAGCGCCGTGAGGTAACGGTAGATACTCGATCCAATTTCTTCCATTCGCCGCTTCAATTTGGCGCTGGTGAAGTTGCGGTCGCGATTGTTGACTGCTTTGAATTTGCTGCCGTCGATGGCAACCAAATTTTCTCCGAATAGCCCCAGTTGCTGACACAGCACAACGAACTGGCGGCAGACGCCTCGGATGGCCTTGCTGTTATCTTTCCGGAAGTTGGCGATGGTCTTGAAATCCGGCATCAACCGCCCAGTCAACCACATCAGCTCAACGTTGCGCTGAGTCTCTCTTTCAAGGCGCCGACTCGATTGAATACGGTTGAGATAGCCATAGATGTAGATCTTGAGCAGGATCGCAGGATGGTAAGCAGGCCGGCCCGTATCCGCTGGAGTTGCGCTTTCAAAACCCAACGAAACCAGGTCGAGTTCATCCACGAAGACATCAACCACTCGCACCGGATTGGTATCGCTGACGTAGTCGTCAAGGCTTTCGGGGAGCAACGTACTTTGGCTTCGATGCTCACCTTGAATGAAGCGCTTCATGGTCGACCCTTACGATGAAATCCTCGAAATCATAGCAAGGGTTTGATCAGACGTTTTTACACACTCTGGGCCAGAAGCGGACGCTCTTATGGCCTGGCTATTGCGCCTTAGGAGGGGCAGAAATTCGAAGTGTCTTGATAAGAAGGTCATGAAGACTGTCCACCGCCTTCGAGCCCCGAGATGCCTGGCTTCGGAACACGGCGACCTCCATGGGCTCTAGCGGGCCTAAGCCTTGCTCACTGCCTAAGATCTTCAAGTGGGATGGCGCACTGCACTGTGTGAGCACCGCTACCGCCAGGCCGCTTTCGACGGCGGCAATTTGGCCCACCAAGCTAGAACTGTTGTACACCACCTTGAAGCGACGCCCCTGGAGTGCTAGGGACTGCAACGCGCTGCGCTTGGCAAGACTGGCGTCCTCATATACGGCGATGGGCAGCGGGTCGCGCCGCCAGACCTGGAACTGGGCATCGCCGACCCAGACCATCGGCTCATGAAACAGCAAGACTCCATGCCGAGGGTTGTCACGAGAAACCAGGGCGAGATCAAGATTGCCGCTTTTCACTCGGGGAATCAGGGAAGTCGACTGCTCGCAGTTCAACTCGATTTCCACCGCACCGAAATTCGGAGCGAAGCGTTTGAGTGCTGGTGTCAGGTAACGGGCGGCGTAATCATCCGGTACGCCAAGACGAATCCGCCCCGTCAGCTCCTCCCCATGGAAGGCCGCCTGGGTTTCGGCATGCAGATCGAGCATTCGCCGCGCGTAACCCAGCAACAACTGCCCTTGAGCTGTAAGCTGGTGCTGGCGCGGCCCTCGCACCAGTAGCTGGCAACCCAGAGCCGTCTCCAGCTTTTTGATCTGCATACTGACCGCCGATTGAGAGCGATGCACTTGCGGAGCGGCGCCAGATAGCGAACCTGCATCCACCACGGCCACGAAGCATTTCATCCAATCTATCTGCAGGTCATGGAACCTCATAGTCAAACTCGGTCATTCGATTATCGGGTAGCTAAACTCTGTTTTATCCGTTTTTCTTTTGATGCGTAGCACAGCCATGTTAGTGGCGAAGTCAGGTGTTGCCTTGAGTAAAACGCAGCACGTTCCATTTACATAATCGCCACGCGGAAGTGCCTACGACATGACAGAGGTCACCGACAAGCTGCATGAGTTCGACCACCGGATGGTTTGGGTCGGCTTTACCAAACTGGCGCCCATTTCCCTGTTTGTGGCGGTATTCGGGGCGGCTTTCGGACTGGCGGCCACCCAGGCGGGACTGAGTGACTCCGTAATCATGGCAATGAGTACCCTAGTGTTTGCGGGCGCGTCCCAGTTCGCCGCGCTGGAGCTGTGGGGCCCCGATGTTTCCCTGCTTACCCTGAGCATCACCGTGTTCGCAATCAATGCCCGCCAGTTGCTAATGAGGCGCCACGCTCTATCCGTGGCTGCAACACCTGCCCGTGAGAAAGCGCTACGGGGTGATGCTGGTCGCCTCCGACGCCAACTGGGCCCTATCAATGCTGGCGTTTGGCAACAGCCAGCCCGGCTTGGGGCTCTTGCTGGGCGGCGGCCTAGCTCTATGGCTGGCTTGGGTGGCCGGCACCTGGCTTGGTGTTCTTTTTGGCGGTTCCATCCATGATCCAAAGGCTCTGGGGCTGGACATGGTGATGGGCTGTTTCCTATTGGCAATGGTGGTCGGCGGGGATAAAAACCTGCGCACCTTGATGATCTGGACCGTCGCCGCTTGCGCGTCGCTGCTGGCATACCGGTATCTTCCCGAGAACAGCCATGTCGTCGTGGGCGCGGTGGCCGGCGGACTCGTCGGAACAATCTGGACGGAGAACAAGCGTGAGCATTGAAACGGAAGGTTTAGGTGCCCTCATCTTGGTACTGATTATGGCGCTTGTGACGCTGGCAACCCGCTGGGGCGGAGTCTATGTGATGTCATTCGTGCCCATTAGCTATCAAGTAAAACAATTCATCGGCGCAATGTCTGGCTCGGTGCTGGTAGCCCTTCTGGCTCCAATGGCGCTACAGGGTGACAACGCCGCACGACTGGCCCTGCTGTCGACGGCAGGCACCATGTTGCTGCTGAAAAAACCGCTCCCAGCAATCGCTGCCGGAGTGTTGGCTGCTACGCTTTTCCGCCAGTTTTGATCAGCCGAAGGCGAGAGAGTGGGCGTCCGCTTCTGGCCGGTGGTGTAGTCTGCAGGAGACAGCTCGCGGCCAGAGTCCGCCTTTCAATTCGAGGGTTTATTTTCCTAGAAAATCCGATGCAGAAGGTGTGGACGATCATCCGCAACCTGCGTCCAAAGTAGTCATTTAAACAAATGGTGAGCCTCGATGAATTACTCGTGACTCAATTTCTGCACCCGCTCTGCCAGGGAGGCGATGGTGAAGGGTTTGGTTAACAGATCAACGCCGGGGCGGCGTAGGTTGCTTGGCAGGGTCACGTCTTGGTCGTAACCGGTAATGAACAGCACCTTGATGTTTGGGTGACGCTGTAAAGCTTGAGTAGCCAGTTCGCGACCATTGACTCCAGGAAGGCCTATGTCGGTGATTAGCATGTCGATCGTCCCCAGCTGTTCAATGATTCGCTGCCCCTTGTGGCCATCATCGGCATATAGCGCGTCGAAACCCATATCATCAATAACCTCGGCTACCAGCTCCAAGATCACTTTATCGTCCTCGATCAGAACGACTTTTTTACGTGTAGTGGTACTGCCTGGATAATCGTTCCGTGCAACGTGCTCCTCCAGCAAGTCACCATCGTAACGGGGGAGATACAGACTGACGGTTGTACCCCGGCCTTTAACGGAGGAGATACTGAGGCTTCCACTACTCTGCTTGGCAAATCCATAAACCATCGAGAGTCCCAACCCTGTGCCCTCTCCCATAGGTTTGGTAGTAAAAAAGGGTTCAATGGCCCGCTCCTTGACCTCCGGAGACATGCCTTCACCATTGTCCGTTAGGCTGATCCTGACTGATTCACCCTGCATGTCACCGGGCGAACGCCGGCAGTTCTCCAGTTCAATCAGCAGGCTGCCGCCATCCTTCATCGCATCGCGTGCATTGATAGCCAGATTAAGAATGGCACTTTCCAACTGATTCAAATCGCAGAAGGTGGGCCATATGCCGTCGCTGATTTTGAAGTTCAGCTCATAGGTAGGGCCGATCGAATGCTGCAGCAGCATCTTCAGACTGCCAACCAGCTTTGTCATGTCTACAGGCTTAGGCGTGAGCGGCTGCCGGCGTGAAAATGCTAATAAACGATGTGTCAGAGCGGCAGCACGTTGCGTCGAGTGCGTGGCGTTTTCCACATAGCGGTCAAGGCTGTCTAGGCGCCCTTGTGAAAGGCGCAGCTTGATAAGTCCCATTGACCCAAGGATGCCTCCAAGCAAATTGTTGAAGTCGTGAGCGATACCGCCGGTGAGCTGGCCCAGAGCTTCCATTTTCTGCGATTGCCGTAATTGTTCTTCCGCCTGGTTAAGCGCTTCACGTTGCGCCTTCTCCTCGGTGACATCCCGACCATAGAAGTAACAGGTGCCTTCTTGATTGGAAGAGTGCCATGAAATCCAGCGAGGGCTCCCATCGAAGTGCCGGTAGCGGTTTTCGAAGCTCGTTAGATGATCCCGTGCAGCGGCGCGTTGGATAGCGCTTCGGGTCGACTCGATATCTTCGTGCCAGACAAACTCGTAGAGGCTCTGCCCTTCAAGTTGTTGAGGCGAATAACCGAGTATGGAAAGCCAGGCCGGATTTACCGCCTGGAATATGCCCTCTACTCCTGCTACCGCAAGTAGATCTCGCGAGTTTTTCCAGACACGATCACGCTCGGCCGTGCGAAGCTCGACTCGCTGCTCTAGCTCCGCATTCAGTTTTTGAAGCTGCTGTGTAGCCTGCTTCTGCTCGTGGATATCTGTCGTGGTGCCGATCCATTTCAGTACTTCACCTGTGTCCGCGTAGACGGGCACGGCTCGGACGAGGTGCCAGCCATACATGCCATCGAAGCGGCGCAGTCGAAATGTTGTTTCATAAATTGAGCCCGACTGCAATGCAGCAGACCAGGCCGCTGTTACTGATGCTTGATCATCGGGATGCGTCCATCCTTCCAGCCACTCACTGAGCAAGCGGGTAATGTCATCAGCTCTGGTATAGGTAAGCAGCCAATCGTTTACCCAGTCCAGCTCGCCCGAAGGCATCGCGCTCCACATGCCGTTTGGAAGCGATTCGGCAAGCGCTGCGAACTCCTGTTCCCTTGTTCGCAGAGCCTCCTCGGCCCGGAACTGATCGGTAACATCGTAGCCTTCGACAAAGATGCCAGTAACCAGCCCGCTTACATCTTTGATCGGCTCGCACACGTAGTTAATGAATCGCTCGGTAGGCCCGCCAGGAACTTCATCCTTTACACGAAAGGGCATATGGACGCCGATGGCGCGCTCTCCGCTTCTGAAGACATTATCCAAGCGCTCGATAAAATTGCCCGCCGCTAGATCGGGATAAGCCTCGCGGACAGGTTTGCCGATTACGTGTCGATTACCGAAAAGGCGGGTATGGGTAGCGTTAACGAACTCGAACACATGCTCGGGCCCTTGGTAGATCGCTATGAAGCCTGGCGCCTGATCAAACAGCCGACGTTGGCGCTCAACCTCTTCGCGCAGTCGTCTTTCGGCCAGTACCTGGGCTGTCGTCTCTACGCAGGGGCAGTAAAAACCTGCGACCTTGCCCGCCTCATCGCGTATTGGGGTGTATGAAAATGCAAAATGCGTCTCCTCCGGATAGCCATGGCGGTGCATCGTCAGTTGAAGGTCGTCCATGTGCACGGACGAACCTGCATAGACCTGCTCGATGATAGGGGCTAGTTCATCGCGGGACTCAGCCCAGACCTCCAGCAAAGGGCGACCGAAGGAGTCAGGATGCTTGGAGCCTAATATCTCAGCATAGGCGTCGTTGTATAGCATCCGCTGCTCTGGGCCCCAGGCGATGAATTTTGCCTGTTTTGCACCCAGCATAATGCTGATCAAGGTTTGTAATGCCACGGGCCATTTTTCAGGCAGGCCAAAGAGTGTCGACTCCCAACTAAGGGTACGCATATGCTCGCCAGCTTTGCCTCCTCCGCTTAGAAATGGAAGAGAGGAGCGCGTCTGTTCAGTCTCGAGCATAAGTTGACCACTACCGGGTTGGCTGGGCGTTGTAGGGCAAGCAACATATTCGGCCCCGTTAGCAGATAAACCTCAGCTGGACATGGGGCGTACCGGTTTGAGCCGCTCACCATGAACAGTAGCGGCATAAACCTCTACGGGGTACTTGACGATTCGTAGTGCGAGACGGAGGCCCTAATTGCTTAACAATTTGCTAATTGTTATAGCAGCAAACTGGCTCGCCGAGAGTAGAAGTTGCATGAGCAATAGTCAGCGCCGGTTAAATTCGGCTTTTGCGAATGTCTCCTTAATATCAGCGGATGTCCCCAGCAAAAAATTGGATACTGGAATGGCCCTAATTACAAGGCCGTGCTGCTTTCCCGAGGCCAAAACTGTTACTAGATGTGGATAGCAAACCCATGCAGGGCGCTGTGCTTCAAACCCACCATCATCTGAGACCAAAAGGAATGAAGATCGCGTCGTCACGCCTGACCTCATTGCGTCGATCCACAGAAAAGCCGTTGGGCTCTTCTTGGCCCGCCGCGCAGCGTTTACGACCAAAAATAACCGTTCGTCGCCTCGCTCATTTAGTTACTTATTCCTTTCAAAGCCGTTCCGATAACTGAAAACATCGCCGCGATTCGCGACGTAACCGCACAAGCAGGCTACTTATGTCGATTCGTAATTTGAATGTTTCCAGTCGATCCGCAATGGGCTTCGGGCTGATCGGCTTTATTGTCCTTATGCTAGGTCTTTTTGCTCTCAGTCAAATGAAAGACATGCACCATGAGTCAGGTCAAGTCGACCAGAACTGGCTTCCTAGTATTACAGCTCTCGGGGCTCTCAAGTCAGAAGTCATGCGCATCAGGGCGCTCACCATGCGCGCCATCATTGTGGAAGGCGATAAGCGTGACTCGACGTTGCAGACTTTAAGCAACTCCATTAGAGACCTCCAAAGCCTGAACGCGGCGTATGGGGAAAACGTGACGATCGCTGCTGAGAAGTCAGCTTATGACGAGTTTCTCGCCGCAGAACAGTCGTATTTCGGCGAGCAGGAAAAGGTTGTTGAACTCGTTGGTCAAGGGAAACGTGAGCAGGCGATCGAAGTCGTAAACGGCCCGATGAGTTCGCACGCTGATGATATGTCGCGCGCCCTTGCTGAGCTTCAGCGGATTAATAGTGAAGAAGCCACAAAGGCCGCAGCGCGTTCTGTAGCGGCTTACGAGACCGCCTTCAATGGGGTGGTTATATTCATCATTCTGGCTGCAGTTGCCACGATCGTGCTCGCGCTTCTGTTCACGCGCAGCATCGTTCGCCCTTTGACCCAGGCTGTCGTCGTAGCCGAAACCGTGGCGTCTGGTGATCTCACCCAAGAATTTGCTATCGAAGGTAAGGATGAGCCTGCGCGGCTGCTGACGGCACTCAAGGCGATGCAACGCGGCCTGCGCGATACGATTCAGGGCATTTCGGATTCCTCCAATCAGTTGGCGTCTGCGGCAGAAGAGCTAAATGTGGTCACCGAGAACTCGACGCGCGGGCTTCATCAGCAAAATCATGAGATCGAACAAGCAGCGACCGCAGTGAACGAAATGACCGCAGCAGTCGACGAGGTTGCACAAAACGCCGTATCGACGTCAGAAGCTTCACGTGAATCTGATACCACGGCGCAGCGCGGACGTGAGCAGGTCATCAAGACGGTGGAGTCGATTGGCCTGCTGGCAAGCGACGTGACATCCACCGCAACTCAGGTTGAAGAACTAGCAGGCCAGGTTCGTGACATCAGCAAAGTGCTAGACGTTATTCGCTCTATCGCTGAGCAGACAAATCTGCTCGCTCTGAACGCAGCGATCGAGGCTGCTCGTGCTGGGGATGCCGGACGTGGTTTCGCGGTAGTTGCAGATGAGGTGAGGGCGTTGGCGCATCGCACTCAGCAGTCCACTCAGGAAATTGAAAATATGATTGGCGCGGTGCATCAGGGTACTGACAAAGCCGTACATGCCATGAGGTCGAGCAACGATCGGGCACGCACGACCCTTGAGATGGCTCGTTCCGCCGGAGAAGCGCTGGATGCCATTGCACGCTCCATCAGCCAAATCAGTGAGCGAAACCTGGTGATTGCTAGTGCTTCGGAGGAGCAAGCGCAGGTAGCTAGGGAAGTGGATCGGAACCTGGTAAACATTCGTGACCTTTCATTGCAAACTTCCGCAGGTGCTAATCAGACGAGTGCTGCTAGCCAAGAGCTGTCATCTCTGGCCATTGAGCTAAATGACCTCGTCGCACGGTTCCGCATCTAGTCAGAACGACTGCACCCCGCTGATTCGATATGCGAAAAGCCCGCCCATACATAGGCGGGCTTTTTAGTGTCGAGGGGTAGGATGTCATATGGCTATCTTTGGTTTCGCTAGTATCATTGCCGCGCCTGCAACCCCTCGGCGGGCGTCACGTCCATTTGCTCATCTACGATTCGAACTGTCTGCGCGTAATTGAGTAGCCTGATCCGGAGTTAGTCGTCGTGCGTGCTCTACTGCTCACTCTGCGTGACCGTCTGTTGTTACTAGTGCTACTGGCTACTCTTCCATTCGCGGTATGCGCAGCCGTTGCGCTGTCCATGTTTTATCACAACGAAGAGGATCGGGCTTCCGCCCGGGCGCTTGAAGCAAACCGACAGACCGCGACCGCAGTACAGGTTACGCTCAATCGCTCCTTCTCAGTCCTGGCCGCAGTCGCGCAGTCGCCTCTTCTCGACGGCGACGACCTTGGCCCGTTTAGCTCCCTGCTTGAGCGGATATTGCCGCTGATGCCTAACTGGCATTCCTTGTTACTTACGACCCCCGATGGACGATTGGCCAGCCGCGTAGCGCCGAGGCCCGGTGCGAGCTTAAGTCAGCCGTTAGAGCCTGAAAGTTTTGTACGAGTTGTCGCTGATACCCGACCTACGGTTGGGCAACTGGCTAAGGGGCCTTCCGGTGTATGGGCAATCCCGCTGAGAGTCCCGGTAATGCGTGATGGCAAAGTTCGCTACGTGCTAACTGCGCCGATGTTACCTGATAGCGTTGCAGAGATTCTGGCGCTGCTGAAACTGCCCAAAGCGTGGACTGTAGTCATTGTCGATGCTAATGGGAGACGTATAGCCAGGTCACCGTCAGGTAGCCTAGGCGTCGGAAGCCAAGTCTCGGCGCAATTAGCCGCATTGGCGCTCTCAAGTGGTGACGAAGGTAGTGGTGTCACCTACACCAACGATGGACAAGAGGTATACACGGCTTATCTTCGTTTGCCCGAGGTCGGCTGGACGGTAGTAACGGGTATCCCCACGGCGGAGTTCAAAACCAGCGTTACGAAAGCTGTAGCCCTATACGCGGGTGGTCTAGGCATCTCACTATTACTCACCTGTCTTAGTGCTTTGTATTGCGCGCGCCGCATCAGCTCGGCAATGCAACAATTGCGAAATGCTGCCGTTACTGTCGGCCAGGGCGCTATTTCCAGCCTGCCTAACACCCGAATTCCGGAGATCCAGGAAGTTGCGAAGGCGCTGCACCAAGCTGCCGAAGGATTGCAGATCAGCGAGCAAGCCCGTAGCGACGCATTAGCAAGCCTGGCTTCTGCCAATCGAAGCCTAGTTGACGCTGCTCGGCGAAAGGATGAGTTCATCGCTACCATAGCTCACGAGTTGCGAACACCCTTAACGCCCTTACTCCAAGCTGCTGCTTTGTTTCGAGGAGACCCATCGGTATCGTCTAAAGGACATCTTCGTCTGCAGGTCATTGAGCGGAACGTTGCTGAACTCAGCCGTCTTTTAGAAGGCCTTTTTGATGCTTCGCGACTCAACTTGCGGCAAATCGTATTACATAAAGAACCGCTAGAGCTATGCACGCTAATTCGGGAAACGATAGGCAGCATCGCAGCCAGAGCGTTGGAGAAGCGAATCGAGATCAAGTCGGACTTCCCAGAAGTGCCGCTTTATATAAATGGGGATGGGCTGCGCCTCCGACAAGTCCTATTTAGTCTGCTCGATAACGCTGTGAAGTATACCCCCGCAGCAGGGCGGATAAACTTAACGGTGCGCCATACCGATGCTCAGGTCGATGTCCAGGTGATTGATAACGGGGTCGGAATCGCCAGTGAGAACATGGACGTTATCTTCGATATGTTTGGACGTGTTAGCGGCCCTGGGCTCGACGGCGGTGGGCTCGGAGTAGGACTGACACTAGCCAGAACCTTGGCCGAGCTACATGATGGCACGTTGCATGGCGGTAGCCCGGGCCTCGGTAAGGGAAGTTGCTTCACGGTCAGTTTGCCCTTAGCGCTGAACGTGCTACGTCCCGCTTTATCAGTAGTTTCAGCGACTACGCATGCGACTACCGCTCGAACGGTGGTGGTTGCAGACGACAACGTAGATATTGCCGACACTCTGCGGGCGATCTTGGAAATGGAGGGCCATCAGGTGCGTTTGGCGTTCGACGGACTACAGGCCCTAGCCCTTTGTCAGGAGCAAATGCCAGACGTTGCTATTCTTGACATAGGTATGCCAAACCTAAACGGTCATCTGGCGGCCCGTGCGATTCGAGTGCTACCAGACGGAGACAAAGTTTTCCTGGTCGCGCTTTCCGGATGGGGCCAGCCTAATGACATACGTGAGACGTCAAAGTCTGGCTTCGATAAGCACATCACCAAACCAGCGAATCTTGAGGATTTGCTGTGCTTGGTTGCACAAGCGAAACGCCATACGTGAAGGATGCTTAAGTCTTGCCTGCTGACGACTCCTTTAGAGTCTGGGGACGATTAGCGTCCGCTTTTGGCCCAGAGTGTGTAAAAACGTCTGATCAAACCCTTGCTATGATTTCTGAGGATTTCATCGTAAGGGTCGGCCATGAAGCGCTTCATTCAAGGTGAGCATAGAGGTCAAAGCACCTTGCTTCCCGAGAGCCTCGACGACTACGTCAGCGATACCAACCCGGTCCGCGTAGTCGATGTCTTCGTCGATGAGCTTGATCTGGCCACGCTAGGTTTTGATGGCGTCATTCCAGCCGAAACCGGCAGACCCGCATATCACCCCGCGATCCTGCTGAAGATCTATATCTACGGCTATCTCAACCGAATCCAATCCAGCCCAGCCGGCGTCTTGAGCGAGAAGCCCAGCGCAACGTCGAGTTGATGTGGCTAACCGGGCGTTTGATGCCCGACTTCAAGACGATCGCCAATTTCCGAAAAGACAACAGCAAGGCCATCCGTGGTGTCTGCCGCCAGTTCGTCGTGCTCTGTCAGCAACTGGGATTGTTCGGAGAAAATCTGGTCGCCATCGACGGCAGTAAATTTAAGGCGGTTAATAACCGCGACCGCAACTTCACCAGCGCCAAACTGAAACGGCGAATGGAAGAAATTGAGTCGAGCATCAACCGTTACCTGGCCGCACTTGATTCGGCTGATCGGAAGGTGCCAACCGCCTCGGAACCAGACGCTACGGGCCTTGAAGAGAAAATCGAAAAGCTCAAAACTCAAATGGAAGAGCTTCAGGTGATCGAATCTAAGCTCAACGATTCGCCTGACAAACAGGTCTCGCTGACCGACCCCGATGCCCGTTCGATGATGACGCGCGGCAACGGAATCGTCGGCTACAACGTGCAGACGGCGGTCGATACCCAGCACCATTTGATCGTTGCTCACGAGGTCACCAACGTCGGCTCCGACCGCGACCAACTCAGCTCGATGGCGAAGCAGGCGCGGGAAGCCATTGGTTCAGAAACGCTGTCGGTCGTGGCTGATCGAGGCTACTTCAAAAGCGAGGAAATCCTGGCCTGCCATGATGCAAAAATTACCGCCTATGTACCCAAGCCGATGACTTCAGGAGCTAAAGCGGACGGGCGTTTCAACAAAGATGCCTTCGTTTTTAACGCAGCTAAAAATGAATACGTTTGCCCAGCTGGTGAGGCATTGATTTGGCGTTTCTCCAGCGTCGAGAAAGGCCTGAACATGCACTGCTACTGGAGTTCGAACTGCCAGAGCTGCGCCCTCAAAACTCAGTGCACGCCGAGCAAACAGCGACGAGTGCGACGTTGGGAGCATGAAGCCGTGCTAGACGAAATGCAGAATCGGCTGAACCATGCGCCGGACATGATGCGAGTCCGAAAGCGCACTGTTGAGCATCCCTTCGGGACGCTCAACCAATGGATGGGATCCACGCATTTCCTCACACGTAGGCTGGCCGGCGTCAGCGCGGAGATGAGCCTGAATGTGCTCGCCTACAACATGAAGCGGGTCATGAGAATAATCGGTGCCGAAGGCTTGTTGAAGGCAATGGCGGCGTAAAAGTCCCCGGCTTTTGCTGCTCCAGGTGGCGCTAAAACGCTTCATAAGCGCTCCGGAGCGTTACCGGTGCTGATCGCGGCAAATGCGTGGGCAATCGACTCGCCCAACTGCGCTGGGCTGAGGCATCCACGATACGAAAGTGTTTTTACACACTCTGGGCCGACAGCGGCACTTCAGATGTCAGCGTCGGCAGTATTGTTCTGCATCGATATTCCAGTTTTCATACTGGCGGAACGTGAGGCATATGCGCAGCCCTCGGAACGTGGTGCCGGAAACAGCCAGCAAACCCAACCCAAAAAAAACCGGCCATCTCGGGTTCAGAGAATGACCGGTAAACGCACCACATACTATTCAGCGACAGGCGTTCTTGGCAGACGCAGCTGCCTGCTCAACGCCACTCAGTTAAACACCATCCCTCCGTCAATGATGACCGCCTGCCCGGTCATATAGTCCGAGTCCGGTCCGGAAAGGAATGACACGCAGGCCGCAACATCGTCAGGCTGAGACAGACGTTTCAGGGTGATATGTTGGGCGAACTGTTCCATGCCCCACTCGACGCTCTGGTTGGCATTGTCTGCCACGTCTTGGGCGACCTTGCGCATCATCGGGGTGTTCACGATACCGGGGCAGTACGCGTTCACCGTGATACCCAGATGCGCCAGCTCTCTTGCGGCCGTTTGGGTAATGCCCCGCACGGCGAATTTAGTGCCTCCATAGACCGCCAGGTCCGGATTGCCGACATGCCCTGCCTGCGAAGAAGCGCTGATGATTTTCCCGCCGTGGCCCAGCGCTTTGAACGCTTTTACAGCTGCCTGGATGCCCCACAGTACCCCCCCCACGTTGATGTCGAAGGTTTTCCGGTAGATGTCCGGGGTGATTGTTTCGATCGGGGCAATCGGCGCAATACCTGCGTTGTTGATGACCACATGTAGATCGCCCAGCCCATCGACCGCTTGCTGGACGGCTTTGAATACATCATCGCGATCGGCCACATCGACCTTGAGCGCAAGGGCATTGCCACCGTTGGATTTGATTTTCTCAGCGACCTGGCTCGCCGTTTCAATATTCATATCGGCGCATGCCACCGCAAAGCCATCGGTTGCCAATCGCAATGCAATGGCCTCACCAATGCCTTGGCCGGCGCCAGTAACAAAAGCAACTTTTCCTTGGGACTTGGTCATTTCCGGTTTCCTTCTATTTTTTGTGGGGAAAAGCAAACAGGGGTACAGCTGACGCAATAATCTCGCGGGTTCAGAAATTCGCTTGGAGCTTCACGCCAGCGACGAGTGCGTTATCGACTTCATAAACACCGCCCGGGTGGCGGACGTATTGCAGGTTCGGGCGCACGGTCAGCCAGTCAGTGACGTGTACCCCATAGTTGAGTTCGATGTTGTATTCGCTGTGCTGGAGAGGAACGTACAGTGGGTTGTCATAGTCGGTAATGGCGTTGGCAGTGTTGATCTGGCGCTGACGCCTGGTGACGTCATCGTTCACATGGATTCGAGCGACCCCCAAACCGATATCGTCCTTGGGGCGAGCATCGAACGGACCGGTGTACACCAGCCCGATGTTCTGAAAGCTGTCGATGCTGCTGGTTTCCCGATCATGGAAGGTGAAATTGGCAAATACGCTCAGGCCACGGGACGCATCGCCATTACGCGACGTTAGCTGCTGTCGGCCCATGACCCACCAACCGCTTTTGCTGCTGCGGCTTTTTGCGGTCATACCGGTCACTCCTTGCGGGCGGCCATCGACGTCCTCGTAAATGTCGTTGGCACTGGCGCTGCTGTGGTAATAGCCAAGCCGGTATTCGCCTGGTAGCGCATGGGTACCCACGGTTGGCTTCCAGATCACCTCTATCGGGACCAATGCTCCCTGGGTGCCACTACCGCTGAGCTTGAAGCCATTACCGACTTCCAGGTTCGAAGGATTCTGCTCGAACACCCCGATCTGCACCGCCCAGTGTTCATCCAGGTTGTACTTGGCACGCAGCGCCCACTGGCTGACGGGACCGCTGTACCAGACATCCCCCGCTACGTTCCCGGTGGGGGCAGCGCAGAACGCCAGGCTCTGGAAGTCGCAAGGGAAGCTGTTGAAGTCCTCGTTGACGCCCATGCGTCCGATCTTGATATCCAGCGCCTCATCGAAAAACCGTTGCCGATACCACATTTGTGTCAGGCGCCAGGTTTGCCCGCGTCCCCATACCTCCTGCACGGAGCTGAGCTGCCCGGTACGTGGATCGCCGATGCGTTCGTTGGACAGGTTGTTGCCGCTACGCTCGGTTACCAGCAATTGGAACTCGGCGGCGTTCCAGCCGAGCAGCTTTTGCAGGTCCAGATTGGCGCCCAACGCCCACTGCGAGGTGTATCGGGCGGTGCGGTCATCGTTGTAGCCGCCATTGAGATTGGCAGCACCCTCACCGACGTAGCCGATGATGAAGTTCAGACCCTTTTCGAGCAGTTCTGTGCGAGTGCCGCCCCAGTCCCCCAAGCCCCATTGGGACGAGTCGCTGGCAGCGGAAGCGGGAAAGGCGATGAATGCAGAAAGGCTTAGCCCTACGGGCAGGCGCCAGAGGTTATTCATGTCGATTGATCCTTGTTGTTATGGTTACGACACAGCGTTATCCAATCCGCAAGGCGGCGCCGTTGCGGTTAGCGGCCAAGGCAAGACGAGCGTGTCCCGACCTCGATGCTCAGCCAAGCCAGTTAGATTCCAGCCAGGCACAGGTATTTGATTTCGAGGTAGTCCTCGATCCCGTACTTGGATCCCTCGCGCCCAACGCCGGACGCCTTGATGCCGCCAAAGGGTGCCGCCTCGGAGCTGATGATTCCGGTATTCACGCCGACGATGCCGTACTCCAACGCCTCGCCGACGCGGAACACGCGTCCCAGATTGCTCGCGTAAAAATAGGCGGCCAGCCCGAACTCGGTATCGTTGGCTTTGCGGATGACTTCGGCGTCATCGAAGAAGCGGAAGACCGGAGCCAGAGGGCCGAAAGTTTCCTCTTTCGATACGCGAGCGTTATCCGGCACGTCGACCAAGATCGTCGGCTGGAAAAAGTTGCCTCCCAGCTGATGCGCCGCACCGCCCTGAAGCACCTTGGCCCCCTTCTCGATGGCGTCCTCGATATGCTCGCGAACCTTGGCGACCGCCTTCTCATCGATCAGCGGGCCGATGGTGGTGCCCTCAGCCATGCCATCTCCGGGATTCAAACTTCCCACTGCTGCGGCTAGCTTGTCGACGAACGTGTCATAGACCTTGTCGTGAACGTACAGGCGATTCGCACACACACAGGTCTGACCGGCGTTGCGGAATTTCGAGGCAAGGGCGCCCTCTACGGCGGCGTCCAGATCGGCATCTTCGAAGACGATGAACGGCGCATTGCCACCGAGCTCGAGGGATATTTTTTTGATGTCATGGGCGCACTTCTCCATGATCGTGCGGCCAATCTCGGTGGAGCCGGTGAAAGAGATCTTGCGGACCACCGGGTTGCTGGTCAGCTCTTCGGCAATCTCGGCGGCCGAGCCGGTCACGACCGACAGCACACCTTTCGGGATGCCGGCTTGCTCGGCAAGCTCCACCAAGGCCAGCGCCGAAAAGGGCGTTTGCGAAGCCGGCTTGATCACCATGGTGCAGCCCGCGGCCAATGCCGGGCCCGCCTTGCGGGTAATCATCGCGCTGGGGAAGTTCCACGGTGTAATAGCGGCGCATACACCCACGGGTTGCTTGAGTACCAGTAAGCGCTTGTCGGCAGAGCCCGGGATTACATCGCCGTAGATGCGCTTGCCCTCCTCCGCATACCACTCGATATAGGAAGCCGCAAAGACAATCTCGCCACGCGCTTCAGCCAGGGGCTTGCCCTGTTCGAGGGTCATGATGTGGGCCAGGTCATCCTGGTTTTCGAGGATCAGCTCGTACCAGCGGCGTAATGTAATGGCCCGCTCTTTCGCCGAGAGGGAGCGCCAATCAGGCAGGGCTTGATCGGCGGCTTCAATGGCGCGACGGGTTTCCGCCCCACCCATGCGCGGAACATGGCCAATCACTGTACCGGTCGAAGGGTTGACGACTGTGATGGTTTCCGCACTGTCCGCCCCGATCCACTTGCCATCGACATACCCACGTTGGCGAAACAATTCCGGCTTGTTCAGGTTCACTGCAATTCTCCATCGGATACGCGGCGCCTCACGGCGGCCGTACGAACGCACTCGCCATCTCGAAGGTGACAACGAGTGCGCCTACTTCGTGGTTGTTGTTCCGGTTATTGCTGGGCTTTTTGGGCGTAGCTACCGGACGGGCTCAGGCTCGTGAATTTGAAGCCTCGATAGCCTTCGTTCTGGACCGACGTGAGAATTTCTCTGAATGGGCCCAAACCGCCCATGTAGAAGTAAACGGAGTTGGTCTTGCCAGGTATGTTCGCGCCGAAAATCCAGGAATCAGTCTTGGCGAACAACGTCTGATCGGCGATCTCGCGGCAGGTCTCGCCCCACTGGCGTTCGGAATCAGGCTCGGGCTCCATGCAGGCGAGCTCCTTGTCCTCCATGAAACTGATCATGTCGGATACCCACTCCACCTCTGTTTCGATGGTGGGTGGCAGGTTTGTGAACGGACCGTTCGGGCCGAGAATCATGAACATGTTTGGGAAGTTGGCCGTCGCCACCGACAGGTAGCTGGACGGCCCGTCGTCCCAGTGGTCCTTGATCTTGATGTCATTTCGGCCGCGGATATCGATGCGTTTGTAGTTGCCGTCCACTGCGTCGAAACCGGTCGCGAACACCAGCACGTCCAGCTCGTGCTCCACGCCATCGGCGGTACGAATGCCCGCTTCGGTGATTTCCTCGATCGGGTTGGCTTTGACGTCCACCAAGGAGACATTTGGCCGGTTGAAAGTGGCGTAATAGCCGCTGTCGCATAGCGGACGTTTCGCATAGAGGTCGCGTGGCATCAGCTTGCGCGCCGTTTCCGGATCCTTGACGATCTCGCCGATCTTCTCGCGAATGAAATCCTGAGCGGCCCGATTGGCTTGCTCGTCGATCGCAATGTCGTTGAAGGTCTGGAACATGAAGCGGAATCCACCACCGCCGTCCCAGGCACGCTGGAATATTTGTTTACGCTCTTCTGGCGAAACGCTCATGGTGGGGATATCGCTTTCTTCGAAACCGAACGCCAGGCGAGACGAGCGTACCTGTTGCCAGATCGCATCATAGTTACGCTTGATGTCGTCGACGTACTCGCGGCTAACCGGACCATTGCCGACAGGAACGGTGTACTGCGCAGAGCGCTGGAACACGGT
>Ga0180008_1000318_pt1 | contig 45309 bp, 33 predicted proteins | sample MM_PW_MetaG_FD_121121 | JGI IMG/M metagenome (GOLD analysis project Ga0180008, IMG submission 121121) | Groundwater microbial communities from the Aspo Hard Rock Laboratory (HRL) deep subsurface site, Sweden - MM_PW_MetaG | ecosystem: Environmental > Aquatic > Deep subsurface > Groundwater... | reverse complement strand
GCTATAGAAGTCTTATAATTAATCAATTTCTAATATACCAGATGAAAAGGTAATTTGATAATTTTATTAAATCTTTCTTTAGATATATTATTTTAGACTATTTACAAAAATAGGATAAAAATTCCTATTTTGTAGTTTTTATTTTCTCAAAAGTATTAGCAGTAAAATTATTTTCATCCTTAACTACAATATGCTCCAAAACCCCAGCAACTTCACCTTCTTGAAAAACAATCCCATTAGGAACTTTAATACTATGAAGTTGAACTGCACATTGTTTATAATTTGGCTCAAATGATTTTGGGTCAAACTCTGCTTTAGTGATAGTATTTATTAGCTGTTCATTGTAGTGAAAGGGTACGAAAATACTTCCTATTCTTATATTTTGAGACTCTTTTACTATGATGTTATTTATTCTTCCTCTAATTGAGCTTATATCTATTCTATCTCCGTTTGATACTTCTAGTTTTTTTGCATCGACTGGATTTATTTCAATCCATGCTTCTGGAGCTAGGTCATTTAGTATTGAAATGGTTTTTGTTTTTGTTCTTGTGTGCCATTGTTCTACTGTTCTTCCTGTGTTTAAAGTTAAAGGAAAATTACTATTACATGGCTCACTTAGTGGTAGCCAATCAAGAGCTAGAAGTTTTGCTTTTCCATCTTGGGTTGGGCATGGCATATTTTCATCATAAAGCCGTGCTTTTCCTTTTGGATACTTTTCATTACATGGCCATTGGATTCCTCCAAGTTCTTCGATTAGTTCATAACTCATTCCTGAGTAATCACATAGTCTTCCCGAACTTACTTTCTTCCATTCATTAAAAGCATCTCTTGGTTGCTTCCAGTTTGGATATAGCCTTTCATTTACACCTTCAAAATATTTTGAAAATTCTAATACGATATTAAAATCACTTTTTGTATCTGCTAATGGTTCAACAGCTTTTCTTGCATAGTTACATCTTCTTTCACTATTTGTATAAGTTCCTTCTTTTTCACTCCAAGTGGCTGCACTAAATACAATATCAGCTTTTAATGAAGTTTCACTTTTGAAAGCATCTTGAACCACTAATAGTTCTAGTTTATTTAAAGCTCGTCTTAGTTTCTTTTGGTCTGGATATGATACTAGTGGATTAGTTGCTACTAACCATAAAGCTTTTATTTCTCCACTTTCAATAGCATCTATAATTTGTGGATATGAATATCCTCTTTTTGTAGGCACATCTTCAAGGGGAACATTTACAAGTGTTGCGTATTCTTCTCTATCATAAGAACTTGCAAAGTTTCTGTATCCAGGTAGTGATGAGGTAAAGCCAGTTTCCCTTGTACCCATAGCGTTACATTGTCCAGTTATAGAAAATGCTGTTGCACCTTCACGTCCTATGTTTCCAGTTATAAGGGCTAAATTACAAATTGAGCTTACTGTATCTGTTCCTATTGAGCTTTGATTTACTCCCATTGTCCATGCACTCATAGCCTTGGGTGCTTTTGCATAAACACGAGCTAGTTCATATAAATCTTTTACATCAATTCCCGTGATATTTGCTACATCTTGGGGTTTATAGTTTTCTAAAATATGTTTTCTGAATTCTTTATATCCACTTGTTCGATCTTTTATAAACTTCTCATTTTCCCAACCTTGTTCAAGTATGATGTGACAAAGTCCATTCATAAGAGCTAAATCACTTCTTGGATTTATAGGAACATACATATCAGCCATATTTGCAGTTTTTGAAAATCTAGGATCAACTACGATTATAGTCGGTTTTTTACCAGTGATTTTTTTGTTTTTTGCAATATGAAGTTTTAAAATAGGGTGATTATCAGCTATATTTGCACCAATTAACATAATCACATCAGCATGAGAAAAATCTTCATAAGCTCCAAGAGGACCATCACTTCCAAATGTTTGTTTATATCCCATTACTGCACTTGCCATACATAAAGTTGTATTTCCACAGTAGTTATTTGTTTTAAGTCCTAGTTGTACAAATTTCCCAAGTGTATAAAACTCTTCTGTTAGAAGTTGTCCTGTTGACACGATTGCAACTGCACCATTTCCATGAATTGATTGAATATCTTTAAACTTATCACTTGTAGTTTTAAAAACTTCAGCCCAAGAAGATGGAACTAATTGACCATTTTTTCTAATCATTGGACTTGTGTATCTATTTTCACTATGAACCATTTCATGCTCACTTAATCCTTTTGGACAAAGTGTTCCCATGTTTACAGGATGTGCTGGATCACCTTTTGTATAAACTGGCTTTGCATCTTTTACACCAATATAAAGTCCACATCCAACACCACAATATCCACAAGTTGAACGAACCCATTTATCAGGAGCTTTTGAAAGGGCAACTTTTCCAAACTTTTTATCATCTGTAAGTGCGTATTTTTCGTTTTTTATATCTACACCTAAAAAATCTTTTAGATTAAAGTTTTTAATTTTATTTAGCATATTAGTTCCTTTGATTTCCAGCGAAGAAATTTCCAGCAAGTCCCTGTGCAACTGCTGTTTTATAAAATAAAAGTCTTGATACAATTTCACTTGAAAAAGAGATAATAAGTGAAAGAGTTAAAACTAATACTGTTGTAGAATAATTTCCACTTGCAAGTAATAACATAGCAAATAATGGTAATCCTAAAGCTCCCACATATAAAGACCTAGCTCTAAAATCTGTATGTTTAGCAAAATGTTTTTCATATAAGATTTTTGTTTTGTTTAGTTGATAAAAGTTTTTAGTTTTATCATCTAGATTTACATAAAAATCTTTTTGTTTTTTAAACTCTTCATATTGGAAATAAGCTATAAATAAAGCAAATGGTAAAACAACACCTGCTGTTGTAAATTGTTCATTTAAAACTAAAATCAAAGAGATAAGTAATAATCCAATATATGAAACATAGAAAAATATTTTTGTAGTCTCTTTTTTATTCCATGAAGGACGAGCCTTTATTCTATAAATCATAGATTGTGCATAAATACCATAAGTTCCAAGAGCTAGAACACCAAGCTCTATAATAAATCTAAACCCTTGTGAAACCTCAAAGAAGAATAGGGCAATTAAAAGAGTTAGTCCACCTGCATATAATCCTAAAGCTAAAGCTTCACGACTAAGCCATGAAGTTTTGATATTTTTCATAGCTGTATAGGCTAAAATAGGGCGACCAAGATGAAGTGCAGATAAAGGCAATCCAATGGCAGCTGGTAAAAATACTGCAATAATCATCCATAAACTAGGTGCTGCTAATTCAAATCCAAGAAGATTTATAAACTCTCCTAAAACTAAAGCTGCAAATCCACCAAAAGATATTTGTGTTAAAACTGTCATAAATACCAAAGGCCATTCACTATGGTTTGGTTTTATAATATGAGCATCAGCAGGTGTCATATCAGCAGTTTCATTTATTGTATATCTTGTAGTTGGTTTTGTAATATCTATATCTGGAAGGTTTGGAGCGATTCCTTGATTTGCCATATCAACTTCAAGCCATTCTTTTACATTTACTATTTCAATAGCTATTGCTCCTGATGGACAGGCTTGCACACATGCAGGAGTTTGACCAACATCTAGTTTTTCATGACACATATGACATTTTGTCACAATTCCTCTGTCAGCATTAAATACGGGAACTTCATAAGGACAATTCCAAGTACAGTATTGACATCCAATACAGCTATCATCATCATGAAAAACTATTCCATTATCAAATTTTATATATGAGTTTGTAGGACATCCAATTAAACACTCAGGTTCTATACAGTGATTACATGACATCGAATTGAAGTGATTTTTTACATTTGGGAATATTCCACTTTGTGTTTCACCAACTCTTCTCCATTTTATATCTGCTTCATTTCCATTTTGTTCATTACAAGCAACTTCACAACAATGACATCCAATACAAGCAACCGCATCAAAGTGAAATCTGTATTGTTCTCCCTCTTTAGGTTTTGGAATATCAATTGAATAGTTTCCACATTGCATAGAAGTATCTGCTTTATGTTCTAAAAAACTCTCTAATGGTGTTTGTTCATTTGTGCTCATGATTAAAGTCCTACACTTTCATGTATTTGCTCAATTGATAAAGTTGATAAAAATCTTGAATCAAAGCTTTCAAAACTTTCATTTTCATCTCTATGTGTTTTGTAGATATTTAATAACTCTTTTACCACTTCTTGAGCTTTTGGTATTGCAATGGCTTTTGTTAGTTGTCTAGCTTCTAACACTGAAGTTGTAGCTTTCCCTCCTATAAATATTTTTACACCATCACAAAAATTCCCATTTTCATCTTTTACTTTTGCCCCTTCAAATCCAATATCTGCCACTCCATGAACCCCACATCCTTTTGGACATGCTGACCAGTACATTCTAATTTTTGCATTTGAAATTGGAACATGAGTATTTAAATATAAAGCCATTTCTATAGCATCTGCTTTATTTGCAATTACTCCAAAAGAGCACTCATTTACTCCTGCACAGGCTATTTGATTATTAAAATAAATATTATGAAAAGAGTCAAATTTTTTATAAATAATTGAATCTTTAATTAATTGTACATTTTCATCATCAGTGATTATAAAAAAGCTTTGTTCATGGGTTAGTCTTATAATTGAGTTTGTTTTTTCCATTAAAGTACTTAAAATTTCTAAGTCTTCAGCACTAAAAATACCTGCTGGAATTGAAAAATAAACAGCAGTTTTATTATCTTTTAGTTTTATTGTTGAAGTATTATCTATCTTATATTCATCTTTTACAAGAAGTTCTCCTGCTGTTTTTAAAGCAATACCAGAAGTTTCTATAATAGCTTTTTCAAACTCAATAATGCCAATCTCATCTAAAAAATAAGTCATTCTATTTTTATTTCTATTATCTCTAAATCCATATTTTTTAAATAAATCAACAATAGTTTTAAATATAGTTTTTACTTGAGATGTTTTTATAAATAAGTTTAAAGGTCTTGCTTGAACACCAACTTTCCCACCAAGATATAGATTAAATCCTAATTCATTATCTTTAGATGCAAGTACAAAAGAACAGTCATGCCCATAAATATTACAGTCATTAACTGTGTCTCCTAAAATTCCTGTATTAAATTTTCTTGGAAGTGTTCCTATATACTCTTCATTTTTTAAAAACACATCTTGAATATCATTAAAATATTTTTCACAATCTATCAATGAAGTTTTTGAATAACCATCAAGAGGTGAAGTAATAAGACCTCTGAAGTTATCCCCTGCTGTTTGAAAAGTTGTGATTCCTACTGATTCTAACTCTTTTAAAACAATTGGTAATTCATGTAATTTTAAGTGTCTAAACTCTATTTGTCCTCTTGTTGTTAAATCAATACATGATTTTCCATATTTTTTTGATGTTTGGGCGATTTTTTTTGCTTGATGAACTGTGAATTGACCAAAAGGAATTCTGATTCTAATCGTAAAACTATTTTCATCTCCCTTATCATAAATACCAAAACATTTTAGAAGATGTTTTTCATGAACGTCTTTTAGATTTTCATAAGAACCTTTACAAATATTTTCAAAATCATTCCAAAAATCTAAAGCTTTTTGCTCTTGTTTTAATAGTTCAATTTTATTAATTTTTTTATTTCTTGCAAGGTATGCTTCTTCTAAAACTTTCATATTATTACTCCATAATTTAAATCTTATAGAATAATTTTATCATCTATCTAAGGTAAAATTAAAATTTATATGCATAATAAATATACAATTATAGTTATATTAAATTTTATATAATAATAATTAATGAAAAATTAAGTTTAGTATGAATTTTACATTTTGATACAACTTCGCTTATTGCAATATTAAAGATATTTTTTATACTTAATTTAGATAATATTTCGTACTTTTTAAATGGAGAATATACATATGCAAAATAAAAAATCAGTTTTTATTTCGATAATAGTCTTGATTGCAATTTTTATAGGTGCTGGAATTTATTATAAAAATAGTCAATCAGAAAAAATGGTAACAATGTCAAAAGAACAAGCTCAAGTTTTTCAAAGACCTTACTCTTTCGTTATTGGAAATGAAAATGCAAAAGTACAACTTGTAGAATTTTTTGATCCAGCTTGTGAAACTTGTGCAATCTTTCATCCTAAAGTTAAACAGCTAATGAAAGAAAATGAAGGAAATATAAAATTAGTCTTAAGATATGCACCTTTTCATGAAAACTCAAATTACGCGGTGAAAATGCTTGAAGGAGCTAGAGAACAAGGTCTTTTTATGGAGACTTTAGAATTTATGTTCTCTACTCAAGGATATTGGATACATGGACATACTGTAGATCCTCAAAAACTTTGGGGAATGTTGTCAAATATAAAAGGTCTTGATCTTGAGAAATTAAATAAATTTATGAATGATCCAAAAGCAGATGAAATTATTAGACAAGATTTAGCAGATGCTAAGACTTTAAAAGCTACAAAAACTCCAGGATATTTTGTAAATGGTAAACCTTTACAAACATTTGGTTGGGATAATTTAGTAGCTTTAATTAATTCAGAACTATAAAATACAATAGAAAAAAAGAGTGATATACTTTATATCACTCTTTTAAAATTAAGAAACTTTTTCTATTTTCACAGCACTTTGATTATAATCAGGTTGTAAAGATTCTTTATCATATAAATCATTTGTTATAAAATTTATATCTCTATTACTAACTGGTACAAAAATTGTATCAACTCTTATATTTTCAGTAATAATTACTTTTGATTCTAGTTCTCCTCTTATTGAAGATATTTTTATGATATCTCCCTCTTGAATATTTAATTGTTTGGCATTAATAGGATTTATTTCACAAAAATTTAACTCTTTATATTTTAATAGTGTTCTTGGAAGATTTGTTTTTGTTCCACTGTGCCATTGATCTCTTGTTCTTCCTGTAAGAAGTGTAAATGGATATTTAAGATTTGTTTTTTCACTTAAAAGTTTGTTTTCTACAAAGTGAAGATTTGCTTTTTTGTCTTTTGTAAAAAACTCTTTATTTTCTGTGATTTTCTCACCCCAAATAAAAGGTTCTTTTGAAAGTTTTTCATAAGAAGTATCATAAATATTTAAATGTGGATTTAATTTTGTCATCTCTTGATATTCTTGAAATATCTCTTTTGGTGATGTAAAATTAAAAGCTTTTTTGTGTCCTAGTTTTTGTGCAATTAGCTGAAAAATTTCCCAATCAGCTTTACAATCTATGGAAATTCTTGTTAGTTTTTCTTGTTTTGTAATTGTTCTATCAAGATTTGTTTGAGTTCCTTCTTTTTCTCCCCAAGGAGCAGCAGGAAGTTTTATATGAGTATATTTTGAAGTTTCAGAGTTTTCATAGGCATTTATTTCTACAACTAATGGAATTTTTTTTATTAATTCTTGCATCTTATTTCTATTAGGAAGGTGATAAATAGGATCTGTATGGCAAATAATAAGAACATCAAGGTTTGCTTCTAGCATTTGAGTAGCTGTTAGACCAACCTTTGATGAAACTTTTGTTGTATTCCAAAATTCATTTACTTTTTTTATAGACTCTTTTTCAAATCCTAAATGAACAGCCAACATAGTTGAAAGTCCACCAACTTCTCTTCCTCCCATCGCATTTGGTTGACCTGTTAGTGAAAAAGGACCATTTCCTTTTGTATATATTTTTCCAGTTAAAAGGTGAGTATTTATAATTGCAAGATTTTTATCAACACCTTGAACTGATTGGTTTATTCCCATAGTCCAAGCTGTTATAATATTTTTATTCTCTTTATAAAGTTGCCAAAACTCTTCAAACTGCTCAGGGCTTAATCCTGTTCTTTTTAGCATTTTTGTTATTGGAACTCTTTTGAATTTGTTTTTTAATAATTCATAGTTATTTACATTCTCTTGCACAAATTTTTCATCAACTAATCCTTCATCAATTATTCTTTTTGATACAAGATTAAAAAAATCAATATCACTTCCAGGTTTTAGTGGAAGATGTAAATCAGCAACTTTTGCAGTGTCTGTAAATCTTGGATCTATTACGATGATTTTTAAACCCTCTTTTTTTGCTACTTTTATTCGGTTATGAAAAACAACATGAGCTTCAGCTGTATTTGCACCAACTAAAATAAGTAAATTTGCATCATGAATATCTTTCATTCTCACTGGAACATAATCAACTCCAAGTGATTTTTTATAGGCAACAACTGCACTTGACATACAAGTTCTACTATTTGTATCCACATTATTTGTTCCTATAAAACCTTTCATTAGTTTATTTGCCACATAATAATCTTCTGTTAAAAGCTGGCCTGAAAGATAAAATCCTACTTTTTCTTTTGGTGAGATTGCTATTTTTGTGGCAATTTTATTTATTGCACTTTCCCATGAAGTTGTTTTATATTCATCATTTATATTTTCTCTTATATGAGGTCTTAACAATCTTGTTGGTGTTTGAATACTTATTAATTCTGAAACACCTTTTGAGCATAATTTTCCTTCATTTGTTGGATAGACTACATCACCTATTAATTTATTTTCTTCAAATTCAAGTCCACATCCAACACCACAATAGCCACAAACTGACTTAATCATTTTATAAAGTCCTTCTAATAATTGTTATAATTTATATATTTATTATACTTAAAATTCATGTAAAGTTAAGAATTAACTGAATAGAAACCATACAATTTATTTTTATTAAATAATAATAAATAATTTTTTACTTATAAAATAAGTTAGATATATACTAGGATATGTTATAAATATATTTACACAATTAAGGATTTATAATGGATACTGAAAAATTAGAAAGAACTATCTCTTTTTCTAAAACACTTAATCTTCTTTATGTTGTAAAAGATAAAAATAATATTAATAATAATATAAACTTTTTTCAAAATTATTTTAATAAAGTAGCTTATGTAGATAAGGGTATTGATGCTTTGAACTCTTTTCAAGAGGATATGTATTCAATTGTAATTACAGATATCGACTTAGCTGATATTAATGGTTTTGAACTAATTAAGAAACTTCGAGAATTTAATAAAAGATTAATAACTATTATCTACTCAGAAAATGAAGATAGAGAAAGTTTTTTTAAAACTATAGAATTAAAAATTGATGGATATATAATGCCTCCATTTGAAGAAAATAAGTTTTTTGAAATTTTATTTAAAGTAATTGAAATTTGTAAAGAAAAAAGTGAGAATAAAAAACTTAAACACCAATACCATGAATTGTTAGATAAAAACTCAATTATCTCAAAAACGAATAAAGATGGAGTAATAACTTTTGTAAATGATAATTTTTGTAAAATTTCTGAATATAGTAAAGAAGAATTAATTGGAAAAACTCATGCAATAGTAAGACATCCTGAAACTACAGATATCTTTTATAAAGACCTATGGAATACGATTAAAAATAAAAAGATTGAGTGGTCAGGTGTTATAAAGAATTTATCTAAAACAGGTAAAACCTACTATATAAAAACTACAATTAAGCCTATATTAGATTCAAATAATGAAATTGTTGAATATATAAGTATTAGAAGTAATATAAGCACTATTATGAGCGATAAAAAACATCTAATAGATAAAATTGAAGCAAAAAGATTATTTTTATTAATTTTAATACAAATTGAAGATTTTGATATTTTGGATAAATTCTACAACCTTTTAACTGTAGATAAATTAGAAAAAACTTTTGCTTTTAATATGTTATCTTATTTACCAAATTCTTATATTTTTGATAATATTTATAATATTGGAAATGGAAGATTTGCTTTATTAGCTGATTTTTTTGATTATTCTTCTACTGATACAAATATAAAAGAGTATCTTGAAACTTTTATAAAAAATATCAGAAAATCAATTTTAGTTATTGATGAAATTGAATATGATTTAAATATTATTGTTAGTTATTCTTTTGGAAAAGAGCATTTATATGAAGATGCAAAATGTGGATTAGATGAAGCTATTAATAAAAAAGAGATGATTAAATATGCAAATGACTCTTCAATAAAAGAGCATATAGAAGCTAAGAAAAATATGGAAATTATTAAGATGGTAAAAATTGCACTTGATAATTATAAAATAGTTTCTTACTTCCAACCTATTATTAATAATAAAACAAAAAAGCTTGAAAAATATGAGTCACTAGTAAGACTTGTGGATGAAAGTGGAAATGTTTTATCACCTTTATCTTTTTTAGATATTTCTAAAAAAGGAAACTATTATAATAAAATAACACATCGTGTTTTAGAAAATTCATTTAAAATTTTGGAGCATATTTCTACAAAAATTTCAATAAATCTTTCATCCTTAGATATAGAAAAAGAGTCAACTCAAACAAAACTTTTTGAACTACTAGATGAATATAAAGATTATGCTTCAAGAATTGTATTTGAACTTTTAGAAGATGAACATGTAAAAGATTTTAAGGTAATTAAAAGTTTTATTAAAAAAGTAAAAGCTCTAGGCGTACAAATTGCCATAGATGATTTTGGAGCAGGGTATTCTAATTTCGAAAGATTACTAGAGTTTGAGCCTGATATTCTAAAAATTGATGGAAGTTTAGTTAAAAATATTGTAAATGACACTTATAGTAGAAATGTTGTTGAAACTATAGTTACTTTTGCAAAAAAACAAAATATTATTACAATTGCTGAATATGTTGAAAATGAAGAAATTTTTAATATTTTAAATGATCTTGGAGTTGATTATTCACAAGGATATTATTTTGGTGAGCCTAAGCATATAAGTATTTAAGACTATTTTCTATAATGATAGTCTTAAAAATAAAATAAAATTCAAAATAAGTAAAAAATAAAATCCAAATTTATAAAACTTCAAAGGATCTTTTTTCAAAAGAGGTGTTTTTTTATCAAAAAATGGTTTTACTTTTTCTGGATATTCAAGTTCAAACTTCATATAAGAGTAATTTGAATATCTCAAGTTTTCATCTACACTAATTGCTCTTAGAATTAAACTTTCAAACCAACTTGGGATGGTGTTATTTAATTTTTGAAGTTTTTTTGTGTTTTTAAATGTGGGATTTTGAAAAGGCTCAATCTCACCATATGGAAAAATACCTGTTAATGCTTGATATAAAGTCACTCCAATAGAAAAAATTTCTGTTCTTTCATTTATTGCACTTCCATTAAATCTTTCAGGTGCAAGATATGATGGAGTTCCCGCTTTTGAAGCAATAGAAAAAATTTCTGTAATTGAGCCAAAATCAATCACTTTAAAAATTCTTTTACCATCTCTTTGAATTACTATAATATTTTCAGGTTTTATATCCCCATGAACTAAATTGAATTTTAGTAAATACTCTTCCATTGATAAAAGAGTTTTTGCTAATAATATTGCTTCATCTATGGATAAATTTCTTTTTTTTAAATATTGTTTTAAATTGATTCCATCTAATTTTGTCATTAAATAGTATCGGGCAGTTCTATGTTTTGGAATAAATGATTTTGGGAAAAATCCTGCTTTTAATCTTTTTGCATTCCATGCTTCTTTTATATATAAATCTAAAATTTCTTCATTATCAATTGCTTCATAGGGTGCAAATTTTATTACATACTCTTGATTGTTTTTTTTACAAACCCATGTTCTATCATTTTGAATTAGTGAAAGTGTGAGTTCATAACCATCTATGATATCACCTCTTTTTAGTTTTTGAGGAATTTGAAGATTTAAATTTTTCATTAATTCAACTTGATCTATTTGTAAAACTTCTAAAATAACAGCTGTTGTATCATCAGGAAGATTATCTTCAACTAAAGAACTAGCTTTTTTTACTATATTATATGCACCATTTGGGATATTTTTTGATAAGGTGTCACTACTCATTAGTGAATATAATCCATCACTACAAAGAAGTATTTTGTCTTCTTTTTCAATATTATTTTCAAAATAGTGTATTTCAACTTCTGAACTTATTCCAACAGCATTTGATAATACATTATCCATACCATCTTCATTATGGTCATATGAGAGTTGATTTAATTTATTATCTCTTAATAGGTAAATTCTACTGTCCCCTGCATTTGCACCATATAAACGGTTTCCTTTTATTACAACTACAGTTACTGTTGTAACATATTCAGGTCTTTCATATTCATGTATTGATTGGGTATAAAGTATGGAATTAATTGATTTTATAAACTCTTTTATAGCTTTTTCAATACTCCAAACCCTTGGTATATTTTTAAAATTGTTGATTATATGAAGGGTTACTTTTTTAGCTGCACTTGCACCTTCTTGAGCACTTCCAACACCATCACATAATACAGCTATTGTCATATCATCATATTGTTTAATTTCATAAAAATCATCACCTGTTAATTCTTTTCTTTTTGCAAGTGAAAAACCTGATGTTTTAATATTATTTTTACTCATATAAAACCTTATAATTTATATTTAAATTAAAATTTTTAAAATAAAACTTTAATTTAAATATAAAAAGAGAAAATCTCTTTTTATATTCTTCCACCAGCTTGAACTCCCCAAGTAGTTCTCCATCTAGTTTTTACTAATGAAATCCCTAAGATTGCAACAAATACAACAGCTGCAAAAATCATAAATCCAGCAGTATATCCATCAAATGCACCTTTTGACCAACCAAGAGTTTTGATTAAAGCAGTTCCACCAAGACCTCCAGCACAACCAATGATTCCTGTCATAATACCAATATCTTTTCCAAATCTTTGAGGTACTAATTGAAATACTGCTCCATTTGCCATTCCAAGATTTGCCATAATTAAAAATAGTACTAAAATTGCTATACTAAATGGTAAATTGTAAGTTGCATTTATTATAGCTAATAAACAAACACTTCCATAGAAGAAGTATAAAGATCTAACTCCACCAATTTTATCAGCAATTGCTCCACCAACAGGTCTTAAAATTGCTCCAGCAAAAATACATAAAGCACCGAAATATCCAGCAATTACCATAACATTTGGTTCACTTAATGTTCCCACACCAAATGCTGCCATCTCTTCTTGATAAGTACTCATTAAATATACTTTCATATATCCTGCAAATCCTACAAATCCACCAAAACTAATTGCATAAAATAGACAAAACCACCATGTGTCTTTATCTTTTAGAAGTTTTCCATAATCTTTTAATTTTTTTGGATTTGCTTTATAGACATCTTCTGGGGCATCTTTTGCCATAAACATATAAACAACTAAAATAAATGTAGATAAAACAGCACCAACTAAAAATACCGATTGCCATCCCCAGATTTCAGCAATTTTTGGAGCGAATAAAAAGTCAATTACAACTCCAATATTACCAGCACCAGCAAGTCCTAAAACAACACCTTGAAGTTTTGGTGGATACCATTGTCCAGCTTGTGGAAGTGCCACTGCAAAAGAAGCTCCTGCGAAACCTAAAATAAAGGCAACTAGTAATAACTCATTATAAGTAATAGTTTCACCTTTAAAGTATGCAAAGAATAGACCTAATACAACAATAGTTTGAGAAGTAAGTGCAGTTTTCTTAGCACCAACTCTATCAACAAAAAACCCTAATACAACTCTAAGAATTGCTCCTGCTAAAATTGGAACAGCTAAAAGTGTTGCTTTTTCATCTGGACTCATAATAAAATTTTGAGTCACCTTTAATGCTTCTGAAATTTCACTTGCAAGTGGTCCTAACATTGTCCAAACCATAAAACTGAAATCAAAATATAAAAAAGCAGCTAATAGTGTTGGCCAGTGACCTTGTCCTTTTAATTCTTTTAAAGACATGTTATCTCCTAAAACTTGATATAGGAAATTATATGATGTAAATTAATATAGTTGACAAATTTTCTGTATATAAAGTAATCAATATATCTATTTAATGTATTTGTAAGTTTACTAAAACACATTAACTGTAATATAAGTATAAAATTGTTGATATATACTCAATGTTTATTTTAATAATGTATTTTTAAGTTTTAATTGTATGTATTTTATACAATTAAATTGTATATCAAATTAATTTATATGTTATGATTTTCCTATCAATAAATATTCAAGGAGAAAATATGTTCAAACAGGTATTAAAAATTGGTTTAGGTCTTTCATTAGTTGCTAGTTCACTATTAGCAGCTCCAGAGAAAACAAAGTTAAAAATAGGATTTATTGCATTAACTGATTGTGCACCATTAGTTGTAGCAAAAGAGAAAGGTTTTTTTGAAGCAGAAGGTCTTGATGTTCATGTTGCAAAAGAAGGTGGTGGATGGCCAGGAATCCAACAAAAAGTAATATCTGGGGAATATGATTATTCTCATGCACTTGCAGGTATGCCAATTGCTGCAACACTTGGTATTAACGGAGATACAAATTTACAGGCTTTAATGTCTTTAGATTTAAATGGTAATGCAATTACTTATGGTAATAAAATTATTGAAGAGATGGAAAAATTTGGTTTAAAAAAAGATGTAAGACCAGTAAGTGCAGAAAGTTTAAAAAAATATATTGATTTTAAGCATGAAAAAGAAGGTTCAAATTATCAACCTTTAAACTTTGGTATGGTTCATCCTGTTTCTACTCACAACTACGAGTTAAGATATTGGATGGCTGCAAGTGGAATTAAACCAGATGAAGATACTACTATTAAACCATTTCCACCTCCAACGATGCCTCAAAACTTAATCGCTGGAAATATTGATGGATATTGTGTTGGTGAGCCTTGGAATTCAAGAATTGTATTAAAAGGTGCAGGTTCTGCACTTGTTACAAATTATGATATTTGGAATAACAATCCTGAAAAAGTTTTACAGGCACGTGCTGATTTTGTAGAAAAAAATCCAGAAACTACTAAAGCTGTTATGAGAGCTGTTTTAAAAGCTCAAATGTGGCTAGATGAATCTTGGGAAAATAGAGAAGAAGCTATTAAATATTTAGCTCAAGATAACTATGTAAAAGCTCCTGTTGAAGTACTTAGAAAATCAATGAGTGGAACATTTCTTTATACAAAAGATGTGGATAGTGTAAATCCTATGTTTAATGTTTTTGCAAATAATTATGCAGCATATCCTTACTATTCTCATGGTATGTGGTTTATAACTCAAATGTATAGATGGGGACAATTAACAACTCCTGTTGATATGAAAGCAACTATTGAAAAAGTTTATAGACCTGATTTATTTGAAGTCGTTGCAAAAGAAGTTGGATACTCACTTCCTGAAAGTCCTTGGAAAAAAGATGGTGTTGATGAATATAATAAATTCTTAGATGGAAAAGTATGGGATCCAAATAAAGCTGTTGAGTATATTTATGACACATTTGAAGTTACATCTCCACTTGTATCAAAAGAGGATTTAATGAAAGTTAATAATTGGACAGTAACAACAAAACAACCTTCATATGTTTGTCCTTATGGACCAGCTGGTTGTGCTGATCCAAAATATGTTACTAAAAAATAAAAAATAAAATTTAAAAAGTAATAGGCTCTTTTATAAGAGCCTTTGCCTTTTTGAATATGTAGTTTTACTAGATACTTGAAAAGGCAAAATAAAAAAAGGAAAAAAAGATGAATAAAGAAACATTAAAAAAGATATTTTTACCATTGATTGTATTGGTAATAATAATTCAAATATGGTCAGGAATTGCTGCTTATATCCAAGGATTCCCAACTCCTAGTGATACTTATGTTTATGCATTTGGAGGAACTACAAGTGATGGTGAAGAATTAACAGGAGTTTTATCTGATCCTTTTTATATTGAAAATCAAGATAGTAAAGGTTTGTTTTGGCAATTGGTTGAATCTTTAAAAAGAGTTTTTGGAGGATTTGCACTTGCTGTGATTGTGGGAATTCCTGTTGGATTAATGATTGGTATGAGTAAAAATATTCAATATGCTCTTGATCCTTTTATTCAAATATTAAAACCAGTTTCACCACTTGCTTGGTTACCTTTATTATTGTTTGCATTTAAAGATATTGATAATACTGCAATGTCAACTATTTTTATAACTTCTATTTGGCCAATTATAATAAATACATCATTGGGTGTAAAAAGTGTAAGTGAGGACTATTTAAATGTTGCAAAGGTTTTAAGATTCACAGCTATTGAAAAAGTATTTCAAATTATTCTTCCTGTAGCAGTTCCTTATATCTTTACAGGAATGAGACTAAGTCTTGGTATTGCCTGGTTGGTTATAGTTGCAGCTGAGATGTTAACAGGTGGTATTGGGATTGGATTTTGGATTTGGGATGAATATAATAATCTGGCATATCACAATATTATCATTGGTATTATTTTAGTTGGACTTGTAGGTTTCATGTTAGATATTTTAATGGGAAAAGTAGCTGATTATTTTGATTATAGAAAAAAAATGTAAAGAAGGATAAATAGATGAATACAGATAAATTTTTACAACTAGATAATATTGATAAAACTTTTCCTCTTCCTGGTGGAAAAGAGTATAAAGCCGTAGTTGATGTAAATGTTAATATTAAAAAAAATGAAATAGTATCGATTATTGGACATAGTGGTTGTGGTAAGTCAACTTTATTAAATATGATTGCAGGACTTGATGCACAAACAAAAGGTAATATTATTTTAAATAATAAAGAAATCACAGGACCTGGACCTGAACGGGCTGTTGTTTTTCAAAATCATTCCCTTCTTCCATGGCTTACTGTATATCAAAATATTGAAATGGCAGTTAAAAAAGTGATGCCTGAGTTAAGCTCATCAGAGCTTAGACAAAGGGTTGAACACTTTGTTTCTATGGTAAATCTTGACCATGCAAAAGATAAATTTCCAGGAGAGATAAGTGGTGGAATGAAACAAAGAGTCGGAATTGCAAGAGCACTTTCTATTAAACCAGATGTTTTACTTATGGATGAACCTTTTGGTGCGTTAGATTCATTAACAAGGGCAAACTTACAAGAACATCTTATGAGAATTCAAGAAAGTGTTCAAAATACTGTGATTATCATTACTCATGATATTGATGAAGCAGTTTTATTAAGTGATAGGGTAATTATGATGACAAATGGACCAAGTGCTACAATTGGAGAGATTTTAGAAGTAAATATTCCAAGACCTAGAGATAGAGTAGCATTACAAAGTAATCCTGAATATATAAGATGTAGAGAATCTATATTAGATTTCTTATATAAAAAATTTGCAAAAGATGATGAATAAGAATTAGAAATCGTTTTATAATATATAGATTTAGATATTAATTGTAGGTAAAAATGATAAGAGAAATAATAAAAAATAAATTGGTTGAAATCTACTTTCAGCCAATTGTTTCAATTAGGTCAAAAAGATTATATGCATTTGAAGCACTAACAAGATGTACCTACCATAATGAAGATATTCCTCCAAATGTACTTTTTGATTTAGCAAATAAGGCAAATTTATCTTTAGAACTAGATGTATTAACAAGAAATAAATCAATTGAAAAATTTAAAGAGTATTATTTGAAAAATAATGATTTACTTCTATTTTTAAATTTTGAATCTTCTCTTATAAATAATTTTGATAAAAAAATTAAAGCTTCCTGTTTTACAAAAACAATAAAAAAGTTTGGTATACCCTATAAAAATTTTATGATTGAAATTAAAGAGGATGAAATAGAAAATACCCAAGCACTAGAAGAGTTTTGTGCCTATTATAGAGAGTTGGGATTTACTATTGCCTTAGATGATTTGGGGACTGGAAATTCAACTTTTAATAGAATAAATGTAATAAAACCAGATTTAATAAAAATTGATAAATCCTTATTTCAAAATATTAAAGATAATCAAATAAATAAAGAGATAATAAAATCAATTGCCAAGATGAGCCATAATTTAGGAATTAGGGTTTTAGCAGAAGGTGTTGAAGATTCAGATGCTGTTTGTGTTGCTATGAAATCTTATATTAATTTATTTCAAGGATACTATTTTTGTAAACCAAGTAAGGATTTGAATCAAAATCAAATTGAAACAATCTTTTCAACAATTACACATATAGGAGATTTATTTAGAAAAAGTACACTTACTTCTATAAGTAATAAAAGAGTTTTAATAAATAACTATTGTACTGTAAGTAGTATCATAATTGAACAATTTATATCTATTGAAAATACATATCAAATAATGATTAATGAATTAAATAAATATATTGATTTAGAAGCGATATATTTAATTGACGCAAAAACATCAAAGCAAATAAATGACACAGTAATTAATAACACAAATGATAGATTTCAAGCTACAAAAAATGGGGATGAGCACTATTTGAAAGAGTATTATTATATTACTTTAGAATCAAGACATGGGATACATTTAAGTAATAAATATATTTCATATGCCACGGGAAATATATGTAAAACTTTTGCAAGAAAGTTTAAAATTGGAAATGAATCTTACATAATATGTTTAGATATTATAATTAAAAGGAATTAAATAGTGAATAGTTTATTAGATAAAATAAGTTTAAGAAAAAAATTAATATCATTAGTTGCCTTTCCTTTTTTGGGATTTTTATTTATTTCAGGACTTTATATAAATGAATTATTAGTAAAATTATCACATGATGGTTTAGTATTTTTAATTATATTTGTTTCTGCAATAACTTGTATTACATTACTAATATATTTTTTTATTACAAAAAATATAAATGATTCTATCATAACTATAAAATCAGGACTAAGTAGATTTTTTAACTATCTTACTTCAACAGAAAAACATCTTGATTCAATTGATTTAAATTCAAAAGATTATTTTGGTGATATGGCAAGAGAATTAAATAAAAATATACAAAAAATTAAAGATGGATTAGCCATAGATAATGAAGTAATAAATGAAGCTAAATTTGTATCAAAAATGATAGGAAAAGGATTTTTAGTTTATAGAATTAATGGTGAAGCTAATAATGTATATATAAATGAATTAAAAGATAATTTTAATCATATGATTGATTCGTTAAGAGAAAATATTGTTAATTCTTTTTTAACATCATTAAGTTATGCAAATGGTAATTTTGAAATTAAAGCAGATAAAAGTGATATTGGAGCAATTGTAAATACCTTACTAAGATGTTTAAATATGATTGGAACGAATGTATCAGAGTTTTTGGCAATGATAAATAAAAATGGTTATGACTTAGATGAAAAATCAAATCAATTATTAGTACTAGTAAATAATCTTCATAATGCAACAATCAATCAAGCTGCATCTTTAGAAGAAACAAGTGCTGCCGTACAAGAAATTACTTCAAATATTACTGCTACATCTCAAAAAGCAAAAAATATGTTAGCTATTGCAACAAAAACAAAAGATTATGCAAATGAAGGAATTAAATTAGTTGAAAATACTGAAAAATCAATGATTGAAATAAATGATTCTACAAATGCGATTCAAGAAGCAATTACAATAATTGATCAAATAGCTTTTCAAACAAATATACTTTCTTTAAATGCAGCCGTAGAAGCTGCAACTGCTGGAGAAGCAGGAAAAGGTTTTGCCGTAGTTGCAGCTGAGGTGAGAAATTTAGCAAATAGAAGTGCTGATGCAGCACGTGAGATAAAAAATTTAGTTGAAAATGCAAATCAAAAATCAATAGATGGAAAAAACTATTCACAAGAAATGAAAAATAGTTTTGAGAAATTAGCTTTTATGATTGAAGAAAATACTGTAATTATTGATGATGTGGCAAAAGCAAATGAAATACAAATGAAAAATTTATCCCAAATTAGTGAAACTATGAATAGACTAGATGTTCTTACCCAAGAAAATGCAAATATGGCAACGCAAACAAAAGAGTTAGCAAGTCAGACAAATGTCGTGGCATCAAATATGATAAAAGCAGCATCTTTAAATAAATATGATAAAGAAATTGAAAATAGAATCTCTAATTTTGAGTTGGTTCAAGAGATAAATAATATAAAAATTGAATATGCTAAATTTAAACAATCAGTATTAAATCAGGTTAATAATAACTCAAATATAAATATTGAAAATAATAATAGGAAAAATATAGATATTTTTATAAAAAAATATGAAAATGATAATAAAATAAATTCTGTATATATCGTAAAAATAAAAGAAAAAACACTTGAACTTGATATAAAGTTAGGTGTCTATGGTACAGCTATTAAAAATAGAGATGAAAAAAATATACTTACTTCTTCTTCTGAAATAGAAAATATATTAGATGATTTATTTATACAGTTGAACATGATGAAAAACTAGTTTTTTACCAGTGAAATTAACTATAAAATAACCCTAATAAATTTAAATTATAAGGGCTGTTTTTTACACTATGAAAAGTTTAAAGATTAATTCCTATCATTATTTCAACACCTTTATAGCTTTTGTTTTCATATTCAAACTCACAGTTATTAATTGTAAAAGAACTATTCATATGTTTTACAATAATTTCTTCAGTCATATATAAACCAATTCCAGTTCCTTTTGCTTGGTGTTTTGTTGTAAAATAAGGCTCACAAACTTTATCTATGATTTCTTTATCAATCCCCCCTGCATTATCTTTGATTTTAATAATTGCTTTACTATTTTCTTCATAAACATTAATAAAAATTAATCTAGGAGTTTCTCTTTCCATAAGAGCATCTTTAGAATTATTTAAAATATTTATTAAAGCTTGAATAAACTCATTTTCCAATCCAAAAGCTTTAATTTTTTCAATCTTTTTTATGAAAATAATATCATTAGTTTTAAATTGTCCTTCCATTAATTTAAAGACTTTATCAAATGTTTCTTCCATATCAAATGAAACTTCTGTTTTATCAGATTTGAAAAAATTTCTAAAATCATCAATAGTTTTTGATAAATATAGGGCTGAATTAGTAATATTATCAACTGAACGCTCAAAGCTTTCATCATCAAGGGCATCAAACTCTTTTTGTAGTTTCATTCCTGTGGCAGCTGTTGTAATAACAGATAATGGTTGTCTCCATTGATGTGCTATATTCCCAAGCATTTCTCCCATTGCGGCCATTTTTGCTTGTTGCGAAAGCATATGTTGTTGTTTGTTTTTCTCATCAATATATTTTTGAATTTCTTTTTCATGTTTTTTGAATTTCTTTTCAATAATTTTTGATATATAAATGGAAATTAATAGTAGTAAAAAAGTAAGAACTGAAGCTACAGAAATTAAATTTGTAATTTTTTTCTTAAATTCATCATTTAGTTTTTCAGTTTTTTTATTAATTAGTTCTTGCATATCATCTTGATAAAAACCTTTTCCAAGTATCCATTGCCAGTTATTTAAACCTTTTATATAACTAGTTTTTGTAAGAAAAGACTCAATATTTAATAATTTATGTTCATAACTTATAAAACCTTCTCCTTTTTTTGCAATAAAAAGCATATCTTCAAAAATTCTAGGTTCTCTTATATTTGTTACTTCTTGAGCTGCTTTATTAATTAATTCTTCTCTTATATGAAATAAAGTTTTTTTATCATAATCAAGTATAAAAAAATAGTTTTTATCATTTGGAACAATTCTTGATACATATTCCAAAACTTCTTTTTTTACATCATTTTCAAAATCAACAAAATATTCACCCGTTCCTATAAACCAATCAAATGGTTCAAAATACATATTAAAACCAATTTTTTTGTATTGTGTTTCTTTATCCCCTGGTTTATTAAAAGACCAAGATAAAAATCCTTCTTTACTTTCTTTTAATTGCTTTATGATATTTCTAGTTAAAAATTGACCTTCTCCATCTTTAAAATTATAAAAATTTGTTCCTTCTTTTTCTCTTGCTATTGGTAGTAAAATACATTCATAATCAAATGAATATATGAAAAAATAGCCTCTTCCTGCATTAAATCTTATATCAACTAAAGCATCTTGAATTAATTTTTTAATTTCATTTTTTGATTTATTTGATTTATTTTCTTCGTAAATCTTCATAGCAATACTATGTGCTTCATAAACTCTTTTTTTAATATTGTCTTTTAATTTAGTTTCTGTTTGTTCTTGAGTTTTTAATATGAATTTATGAAGATTATCAACATCATTTTTTACATTTTCTTTATTAGTTTTAATGTATTCATTTTTAATTAAGTATTTTTCTTTATTTAATGTTATTTGTTTTTCTAAAGATAAAAATAATGTGATTATAATAGAAATTGTTATGATAAATATGGGAGGGGTATATTTAATAATATTTATTAATTGTTTATCATTTTCGTAAATCATGAAATTCCTACTTTAAAATTTGTCTATTGTATCATAAAAGCAATTTTATTAAGATAATTGAAATAATGGAACTTATATAATAGTTTAAGATAATTAATGGAGATTTAAAATGTCAAAAAAAGTATTAATAACAGGTGGAAATAAAGGTATAGGATTAGCAGTTTCAAGAGCTATGTTAGAGTTTGGATATGAAATAATAATTGTAGCAAGAGATTTTGATACTTGTCCTTTAGTAGGAGTTGCAAATGTAACTTGCATTGAGTATGACTTATCAAATGTAGATGGACTTGCTGATCTTGCAAAAGAAGTAGGGGATATTGATATTTTGATTAATAATGCTGGATATATGCAACCAAAATATACTTATGATAACTATCCAAAAGAAGCACGTGATCATATAATGAATGTGGATTTATACACTCCAATTGAATTAATGAATATATTTTCTATAGGAATGAAGAAAAAAGGCTATGGAAGAATTGTAAATACAGCATCAATTGCAGGTCAAATAGGACATCCAGATGTTTGGTATGGAATTGCAAAAGCAGGGCTTATAAATGCGACAAAAATTTATGGAAAAATGTTAGGGGCACATGGAATTACAGTAAATTGTGTAGCTCCAAGTCCAACTGAAACTGATATGCAAAAAGATAATAGTGAAGAGCGAAAAAAAGAGTTCAAAAAAACAGTAGCAACTGGAAGATTTGCAGAACCTGAAGAGGTTGCAAAAGCTATGGTTTGGTTAGCTACTGATTGTCCTGAGTATATAAATGGAATTTGTTTAGATATAAATAATTGTTCATATCCTAGATAAGAAATTTTATCTTTATATTAAAGCAGTCTTTTTTAGGCTGCTTTTTTTTAAGTTTTATTTTAGAGCATTTGTTCTAAAATATTAGAACAAATGCTCTAGGATAAAAAATGGCCACAACAAAAGAAAAAATCATAGAAACTTCTATAAACCTTTTTAATGAAAAAGGTTGTCTAAATACTTCAACAAGGCATATCTCTGATGAACTTGGAATTAGCGTTGGAAATTTGTATTATCATTTTAAAAATAAAGAAGATATATTAATTGAGATTTTTATAAATTATGTAAATATAATTTTTAAAGAAATAAATGCAATAAATTATGAAAAAGATGAAATATTTTTATTAAAAGATTTTTTACTAAACAATCTTGAAACAGATATAAAATATAGATTTTTACATCTTGAACTAAATTTATTACTTATTAGTTTTCCAAGGTTTAGAAAAATCATGGAAGAACAACTTCAAAATGAAATCAAAATGATAAAAAAACTTTTAAATCATCAAATATCGTATGGTTATATAAAATCTATGAATGAAAATGAGATAGATTTTTTGGTTTCTAATTCATGGATTATAGCTTCAAACAATCTTTCATATTGGAATTTACTATCAAATGATTTACTTGGTAATGCAAAAAAAGGTTCAATTAATATGTACTATTTTATAAAACCGTATTTAACACAAAAAAGTTTAGATGATGAAAGAGTTAAATATATTGAAGAATTTTTATTAGGAGATTTTTATGAATTATAAAATCATCTTAATTTTAGTTATATTTTTTCTAAATATTGCAAATGCACAAAATTATAGTTTAAATATACTTTTAGATAATCAATCAAATAAATACCTAGAAACTATCAAAAAAGAGGTGAATTCAATATTCTCAAGCAATGATAATATTGATTATAAAGTAAGTATTTGTAGTATGAACTGTGAAAAAATGATTTCTAATAAAGATTTTGTTTTGTTAAATCAAGATGAAAAATTAAATGAAAGAAAATACACATATATTCTAACTTATAATTTTATCTCAACAATATATGATGAAAATAAAATAATAAGAGCTTCTGCCTTAGGAATTTTTGAGTATTTAAAAGAGAATAAAAAAACTAAATCACTATATTTAGAAAATAAAAAAGAAGAGATAGCGGAACTTAAAGAGTTAAATTCAAATAATGAAAAAGCATTAGAATTAAAAGATATATTTTTCTTGGCAACAAATAATAATCTTGATATTCAACAAAATAGAAATAGCTCAAAAATTGATAAACTAAATATAGATGATGCAAAAAGTGATTATAAACCTCAAATTGATTTTTATTCAAATTTAATACAAATAGATAAAGATAGAGCCACTTATAGTAGCGGGTTATATTCAGAAGGAACACTAGAAGCTGGAGTTAAATTAACACAAGTTATTTACTCTGATAAGATATTGAAAAATATAGAGATTAAAAAACTACTTGATCTTTCAAATACAAATAGTATTAAAGCCCAAAATGATGAGATACTTTATAAAAGTTTACTTACATATTTAAATATAATAAAAGCAAATAACTATAATCGTATTATGAAAATCAAACAAAATTTTATTAAACAAAATTTAGAGTTTTCTAAACAAAGAGTAGAAATTGGTGTCCAAGATAGAAGTGATGTTTATAGATGGGAAAATGAGTTTGCAAATGTAAATATTGATTTAGCAAATTCGCAAAAGCAATTGAACTCTTTGAAAATAGAGCTTGCAAATTTACTTCAAATAGATGATAAGTTCTCTTTTGTAGAGTATGGAATGAACTCAGATATTTTTAAACTCTTAAATAGTGATGCAATTAAATATATTTCAAATAAAAAAGTTCAAGAGCTATTTTTAAATGATATTATTTACACACACTCAAGATTAAAACAAATTGATGAATTAATAAATGTAAAAAATCAACAGTTAAAAATGAATAAAAATTCAAGATATTTACCAACAATTGCCTTTGAAGGAAGTGCCAATAAAATTGTAGATAGATATGGAGCTGCTGCTAATGTAAATAGATATTGGGATGATAATGAATATCAAGCTGTAATAAATCTTACTTTACCACTTTATGAAGGTGGAAGTAAAAGTATAAGTATAGAAAAAAATGAACTAGAACTTGTAAATTTAAAACTTCAATATAATAGTGTAAAAAATCTAATAGAAAAAAATGTAGAACAAGATTATGATTCACTTTTAAAAGCCTATGAAAAAATATCTTATACAAAAACTTCTTTAGTTTTTTCAAAAAAGAATTATGATTTGATTCAAGATAAATACAAAAATGGAAAAGATAATATTATCTCTTTATTAGATGCTCAAAACTCTTATATAGTTTCAAAATTAAATGAAAATATCTCTATTATTGAGTATTTAGTTGATTTATCATCAATATATTTTTTTAGTGGAAAAATTGATATTTTAATAGATGAAAATAAAAAGATGCAAATAGAAGAAAAAATACAAAATGCAATTAAAGGTTAATAAATGAAGAAGTTTTTAAAAATAAATATATTAGTAGTTTTATCTCTTTTTTTTGTGGCTTGTGAAAAAAAAGATGAACTAAAAGTTGAAGAGAATATTGTTAAATCAGTATTTGCAATAAATCCTATTTTAAAAGATGAAAATCAAAATAGGGTTTTTAATGCAAGTGCCTCTTCTAATCATCAAATAAAACTAAGTTTTAAAGTTCAAGGAAATCTAAACTACTTTAAAACACAAATTGGTGATGAAGTAAAAGAGGGTGAGTTAATAGCAAGCTTGGATTCAAAACCTTATGAATTAAAAGTTTCACAAATAAAATATGCTCTAAGTGAAGCAAATGCTAGTTTACAAAATACTAAAAGTACTTATGAAAGAACAAAAAAACTTTATATAAATCAAAATGCAAGTGTAAGTGATATTGATAATGCAAGAGCTATGTTTAATGCTTCAAGTGCAAAGGTAGAAAATATTTCAAAGGAGCTTGAATATGCTTCTTTACAACTATCTTATACAAAACTTTATGCTCCAATTAGTGGATATATAGCTGCTAAATATGTAAATGAAAATGAAAATATAGCAGTAGGAACACCCATTGTTTTAATAAGTGATAAGTTAGTTGATGAAGTAAGAGTTCAAGTTCCTGATGTTTTTATAAATAAAATCAAAAAAGATAGCAGTGTAAAAGTTGTTTTTAGCTCAATTGATTCAAAACCTTTTGAAGCAAAAATATCAGAAATATCAAAATATGCATCACAAAATGAAAAAACATATTTAGTAGTAGTAAAACTAGATAATAGCACAAAACTTATAAAAGCTGGAATGTCTGCTGATGTATATTTTGATTTAGAAGATAAAACAAAAAGTAGTTTGTATTTAGTTCCTGCAAATTCAGTTTTAAATGATAAAAATGGATATTTTGTTTATGTATTAAATAAACAAGATGATAAATATTTTATAAAAAGAAAAGATGTAAAAGTAGCAAATCTTTTATCAAAAGGTTTTGAAATAACAGATGGTTTAAATGAAAATGATTTAGTTTTAAAAGCTGGAATGAGTGAAGTTTTTGAAAATATGCAAGTTATAATTGCAAATGAAAAAGAGTTAGGTAATTAAAATGAATATAACTTCCTTCGCTTTAAAAAATGATAAGGTAACTATTATTTTTTCATTACTGCTTTTTATATATGGAATTATCTCTTTTTTGGATTTACCAAGGGCTAAAGATCCTGGATTTATCATAAGAACAGCTACTGTTGTAACATATTTTCCAGGAGCTAGTGCTAAAAGAGTTGAGCAACTTGTAACTGATAAGTTAGAAAAACAAATACAAGAAATGAGTGAAATTGATTTTATAAAATCAACTTCAAAAAGTGGTGTATCTATTATTTTTGTAAATATTTTAGAAAAGCATAAAAATATGAGACCTATTTGGGATGCTTTGCGAAGAAAAGTTGAAGATGGAGCAAGACAGCTTCCAAATGGAACTTCAAAACCAATAGTAAATGATGAGTTTGGTGATGTTTATGGTTCAATGATTTCAATATCAGCGGATGGTTTAAGTTCAAAAGAGCTTGAAGATATTGCAAATGATACAAAAGATGTATTTTTAAGACTTGATGATGTTGCTAAAATCGAGATTCTAGGAATTCAACCACAAGTTGTTTATGTGGAGTTTGATAATTCTAAAATGGCTAGATTAAATCTTAGTGCTAGTTATTTAAAAAATATTTTAGAGAGTAAAAATATAGTTCTTTCAGGGGGAAGTATAAAAGTTGATACAAATAGATTATCAATAGAACCCTCAGGAAATTATGAAAATAAAGAGCAAATTGGAAATACAATTATTCCTTTAAATACAGGAGAAAAAATATATCTAAAAGATATAGCAAATATAAAATATGAGTATAAAAATCCAAGTTCTTTTATAGTTCAAAAAGATGGTAAAGAGTCTTTAATTGTATCAATATCGATGAAAAAAGATGGAGATATTATAAAACTGGGTGAGCAAATAGATACTTTAATGAGTCAAGTTCAGCAAAAACTTCCTTTGGGTGTAAAACTTGATAGGATTTTTAATGAGCCAAAAATAGTAGATAAAATTGTAGGAAATTTTGTAATAAATCTTTTACAAGCTATGGCTTTGGTTGTTATTGTAATGCTATTTTCTTTGGGACTAAGAACTGGTCTTATTGTTGCTGTTTTAATTCCTATGTCAATTTTAACTTCATTTATTGTGATGTCTGTATTTGATATTTGGCTTGATCAGGTTTCTTTGGCTGCTCTTATTATCTCTTTGGGATTATTAGTTGATAGTGCTATTGTTATGAGTGAATCTATTATGGTTTTAATGCAAAGGGGTAAAAATGTAGTTGAAGCTAGTATTCAAAGTGCAAATGAACTAAAAATTCCTCTTTTAACATCGGCACTTACAACTTCAGCAGCATTTTTGCCAATATTTTTAGCAAAATCAAGCACTGGTGAATATACAAACTCTATTTTTAAAGTTGTAACTATCACACTTTTATGTTCATGGGTTTTAGCTCTTACTTTAACTCCTGTTTTAAGTAAATATTTTATGAAAAAAGATTTACAACAAGAGCATAAAGAGACTATTTTTCAAAGTTTTTATAGGGCTTTTTTGAACTTTGTTTTAGGAAATAAAACTATGGTGATTATTATGGTTATTTTGATATTTGCAGGTTCATTAAAACTTTTAGAGTATGTGCCTAAAAAATTCTTTCCACCTTCTAGTGAAGCTACTTTTACCGTTGAAATAAATCTTCCTGTTGGAACTGCAATTGAAACTACTAAAGATAATGTTTCAAAAATAGAAAACTTTATAAAAGAAAAATATATCTCACAAGGACAAAATAATGAAGTTTTAAATTTTGTTTCATTCATAGGTGAAAGTGCACCTAGATTTTGGTTATCTTATGAGCAAGAGTTAGCGAGTGCTGAATATAGTACTATTTTAATAAATGCAAAAGAGAATACAGATTTAACAGCAATTAGAAAAGATATAGAAACATTTGCAAAGGCAAATTTCCCAGATATGCAAATAAATGCAAAAACACTAGCTATGGGACCACCTGTTAAAAAACCAATAGAAATAAGAATAAGTGGAAAAGATACAGATAAACTTTTTGAATTAAGTGCAAAGGTAAAACAAGAATTAGCCAAAATTGAAGGGGTTAAAAATATAGTTGATGATTGGGGAATTAGAAATAAAAAACTATCAATTCAAATAGATGAGGCAAAAGCTTTAAAAGAGGGAATTTCAAATTTTGATATTGCTCTTTCATTACAAAGTAGTCTTAGTGGATTTGAAGTTACCACTTTTAGAAAAGATGATAAGTTGATTCCTATAATTTTGCGTTCAAATGAAAATACAAAAGATGATATAAATAGATTAGAAACTATAAATGTATATTCTCAAAGTAGTGGAAAAAATATCTCTTTATCTCAAGTGGCGAGTGTTCAAGTGGTTTATGAAGAATCAAAAATAATAAGAAGGGATAGATTAAAAACAGTAACTGTGGGTTCTGATATAAAAGAGGATGCAAATGCTTTAGAAATTTTTGCAAGTATAAAACCATGGCTTGATGAATATTCAAAAGATTTTGAATTGGGGTATTATTATGAATTTGGTGGAGAGTTTGAAGTATCAGGAAAAGCAAATGATTCTATTGTTGTAAATCTTCCAATAGCCTTTATGGCAATTCTTCTTATGATGGTCGCTCAGTTTAATTCAGTTCGAAAACCTTTGATTATTTTAACAGCAATTCCTTTAGGAATAATTGGAGTTTCATTTGGATTGTTTATTACAAACTCATATTTTGGTTTTATGACACTTTTAGGAATCATTTCACTTTCAGGAATTGTTATAAATAATGCTATTGTTTTACTTGAAAGAATTAAAACTGAAGAGCAAAATGGCTTTAATTCTTATGATGCTATTATAGAAGCTAGCCTTAGCCGATTAAGACCAATAGTACTAACAACTCTAACAACGGTTTTAGGACTTGTTCCTTTATGGTATAGTGGTGGAGTTATGTGGGAGCCAATGGCTATTTCAATTATATTTGGTTTAATGATATCAACTATGTTTACTCTTGGGTTTGTGCCAGTATTATATGCATTATTTTTTAATGTAAAAAAGGTTTAAAATGAGAGAATTATTAAGTAAGTTATGGTTCCAAGTAATACTTGGAATGATTGGAGGTGTTGTTTTAGGTCTTTTACTTTCTCCAACTGCATTTGCTTTAGTTGATGAAGAAATAGCCTTTGCAATTGCTCCTTGGGTTGCTTTATGTGGAAATGTTTTTTTAGCACTTATAAAAATGATTGTTGTTCCACTTGTAATGAGTTCAATAATATTAGGAATTACAAGTGCTGGAAATGTTGAAATTCTAAAGAGTTTAGGGCTTAAAATCGCTCCTTATTTTGTGTTTACAACAATGGTTGCTGTCGTATTAGGTATATTTATTACTTTTTTAATTCATCCTGGATCTTATGTTTCAAGTGACATAATAAGTCAAATTACATCAACAGCAGTTCCTGTTGAAAAAGCTGTTGTTAATTTATCTATTCCTGATATGATAGTTGGTTTAATTCCAATAAGCACTGCAAAAGCTGAGCTAGATGGAAATATTCTAGCCTTTGTAATCTTAGCAATATTCATAGGAGTTGCTTTGATGAATATTGATGATGAGGATGCAAGACCACTAAAAGATTTGGCAAAATCAATGCAGGCTTTTTCAATGAAAGTTGTTGATTGGGCTATGAAATTAGCACCTTATGCCGTATTTGGACTTTTATGTAATATTACTATTAAAATTGGTTTTGATGCTATTTCTTCTATGTCTATGTATGTTCTAACGGTAATTATGGGACTATTATTACTTTTATGTTTTTATTTAATAATTGTATATTTTGTTGCAAATATAAAACCTTTAGATTTTTTAAGCAAAATTAGAGAAGTTCAATTACTAGCATTTTCAACTTCAAGTTCAGCAGCTGTTATGCCACTTTCAATGAAAACAGCAGAAGATAAACTAAATATTCCAAGTTCAATTTCAAAATTTGTAATACCTTTGGGAGCTACAGTTAATATGGATGGAACAGCACTTTATCAAGTGTGTGCAGCTATATTTTTAACTCAACTTTTTGGAATAGATTTAACACTCGTCGAAGTTGTAATCTTAGCACTTACAACTGTTGGTGCATCAATTGGAGCACCAAGTACTCCAGGAGTTGGTATTGTAATACTTGCTACAATTTTACAAGGTATTGGCGTTCCTGTTGAGGGAATTGCACTTATACTTGGGGTTGATAGGATTTTAGATATGTGCAGAACTACTATAAATGTAACTGGCGATTTAACTGCAACTTTAGTTATGAAAAAATTAACAGGATTTTCAAATACTAGTGAAAAAACAGCAAAAGAGTTTGTCAATCAAGAAAAGTAGTATTTTAATACTACTTTTTTAAATAGGTAAAAATAAAAAGTGAAATAATAAGAAGTAATATAAAAATATTTGAAAATAGTAATATAACAAAAAATACAAGTGTTAATAAAATAGAACAATATTTTAAAAAGCCATTTTCAAATATTACAACAGCAGTTATAAGTCCAATGATTGCATTTGCAATAAAAAATCCATCTGCAAAAGCAACTAGATTATCAAGTGATAAAACTTCAAAATACACTAAAATAAGTGTAACAATATAAATCATTGATAATAAATTTAAAGCACCAATTGGTGTGTTATTACTTAAGTGTTTTGAAGTATAAGTTGTTAGTTTTAGTGATGATATAAGTCTAGCAACTCCACCTACAAATAAAATCAAAGTTCCAATACATAGAATCAAAGATATACTTGATAAAATAAGATTTGAATATGATTTAAAAATAGGTTCAATTAACCATATTAGTTTAAAAGATTCAATACCTTTTTTTTCAAAATCTCCAAATAAAATAGCTAAACAAATCAAAATATAAACCAAAGAAACTATAATTGCTGAGGATATAACAGCCTTTGTAAGGGTTTTTGTTTCTTCCACTTCATTTGAATAATTACCTATTACTTCCCATCCAACAATTGCCCAAAAAGCCAATAAAAAAGAGTATCCAATTTGTGAAAACTCAAGGGACGGAATCACTAAAGAAAAACTACTTGTTTGAAGTAAAATATTTATACTTGAAATCAAAAAAATAATAGTAATTGCAGAGCTTACAATTAGCATTAATTTACCAATAAAAGATATTCTAAATAATAAAAAAGAGTAGGTGATTATATAAATAATAAAGCCCAAAGTTACCACAGAAACATCAGGGAAATAGGGCTTTATAAATTGTCCTGCTATTAATAAAACAGCCACAGGGCCAAAAAATACTGCACAAATCAGATAAAAAGAGGTTAGAAGTTGATACTTCTTTCCTAAAGCCTCTTTGGTTGCTAGTGAAACTCCACCATCACCTGGATATAAAATTGCTAGTTTTCCAAAAACAAGTGCAAAAATAAAACCTAAAGATAAAATCATAGCCCAAATAATAAGTGAATAATTACCTATCATGTTATATAACATAGCAGGAAGGAGAATCACTCCAGAACCTAAAATAGGTCCAATAATAAGTCCTGAAAGGGTTAATGTATTTAATTTTTTATGTTCTTGATTATGCAATTTTTTCTTTCTTTTTAAATATTTGAATATTATTTAGTATTTTAACAGCGATTAAAGTCATTATTGTACCAATAATAATTGAATAACTTATATGTTCTTTTAAGAAAATTACACTTAAACTAATAGCAAAAAATGGAACTAAAAATATAAATGAACTCACTTCATTTGTTCCTAGTTTTTCAATTCCTATAAAATAAATTGATGTTGCAAAGGTAGTTGAAACAATAGCAACACTTAAAATATTCGCCCAAAAAATCCAATCAAAACTAGCATAAGGCATTTTTGTAGGTTCTACAAAAAATATTAAAAGTAAAATACTCATAAAAACATACATATAAAAGGAAAAAACTAAAGGTGAAGTTTTAGTTGATTTTGAAGAAATTATTGTAAATATTGGCCATAAAATAGATGCAGCTAAAAAATATAAATTATGCTCTGTAAATATTTGTTCAAATGAAAAAGTCCATATATTTAAAATAGTTAAAACTCCAAACATCCCAAGAATAAGTGCAAAAATATCTTTTTTTTGTAATTTTTTACCAAAAAACAAAGCCATTAAAATAAAAGTATTAATAGGAATCAAAGTAGTAACCAATGCTCCTCCAAGACTTGCTGTTCCAAATTTTACACCCAAAAAGTAGAACTTTAAATAAACAATCATTACAATTGCTGCTATAAAAGCTAAAATGAGACTTTTTGTATTTGAATAAAAGTACTTTCTTGTGATTACTAAAATAGGAGCTAAAGTTATAATTGTGAAAAAATTTCTTAGAAACATCATTTCATACTCATTAATATATGAGCTTAAAACTTTTGCATTTACCCAAGATGCTCCCCATCCTGCCATGGCTAAAACCATCATAAAATAAAATATATTTTTATTTGCTTGTGTCATTATTTATCTTTTTGTAATTTTTATAAGATAATTGTATATGAAATAAGTAATTAATTATAGAATAATATTGCTATTTTTTTGAAGAAGAGTTGGTGTGTATCCAAAATATTTTTTAAAATTTCTTGTAAAATGTGATTGATCATTAAATCCTACAAGTAAGCTAGCTTCACTTATAGTAATTCCTTCTTTGATTAGATTATTTGCTCGATTTAATCTTTCATTGATTATAAATGAGTGGGGTGTTAGACCTATTTCTTTTTTGAAAACCCTTAAAAAATGGTACTTGCTAAGATTACAATTTAAAGCTAATGTATCAAGGCTTATATTTTCATCAATACAGTCATTAATAAGCTCTAATGATCTTTTTACAATAAGTTTATTATCAAAAATATCATTATAATTTTTTGTATAGTTTGTAAAATGTAAAATCAAATATGATAATGAATCAATTAAAAGAGATTCTACTAAAATTTCATCTTCGTTTTTGAAAAATGAATCAAAGAAATTATGAAGTTTAAAAAACAAAACTTGGTCATTTATAATATGATTTTCAAAAAATGGTATTTTTTTATCAAAGAATATTTGCTCATATAAATTTGATAATAACTCAATTGTAGGATAAAAATTTGAGTGAGACCAATGTTGGCTGATCCCTTCGTGTACTTCATTTGGATTATTTACTCGAATAGAGTATTTATAAAAATCAAAACTTTTATTTGAGTTATACGTTTTTAGTACGCCATCATAAGTTAGTCCTACTGTATATGTATCATGATAGTGTTTTGAAAAGCTTTCATTTATATGTGTAACATTTTCAAATAGAGTATTTTTTAATAGTTTTGTCATTGAGAATTATATCAAAATAATTATTATAGAAAATAGAATAAAATTGCTATTTTAAAAGAGTTGAAAAAAGCGTATTTACGCTTTTTTCTTTTTTAATAATATAAGAGTCACACCAATTACAGCTGCTAAGAATGAAGCTGCGAAAACTCCCAGTTTTACAGCTGCTATAACTGTTTCATCAGCAAAGGCAAGGTGAGTAATGAAAATAGACATAGTAAATCCAATTCCACCTAAGAATCCAACTGCAACAACATCACCCCATGAAATTTCATCAGGTTTTTTAATTATTCCTATTTTTGTAGCAAGATAAGTAAATCCAAAAATACCAATTGGTTTTCCTACTAATAATCCTAAAACAACTCCTAATACAATCATTAAATTTGCATCTATTGTAGAAAAATCAATAATTACACCTGCATTTGAAAATGCAAATAAAGGCATAATAAAAAATGCAGATAAACCATGAAGATTGTGCTCAAGTCTTACAAGAGGATTTTGAACCTTGTCATATCCATGGGCCATACTTTCAAGTGCATCTATTTGATGATGATTTAAAACAGGAATTGGATCTCTATGTTTTTCAAAATCATCAATTGATTCTTTTGTTTTTTCAATAAATTTATCTTCATCAATTTTAGAACTAATCGGAATTGCAAAAGCTAATAAAACTCCAGCGATTGTTGCATGAATTCCAATTTCATGGATAAATACCCATAAAAAAACACCTAAAATCAAATATGGTAAAATCTTTTTAACACCCATATAGTTTAATAACCATATAAGAGCATATGTAACACCTGCATGTAAAAAGTATTCAGCTTTTATTTCACTTGTATAAACAGTTGCCACTACTAAAACAGCTCCTAAGTCATCAACAACTGCAAGGGCTACTAAAAATAGTTTAAGTGCTGGATTTACTCTAGTTCCTAGTAACATTAAAATACCAAGAGCAAAAGCAATATCTGTTGCCATTGGAATACCAAATCCTAATGGATTATCTGTATTTAAAGCTACATAAATAAGTGCTGGAATCACCATCCCACCAATTGCTGCAACTATTGGAAATGAAGCTTTTGCAACTGATGATAGTTCCCCAATTACCATTTCTCTTTTTATTTCAAGACCAACCATAAGAAAAAACAAAGCCATAAGACCATCATCAATCCAGTATGTTAAAGTCATTGATATTGTTTTATCACCAAGTGTCATTCCCAATGGCATATGCCATAAATCATAATAACTTTGACCTAAACTCGAGTTTGCAACAATTACAGCAGCAACCGTTGCTAGAAAAAGTAATACTCCACTTAGAGCTTCTTTTGAAATAAAGTCTTCTATAACTAAAAACTTTTTAAGCATTTTCTTCCTTTTTATTTAAACAATATTTACAAATACCTTTTATTATTATATTTTCAATTTTATATTCAGGCAAGTTAAAATCAATTTTTTTATGTATACACTCAATTTTTGAACATGATGAACAAATAAAATGTGAATGTGGGGTTTTTGAAATTTCAAAATACCTTTTTTTATCATTTGATTCAAAAGAGCTTATAACAGATTCTTCTTCAAAAATTGTTATATTTCTATAAAAAGTTGCTTTGTCCATAGAAATATTATCTTTCATATCTTCATATGATAAAGGTTTATTAGAATCTATTAATAGTTCCAAAATAGATTTTCTAGCATTTGTTAATTTAATATTTGTAATATTATTTAAGTTATTTATTTCATTCATGGATAATATTATATCTATTTATTTTTAAATTTAGTTTTACAACTAAGTTGCATTAAAGAAAAAATTAATTAAACTTCCAAATCGCAACTTAGTTGCAAGAATTAAAAGGAGAAATATTGAAAAAGATATTATTTTTATTTATAGCGATATTTACAATCTTAAATGCATCAAAACCTGAATTAACAGTTAGTATTTTACCTCAAAAATATTTTGTTCAAAAAATAGTAAAAGATAAATTTGATGTAAATGTAATGGTTCTTCCAGGTGCATCACCTCATACTTATGAGCCAAGATCATCTCAAATGAAATCATTAATGAATTCAGAAATTTATTTTTATATTGGAGTTTCATTTGAAAAAGTTTGGTTAGATAAATTTAAATCATCTGCAAAAAATACTACTTTTGTAGATATTTCAAATGGAATTGAAAAACTTGCAATGGCAAAACATGAGCATCATGATGAAGAAGAATCACATGCAGGTCACGATCATGAAAAACATGATGGGCATGCAGATGAAAAACATGAAGATACACATGAAGAAGAGGGAACAGATCCTCATATTTGGTTGGATCCTATTTTAGTAAAAGTTCAAGCAAAAAATATTTATGATACTCTTGTAAAAATTGATTCAAAAAACAGTGAATTTTATAAAACAAATTATGAAGAATTTTTAAAAGAGTTAGATGTTTTAGATGCAGATTTAAAAACTATTTTAGCTCCATATGAAAATAGAGCTTTTATGGTGTTTCATCCATCTTGGGGATATTTTGCTAAAAGATATAATTTAGAGCAAATAGCTGTTGAAGTTGAAGGGAAAGAGCCTAAACCAAATGAGTTAGTAGAACTTATTAAAGATGCTAAAGAGCATGATATAAAAATAGTTTTTGTTTCTCCTCAATTTTCACAAAAAAGTGCAAAAACAATATCAAAAAATATTGGTGCAAAGGTAATATCACTTGATTCGCTAGATGAAAATTGGAATAGTAGTTTAGTTTTAACTGCAAAAGAAATAGCAAATAGTTATAGTAAATGATTAGATTTTTATTTATACTTTTATTTTTAAAGAGCATGGTTTTTGCATGCTCTTTATGTTCTGTATATACTCCAAAAACCCATGTCACAACTTCCATAAAAGCTGATAAAACACATATAAAAACTTTACATATTAATTGGAGTTTTGCTGCTGAATTTACAAAAGAACTTTTGCAGTTGTATGATTTGGACTTAGATGCTAGTTTTAATGAAAAAGAACTGAAATTAATTGAAGATGCTTTAATATCATACTTAGAACCTAAAAACTTTTTAACAAAAATCTCTTATGATAAACAAATCAATGAAAAATCAAGTCCCTTTAAAATAAAAGATTACAAAATGATATATAAAAACTCAATTTTGAGTTTTGAATATAACATTGATTTAAACTATAAACTTTATGATAAAAATATTTTAAATATTCATATATTTGATAATGAAAACTACTTCTTCATAATTTTTGATGAGAAAAAACAGCTACTTAATATTCCTTATAAAATTACAAAAGAAACAAATATAAATGATGTATCTTTTACTATAAATGATCCAGCTTTGCCAACTTTTGAAGAGGATAATAAAAAAGAGATAATAGAAGAAAAACTAATTGATGAGCAAATAAAGAATATTGAAGAGAAACAAGTAATAGAAAAAAAGATTGAAGAACAAATAATCAAAGATGAAAATCTATTAGATAAATTTACTTACAATGTAAAAAAATATTTAGTAGATATTGAGAAAGGTGAAGATAATTATGCACTATTTTTCCTTTTAATGGCTTCATTTTTATATGGTGTTTTACATGCTCTTGGACCTGGTCATGGAAAAGCTTTAGCCTTTTCATATTTTTCTGCTCAAAAAAGTTCTTATTTTGAAGCATTTATAATTTCATTGGGGACTGCTTTTGTTCATATTATTGGAGCGTTGATTTTAGTTTTAGTTTCTGTATTTGTACTTCAAAGTGTTTTAAATAAATTTATGGAAGATTCTATTTCTTATGTTACTTCATTTTCTGCTTTGATTATTATGCTTTTGGCACTATATATTTTATATAGAAAACTAAGTAGAAAATCATCTTCATGTTGTGCTTGTAATGTGGATTTAAAAAAGACAAATTTCTCTACAAATACTTCAAATATAAGTTTTGTAAAAACAAGTTCTAATAAACCAATAATTGATAATAAATTAAAAAGAAGACAAAATATAATTTTTGTATTAACAGCAGGAATTATTCCTTGTCCTGGGACTGTGTTATTGTTTGTTTATGCTTTTTTACTAAAAACATATTTTTCAGTGTTATTAGCTAGTATTGCTATAAGTCTTGGAATGGCAGTGATTATTTTTGCTTCATCGTTTTTGGGAGTTTCTTTAGGTAAGGTATCAGCAAAATCAGAAAAAATTAAAAATATTTTAGAGATTGTAGCACCTGTTTTTATGTTTATATTAGGCTTACTACTTTTACTAAATGCAGGTAGTTTTTAATTTGGATTTAAATCTTCTATCAAAGCATTTTTATCATATGGTGATAATTATGCTTTGATACATTTAAAATACTATTTTTTTTGAAGCCTATTTTTTCATAAAGTTTTAAAGCTTTCTCTTTTTCAAAATCAACTAAAAGGGATATTTTTTTAAAGCCTAAATCTTTTGCTTTTTTTTCTGTAAAAGCAAATAACTCTTTTGCTATTCCTCTTCCTTGAAATTTTTCAAAAACACTTACTGTATCTATATAAAATTCATCTTTAAAACACTCTTTATCAAAACTTTTCAAAAACATATTTTTTAATTTTAAATGATTTAAAATAGGAGCATCAAGCTCTTTTAATTTATTTGAATTATAAGCTACAATTAATCCTGCTAACTCATTTTCTATTTTATATGTCCAGATATTATTGTAACTTATTCTATTTATATCCATTGAAATATAGAAATCTAATGTTTTTAGGATCTTATCTTTTTCATTTTCACCTGTTAGGGTATTTGCAATATTTCCAATTGCATTTAAAATAAGCGTTGAAAGCTTTGTAATATTTTCTTTTTTTGCTTGTGTAATCATGTTTTTTCTAATCTTTCAAACTCATTTATAATATTATTTATATCTTCACAACCAACAGATATTCTAAGAAGATTTATAGGAAGTCCAATTTTTTCTAAAAATTCATTTCCATCTTTTGTAAGAATCAAATCATAGTGAGCTAAATAAGTATAAGGCATTAAAAGTGTAAACTCAGTACCTAGACTTGGACCTTTTGAAAAGTTTAACCTATCATATATTTCTTTGAAATCTTTTTTAAAAGTAAGAGATACTATTCCTGTAAGGCAATTTTCATCAATCATTAGTTTTTGATAATTTGATGCATATTTTGGACTTAAACAATAAAAAATTTCATCTACAAAAGATGCTTTTTTAAAATACTCAACTAGAAGTTTTGTATTTTGAGATATTACTTTCATTCTTTTTTCATAATCTTTTATTTGAAAAGCTAATCTTTGAATATCTTTGATATATGGCTCATCGGCGTGTTTGAAAAACTCCTGAGAAATCATAGAAATTTTTGAGTTTTCATTTAATATAATTGCCCCCATTAAAACATCTGCATTTCCGCAGGCAAATTTTGTAAGTGATTCTATATAAATATCTGCATAGGGTTTTAAATCAAGATTGTATGGAGTTGCAAAGGTAGCATCTATTACTAAAACGATGTTATATTTTAAACAAAGCTCTTTTAGTCTTACTAAATCTACCGTTTGAAGTAGGGGATTTGTTGGAATTTCTGTGATTATAGCTGAAATTGTATGACCATTTGTTTTTAGATATTCTTCTAGTAAATCAAGATTATTTATATCATAAAAGATTTTATTTTCATCAAAATAGTGTTCAACTATATTCATAGTGTCAAGATATAACCATCCAAGTTGGATTAATTTATTTTTACCATTTCGCTCTTGAATTGGTTTTAATCCTTTTAATGCACAATAAACAGCATTCATTCCAGATGGTGTCAAACAAATATTTTCAAATGGCTGTTTATATGCTTTTGCTAATTCATTTATTACAATATCTTTTGCAATAGATTTATCTTCAAGTTCTTCTTGGTGAATATTTTCTAATAATCCAATTTCAAAAAGATAATCTTGCGCAAGTCTTGAAGATAAATTATATCCAACGTGTTGAATAAACTTTAAAACTTTTTGTAGTTGTGTTGTTCCATTTTGAACTAAAATTATTCCAAAAGGCTCATTTATCTCTATTTTATTATGAATGAAATATTTGCTACTTACCACATCCACAGCTTTTTGTGAGCTTAAAAGTACAACTTCATAGGTATTAGATACTTTATATTTTTCTTTTATATGAGAAGCTAATAATTTTAAATATGGATGCATTACAAATCTTGGATATGCACTTTTTATTTTTTCTAAAATCTGCGGTGTTTGCTCTTCATAATCAATAACATCTTGAAGCTCTGGCATAGAAACAGAAACTGCGTGGATGTTATTTAAAGGTAGTGTTTGACCACAAGGAATATGACTAAATATTGATTGACTCATATAGGTGTTTTCTACTTCTTTACAGCTTGTTTTATATCAGCGATTAAATCTTCAACATTTTCTAAACCAATAGAAAATCTAACTGTACTATCACTTATTCCAATTGCTGCTAACTCTTCTTTTGAAAAAGATGCATGTGAAATTTTTGCAGGAATTTCAACTCTGCTATCTGGACTTCCAAATGAACATTTTTCTCCAAAAAGTTTTGTATTTTCAATAAAACTCTCAGCTAATTCAACACTATTAAAATCAACACAAAACAGACCTGGAATAAACTTCATTTGTTTTTTAGCTAATTCATATTGAGGATGCGAAGGAAGGGCTGGGTGTGTTACTTTTACTATGTAATCTTGCTCTTCTAAAAACTTAGCAATTACTATTGAGTTTTTTTCGTGTTCAGCCATTCTTACTTTTAAAGTTGGAATTCCTAAGCTTATTAAAAATACATCCATTGGATTTTGACTTCTTCCATGGGCATTTGCATAGTAGTGGATTTGCTCACTTAACTCTTTTGTTTTTGCAACAATTGCACCCGCAACCACAGCACCATGACCTGAAATGTATTTTGTAGTTGAAAATAGTGAAAAATCAGCTCCAAGCTCTAAAGGTCTTTGAGAAATAAAAGTTGCAAGGGAATTATCCACTGCAAATAGGGCATCGTATTTATGTGACAAATCAGCCACTTGTTTTAAATCAATTATTTTAAGACCTGGATTTGTAGGACTCTCACATAGGACTAAATCAATAGGATTTGTTGCTAAAATATGCTCTAACATTTCAAAATCTAAGAAATCTGCAAAATGAACTGTAACATTGTATTTTTCTTTAAAGATTTTTAATAATCTAAATGTTCCACCATAACAATCAGCTTCCACTAAAATATGCGAATTTGCTTTTAAAACTGTTTCAAATAAAAGTGATACACAAGCGATTCCTGTGTGTGTACACACACATCCAGCTCCACCTTCAACGTGAGTGAAAAGGTTTTCTAAAACTTCACGTGTAGGATTATCACTTCTTGTGTAATCATAAATTTTATCACCTTTTTGTTTTTTTAAATCAAAAGTTCCTGTGTTATAAATAGGGAAGTGTGAAGCTCCTGTAATATCATCAAATGGTGCAAATGAAGCTATGTGGCATAAAGATGTTTCTATTTGTTCAGTCATAATTGTCCTAAGTTTTTTAGGCAATTGTATCTAAAATCATATTAATGCAATAGGAAAAATAGTTAATTTTATTTGATATTAAAAAATGGTATAACTATGAATTATAAATTACTATTTAGGAGTTTAATATGATAATAAAATCTATATTATTACTATTTCTTATAATGTTATTTCAAGGTTGTGCCACATGGATGGGTGTGAAAAAGGATAGTAAACAAGCTTGGGAAGTGACAAAAGATACTTCAGAGCATGTATATAAATCTGTAAAAAAATCAATAAATGAAGCAACTAGTGAATAAAAATAATTTATTTGCCACTAAATAATATTTTGTTTTATTTTCTAGATTAGTGCTAAAAACTGTGTTAAAATAGGAATCTATGTTATAATAATAAATATCAATTAAAGATAATATGAAAACTTATAATCAAAAAAGGTGGACTTCTATGACTTTAAAAAAAATTATTACTTTACTATTTTTATCTCAAATTTATTTATTTTCACAAGAGAGTAGATTAGATAGAATTTTACTAGAAAAAAATTTAAAAGTATGTATTTGGCCTGAATATTTCGGAATTAGTTATCTTGATCCAAGAACACAAAAATTAATTGGAATAGATAGTGATTTAGCCAAAGAACTTGCAAAAGATTTAAAAGTTAATTTAGAGTTTGTAGAGAGTTCATTTCCAAAATTTATTTCAGATATTACTGAAAATAGATGTGATATTGCTATGTTTGCTATAGGAAATACAGAATCAAGACGTGCAAAAGTTAGATTTACAACACCCCATTTAGAAAGTGATATTTATGCAATTACTACAAAAGAGAATAGAAAAATAGAAAACTGGGATGATATTGATAAAGAAGGTGTGGTTGTAGCCGTTGCAAAAGGGACCTATCATGAGCCTATAATGAAAGAAAAATTAAATAATGCTAAGTTATTAGTTCTTGATAGTATGCACGCAAGAGAAAAAGAAGTACAATCAGGACGAGCAGATGTTTTTATGACAGATTATCCTTTTGCAAAAAGAATGTTAGCTCAAACAAATTGGGCAAAACTTATTAAGCCTAATTCTACATATCATTTAACACCATATTCATGGACTGTTGCTCTTGGTGATGATATATTTTATAATCGAATTGAACAGTTTGTTTCTGATATAAAAAAAGATGGTAGATTATATCAATTAGCAAAAAATAACGAATTAGAACCAATAATTAAAATGAAATAGTATTTTGAAAAAGAATTATTTAGATGAATCACAAAAAATAATATTAATAGGCTTTGTGCTTTTTATATTAGTGCTTGGAATAATTTCAACAACATCAAATCTATTAAAAACAGATGCTGAAGAAGCACATAAAAATATTGCAGATATTTATAATAAAACTTTTTCTGAGCATTTTAATAACAGTATTTATAATATTGAATTATTTATTAATGGAATTGAAATGCTATATTCGAAAAATAGTGATGAAAAAACTATTAATGAATATTTATTAAAATATATAAGAGAAAATACATATATTAGGTCTATTAATATTTTGGATGAAAAAACAATTGTTGTAAGTACAAATAAATCAAATTTATCTTTATCTATCGATACAGATACTTATCAACCAATCCCTTTATTTAAAAAAAATATTCTACGATTTGGGAACTCTTATAATGGTAGAGATTTTGATAATGGTAAAGAGATAAATAATTCTAATGAATATTTTTATGAAAAGGGTTCTTTTATTCCTATATCAAAATTAATTAATGCAAAAAATAAAGATTTTACTATTTTAATAGCTTTGAATGCTGAGGAATTTTTAAATAAATATAATCAAGATTTAAAAGGAAAATTTGGCTACGTAGAGATACTAAATCTAAAAGGTGAAGTTTTAATATCAAATGATAAGGCTATTAAAGTTGCAGAAAAACTACTTGATGATAAAGTCTTAAATATATTAAAAGAGCAGAACAGATACCTAGGAATTACTAATGAATTTAAAGTATTAGATAAAAGCATTATTTCAGTTGAAAATATTCAAAACTATCCTGTATCTCTTTTTCTTAGATTAGATTATGATAAATCTTTACAAAGTTGGGAAGATAAAAGATTTGATTTTCTATTTATTATTACTACTCTTTTAATATTTCTTGTTGTATTAATACTTATTTTTATTATAAAAAATGATAATAATAAACAAAAAGAGATTAATCTTCATAAATCACAAATTGAAAGTCAAAAAAGATTTAAAGTATTATTTGAACAAAGTAATTTATTTTCTTTTATTTTAGATGAAGATGGAAAAATAAATAAGATTAATAATACAGTACTTCGTTTTCTTGAAAAAAACAAGAGTGATTATATAGGTTCACACATATGGGATTTATATTGTTTTGATGATAATACTAAAGTTTGGCTATTAAATATAGTTACTAATTATTCAGAAGGTAATAAAACAGAAAAAGAGTTATCTATTGTAAATGCTAATTCAGAAAAAAAAGAGATTGAAGTTATTATTAATTCAATTTTTATTGATGGAAGAAAAGAGTTAGTTTTCTTTGGAAAAGATATTACAGAAAAAAAATTACATGAAAGAGAATTACGTCAAGCTTATCAAGTTTTTAAAAATACTCATGATGGAATCATAATAACTGATGCGAATGCGAATATAATAAATGTAAATGAAGCATTTATAAAATGTACAGGTTATGAATTATCAGAGGTGATAAATCAAAATCCAAGATTATTAAAATCAGAAAAGAATTCTAATACTTTTTATAATTCCATGTGGAAAGAACTTAAAGCAAATAATTATTGGGATGGAGAAATAGAAAATAAGAAAAAAGATGGCACTATCTACACTGAATGGTTGACAATTAGTGCTGTTTATAATAAAAAAAATGTATTAACAAACTATATAGGAATTTTTTCAGATATCTCAAAACAAAAACATCAAGAAGAAATAATTAAAGAAAAAGAAAGAATGCTCTTTCAACAATCAAAAATGGCATCAATGGGTGAAATGTTAGGAAATATTGCCCATCAATGGAGACAACCTTTAAGTGTAATTAGCGTGGCAGCTGGTGCTATAAAACTAAGTCACGAATACAAAGGCACTTATGGCGAAGAAGAAATTATTGAGTTTGTGGATTCAATAAATAACTCTACAAAATATCTATCTGAAACTATAGATGATTTTAGAAACTTCTTTACTCAAGATACAAAATATCAAAACTTTGATTGTCTTGATTCAATAAACAAAACATTGAAATTATTATCATCTAACTTTAAATATAAAGAAATGGAGATAATTTTTAAAAGAGAGCAAAGTGCTAATATCTTTGCAAGTGAAAATGAGTTTAAACAAGTATTAATGAATATTTTAAATAATGCAAAAGATATATTATTGGAAAAAAATATTGATAAAAAGAAATATATATTTATTGATATTTATCTTGATGAAAAAAATATCTATATTGAAATATTGGATAATGCAGGTGGAATTGATAAAAATATTATAGATAAAGTATTTGAACCATATTTTACTACTAAACATCAAAGTATAGGAACAGGTATTGGTTTATATATGGTTGAAGAGATTATTACTAAACATATGAATGGTGAAATAAGTGTTTGCAATAAAAATTACAAGTATGATAATTTGGAACAAAAAGGTGCTAGTTTTTTATTAAAATTACCAATTTCTTTAGATAATTAAATTTACATTGATGTTAGTATTTAGATAGTATGTGTGAGTTTAAAAAAAAGGAAAAAAGATTGTTTAATAAAAAAATTATCGTTCTATTATCACTTGTAGGAATATTTGGAACATCATTATGTGCAAAGCAACAAGATCCTGATATGATAAGTTATAAAGACTATGTGGAGAAAAAAGATAGACATCCAAATGGTAAAAATACAAAAAATAATG
>Ga0180008_1000317_pt1 | contig 45310 bp, 66 predicted proteins | sample MM_PW_MetaG_FD_121121 | JGI IMG/M metagenome (GOLD analysis project Ga0180008, IMG submission 121121) | Groundwater microbial communities from the Aspo Hard Rock Laboratory (HRL) deep subsurface site, Sweden - MM_PW_MetaG | ecosystem: Environmental > Aquatic > Deep subsurface > Groundwater... | reverse complement strand
TCGCCAAATTTCATATTTACTTTTTGCCATTAGACCTCGCTTTGCCACCTGAATATGCTTTGGTATCCGTTCAGTTCTGCTTCTATTGCTTCAATCTTTTTAATAATCTTATTATAATTTGTTTCAGACGCCTTAAATAAAGCAGTAGCTTTACCAAGATTTAATTTTTGTTCCCAACAGATTCCTTTTGCGATTCTATCAGCATTAGACGCTTTGGGATTCTTGATTTTCAGTCCCGCCAGTTCTAATTCTACCCCGTTTTCCAGTTTGATTAAGATTATAGCCATTTGTTTATCGTATTCGGCTTCGGCATTACCTTCGTTTATTTTCGTCTGTTTCTTTTCTTCGGCAGCAGAATCAATCTCTTGTGTGCGGGCATATTCTAATAATTTAATTTTCTCTTCTATTTTTTTGGCTACTTGATAACTATCGAGTTGTGAGATTTTATCAGTCATTGTCTTGTTCCTAAAAAGGTGCCAAGTCAACCTCCTGCGGCGATTCAGTGAAATCATCAATCTGCGTTTCGTATCCTTCCTCGACAACCATTTCCTCGCCGGTCTTAATGAAATGTGCTCCCATTTGAGCCAGCTTTACAATATCCTGATTGGTTTTCTCCGGCTGATGTGAAAATGCCGTGCAAGCCCCCATCCACGCCCAACGGCGATTTTCTATAATATCCTGCCCCAACACCCTTTCAGGGGCTTTCGGCGACGGGGCTTGCTGGCGGCCTTCCTGACGCTGTGGCGGAGCGGATTGACGCTGTTGTGGCTGTTTTACGTAATCCATATATATTACATTATTATATTGCTTGAGGATACCATTGCCATTGAAAAAGGTATTTTGTCGAAATGGCTGATTATCTATAGTATAAGCCCAAACAGTAATTTCGTTGCCATCCACATCACAGACTTTCAGTTTGTGCATAAGAAGATTATCTCTGCCACGCTGTTTCAATTCTTTTGTTTCCGTTATATTGCCGGAGATGTCATACCAAGTATCAAGTTTCTGTTGTTTTAGCTGCGATATTAGCATTTATTGTCCTTTCTCTTGTTTCATAGCCTTTAATAATATCTTCAACATCATCCAAAAATGCTTGTGCCAACATTGTGTCTTCGCCCAATTCACCATTGGCAATATCATATTGGGCTTTTATGTATTTCAAAACATCTTCGTTAGTTAAATTTTTTATAGTCATTTATCCGCCTGCAATTCTTCTTTCTGCCTTTCGGCGGCAATTTTTATTTTGCGACAATTATGTTTTTTCCACATCAAGTCATTTGCCCATTCAAGAAGTTTTACTTGCTCCTTCGGCGATAGTTTGCGTATGTCATTCAGGGTTACGTTTTGCATTTTTCTTGCTCGGATAGATTGTCTCGCCACGCATCTGTTTCTTTAGATTATAGACATTCAGGCACGCCAGAAACATATCCTGATAAAGTTTCCACTGGTCGGGCAGTAGGACGACCTCGCCCCAGACCTCATTATTCACCCTCGGCACATTGAGTATCCGTATCTTTTGGACATCAAGTTTATTTTCCTGCATTAGCGTTAAGTATCCACCTGCAACCTGTATGCGATGCTCATCGTAAATCGCACCGCCAGTTTTTATGTCAACCAATTCATTCACGCCGTCTATCGAAGCGTAAATGTCCATCGTTCCGCCGTAACGATGAATCTCACTAACGAGTGGTTTTTCCGCCCAGACAAGTTTTACTTTGTGGTTCTCCATCCAAGCGTAAAAACTATTGCAAGCCCATCGTGCCTGCTTAATCTGATTTTCCGAATAATCTGATGTATTGGTTGCCAGACCCGAAAGATAATCAACAATCATCTGGTGGCCGAGCGTTCCTATGTCTGCTTTATCGTCCACGAATTTACGCATTTCGATACCTTCGAGGCCGATTCTGTTTGCCCACGCTAAAAGTGCGGGTTTATCGAGAACACCTACGATTGTGGTAACGCCCGGCACGCGGTCGCCATTATCAAGACGGTAAATTATATGGGGCTTGTTTTTGCTCACTTTCTCAATTCCCTTTTCAAATTATCAACATCGTTTTTCAGGTAATATATTTCCGTGCATAATTCTTTAATTTTGTCTATAACTTCATTAACTAAATCGTCTGAGTGATTGAGACAAAAAATCTCATTGTGCCATTTCGTCCGACATTCAGGACAAACCTCTTTCCCACACAAAAGGCATCGCTCAAACGAATCCGTCTTGGCTATCGAATCACACAGAGGGCATTTGGTCTCATCGGCGTCAGGGACGACAACCTCCGCCGGATGGCTTTTGCCTTCCAGGGCATCGTATTCGGTTGTTTTTTCTTTATGAGGCATTTTTCTCTATCATTTCTGGATGATTTTGCTTTATCCAATCGTCAAATTCTTGTAATCCTGTAAATTCAGAAAAAGACTTGCCGCCAAAAACAAATTTACGAGTTTTGTTCCAATAATCTTTACATATAGGAATCCAGTTTTCCTTAATTTTTAATGCGGGAAAAGATTTATAATCTCCGCCAGAAGGTTGTCGCAACTGATAAGGAGCGCCACAGGTTATACATACCGCCTCACCGTGAAAATCAGTCCATCTTACTTGCCAATCGGAATCACATATAAGGCATTTATCTAATTTAGAAGATTCACGATTTGCCCCTAAATCATAATCAAATTTTACTCCATATTTAGGCATTTTTCTCCTCGGCAAGTAATTGCTCGGCCTGCTTTTTATGAAAAGGACATAATTCGCAACTACAAAGTCTTGCTTTATCAAGCATAAAAACCAATAAAACTATCAGTTTTTCGTGCTGGTTTATGCAACGGGCGATGTAACGAAGGCAATTTATCTGCTTATCCATTTTGCCCGCCTCATATAAAATTTGAGCTATTGCTTGCCCTTTAAGGTCTATGATTTTTCCATAACCTTCATCCACCTTAACCGGCGTGGCTATTATTTCGTTTTTGGGCATTTGGATTTTCTCTTTTTAATTTCCCGAATTTCTACAGGACGGACATCTTCAAAAACAATTTTTGCCAATTTTTTATTCCGCCATAATATCGGAATGGGCTTATTTCTTTTGAATCCCACCCAATATATTTTTTTGCTCATAATTTATTCCTTAAAATGCGGCCACCGACAGAATACGGACACTCCTTTGTCCCGATGGCCGCCCATCCTTGCGAAAACAGAAAAGGTTATTAGTCAGAGTTTTCACGAATTAGTCCAAATATCTTGCAAGCAATTATTTCTGCTTTTCTTAAAGTGGTTTTCATAGGCAAATATGCCCACAGAAAGTCATTGATAGCTAATTTTAATCTCATAGCGTCTCTATATTCGTCTTTGTTTGCTATTTTATCTTTCATTTGATTCCTTACTATTTGCGGAATATCTCCTACACAAACACTATTTAATGTCTCTATGTTCATAAATTATCCTTTCTGTCAAAAAGAGGAACAGCCGGAGATTGCGGAAAGCGAGATATTTGAGGAAGGTGTTCCGGCTGTTCGTTGACTAAAAGGCGGAGAGATAAGTAAGGTGAAATCTGCACCGCCTGTAGCGTGCAAACCCGTCGCAGCTCTATCGTTGCCGAGAAGCATAGAGTCGAAGCCGCAACGGGTGGTCTTAATTTCATTATTTGCTTCTCGGTCTTTAATCATAGTAATCTTAACTTACCATATTATTCTCAAAAGTCAAGAAAAAAATCCTTGGATTATTAAAAATCAGTATAAATACTTATAAAACCCGCATTTTCTTCAAAATAACAGGGATTCCTAAATTGCCTAATTGCCAGTATAGCTCTTTAACTTTTTCGAGTGGCGGTTCTGGTAGATTGTTTTTCTTTGAGTCGTAACCTATCCAGACTATACAAGGGTTTAACGCATTTGTTCTATAAATCATTTCTTTGACATCAAAATCTATAGCAGGTTCTATGGTAATCATTTTGCGAGAATGTTTTATATTAACAAAATCATTGCAACGGCTATCAGGTCTTGGTGCTTTAGAAATATCACTAAGTTGATAAAACACGTCCCGATTTGTCTCTATTGTTGTCCCCAGAATCACATTATCAGGCCAATTAACCCGCTCAAAAGTTTTCGGATTTTTGGACTGAATGAGAAAAGTTTTATCTTTTTCGTGACGGATTCTGGCAATTATTTTCCAGAGATACTCTGTAGAACAAAATGAAATATCACCAAAGGGGCAACAAAATATAAATTGCAGATAACCCGTTTTTGGCAACGGCTGGTCAAGACGTTCTGGATGATAATGAGGAATATATTCAAAACATAACTTACAATTATGCTTTTGTCTCTTTGCTTGTGCCTTAAAAGATTTTTTGCAATAGGAACAATCATAATTACAGCCAACAAAAGGCGACCAGCTTTTAACACTTAAAGAATACATATTAGATTTCATCATTTCTCCTTTTCGCCGAATAACGCTAACTGCCCGATTCTTTGCTCTTGAACCGGGATATTAAGTTCAACTGCCTTTAGTCTTTCCTCTGCCATTTTAATATAATTATGCTGCAATTCTATCAGGATATAATCTCGTTTTAATCTGGCTGCCACTACACCTACTGTTCCAGAACCACCGAAAGCAATCGAGCGTAACGCCCGACCTCCATCCTGCGTTGCAGCCGCAATCGGTATAACCCATTTCAATTCTTTGTGCATTTGCTCTACCGTGTTTCATTCCCTGTGGGCCCGGATTACTACCATCATTGGGCGTATTATCTCCATATTTTTCCTGACCTTTACCGCCAGCAGAGATATAATCTACATCATAAATCTTTTCTCTTGCCTTACCACACTTCTTGCAGACAAATTCAGGGCAGCCCATTTTAATCATCGGCTCAACCAACTTCTCAGGGAAAGTTGCGAAATGGGCATCAGGAAACGGTTGAGGATTTATCGCCCAGACATTGCGGATTGTGCGACCTAATTCATTCGGCCAACGCTCCATTGGTTCCCGTTCCATTTTTTGCGGAGTAAAATTTCGGCCAGAATACATATCCGTTGGTTTTAATGTAGTATCGTTTCGTCCATCATAAGCGGCTTCCTCGAATTGTTGCTCATACCAGTAATGCTTTGATTTAGTGAACATATACACCCATTCAAAGCTGTTTTTGTTCGGGCGGTCTTTGGCAGAATCCGGCATACAAGAACCGCTATATTTATCACAAAAGGATAATCCCTTCGCCCAGATGATATTACAGCGTTTAATCCAACCGTGCTGCTCCATCGCAATACAAAATTTTTCAGGTATGTTACACATTGCTTTATCAGGTAATCCTTTTTGCATTGGTTGGCTTGCTGCAAGATATTGATTATCTCGACAATCCATTCGCCAAACAGAATCGGCCAATTTCTTATTCGGAGCATTTTCTGCCCATTGTTTACTGACTCTATGTCCGCCATAGGAATCTCCTATATTCACAAAACAGATTCCATCTTTTCGCAGGACTCTTTTTGCTTGGTCGAATACCATCATTAAATGCTCGATGTATAATTCTATAGTCGGCTCAAGGCCAAGCTCACCAAACCAGCCATCGGGCCATTGAACGGGACAATTATATTTTCGTAAGCCCCAATAAGGAACTGAAGTAATCATACAATTCACCGACTCCGCCGGCATATCAGCCATAACATCAAGGGCATTGCCTTCGATAATCTGATTGACCAGACCGTCAATCCTGCCGTCTTTGGCTATCTCTTTCGCTTCTTGTGCGGTCAGGGTCATAGGTTATCCTTCGCTTAAACTTTATCTTTCTTTTGCATATATCGCTCTATGCACCGAGAATACGTTTGTCTTTGCCTTTTAATTGCAGGATTAAGCAATCTTGCTGTATTCTGCTGGCAATTCGCTCATCAAAGGTTTTTGATAAATCTTCGATATTGTGATTAGACGTGAAAAAAGTCGGCTTATAATTCGCAAGACGCTTATCGAGTATTAAGTCCAGCGTCCGCACGCTAAAATCAGATTCCTGCGAATCCCTGCTTACTGTTACGCCTATATCATCTATAAATAATTTGTCCACCCTGCAAAACGGCTTAATTATATCCCATTCGGACTGATTTTTGCTGTATGCCTGTCTTATTTGCAGGGTCAATTCATACCAGCGAATAAAAATAACATCCCAGCCCTGTATATAAAATCGTCTGGCAAGGGCGGATATGGCATAAGTTTTCCCACAACCAATATCCCCCCAGAGCATAACTCCCTGCTCATCGGGCATTTGCTGAAATTCCCTGATTATATTTTTGTGCAGATGATACAATTTTGCCTGATAATATCTTAATTCGAGCATATTTTGCAGGTTTTTCAATGTTTCCTCTTTGTGATTGCGCCGATACCACCACTGCTGGCAACGCTTGCACCATTTTTTGCCCTTATATGCCAGCCGGGTCCTGCAACGCTCACACTTCAATTCTGCGTCCAATAGCACTTGATTTACTAAATGACCTATCTTTTCTATTGTCATTTTTTTCATCCGCCAAATTACTTAACGTCCGAAGTTTTAGTTTCCAGTTCTTAACCGGCTTGCCCCGCGTATCAATCCACCCACCATCGTTATAGCCGTCATAGAGTCCTTCGGGACTCCAAATGTTAAGTTTATTTTCTTCAATATACTGGAGAAATTCCTCTTTTGTAGGTTTTTTCCTATATATAGTTTTGTTAAACTTGTTCTCATTGTTTTCATTGTTTAATTGTTGGTTGTGGCCCTCTGCTGGCCCTCTGCTGGCCCTCTGCTGGCCCTCTTGCTGGCCCTCTGCTGGTGGTTTATCTTGATAAGTATTGTAATTACAAATAGTTACAATGCTATATTTGTTGGTTGATTTTATCTTGATTTCGCCAGTAGATTTAAGATTAGCAAGACAAGTGCGTATTTGATGTCTGCTCAATCCCGTTTCGGCAGATAAGACTAATTGGCCTGTTACAAATTGGCCTCTTTCAATCATTATTCCTTGCCATTTTTTGGGTTCGTGATTGGCTTCTCTTATTAAATGTTGAAATAAATGAGCCATATTAGGCGTTTTATACCATTCCCAGTCTTTTATCTGCCGCCAATTGCAAGCCCATCCCTGCGTCATAGTTGCATTTATAAACAAAAAGAAAGGCCAAAGGGGATGAAGAATACAAATTGAAGGGTTTGACCCTCTGGCCTTTATATTGTTGAATTATAACTTATATTCTTCATCGCCCTCAATTCTACCTTCTCCCCGCCGCAAGGCAAGAGGTTTTTGAAAAAATTTTCAGGGGTTATTCTGTTTCTTTTTTGGATTCGGCAATACCTCTGCCTATAGCGTAGCCAATCCAATAAAATACCGCTGTTATTCCTACGGCTATCGTAAGTAAACAGCAAAAAATTATAACAACTCTACCAACCCATAAACTAATTATATCCATTTTATCGCCTTTTAATTCCTAATACGCAATAGCCGTATTGCTCAAATGCTTTCTGTAAGGCATCTTTTATTTTTTTGACGCTTGCGGATTTCTTGCAGGTTAATTCAACAATATATCCGCTGCCGTCATCTATAAGTGCGGCATTGGCTAAATCGGCGCAACGCAGCAGCTTATTGATATCTGGATTTTGTTGGCCAGTTACAACTCTAAATTTCAGTTTTTTAGTTTTCATAAATTATAATTGCTGCCCCTGTTTTTTTCGCCGCACAGGGGCATAAGCGGATTAGGAGGGTGTGATGAAAAGCATTATTCTTCAATTTCCTTCAAATGGTTTAGTATCTGATACAACTGAACTTCGGCTATCTTGCCGCCCAGCATTAGCTCAAATAATGTATCTATGAAGCCGCCGTAGATTTGCTGCAAACGCTCAAGGTCTGCGTATCGCTGCTCTAAAAATTCCTGATGAGTCATTTTTGCTCCTTTTCGGCCTTGGCGATGGCCTGCCCAATAATATTCATTCTTTCGTCACCATTCCAGTTTGTTTGCAATAACATTATCTGGGCTGCTTTGGTTGCCTCATACAAATCTGGAGCGGCGGCTATAAGTCGGGCATTAGCTGTATCTTCCAACGTTTGCGAATTTATTATGCCCACATCACAAATTTCCCGAATATCATCACCTTGCTGAGCATATATTCGACCGCCATTATTAAACCATTTACCTTTTGTATAATTACTCATTTTTCATACCTCCTAAATTAAACTTAACTTTAACAATCTGATTCTTATTATACTTTTCGGGCAAAATCTTTAATAAGCACACTCGACATTTGCTTGTTGCCATTCCTTAAAAGTAAAAGGCATTTCGTCCATATCAATTTTGTCTTGAACATAACTAACGTAATCTTCCAATTCCTGTTCCTGATAATAATGCTGTTTATCTGCGTCCATTTTTTATACCTCCTGAATTAAAGTTGCTGCCCCTGTCCTGCCAGCTTTTGGCTATCAGAATCAAACTGATATTTGCCCAACTTTTATACTGCATCAGCACCCGCTTTTGCCGGGACAGGGGCATACAGAAAAGCTGCGCTATATTAAGCAATTTCAATAAGCTGTTGCTGGCATTTTAGTAATCTATTTTGCCAGATTTTTCTATTGCGAAAGTATTCTCTGTCTATCGAAGCAATAACTGCTACACAATACTTTTCTCGCATTTGTAACTTTTCCTTTTTTGATAATCCAGTTTTCATCTTTTCACCTCATCCTCAAATAACCGTTAAAGTTTATACAATTTACCAGTAAAAATGCTCTATGGCAGACCAAATATAAAAATAAATGTCTTTATATTTGAAAAATTCATAATTATTTGGGAACTGCCTCATTTGTCTTGCAATATCTAAATGAATAAAACAATGCTTAAAAAATGTTTGCTTAGTAATCTCAATGGCGTTTTCGACCACTTCTACAAGTGTTTCAATCCGTCCAAAAGGATTATCAACGCAATTACCTCTATATTCTTTGGTTTTCATAAACCCTTGCTTGAGACTCGGACTCAAGAGCAGGCCATAACCTGCAAGGGCATAGCGGTCAGCTATTCAAATTGACTATAAAACTTAATAAATCGTTGAACAGCATAAATTTCATCTGGCACATAATTCGATTTTTCAGGGTTGTTAGAATAAAATTGCCCATATTCATTCCCTTTTGTTGAAATCGTGTGCAAATACCAGCCGTCTTTTCTTTGTTTAATTTCTATTTTGCTTTTCTTAATCATAAATCATACCTCCAATCTGCCGACCGCTATTAACTTTTCAGAGAACCTGCCCTGTGGCAGATTAAGAATAGCTGGCTAATTTTTCTATAGCTAAAAAATTAAATTGGTTGCGAGTGAGCATTAAGTTTTACGCCTGCCTGCAAACAAAGTTTACGTATTTGTTTGCGAGTTACAATTTTACCGGCCAAAGTTGCTGTAATGTGATTCGTGCAATTTCCGGGCACTCCCGGCCCGCCTATTTTTTGCGGCGGATTAAGTGTAATCGCAATTCCTTTTTGGTTTAGAGCAATAATTTGTTTTTTTGCGGTTTCAATTCTTTCGTTATAGCGCGCCCACCAATTTTGGGCAGTGCGCCCTGCAAATTGATTATATTTTGCCATAAATCACCCTTTACTTTCCGCCAGCCATTCTTAACTTGTCAAAGAGCTTTAATGCTTATAATTGCAGGCCATCCTTGGCCGATAGGCGGTCTGTTACTTCGTTTCTAATACTACTGCGTCAGAATACAAACCAGTCAAAACTAATTCCTTTTCAATAATCTTTTTTCCTCGCCTCATTTTGATTTTGATTTTGCGGTTTGCACCAAAATCGTCCAACCTTGAAACTTCATTATATAATTCTTTGACTGTCATCTTTTCACCCTTCCAAAATAGCAGCCAGGCCGCCAGTTATGACAGACAACGCTCACGGCGTGCAAAGACAGCCCGGCCGCGTTAGTTTGACTGTTTAATTGTAGCGTTGTATCATTCATAACTATACCCAGTCTACCACAATGACCATAACCACGTCAAGAAAAATCTGAGCAAAATCATAGAATTTGTTAAATTTTTTTGGTTGAATATGCCGATTTTAGCGATTATAACGATTAAACCTAAAAAAAATTTAATTTTGTGCTTGACTTTCTAAAATGATAGTGTATTTTTAGAGCATAATTGATTTCAGTGCTGCTACCTGCACTGGCCTGCGGGCAAGGAAGCTGCAAAGCCAGAGGCATTGAAAACTGGCAACAGTAAGACGTTAAGCGACCCTACTTAATGCCAAGTATCGGTTAAACCGACTTGAGCTTTGATAGGCCGAACAGCTTGGAGCTAACTGTCCCAAAAATGGGTGAAACGTGGCCTAATTGTGACCGAGAACTCACCGACCGATGCAGTATTAACAATGCCCTAAAATAGTTAGGGCTTGCTCTCTCAAATCTACCTCCCTCTGCAGTATGAGAGTAACAACAAAAATAACCAATCTAAAGTATCTACCATTTACCAAAGGCAATCTTAAAGGAAACTGTTTGGTATGTGGTAAACGAATAGATAATCAGTATAAATACTGCTATGATTGCTTTATAAAAAATCATAATAAGGTTAAAGCCCAAAAAAGAAGGAAAAAATCCATAAAAATAATGGAGAAATTTAATCTTAAGTTTAATTGTGATAAGTGTTTACATAAAATAACAGGCAGTTGCATTGACTATTTGCCTAACGGCTGCGAATATTACCACGAAACAGTAGAATCAATGGACGAAACTAATTTGCAGCATTTATGCTCAATTAAAGCTGAATCCGTAAAATAGGCAAGATTGCAAAAAGGGGTAGTTTGGTATGGTTAAGAGCGAGTTCGTCGATTATATGCAATACTATGCAATAATTAAATCGGCGTTTTTAGTAAAAAAATAAAGAAAGTGTGTTTTTAATCGAATAATCTACTATGGCAGCAGGTAAAAGACGTTACGGAAAGCCAAGAACCAATGCCCAAAGGCGTGCAAGGCACAAAAGATTACATGGAACGTCAAAACTGCCGCCAAGAGGAACCGGACTTAAAAACTATCTTCTTGGGTAATTAACTCAAAATGACGGGTAAACAAATAACATTTATCGAAAACTACTGCACAAACGGACAAAACGCTACTCAAGCAGCATTAAAAGCAGGTTATTCACCTAAAGGCCTAAGGCAAACAGCCCATAATCTACTAACAAATACTTACATAGCCACCGCGATAAATAAACGATTAGAACAAATAAAAGCGGAAAATACCACAACGAGAGAAGAAAGACAGCGTTTTTGGGCCAAAACAATGAAGGATACAAGTTTGCCGATGGTCTATAGATTGAAGGCAAGTGAGTTGTTTGGTAAGTCTGAAGCTGATTTTACGGAGAATCTCAACACTAATGACCTTCAGAAGCAGCGAGAGTTGGACGAGCGGGAGGTACAAGCGGCGGAGGAAATAGCCGTTGAATTGAATCGTAAGCACTTATTAGAGCAGAACTTAACGAAGGCAGGATAAATGGCGGCGACAAGATAGACGATAGACTTGTCTGTTGCGGGCCATGTGCGTGGGGAGAGAAAGGAGTAGCATAAATGACCTTACTTGACAGACTAAAGGGCAAGCCAGTTGAGCCGGTCAAAGAGATACTGAAGCCAGAGGTAATAGCACCTCCGACGGTCGAAACTCCAGTTTCAGCGAAAAAAACGAAAAAGGGCAAAAAAAAGAGGGGGTAAGCCCCCAAGGCGCCGCCGGCCAAAATCGTATTATCGCCCTCGCCATACAACTGGCTTTGTGGATGTTAAGATAGATAAGATTTTATAGTTATCCACAGGTTATGCACAATGGAGATAGAGCAGGTTAGGTTTCAGTTGGGTCAGATGGTTCGGTTTGTATTGAATCCATCGCAGCGTGGTCAGATAGTATCGATTCAGACTTACGCTGATGGTGGATGCAGATATAACGTGAACTGGTTTTCTCCTGACGGCAATTCGGTATCGGCGTGGTTTTTTGCTTGTGAGTTGGATTTAGATGGATAGCACAGAGATTAAATTAAGTCCGCAGGACGTAGCGAGCAGGGATTGTTGGTATTGGTGCAATTTAAGTGCATTGAAGTTGCAGAGTGGTTTATTTACGGGTATTAAGCACGAGTATCAGCTTGGCCCGATGATGAGTAAGGCGAGGCGTAAGTGTTACAAGAAGGCGACTGGTGGTGGGTTTAGCGAGATAGAGATATTGGATTCGATACATGGGATGCGGTATGGTCGTTATCCTCAGGGGGTATTATATTTATTTCCGACGAACGATGACATGTTGGAGTTTTCGAAGAGTCGTTTTAATCCGTTGATATCGGCGAATCGTCGGGCGATAGGCAGTTTTATTCGTTCTACTGACATGGCGAGTTTGAAGCGGATAGGGGACAGTTTTTTATATTTAAGGGGTGCGACTTTGACTCAGCGTGTTGGCGAGGGATTTAGTGCGAAGGAGAGCGCCAAGTTGCGTAGTATTCAGGTGGATTGCGTGAAGTTTGACGAGTTGGATTTGATGGCGGAGGACGTGAGGACGAAGGCGTTGGGTCGGATGGGTCATTCTACGGTGAAGCGTGAGGTTTACATATCGAATCCCACTTTGCCGGATTACGGGATAGATGCGGTATGGAACGAGTCTGACCAGCGTAGTTATCTTCATCGCTGTCCCTGCGGTAATTGGGTGAATGCGCTGGAGACGTTTCCCGATTGCGTGGCGGTCAGGGATGATGGGACGGGATATGTCCGGTGTATGAAGTGTGGTCGGGAGGTGACGGAGCGGACTATTGGCGAGTGGGTTCCGGCTTATCCTGACAGGTCGAATGATATGGAGGGTTATCAGTGGAGTCATTTGACCAGTTCGTTCAACGACCCTGCGGAGATACTGGAGAATTACACCAATCCGCCGAAGGGCAATCTGGACGATGTTTACCGGCTGAGGCTGGGATTGGCGCACGTATCGCAGGAGGACAAATTAGAGATTTCGCAGGTTTTGGAGTGCTGCAATCGGGATTTAATGGCGACGTCGAGCGGTCAGGCGACCGCTATGGGGGTTGACGTTGGCAAGCACGGTTACCACGTTATTATAGGCATAAGGACGGGCAGGGACAGGTTTGAGTTGTTAAAGGTCGCCTGCGTGGGCGACTGGCCGGACATTCACGACCTTGCCCGGAAGTTTAACGTCAACAGCGCCGTGATAGACATAAGGCCTTACGAGTCTGCTGCCCGGATGTTCCAGAAGTCCGAGCCATACAGGATATTTCTTTGTGAATACACGGAGAACCCGACTCAGGAGTCCGTGTGGGACAACAAGACGATGCTGGTCAGGGCGTATCGGACGGGGATATTCGACACGACCCACCGTCTCATATCCGAGCACCGGCTGAGCATACCGAGGGAATGTCCTGAGATTAAGGAGTTTGCGAAGCAGGTTTGCGCCACGGCGAAGGTTCTGGAGATGAACAAGAGGACGGGCGATTCGGTTTACAGATACAGGAAGCTGGGCGACGAGCATTATCGCAACGCGTTGAACTATTTTTATTTGGCTGCTTCCGGCGGTCGGATAGTGAGCGCAAAGAGTTTCACGACTCCCCAAAGGCAGCTTGTGACCGATAATAATTATGCGAGGATTTGATTATATGGACATTGACTTGCTGACGGAAAAGATTGGTGATATATTGAATCGAATCAGGACAAAGGAAGGCAATTTGAAGAGCGCTTCAATAACGATAGAGATACACTTTTCGCCCGTTGGCGAAGTGGACATTCATTATTTAGTGAGGCAGAGAGAGCCGATTAAAAACTAAATAGAAATCTGGGACAACTTGGAATACAGCCCCGGTAGAGGCCGAAAGGTTATGGTCTCGCTGGGGCATTTTTTTTAGGAGAAAAGATTATGGGCGGATTATTTGGAGCTCCGAAACCCAAGACGCCTCAGCCGCCTCCCCCGACCCCGATACCGGAGGTCGGAGCGGAAACGGGCGACTATGCGGCGAAGATGGCTCGAAAGCGAAAGGGTTATATGAGCACGGTGGTCACCGGCTCATTAGCCCCGAAACCAAGCGGCAAAAAGACTTTATTGGGTTAATATAAGCGATGGAAGACAAAAGAGCCATAGAGATAATACGAATGGCCGAGGAAGAGGAGTCCAAGGCCTCTAATTTCAGGAATTTATACCAGCAGGTTGCCAATTTGATGTTCCCCCGCGAGAACCAGATAACCACGAAGACCGCGCCCGGTATGGATAAGTCGAGGGACATTTACGACCCTACGGCAATGCTGGACTTGCAGGATATGGTATCGGGACTGTCCAATGCTTTCTTTCCCCCCGGCAGGCAGGCGTTCGGGATTACGGTCAGAAACAGGTCTCTGGCGGAGCGGGACGCCGTCAAAAGATGGCTTTCACTTGCGACCCAGATTGCCCATGATGAGCTATATGACAGCAATTTCATGCTCCAACTAAATGAGACCTTATGCTCTCTGGTGGGTTTCGGGACGGGCAATCTTTACAGCGAATGGGACGACAAGCTGCTCGGCCTGAATTTCAGGGACTGGGACGTTGCCTTATACACAATCAAGGAAAATTCGCTTGGCATGGTGGATACGGTAATTTTGAAATTCGTGTTTTCCGCGAGGCAGGCGGTCGAAAAGTTCGCCAGTCCGGGGCCAATGGTATTAGAGAAGGCGGGCGAATTGCGCACGGAGTCAGAGAAGTTTCCGTTCATTCACGTAGTCCGTCCGAGAATCGAAAGAAACGTGATGCTGTGCGATAATCTTAATTATCCCTTTGAAAGCGTTTACGTCAACGCCAAAGAGAAAATTGTCATAAACGAAGGCGGTTTTGAGGAGATGCCCTTTGCCGTTCCGAGGTGGCAGAAGACCTCCAGCGAGAAATACGGCAGGGGACAGGGCACGGTGGCTCTTTCGGCGGTGAAAGAACTTCAGCAGATGCACAAAGACCTTGTCGAATGCGGGCAGAAGCACAACGACCCGCCCCGCGAGGTCTTGCAGCATTTCGACGGGACTGTCAGGGTCACTCCGGGCGCCGTCAATATCGTTCAGGAAAAAGGGACTATTCGCGCCCTTGAGCAGCAGTTGTTGGGTAATTTCCCCATTACGGAGAAGATTATAGCGATGCAGCAGGAGATAGTTCACAGGGCGTTTTTCACGGATGTCTTTGCTCCCCTGGCCAATCTCACGGGCGACAGGCGCACGACACTTGAGATTATGGAGAGGGTGAAGCAGGCGATGAAGAAGCTGGCTCTGCCGGTTTACAGGTTGCAGAGCGAGCTTTTTTCTCCAGTGATTACGAGAAGCGTTTTACTGCTCATTCGCAACGGCAGGATACCGCCGCCCCCTGCGGAGCTTCAGGGTCAGCGGTTCGGGATAGAATTTTTGGGCGAGCTGGCTCTGGCGATGCGAGACCAGCAGGCGAGGGCGTTCCAGCAGTTTGCGATGCTGACGGCCAATCTCGACCCCGTGTTCCCCGGCGCAAAGGACGTAGTGAATATCGACCGTGCGATGCCGGACATAGCGACGTCGTTCGGCGTGAAGGCGGAGCACCTGTCCACCAAAGAGGAAATAGACGCCGTTCGTCAGGAAAGGGCGCAGCTTGCCGCCGCTCAAATGGCGACAGAAGCGGCCAAAACGATGGCCGAAGGTTATCAAAAAACCTCAAAAGCCCCAGAAAGCGGCTCTCTGGCTGAAAGTTTGACGGGAGTGTAATTATGCCTAAAGCACTTGAAAGAAAATTAAAAGCTCAGGCGAGAAAAAGATTTGGCTCTATTACGAGCAGAAGGGCGAGGGCTTTCATATACGGGACAATGCGGAAGACCGGATGGAAACCTAAAAAAGAAGGATAAAATTATGGCGCGAGGAAAACCAAAACCGAGGAAAGGCAAAGGAATGCTCGCCTGGCGCAGCAGGCAAAAACGTGGCAAGATAATGAGACCATCGACTTTTGAGGCAATTAAAAGAAAAGCCGCTGCCGCCGGCGCAACTAATCCGGAGGCCGTTGCCGGAAAGGCATATTGGCGAACTGCAAAAAGTAAATATGTCCTCGCAAACCGAGCGAAAGTAAGAAAAAAGAAGAAATGACAGATGTAGAAGAAAAACAAGAACGGCTTAACAAGGCCTATTGGAGTGTGTTTAACTCTGATGACGGCCAGTTAATACTCGAAGACCTGCGCAGGTTGAGCAACTACGATTTGTCGGTCTGTCCGGTGGGAAACGACGGCCACACGGACATTTACGACGTTATGCGCAACGAGGGCAAAAGAGCCGTTGTAGTCCATATAATCAGGAAAACGCAAATAAAAGAAAAAAGACAAACAATAACAATTAACTAACGAAAGGAAAGAAAATGGCTGAACCAACTGGACAACCTTCACCCCCCGCAACGGGGACAACTGGAGTCCCAGTATCGCCTCCGGCCTCAGGCGAGCCGAAGGTCGAAAGTATCGTCAACGCCGACGGCACTTTCATTGAGAACTGGCACACGAAACTAAAGAATGAGGCGCTTCACAAAGACGAGACCTTGCCGAGATTCAAGAATCTCGACGACTTGGCGCAGAGTTACGTCCACGTCCGCAAGCAAGTTCCGATGGATAAAGTAGCCCTGCCGACCGAGACTTCGCCGCCCGAAATATGGGACGATTTTTTCAGGGCAAAAGGCAGGCCTGACACGCCGGACGAATACGTCATTGAAAAACCAAAGGATTTGCCGGATGAATTTTGGGATGATGAATTAACGAAAGAGGCAAAGAGTTTCTTTCACAAGCTCGGCTTTAATAAAAAAGAGGTCAATGCCCTGATGGAGTTCGATAACAAGAGAATGCTTGCCGGAATAAAGGCGATGGCCGATATGGAAAACAGGGAGAAATCCGAGGCCGAGACGGTCTTGAGAAAGAAATGGGGCGTTGACTACGATGCAAAGCTCCATTTAGCCAACAGGATGATTCAGGAGAACGTCAAATCCGACGAGCAGAAACAGAAGCTCCTTGAGAAAATCGGCAACGACCCGATAACGGCGGAGTTTCTGGCGGACATAGCGGGCAAATTCAAGGAGCACGGCGTCATAACCGACATTGAACCAGCCCCTTCAGAGACGATGTCCGACATAGACAGGAAAATAAGTGAGTTTAAACAGAACCCTGCTTATATGCAGAGAAATCATCCAGACCATAAATACGTGATGGATGAGTTATCCAAACTATACAAACAAAAAACAGAATTGCAGAAAACCGCTAAACCATAGCGCCCTGCCGCTAACGTCAAAGGGACGCCGTCGAGGCGGACGATAAACGCAAGGGAAGCCCCGATAAGGACAACCTTTCCGAAGAGAGTTGCGAGTTCGTCGATGAACTACGAACAATGAACATTAGACTATTTTGGAAAGGAAACCAAAAATGAGCATAACATTATCAGCGGGGCTTCCTGAATATTTCGTCGACCAGTTCAAGGACACTCTATACCACGTCTGTCAGCAGAGAGAGTCCCTTTTTGGTCAGGCGGTTCGGGTAGAGCCCCTTCTTAACGCCGAGGACAAGGCATTTGATATGATGGACATACTTGTCCTTGAGGAAAAAACGGGACGGAACGTCGATACTCCCACGATAGACCCGTCCACCCAAAGGCGCTGGGTATCGACCACACCCTATCACAATGCAGTCCTTTTCGACAAGGACGATGATTTGTCGATGATTGTTGACCCGACGAGCGATTTTGTGCGCGCGTTTCGCGCTGCGGTCAATCGCAAGAAGGACGACATAATTCTTGCGTCCTTCAACGCCACAATCGCCTCCGGCAGGCATCCCAACAGCGGCTCGATTACGTGGGCCGGACAGTCCGGTAACGTCAAATATACGAGGACTTCCGGCGGCAGGACGATTCCGCACGACTGCTCAATCGGGAACTGTTCAGCTTCCGATACGAAAATGACGGTGGAAAAAGCGGAGTTGATACTCGAATACTTCGCCAAAAACGAAGTGGATGAGCAGACTCCCATATTTTGTGCCATCAATCCCGCACAGAGGACGGACTTGTTCGGTCAGGAGGAATATACCAGCATAGATTACAACGGCCAGAAACCTCTTGCCACAGGCCAGTTAATAAAGAACTGGCACGGCATAAACTGGATTCTGTCCAACAAGGTGGTCGTGGGAACAAGCAACGATGTTGACGCCAATACCAACGTCTATAAGTGCTGGGCATGGGCGCAGGACGGGATAATTTTAGGCGTTCAGAACGATGTCACCGTCGAAATGTCGACGAGAGTCGACAAATCCTACTCTCAACAGGTTTACGTCTATATGAATATGGGCGCAATGAGAATGGATGAGGACAGAATTTTGTGCGTCGAATGTCAATAATAACAGCCCGGCGGCTAATTTGTATGCCGGTTAAGGGCACTGTGCAATGCACAGCTTTTTTGAAAGGAAATTAAGATGAGTTACATAAATTTGAACTGGTCGCAAGGAGGACACTATATGATAAACCAGCCGGTGCAGCTAAAGGCCGCTTCGGACTTGTTTCATCCGACGGCAGACCAGAAGTATCCGATAGGGGCTTTATATACTGACCGTGACGGCGGCAAATACAGATATTGCAAGGATTCCGGCACAGGCATTACCAAGGCTCTTATGGCGCAATCGCCGGTAGTGACGGCCACGCTTGAGGACGAGCTTCAAACCGCTTATGGCGTTGCCGTCAACGCAGTTAAGTTCGACTGTCTTGTGACTACGGCTTCGGGTCTTGCAGACCACGACCTGATAGATGGCTGGATGTTGGTCAATCAGGGCAGTGGCGCAGGAGATATGTATCTGATTAAAGATAATATCTGGACGACTTCCGATACGGTTCTGAACATCGAAATTGCCGATACCGGTGGTATCAGGACGGCTATTGCCGCTACTGATAATATCACTCTTGTTAAGAACAAGTATCGTGACGTGGTTGTCGCCCCGACCACCAAGACAGGCCAGCCGATAGGTGTGCCGCTTGTGACCGTAACGGCGAGTTACTATTTCTGGGCGAAGACCAAAGGCCCTGCTCCGCTATTAGTAGATGGCAGTGAGACCCTTGTTGTTGGCGACCCTTGCGGCGAGCCGGAGACCCACGATACTGCCGGTGCGGTGGGGGCGATGGGTGCTCATACCGCTACCGAGTGGGGAATTGTTATGTATGCCGCTGCTGCTGCTGATTATGCCATTGTCGATTTGAAACTTGAGCAATAAACGAAAGGAGAACTAAAAATGAATACCAAAAAGATATTTATGATTGTTCTGGTTCTGCTTTTCGTTTTGCCGTGCTACGCGACAAGGATAAAGCAGACCAATGATATGATAGGCGGATTTTCCGGCGATGGCGGCAACGCTCAGGACGACAGCGTCAAGGCCTCGCTCGACCTTCTCCATTCCAAGGTTACCGGAGAAGGGGCGGGGACGGGAAACTCTTTTTACGTCGATAGTGGCGCTACGGGACTTGGAACCGGCATTAGCTTGACGGACGCCATGACGACCCTTGACGCCGCCGTTGCCCTGTGCAGCGACAATAATGGAGACGTTATTTACGTCGCAGCCGGTCATAATGAGAACTGGACCGGGACTGACAGCGCCGACATTGACGTTATCGGCGTGACGATTATAGGGCTTGGAACCGGCTCCAACAGGCCGAGATTTGACTACGATGATGCCGATGCGGAACTGGTAATAGGCGCTGCGAACGTGAAACTTTACAATCTTACGTTTCAGCCGGGTTATAACCAGGTCGTCCATGCCATAGAAATCGAGGCGGACGCCGACGGTTCAATTATAGACAACTGCGAGTTTATGGATGGTGAGGCTGCATCGACCGATGAGTTCCTAGATGCAATTCAACCCGATGCCGCCGCAGACGATTTGATTATTTCAAACTGCATCGCAATCTCTGTTTCCTCGACATCTGATGGTGCCAATACGTGGCTGGATATGACGGTAGGAGTGATTGACAATATCAGAGTTGTTAATAACTACGTGCTTGGCGATTATGCCGACGCTGCGATATTCAGTGACGACATTGATACGCATTCTTATATTGCCTACAATGTCATTACGAATATCCATACTGGAATCCACGCCATAGAGTTTTCCACAACGGCTACAGGCCTTTTGTATTCCAATTACTGCGCATCCGATACTCCAGGCACGATTGTTGACCCCGGAAGTATGGAGAACGCCATGAATATCGAGGCGGATTACGGCGCAGCCGAGGATGCGGAAGCAGGGCCTGGATGGGCGCTTAAAAAGGCGACTGCTGCCACAAACAACTATCCTGACAATGTAGAGCCGGACTCGCTTTTCGCCTTTATTATGGTTTCTGGCACTACGGCAACGGCATCGACCTTCGATAATACCACCGATTCATTGCAAGCTATTGCAGACGCCGTTGCAACGGTTCCTCAGAGCGGAGGGACAACATCATGGAACGCCACCGCTCTTGCGGCGATAGAGGGCGAAGCAACTGACGCTATTGAGGCCGATTCTCTCGATAAACTGATTGCCGCCGATGACAGGAGTGCGTCTTTGACGTATCCCGATTCAGTCGCCACCGAGTCGATAATGGCGTTTTTGATGTCCAAATCGGCCTCTCCGATAAAGACTTCGTATAATAATACGACCGACTCTCTGGAAGCCATTTCTGACAGAGTGGTCGATGTGAATCTCTGGACGAACAACAATCTGGAAGACTGCAATAGCTATACAAGGACTTACATAGGCGAGTGTAATGACTATTCAGTGTCCTTAATAGTTGATTCCAACTTATGGTCTAACAACAATTTGAGCGACTGCAACAGCTACACGAAGACTTACATTAGCGAGTGTAATGATTATGCGGTGTCTATAGCCGAGGATTCTAATCTGTGGTCTAACAACAATTTGGAAGATTGCAACAGCTATACAAAGACTTATATCGGAGAGTGCAACGATTACGCCGTGTCCGTAGTTGAGGATTCCAATCTCTGGACGAACAATCACGTTGACGACTGCAATGGGCGCATAACCCAGATGCTTGGAAGATTCGAGGGCGCTGCGCTTCCGGCCTATGACACTTCTCACTATCTTGCCGTTACGGTTGATTTTGACGGCACTACCGGAGCCGGACACTGGGGTCTCTCAGGCGAGACGGACGAGGTTCTTACTGTTACCGGAGCGGTGCGAATCCGGCTTTTAATGGAATGCACCGATACCTGCACGGGAACTGACGGAGGCACGATAGCTTTGTGGGCGGGAACCAGTGAGGACGTTATTCTTGCGGCCACCGTCATTAACACCGAAGGCGCAGACAATACGAATCTTGATTCAGGCGAAATCTGGCTTGATACGTCCCCGACGGAGCATACGGCAATCGGGGCAAGCGGGTTCTTTGATTTTGTCGTTGTCGGAGGTCTCGATGTCGGCCTCGACTGTCAGGTGCAGGACATTGCCGATGGAACGATTGTATTCCACGTCTGGTGGACTCCGCTTGACGCCACCGGAAACGTTGTGGCAGGAGGCGGAGGAACTTTATAGTAAGGGGACGCTTTGACTTTGACGAAAATGGGATTGTGAATTTTTGCGATTATGCAGCTTTCGTTTTGGTCAGAAGAAGTCCCGATGAGTTAGAAATGTTCTTTGATAACTGGTTAAAGTAGGGGGGCGGGCTGGACTCGCCCCCTTTTTAAGGAATTATTATATGAGACAGGAAAGAATATCAAGATACGAATGTCCGAGAGTGACCATACCCAACGGCGGGACTGCGGCAGTGTCTTCCTCTGCGCTTCGGCTCAATGGCATAATAAGACAGATTTCCGTCACGGTGAACGACAATACGGGCAATAAGACGGCTACGGCGGCCATAGTCGATGAGGACAGTATTACTTTGTGGAGCGAGGCGGGCATTGCCGAAGCCGCCACGACGGTATTTCAATACTGGACGCTGTCCAGCACGGACTTGCCGCTTGCGGTGTGCGTTGACGGCAATATCACGATTAAGGTCACTCCGTCCGGCGACCCCGGCACGTCCACAATGACCGTTGACGTGGTTTTATATATAGACGGGAGATAATCAAATGTCTCTTACTGCGAAAGAAGTCACTGTTTGCAATCAGGCCTGCGACAGGATAGGCGCTGCCAATTTTACTTATGCCGTGCAGACTTCCATAGTGGCTCTTAAATGCAATACGCATTACGAGCCGACGAGAGACGCTCTTTTGAGAAGCCACGACTGGCCTTTTGCAAGGGCGAGAAAAACCCTGTCGGCTGAAACTAATACCCCTGATTTCGAGTGGGACTATCAGTTTTCCCTGCCGGATGACTATTTAAGGACGAGGCCTTTATACAGGGACAACGACAATTTCCAGATGGATGAGCCGTCAAAAAGATGCGCCATAGAAGGGAACAAGCTGATGTGCAACGACGAGACTTTCGACCTGAAATACATAAGGAAAGTCACCGACCCCGACGAGTTCGACCCGCTATTCAAGGAAGTTCTTGTTTTACAGATTGCCCTGAAGCTGGTTCATCCTGTGGCGGGGACGGAAGCGACTTCCCTGAAAGAGGGAATAATGAAAGAGTTGAATATTCTTATGCCGCAGGTCAGGGCTGTGGACAGGCAGGAAATGAACACTTCCGGCTACAGTTCGTGGAATTTGGCAAGGTTTACCCCTCTTGGAATAGCGACCAATAATTATCCGCAGGATACATAATGTCAAATGAAATAAATTTTGGATGGGCAAGCGGAAGGACGCTCACTTACGGCGCTTACGAGCCGGATGGTTCGGTGCGCACGGCTGCCGGAACGTCGCTGCCGGAAATCGGCTCTACCGGCTACTACGTGGCTGATAACGGCGATATAGAAGCCGGCGACTGGGTAATTGTCAAGGAAAGCATTACCGTAGTCGGGGCAGGAGAATACTCTCCCGAAGTCAGTATAAGCGGCGACCTCGTAACCATAGAGGCCGATTTGACGGAAATACTCGAAATGATAACAGAAAAAATAGTTTATGTTTTTGACGACAGAATAACGAAAATAGACGAAACGATAGTAAAGACCTGATTATATGAGTAATGTTGGACTTGTCAATTTTACAGGTGGGGTTTTTACTCCGCAGATAGACTGCCGCAGCGATGTCGAAAAGTATTCGTCCGGCTGCCGACAGCTTGAAAATTTTTTACCAAGAATTTACGGCGGCGTTGAGCGCAGGCCCGGCACAAAGCATATATACAATTCTCAATTATGGACTTTGACGCTGGACTCCTCGCCTGCTCCGGCTGCCTTTTCTTTCGGGGCGACCCTTACGGGCGCCGAAAGTGGGACTACCTGTCGGGTAATCGAAGTTACGTCCTCTACCGAATACGTTATAACCAATCTGGACGGTGATTTTACCGATGGCGAGATAATTTCAGATGGGACAAACAGCAGGGATTGCGGAGCGAACTATCCTTTGGTGTCCCTGAATGAAGCTGAGACGGTGAGAATAATAAGTTTCATTTACTCATCGACAATTTCCTACAAGATAGAACTGGGAAATAAGTATATGCGGTTTTTCTATGAGGATGAGGTTCTCGTTGACGGAAGCGATTTGGAAGTTCTTGTTGAGACGCCCTATCTTACGGCACATTTGTTTCAACTCCATATTAAACAATTAGCCGATACTATGTGGATAATTCATCCCTCTTACGCTCCGAGAAAGCTGACGAGGACTACGACGACATCTTTTTCGCTTGATGCTATAGAGTTCAAAAAAGGCCCGTTCCTTACAAGAAACGACCTGTTAGACCCTGACGTTACTGATACGGCTACAATGGCAAGCAGTAAAACGGCTGCGGGTGAAACGGGAACATTGACTTGCAGCAATGATTATTTTGTGGATGAGCATATCGGGTCAATTTTCGAGCTTACCCATCCGAGAGAGGACACGATATCAAAGGGAAGCATCAGCGATAACGGGACGGTCTGCGATGCGATAGACGTGAAAGGGACTTTTCACTTTGTCATACAGGGAACGTGGAAGGCGACGGTCGCCTTACAGAGAAATGAAAATAGTGCGGGCTGGGAAAATTACAGGACTTATACGTATAACGTTCAATATTCGGGCGAGGAAGAGGCAGACAACGTCCAGTATCGGGCAGTGGTAAGCGAAAGAGAGTCGGGCAAAATAAAGGCGGACATTACGGTCGATGAAGCCGTTACGAAAGGAATAGTGAAAGTTACCGATGTCAACAGTGCTACGGAGGCGGCCATAGAGGTCGTAGTCGAGCTTGAATCCACTGACGCCACGAAAAGATGGGCGGAAGGGGCGTGGTCGCCATTGCGGGGCTACCCGTCGAGCGTTACGTTTTTCGAGGACAGGTGCATTTACGGCGGGACGGTTCAAGTGCCGACCCAGATTTTAGATGCGGAAGAATAAATGAGCTATTTTCGTAATGTAGAACTTGATGGTGTCTGGAAGAAAGGTGGAACTTATACTTTTGAATTTTATTTTTACTCTGATAGAAATTCAGATAATACAACAACAAAAGCCGCTCTCACTTTAAGCGTAACAGAAGGAGGATTTGTTGAGGAATGCGTATTTACTCAGGAATACATAGATAGTTGGATAGCTGAATATCCTGATGTTACGCCTCTTGCCGAAGCGATAGGAGCGAGCAATGTTATCTCGTCAACTGACGACGGGATAGAATGGGGCGCCGGAATCGAAGAAGGATGGGTTACGGTTACAGTTAAAGTTCCTGAAGATGCAAACGCAGGCTCTTATATTCTTTTTTGGCAATACTTGAATCATATTCCCTGGCCTGCTGATTATTGGGAAATAAAAAGTTCTGAAATATATCCAATTACAATCGATGCAGAGGGCAGCGGAAACGGAGAAGAAGAAATGATACCAGAAGATGGAAGCTGGCCTGATATTGAGCCGGAAGGCGAGGATTCCGAAGGCACAACACCGGACGAAGAAGTTGAAGGCGGTGTTGAGTATGTCGCTTTGCGCCAGCGAAAGCAGCAGATAGTCTGGTTCAGCAAGACCGGCGATTACGACAATTTCAGCGAGGGGGTTGAGGATGACGACGCCTTCTGGATAGTCGTCCCCACGATGAACAACATTCGATGGGTAGAGGCGATTGAATCACTTCTGGTGGGAACTTCCGGCGACGAATGGCTCATAAAATCGAACAAGCTGGACACGCCCATAACGCCGACCAACGTCTCCATAAAGCAGCAGTCGAATTACGGCAGCAGTATGGTTCAGCCGATAAGGGTAAACGATGTCATTTTATTCATCGATTACGTGGGCAGAAAAGTAAGGGAATTGGTTTACAGGGAATATCCCGAAGGCAAATATGTTTCTCCAGACCTGACATCTCTGGCGGAACATATAACCCTGTCCGGCATAACGTCCATAGCGCACCAGAGAAATCCCGATTCTATTTTATGGCTTACTCTTTCGGATGGCTCGCTGATTTCAATGACTTATGAGAGAGAGCAGAACGTTGTGGCGTGGTCGAAACATCCTCTTGGCGGGGACGCAACGGTTTTGAGCGTATGCGTTGTGCCTTCGGTAAAAGAGGACAAGGTCTGGCTGTCGGCGCAAAGGCTTATAGATGAGGCGGACGTTACTCATATAGAAAGAATGATGTCTCGGAATTTCGCAGACATTGAGGACGCCTATTTCGCTGATGCGGGTATAGTTTATGACAGCGATGGAACTTCCACTATTACGGAACTTAATCATCTCGAAGGCGAGACAGTCAAGGTTTTTGGCGATGGTGTGGAATTTGACGATGCGACCGTTGCTTCAGGCCAGATAACGACCAAGTTAGACGGCGTAGAAACGCTTGTTTCAAAAGCGGCAGTCGGACTATCATATACTTACAAACTTGAGCCGATGAGGATTGACGTGGACGTTCAGGGTGGCACGACTCACGGCTCAATTAAAAAGATACACGAATTGGTAATCAGTTTTTTGAGAACGGCCGGCGCTTATTACGGCAAAGATGCCAATAATCTATACGATGCTGGCTGGACGGCTGGTGAATTATTTACAGGCGATAAAATTGTCACTTTCGACGCCGGGTTCGATGTAAGAGATAAGATGTTGATTACGGGTTCAGGGTCGCTGCCCTGCACGATTCGGGCAATAGTGGCAAGAATGACTAAAAGCGGGAGATAACAATGAGTGGAGAATTAAAATTAAGGACGAAATGGAGCGTTACGGGGCTTGGAGACGATGTTAACTGGGACACCGAAGATGTGACGATGACCGTTCCTGTGGAGCATAGCGGCTCGCCTTTGTATATCATACATTCAACGGCGGGGACAACTGCGATGCAGTTATCGACTTTGTTTCCGCAATATGACGTGGGAGCTATTTACGGAGTTTATATAGAGTGTGCATCGGGCACGATTTACATTATGCTCAATACGGCTGGAACGACTACTTTTGATGAGACAACGGCTGATTTGGAAATCAACGAAGGCGAAGGATTTTATATTCCCGTGAATCCTGATTTAACGTCTGCCAACGGGATGACGATAGATGCCGCGAGCGTAACGGATGCCTTTTTAATATCCGTATTTGTGAAATCGGAGGCGTAATGAAGTTTCGGGAAATGACGGAATCGGACATTGAGTTTATGGCTGTTCATTCGGCGTCAAAAGGCATATTCGATAAAATGCCTTCGCAGATTGCCTACGCTTATGCCGTAGAGCAGGATGGGGTTGTTCTCGGCGTCGGCGGAATACAGCTTATAAACTCCGTTACAGCTTGGGTATGGGTAGATATAAGCGAATACGGCAGGACTATGATGAAATCGGGTTACAGGATAATCAAGGAATGGCTGGATGAGCTTATAAAAATCCACAAATTAAAGAGATTGCAGGCGTATGTGAGACTGGACTTTCCCGAAGCGATAAGGATGATTGAGCATCTCGGTTTCAAAATCGAGTGTGTAATGAAAAAATTTACGGACGATGGCAAAGACGCATTTTTGTATGTGAAATTTATGGAGTAACGATGGGAGCGATAATAGCGCCATTATTGACTTTGAAAGGTTTTGGGACGATATTAACTGTTGTTGGTCAGCTTCAGCAGGCCTCCGCCGCCGCTGCTCAGGCCGAATCGGCGCAGGCAATGATGGAATACAATGCTAAACTGGCCGAGCGAGAGGCCGAGCAGGAAAGGATGAGGTCTTTATTCGAGCAGGGGCGACAGGCCGAGGAAGGCGCAAGGGTAATGGGAACTATGCGTGCCGGTATGGGTGCGGCAGGTGTGGTATCGACTGAAGGAACGCCGTTACTGGTTCAGGCGAAGCAGGCGTCGGAACTGGAGCTTAAGAATCTTATGATAGGTTACGAAGGTGCAGAAAGCGCACAGAGATATAGGTCTCAAGCAGTCCTCGACAGGATACAGGCGAAAATATACGGACAGAAAGCAGGAGCATACAGGACTGGCGGATATTTAAATGCGGGAACAACACTTTTAAAGGGGTTTGCATAGAATGTCAGGAACTTTCCCAATCCAATATACCGAAGCGGCACCGAGGGGGACGGAGATGCCCCGTGCGAATATTGACGTTGACACGGGCGCAGGAGAAATAGGAGCAGGTCTGGCGGGTCTCGGCGGGGCGCTGTTTGAAATAGGCCAGAAAATCAAGAATAGCAATATGATTCTTGAAAACGCCAAAGCTGAAAGACAATATGAAACATCTATGAACGCCGCTTTTGAGACTATTAAATCGCCCAGCTTTGACCCGTTTGACGAGGATTCTATAGCGAAATTGAAACAGAAAACCGAAGAATCGATGCTCTCGTATCAATCAAAATACTCAGAGGTAAACGTAGCTTCGCAGGCGAGATATGACGGCAATTACGCCCAGTGGGACACCAAATTCAAGGGTCTTTTGGAACAAAAAAGAGCCGGTAAGGTAGAAGATGAGAAAGTTGCTCTTGAACAGTATTATTATGAAACAGGAGACGTATTCAAATTTGCCAGATTGCAAAATTCTCTCGTTGCCACAGGCCAACAGGGACGGAAAGAGGCCGATAATAAGATAACTGATTTTCAAAAAAATTCCGCATTGGCGCAGGCGAGAATAGCCATAGGCAACAATAATCCGCAAGGCGCAATAACAATGCTTCAGGACTTAAAAGGACTATCTGGCGAGCAACTTGACCAGAGAGACAAATTATTGCGAATAGCAAATGAAACATTAAAAGGTCTTAATGATGGTTTCGGCAAAGAGATTCTCTCTACGATATTGAAATCGGCTAATGTATCAGCTCCCGAAAGGGCGAATATCGCATTGCAGCTAAAACAACAGATTGCTCAAAGTAATTTTTCGGATACAGAGGCGAGGACTTGGTTTGATTATATAGAGAAATGGGAGCAGGGCAAGGATGTTCAGTCCGACAGGGATATTTACAGAGCTTTAATGAGAAAGGCGTATAAACCTGATTCTTATGGCGGCGTAGATGCAGTCGAAACAGCCATTGTTGACGCGAGAAATGATTTATCAAAACAGGATACCGAAGAGCTTTTGGATTTAACGAGAAGGGAATTTGAGAAATCTCAATCGGAAGCTATATCGGAAGCAGAAGATTATGGCGCTGGACAACTTATAGATTACAGAACATCAATGGATTTAGAGGCAATTCTCAAGACGTTTGAGGCGCAGTCGGATAAAGATAAAGTTATAGACAATCGCAAATTGCAATTATGGAATCATTCCCGATACGTAAAGGCATTAAATGATTGGCAGAAAAAACATCCGGAAGCAACTTCTGATGAAATATATGCCGAAAGCAGGAAGCTCCTTGTATTTTTCCGTAAGCCCGCAGAACAGTTAAAAACGGAATTAACTACTGAAGAGAAAAGAATATCTACTGTGCCGGAAATAGTTGATGTTAAACCCAGAAGACAGGGGGAAACAGTAGAAGAATATCTTAAAAGGGTATTAGTGGTCGAATGATAGGCGAACTTAAACAGGCCGGTTTTACAGATGAAGAAATATCCGAATATATGGATAGGCAAAAAGAGACTTTGCGCCTTGCTGGATTCTCGGAGCAGGAAATAAACGCCCATTTCGGGATAAAGGACAGAGTCGATTTTAATCAACCGACTACGCCCGAAAAGGCGGATAAAAGGGCAAAAGATGTTTTGGCAATAGCGGATAAATTAGAATTGCCAATTTCTGATGTTGAAGACAATTATGAACCGATGCAAATTCAGGCGTGGAATCCTACGCTTTGGGAAAAGATAAAACATTGGTTTTATACTCCACCGCCGCCAGGTGGATGGGATAGAAGCGATAGGCCATTTAGAACTTTAGGAAAAATGGCTATTGTGCAGAGTGCCGATGCTATATCTGGTCTTGCTTTATATGCTCCAGATGTTTTAACTTATGCTTTGACAAAAGAACCGTCTCTTGCGGAATATCTTGAAGATGCCGTGAATTTAGAGAGGACTTCAAAAGAAGAAAGGGCAGGCAAAGCAGCTTCATATATCACAAGTCTTTATACATCCTTGCGGCTGGTCGGCCCTCTTATCAATAAAATACCGGCACGAGTGGCTTTAAGAATGATTTTAAGTGCCGGAGTTCAATTTGGAGTTCGTGGCGCTATTGAGGAAACTGCTGAAAAGATAACAAAAGATGACCCGATAGACTGGCAGCAGATATGGGCGGAGGCCGGATGGGGGACTTTATTCGGCGCCGCGGAAGTCGGAGTAGGAAAACTTATAAAACTCAAGCAATATCGAGATTTCGTGAGAGAAAGGCCAGAGTTCAAAAAATTTCCGAAAAGACTGCTTTTGAGAATGGATGAAGCTGTCAGGGATGCCCAGTCTGGTATGCCCAAAAAACAATGGATGAAAATTTACAAGAAAGATGCGCAGGAATTTATAGATTTGATGAGGGAGAATTTTGGCACAGGCGTTGAGAAAGCAAAACCTTTGGCTTTACCAGCGAAAATTGCCGAGCCGACCGTAATTGTCCCTGAAACAGAGCAAATTATAAAAGATTTTTATAAAACTGCCAATCGGACTATTTATAAACCTCAAATGCCAATATCAAAAGTGATGGATTATACAGGAATAAATAATCCAGAAGAAGCTGCTGTAACACATAACAAAATTATTGCTCAAATGCTTGCAGACAAAAAACTTCGTGGTCTTATTGATATAAAAGGAAATCTTCAATTACGTAATGCACAAAAAGGCGATGGAGGTTTGCAAAATATACCTGATAATGCAACGCCAGAAATGCGGGATAGATACAATAATTGGAAGAAACGTGTTGATGATATTCAATCTGCTCCTCCTGCCGTTCCCGAAGCCCCAGCCAAGCCGACCGTAACTGCCCCTAAAGAAGATTATATCGTCAGTTTATTAAAGGACGAAAAGCAACGATTGTTAAATGAGATGGAGGAATATAAGGGTGATAAAGTTGGCGGCAAATCGGTTATCAATGTAAAAGATTACAAGAAACGAATTGCTGAGATAGACAAAGACTTGGAACATAGACAAATAGTCTCTAAAGCCGGAATTGAAGCACCTGCCAAACCGACTGTAACTGCTCCTGAAACAATAAAACTTATTAAACCGCCAATGGACTATGTAAAGGCAAGTAAGAATCTCAACGGCAAATATGAAGTTAAATATCAAGGTGGAGAATCGCCTGAATTTCCTGCGACTGGTAATAAATTTACAGGTGAATTTGATACTGCTAAAATAGCACGTAGTTCTTTTAAGGCGTGGTGGTATAAACAACAAACTTCTCCTGCCGAACCGACCGGAGTTTACATTGAGCATATTAAGAATCCCAAAATGCCTTCAGGTAAAGTTATAACTCCGATACCTGAAAGCGTGCAGGAGGCGGCAAAAAAAGCGGGCGAGAAAATTGCCGAAGCAGGCAAGAATATTAAAGAGGATTTCGACCAGTTGAGATTTTATCCGAAAGCACCGCCGGAATTTAGAAACGCCGTTCGCACGGATATGATAGGAGCATTGACCAAAGCAAAAACAAATGTTTATGAAACGGCTCAGAAAGCTATTTGGGAAGACCTTGATGAAAAAGTTGTAGAAGAATCGGTGGAGATAATTTTTGCCAAAGACCAATTATCAAGAGCCAAACTTGAAATTGGCAATCCCGAAATATCGGTCGAGGAAGCTCAAAAAATCCTTGATAATATAATAGGCAAGGCGTCAGATAAAGCTATTGAAGCTGCCGAAAGATGGTCACAGACAAAACAGACTTATACCGACAAACTTGTTGAGCGTGGAGTTTTGCGAAAAGACCAGCTTATCGAAGACCACGTCCGACATTACGTAGAGGATTACACGCCTGAATGGGCGCCTTATGCCAATATACCAACGCAACTTAAAAGACCATTTAGGGGTTATACCAAAAAAGCGGTTGGCACAACTAAAGAATACAGGCAGGACAAAGAAGCCCTTTTGGATTCTCTGCTGGAGATGGAATACCATAATCTTGTCGAGGATTTTGTCGAGACACAGGTTGCGAAATATGATATTAAAAAGGCGCTTGGCAAAAAGAAATTAGCAAAACAGGCAGGGAAACCTTATCTATCAAAAGCGGAACGTGCCAATCTATTTGGGACAACCGAAAGCGGAAGGATAAGAACTCCACGTCCAGGTAGAATTTACGACATCGGAGGTAAAAGATACCGTGCCTATACGCCTGATATACCATTTTCGAGGGCGATTTATCTGACTGAAAACGGAGAAGCAGCTCTTGGAAATTATAAAAATGTCGCTCTTATACCGGAGGAGATGTATAATCTATTCAGGGATTTTTCGCAACGAGGAAGTCGGGGAATATATCTTGTCAATCGGGCAACGAGTTTATGGAAGTCGATGGCTATACTTTCACATTTTCCGAGTTTCAATATCAATAACTTTGTAGGTGATACTTGGATAGCTTTGATTCAGCATCCTGACCCGTTATCATTTTTGAAGGAAATAGAAACTTCTCTTAAATATCTAACAGGCAAACTGGATTTTGAATATGCCGAACAGCTTGATGATTTCATAAAAAAGCACGATATAAAGCAGACTTTTACTACAACGGAATTGATTCTTGCCAGAAAATCCAGAAACCCCTTATATTGGCTGCTCAATAAATCATATAAATTGTCCGATTTTAGAGAATCTATAATGCGTGTGGCGTATGCTTCGAGTATGTTAAGGGCGCAACAGGCAGGCGAAGGCGAAGCAATGGTTGCAGCACACGACTGGATAAATACCAAAGGATTATCGACTGGAGACGCTCTTGGCAAAATTAGTCGTGAGATTTTAACTGATTATGCTGCCGTATCAAAACCGTTTAGAAGGTATGTAAGCGGAGGAGTTGCTCCTTTCGGGACATTTTACTTTAAGACTTCTGCAAGAATATGGAAATGGTTCGGCAAGCATCCACTGAAAGCGTTATTGGCTTTTATGGCATTGCCAATAGCTTCTACGTTATACAATAATCGCAGAGATGATATTCAAGAAATGGAATCCAAATTACCGGATTACGTTAGAAACAGAACCCATTTTGTTCTCGGCAGAAATCCAGATGGAACTACGAGAGTTCTTTCATTGCAGCTTCCGCAGGACGTTCTTATCGGAACGAAGATTTTTTCTATAGTTACTGATTATAGTAATCGGGTTATTCACGGTGAAATGACGCCAAAAGAAGCTGCGATAGAAACCTTAAAAACTTGGGGCATAAAAGAAGTTGAAGGCGTGGCATATTTAATGAATCCCTGGATTCGTTTTTATCAGGGGCTTGCCAGCGAAAATCGCAAAGACCCTTATGACAAAGCGCCGATTTACAGGCGTGATGTTATGACAATGGACTGGGACGAAAAGCTAATTGATAGGACTTTATATTTTGTTAAATGCTCCATTCCTTTTTTGGGAGCAACTATACAAACTTACGAAAAGGGGCTTCCTGTTGATATAGCATTGAAGAAATACATCGATACTTTAGCGGGGAAAGGTGCTATTGGAATTTATGATATGAATCCAAAGGGCGAAATTGTTCTTGAAGTTGATGGCAAAAAGCGTAGCATAAACTGGCAGACGGTTGGCAAAATGCACCTGATTGAAAGCAAGGAAATGAAATATCTTGGTAATATGGAGGATGATTTTGTCGCAAGCGGATTAAGCCCATTGGAATTTATCAAAGCAGAACAGGCCGAAAAGCAGTTCGTCAAGATATATAATATGTGGTCGAAATTCGATTCAAGATTTGATAAAAAAGTAGATAAAAAAATAAAAACATCTTTTGTTAAAAAATCAATACCTGAACGTATAAGCAATCGACTTCTTGACCCATCAACTTTGCAAAAATGGTATAGAGTGCGATTGGAACGGGCGAAAACGGATGAAGAAAAGAAAGTTCTGGCAGAACAATATCAGGAAATCCAGAAGCAAAGTATAATAAAAGCCATTAAGGGTATGCCCAGAACAGCAAAAGAGTTAGTTATTATGAATGAATTAAAAGACAGTGAATTGCCCTGGGACATAATGATTCAGTTGAGGTAAGATGTGCAGATATGGCCGATTAAAGACCCGGATTATCAGGAGTATATCAAGCGTGACGGCTCTGTTGCCTTCACGGGACAGTATATATATTTGCGCGGCGACGCCGACACTGACGGCTCGGTGAGATTTAATATAACGGAAGGAAATATAAAAATTGAAATAAGGATTTCCGGTTCTTGGGAAACAGGTGCAGAATGGGGCGAAAGCTCTTAATAATCTTTTTGGTTTTGGTTTGCCTGCTTTGTATGGGCTTGATAGCCCAGAAGGTATCAGAGCTTTGGATAAAAAGCGGTGGAGAATTGCGGTTTTACGATGTTGGCGACAGCAATTATGTCGGATTTGAAGCCCCTGCTTTGATTGCCAATCAGATATGGGTCTTGCCTTATGCTGACGGCACAAGTGGACAGTTGTTAAAAACGGATGGTTCTGGTAATCTTGGCTGGATAACGGAAACCCCGGAAACAGACCCTTGTAATTTATGGTCTCGTTCCGGCACTACCTTGTCGCCGAAAACCGCCAACGACAGCGTTGATATAGGCAGCGGAACGTATACCGGAGGAAAATTGTCTCTTACAAATACGTCCGGCACTTATTCGGCCTTCATAAACGCCGACCCCGCAGGGACAACAGGACATCAGGGACTGTATATAGACCTTGACAAAACTTCGGGAGCTACCGATGCAACAGACGTTTTTTACGGATTGGATATTGCTGGCAATTTCAATCAATCGGGCGGAATTATCGACAGGATATGCGGCGTTACGGCGGATATTTACATCGAACAGGGAACTGCCGACAACAGTTACGGCCTCAGATTTACCAATTTCACGTCCGGCGCAAATTCCCATCTCACGGATACTATGTATGGAATACTTGGCTCAACTACTATAATGGATGGAGCAGACAGTTCGCATATTCAAGGTCTTACAACAGGTGCTTACGCAACAGACAATACAACCACTGTAACTTACGATATTACCGGCGCTTTGATAACATCGTCGATAAATGCAGCAAGCATCGGAAGGAACGCCTATGGGGTTTATATAGACTTGCGACTAATCAATACCCCGACGATAGGCGATAGTTCATATATTCTTTATCTCAATGAATATGATGAAACGCCGGATTATTGTATTTACCAGTCCGGCTCTGCCCCATCTTTTTTCGGCGGTTCTTTAATTTGCGCCGATGTCAATACAGGATACGGCGCCTTTGAAATACGAAACGCCGATGATGATGGTGCCACAAAGGGGCTTGCCTCTTTTGATAATACGAATTTTGACGCTACAAACGGAAATGTTACAATAGCCACAGGCGGAGTCGGAGCTACGGAGCTTGCCTCGACTACCGTAGTGGCAGGGGCATATACGAACGCCGATATAACCGTTGATGCTGATGGCAGACTGACTGCCGCCGCAAACGGAGCAGGCGGAGGCGGTTTTAGCTGGTCTGACGTGCCGACCAGTCCGACAGGCGCTTGCAGCGCTGGCGATGTGGCTTACGATGAATACAATTTATATTTGGCAGTTCAAGATAACAGGTGGAAAATAATACCATTGACGGAATGGATAATTTATTTTAATTTTGTGGATGGAACTGATTTTTATTTTGTTGATGGGGCTGAATTTGCCACTGTAGAACAATAAAGGACAATACTTATGAAAAAGTTAATCTTGATATTTACGATAATTTGTTTTTATGGCATTCCGGCAAAAGCGGATTCCGACCCGAACCTGCTTGATAAGACACAAACGGCTACGGTTGATGTCAATGCTATGTTTTACGTCGTGCTTGACCCCAATAATACGCCTGTTGACAGGAAAGTCACGTGGGTTACCCTTAATAATACGTGGACTGGCTCGGCAAATATAACCATTCTCGGCACTATTGCTACGGGCGCCTGGAACGCAGATGCGGTGGATATAAGCGATTATACCAATCTGACTGCCGGAACGCACGTATCTTTGACGGACGATACTTTCGATGTCCTGATAGGTGATGTGGAAAACGGCGATGACGTTAATGTTCCGACCTGCGATAACGTCTATGATTACATAGATGCGCAAAGTTTTTTAACTACGGTTGATATATCCGATAATACGAATCTGGCCGTGGGAACTCATTTATCCCTGACGGACGATACGCTGGACGTTCTTATTGCGCTGGTTACAAACGGGGACGATGTGAACATTCCAACTTGTGATAATGTCTATGATTTTGTAACGGAAGGATGGACGGCTTCGACCGGCGCTTATGATTTGGGCAGTGCAACATCACTTGAAATACCCAACGGCACAGACCCAGACGTGGACGCGGCAGGCGAGATAAGCTGGGACTCGAATGATTATGCCTTGCGAGGATTCGATGATACCAATCAGGTTGTCATCGGCCAAAAATTGAAGATATTAAATATAGCGATTTCCAATCCAGACCAGCTTGCCGATACCGATACTTTCATAGTCTGGGAGAATCATACGGGATTCACTTATGTTATAGAGAGGATTTATGCCCGCTGCGATGACCAAGCCGGAGATGATGGCGATTTCACGCTTAAGGAAATCACCGATTTGACCGACAATACCGCCCTGACGACAATCGAGGCGATAACTATGTCAACGGACGGGACGGGTTTGGATTATGCAATAATAGGTGCTAATGACATAGACCACGCAACAATAGAGGACAATCACGGCATAATCTTTGACGCTTCGGCGGACGACCTTGACCAAATCAAAATATGTATAGTGGGGTATCTCAGTGCAAACAAGAATTAGAACTTTTTTGATTTTATTTTTATTTTGCTCCATAAGTTTCGGGGCAATGAACCTCGAAGTCCCGATTGAAATGGTGGACAGGGGACTCGGCAGCACCACATCCGGCCCTATTATCTTCCTTCGCAGCCAGACATATTTAGACCCATCTAACTACGACGGGGCTACTTACTACTTCGAGATAGTGGGCTATAACTCCAATGCTTCCGGCACTTATGCAGTTGATTTGTATGATGTGACTGACTCTGACGTTAAGACATCAATAACGATTCCCAACAGCACGACCAATGAAACTCGGTTACGCTCTGCATCCTGGTCGCCTGATGCGGCCAATCATATTTACGCCGTGAGAACGCCGGACATACCAACCGGAAGCGGGACTGTCCGTGTTTATACGGCAAGGATAATTGTTGTTCAGGTTAATGCGACCAAGACAAGAATACAGATACCTATGCTTGGTACATCCGGCTATTCCAATTCTGATGATGAGGCATACGTGGATGCTCACAGCAGCGATTCTTATACGCAGGGAACAACCGGATATTACACAAGATTCTTAAAAACGGCAAGTAATTTTGCTACGATAAGCGGATGGTCATTGACTGTAGTGGGCGAGGGGGGAAGCGATGACTTTTATGCCACTTTATGGAATGTAACGGATAATGCTCAAATAGCTGCTTCTGAAGTAATAATTCTTGGCCTAACATCCACTCCGACTATTGCCAATACCGACTTTGCCAATAATGCCACGAATTTTGATGATGGCGATGAATTTGAAGTGTATATAAAAATAGATAATCCGGCTGGAAATGTTAAATTATACAAAGCGGATTTATACGTTACTCTTACCACTCTGACCAAAACAGAAATCTACTGGCGGGCATCCACTTATTCCGGTGCAACTGCTGCTGCGGCTAATACAGGCATACGCAGTCGTGTCCTAATGACCACTTCAAATTACAGCAATCCTGCTGTCTATCACGACTTCACGGGACTTTGTGCGGATGACGATGACATATTCTTTTTGAAGGACGACAGCACGAACGATTCGGGCACGGGCGGAGCGGCAGAGCCGGACAGCGAAATAAATGTGAATAGCGCAAGCAAAGACAGGGTTCGCTCTGTTGCCTTGACGCTTGATGATGGTGACAGATATTGGGGCTACAAAGTTGCCTCTACTGACGCTAATGCCTATATCACAAGTTGTATGATTCTAATCTATAGTTACGAGACCCCTGCGCCAACGGCGGCGGGACAGGTTATTTTTGTAAACGAAGACTGGTAAAATTTTTTGATATGGTATAATTATTATAGGACGATGAAAATGCGAAAAGATGAAAACGGACTAAATTGGTTCAATAGGAACTGGAGAATAATTACCACCATAGGAACGATTTTGGTTACTATCGGAATACTTTACGCCAGGGTTGACAACAATAGCACAAAAGCGGATTCTGCCGCTACGAAGGCCGAAATCAATGAAAAAGCCATTATAGGCATTCAAAAGGACATTGATTACGTCAAACAGGACACTTCGGACATTAAAATTGAGCAGAAAGTCGCAAACAAAAGAATGGATGATATGATGGCCATTCAACAGAAAATTCTTGAAGAGGTTAAAAAATGACCGAAGAAGAAAAACTACAGTTGCAGGATGCCGTCCGTGAGGTATTGAAACTTTTGGGCGATATTGCGGAAATAGAAAAAAGAGCATATACTTTGCGCAAGAAACTCGATAAAACATATGAACAAATAGACGACAAGCTCGATGGTTATTAGAAAGGGAATAAAATGAGCATTAAAACATTACTTGAATTAAAGCAATATGCCGAAGAAATATCGGCCATTATCGCCTATGTCGTGGCGATAGCGAGCGTCATAGTTAAACTGACCCCGACGTTATCCGATGACAATTTTTTATTGCCAATTATTAAATTTATCAGTAAATATGTTGCGTTAAACAGAAAAACGAAAGACGATATTTTAAGAGGTAATTTGAAATGAAACGATTGATTACATTATTGTTGATATGTTTGTTTGTTGCCGGCTGTGCCACCTCGACGATGACCACTACAAAAATCCTGCCGGACGGCACGAAAATAACCTACAAAGTAAAAGTGGACATTGCGGGACAAGACCTTACCGGCAGTGATTTGGCGGCGTCCCTTGACCCTGCGGGCAAAACCACAATAAAAGCGGGTGCGGTCAACACGCAAACCAGCCAGGTGACGGCTGATGCAATCGCAAGTATGGTTGAGTTATTTAAGGCAATTCTGCCCTATATACAACCTGCAACTGCGACTACGACGCACTGATAATGAGAAAACTTCTTAAAAAGATACGGAAAATCCTGACGAAAATCAGGGATGAATTTCAGGATGCGTCTGATGGCCGCACCTCGATAATCGTCCGAAAGTATCGCTGCGGCCAAAACGCGAAGTTTCTGACGAAATTGATTGAGGAAATTGACGAAATTACAAAATAATACCGCCGAAGACCGCAAACTCAAACGAATTAAAGAGCAGGACTGTCGGCGGTATTTTATTTTGTTCATTTTTTCATATAAATAAAATTATGACTATCTTCATTCCATAAATTAGCGTCATTTATATCCCATTCCTTTAGGATTCCTCTGTCGGATTTTAGAATATTGGGTTTTGATTCATTTGGTTCTGGCACGCCCATCGCTTTCAAGAAACAACCGAAACATATATTGTATTCTTTATCTGGCTCATAAGGACTAAATGCCTGTTTGAAAAATTCGTGAAAACGCAAATTATTTGAGTCATATTGAAAACTTATAAAACATCCGTTAATTGTTATTATTTTGTTATCTGGCCCGTGATATGTCAGGCATTTACCGCACACGGAACAATATTTGTCCGGTTCAATAAGATTTTTTTCGGTCATTTCATCAGCAATTCCGTTGATTTCATTTAAGGTATTTGGGTCGTTTGTGGCCTTGACTGTAAAACTATAATTTCCATTTTCTAAAGTCATTCCACTAACACTGCCGATTTGTAGAGAAGATTTATTTTTCCAGATATTTATCGCCCATACTGTGATAAAAAGCAATAAAACAAAACATACAAATTTAACATATCTGTAAGTATCTTCGTTCATTTATCAATCTCCTTAAAAACAGTCTTATTTTCCCCGGCGATTCTTTTCGCTTCCGAGTCGGCCTCGCAGGTATGCACGCTTTCGGCTTCGGCTTTGCTCAACTGTTTGCCGCAAGTGGAGCATATTCTATGTTTGATGAGCAGAGCTTTTAACTGTTCCAGTTCGGCGGAGAGGCGGTCGATAATATCGCAGGCAGTATGAACTACGCTTTCTAAAGTTGTTGGACGCTCACTTAAATCTGTAATTGGAATGTTATCAAAACATTCTCTTGGTGGAATACAACTTCTTGCTAATTTTGTAAACTCTGTCGGTTCCGGCTCAGCTGGCTTCTGCTTGACCTCTTTGAGAAGCGCAAGAATTTCTTTTACGTGAGAGTGGGCACAACTGATTTTATGGTAGCAGTCGTGCCTGATACTTGTTTGACAAGTATCAGGAATAGCTCCAAATAATTCAATGCCTTCTCCAAGTATTTTTTCTGCTTCTTTCAGTTTTTCTTTGGTTTTTTCTATGCTCATATTCTTACCAAGCTCCCCAGCATTTTTTCAGATGAATCATAGCAATAGCCGCCGCCACAATAGCGATAGAGACTATGATGATTGTTAATATGTCCGGTTTATGTTTCATTTTTTGTCTTCAATAATTCTGGATTCTGTTGGACATTACCGATAACTATACAATTGCTTTCTATCAAGCGTTAATCCACGAAATTTTATCTGTCTATCCATAATTTTATCCTATCGTGTTTTCTTTAACATCTTCTTCGGCGCACCATTCTACTTTATACTTTGACCCATATAATGTCCCACATTCTTGATGGTTGCTCTTATGATTCTTTTCAAGCTGGCAATGAAACGTGGTCTCATTATCTCCGTAATCATCACCGAATGATATTGTTTTATTGCATTTATTTTTAGGTATTATTTTAGTTTTTGTCATAATTTTATCCTATGATTCCAAAGCCGACATCAGGGATGTTAATTGAACATACGATTCCAATCAACTCTTTTACCTCGCTCTGTCGGCTTTATTCCAAAGCTGGGCGGGCAGGATTGGCATAGCTATTTGTTAAGGGGCGATTTCTCGGCCCTCTATCCGCTACCTGCTTGGTTTCCTACTTGGCACGGGATTGCTCCGAAGAGTTGCCCTGACTTTTTTAATTCGTAACCGGTTTACGGGAAACCATTTGCCTGTAAAAACCAAGTTTTAGCGTGTTCGCACCACGCCGCCGCCAGCTTATTTAATTTTCAATGATTTATGATTCCGTGTGGCGACTGCTGGTGTATTTTTAACAAGCCCTATTTTTTAAGGTCAATCTGAATAAAAATGTTTCGTCAGCCGCCACACCACCTATTTGGAGTTATTACTGACTTTTTAGACCATAGGCACTCCTTTTAATAAGTTTTCAACCAGTTTTGTGCCATTATTGCAAAGTCATCGAAGTCAACATCACTATCATAATCCAAATCACCATCAACGTCTGCTTTCCTAACAAGACGCGCTCCCATTATATCTTCATTACCATTTCTCTTATCCGTCCAAACTACTACATCACCACTTACGGCAGGTAAGAGCTGCTCACCTGATGCCATACAAATTGGAAACTCTTGATTGGTGTCTAAATCATAACCATATATATTACCAAAGTCATTTCGACAATCAGCCCAAACAATGATATTTCGGTCTATAACTACTCCGGTCTGATAAGCAAACGCATTGGTTATCAATGTTCTCGCTCCTGTGCCTATGTTATATCTATAGATATTGGTATCTAAAAACTGTCCTGTTGGGTCATCCATATAAACAATCCAGTTATTACTTATATCAGGATACATCTGCCCTCCAGCGTGGCTTATATTAACAACCTGACCTGACATAAGGTCAACCCCATAAATATCCCAATTATTAAATCGGAGGTCATACCAAACTACAAATCCATTATCTATAGCAGGCATATATTGCGTTCTTACTGCGTTACATATCATAAATGAATTTGGTTCGTATAAATATCTGCCATAAATATCGAAACTATCATTCCTGCTATCCGACCACACAACAGTCCGACCATCTTCACTTATAGCAGGAAATACTTGGTCACCTATCTCATTGCAGACAATAAATTCTTCCTGAGTCAATAAGTTATAGCCATATATGTCTGCACCAGTAGTATAATAATTCCTATAATCACACCATACTACTATATCACCACCGATAACCGGACAAAATTGCCTGTCATTAGCATCACAAATTAAAAACTCTTCCCCGGTTGAAATCTTAAAGCCATAGATGTTTGTGTTGGCATCACCCTGGTCATCATAATAGACCACATAATCTCCATAGATATCAGGCCATACCTGAACTCCAGCCCTCTCACAAATCACAAAAGGGTCAATCAGATAATCAGCCCTTACCATTCCTGCAACAAGCAGGACCAAACAAATTGTTAATAGTTTTTTCATAAGTTATCCTTTCAAATAAAGTTTATAATTCCAAAGCAGTTTATTAAGTTTTCAAATTACCGCCACCGTCTCCTGTCAGGAGCAGGAGTTACCATTGCCCAGCCATATTTCCAGCCCGTGTATATGCTGCCATTAACGTCTTTTTCAAGAAAATCATATACGCAATGCCCCGTTATCTGGACATTAAAGGCATAACCTATGAAAGAATAATAGTCCTCGCCGGGCGGGAAATAATAGCATTTAATAGTAAGCCCGCTGCCATAATCATCGGCAAAGTAATCTACAACCCACGCCCATCCCTCTCCTGAAAAACCCAAAATCTCATACTGTTCCGTTTCCTCGTTATAATAGAGGTTTGTCCAATGACCGGCCGTATTATCCGTTACTAATATATACGTGCCATCCGGTGATAAACCGTCCATCCAATCAAAACAAGGTTTTACTCCTCCTACCTTTACCATTACTCTTTTTGGCAATCTGTAACCGAAACAGGGATTGAGTTTTCCCGTAGGAACGTAGAAAAAAGGCGACAAATAGTTTCGGGCAAAAAAGTCCAGTCCATTCATCTGCATTTCTTTTTGCTCTTTGGCCGGCGCGTTTGGGTCGATTCTCACGAAGTTTTCAAGGTCAATCAGATTCAATGTTGTTAAACTCATAAGAGCTTTTGCCTCTGCAGACGAGCTCAAAAACAAAAGCATTAACAAAATAAATTTGATTTTAGTTTTCATTTTGCACCTCATTCGACTCTTTCCTTTCGGCCAACTGCCAGAAAGAAAAATCAGATTGTTTCAGATTTATTCGCAGTGTGCTGATAATTCCCTGTTGATAAGATATATAGATACAGGCACAAATCAAAAGAGTCCCAAGAATGATGACCAAGGCCATATCAATTTTTCTGCTCATTTTTGCTCCTAATTATTTTATAATTCCTGTGGCGAGCAGTGTTCAGTCTGCCCGCCACATATCTCTTTAAGGAGGAGAGAAAGTGTCTTATTTTTTTCCCAACTTTTTTTCTATTTGAGCTAAATCTTTGTTTAATTCTTCGGCTCGTTTTCGGAGATTTTTAATTTCTTGCTGACTGTGGACAAAGCGATTCATCGCCCAAATGGTTTTATTAAGGCCGAATTTCTTGACAGCTTTTTCAAAACCTATCGCCTTTGAAAGTTTAACATATTCTTTTGTCTGCTCTTTTGCCCGTTTTTCCCGACTTGTTAATGTTTTTTTTCTCATAATTACTCCTTTGGTTTGCCTTTTTTAACTTTTTTGATTTTTAATTTAACTGGCTTATGTTGTGGCTTTATGCGACTGGAAAGATTAGCGCCGCCACATTTCGGGCATTTATCATCTACGGGTTCAATGTTAAATTTCAATTCACAATCATCACATCGCCATTGTCTGATTGGCTTGGCTTCTGGTTTTCGTCCTTTACGCTGTGGCATAGCGTTTAAGGCGTCTGGCGTTGCTTGTGGTGCATTATCTCGTTCTGGCTGTGTCGTCGTGGCAGGGGGTTTTTCGCTCTGCGGGCTTACTGTGGCCTCTGTTCTCGGCTCTTTTTTGCCTTTTTCCCGCTTTGGACGCCGATTTCGGGGTTTTTGGCCTGTTTCTGGCCGCAAATCGTAATAGACAATCTTTAAGCCAAAAGATTCGAGCGATAAAGCAGGTTTTACATCGCAACCAACCCACGTTCCAGTCTTGGGGGATAATACCATACAAACTTCCTTAGGGGGATTCTTTGGTCTGCTCATTTATTTCTCCTTCTTATATTTTAGGATTTCTTGTTATTGGCTTACCAACGCCAAGAATGGCAAGGAGATTTTCGCCTTGCTTTGCAAGAATGCTGGCTCTTGTGGGATGATTTATTATTAAATCATTGGCATATTCTCTTACTTTTTCCAGTTTTGCTTTGGCGATTTTTAGTTCATTTTGTCTGCTCATATTTTCTCCTTCGCCGCTTCGAGGGCAGCATTTGCTTCTTCTATTGCTTCGTTATTTGCTGTAATAGCACTATCAACACTAACATCTATATCTTGTTCTTTCATAGATAATAGTCCTGCATTGTTGCAAGCAAGTCGTGAGCGATTATTTTCTAATGCTTCCACCAATTTCTGAATCAGGGCTTGCTGGTCATCAAGTAATTTGGCTATTTTTTTCGCTAATTCCCAATGTAACTCTACTGATATTCGCAACTCATTTGCTGGCGTATTATTTATTGCTTCTGGCATTTTATTTTCCGGCAGTGTCATTATTTCTCCTTCTCATTGAGAATTTGAAGAATTTTTTTGGCTATAAGGTCAGCGCTTTTTGGCGACTTGCATCCCGTCAGGTCATAAAACGCAACTTGTCCGGCGGTTAAGTTTTTTATGAACTCTCTTATCTTCTTACATTTTGGGCAATCAATCATTTCAATATGTCTCCAATGAACAACTTATCGCTTCAAGGTCTGTGCCCATTAAGGGATTATCATCAGGCAAAAACGGTCTATAACCTGTTACATAGTTTGCCCATTCGATAATTTTGTCTCTTGGTATATCATCAGGCAATTCTACCGTAATTCTTATTTTATATTCAGTCATTATTTCTCCTTTTGTAATAATCCAATAAAATCATTTAATTCAAGACAAACGTAATCTTTTTCGTTATTGCGGGAGAATATCAATAGACCTATTTTGCTGCCGCCTTGTCTTGTGGTTTGGTCGAGGGCTTTCCAGATATTTATATGCTCCTGTTTTTTGCATTCGATAACAAATCTATCAAGGACACCATACAGATTACGCAGGTCGCCTTTAATGTCCAGCCCGCCGGAGCAGGGAGTGCGCCTGACGTCACAATCAAACGCCTTCGACAGAAGTTTCGCTATCTGCCTTTCGTATGCTTTGCCTTTTTTCTGCGGATTTATCATTTTTCTTTAACTGCCAACAAACTGGTTTTTCAGTCTTTTTTGCCATCGATTATCTCATTGATTTGGTTAAGAGTTCTATTGCAATCATCTGAAGCATCTTTCCAATTACAACCAAATTTGGCATTTATAAATCTATTTCCATCTACTATTATTCGTTTTATTGCCATATCGAGCATATCTATTGCCTGCGACAATCCTTCGTTGCGATATTCCATTAAGACTCTAACCTTCCATTTTTCGTATTTACTTTTTGCCATCGATTATCTCATTGATTTGGTTGAGGGTTTCTTTTCTTTCGTGTTCATCAATTTTATCTAAATGAATACACTCTATGAAGTCCATTGCCATATCGAGCATTCGCAGGGCTTTCTGATAATCAATCACAGAAAAATGCAAACCTGTTTTTACCTTTTCTCGCCAAATTTCATATTTACTTTTTGCCATTAGACCTCGCTTTGCCACCTGAATATGCTTTGGTATCCGTTCAGTTCTGCTTCTATTGCTTCAATCTTTTTAATAATCTTATTATAATTTGTT
>Ga0180008_1000316_pt1 | contig 45382 bp, 40 predicted proteins | sample MM_PW_MetaG_FD_121121 | JGI IMG/M metagenome (GOLD analysis project Ga0180008, IMG submission 121121) | Groundwater microbial communities from the Aspo Hard Rock Laboratory (HRL) deep subsurface site, Sweden - MM_PW_MetaG | ecosystem: Environmental > Aquatic > Deep subsurface > Groundwater... | reverse complement strand
GCCGGGCCGGATCGGGCCCGCTCAGCCCCTCGCGCCGCGCGTATACGCGAAGAAGAGCGAGTCGGCCTTTACCAGGTGTTCGACGACCACGCGATTGACGAGGAAATCGAACAGGGCGGACGAGCCTTCGGCGCCTAGCCTGGTCCGCAGCTCCCCCGCCGCGAGCGAGAGGCCGGCGTGGAGCTTCGCGTGGGCCGCCGCGTCGGGGTAGCCTACCTCCGCCAGCACTCGCTCCTCGTCGGCGAAGTGCGCCTTGACGTGCTCGACCAGGGCGTCGACGGCGTCGGACTCGCCTTCGCCGCCGGAGAGCGATATGGCCAAGAGCGAGTTGGCCAGCTCTATGAGCCTGATATGCTGAGCGTCGATGAGCTCGTTCCCCGACGACCATTCGTCCCTCCAGGCGATCCGGACGCTAGCGACCGGCAGCGCCTCGTCGCCTCCTATCGCCACGACCCTGTTCCGGCCGCCGTTCTTGGCCCTGTACAGGGCCTGGTCGACGCGGGCGAACCAGGCCTCCAGGCTCCCTTCCGGCGGCCATTCCGCTACCCCGAAGCTCGCGGTGACCTCGCCGACGAGGGGGAAGGCCTCCCTGGCGACGGCGAGCCTGAGCTTCTCCGCGAGCGCCGCCGCGCCCGCCAGGGCGGTGTGAGGCGCTACCAGCAGGAATTCCTCGCCGCCCCAGCGGAACAGGTCGTCGGGCTCCCGCACGAGGGCGCTCGCGAGGCCGGCCATGCGCCTCAGGACCTCGTCGCCGGCCTGGTGCCCCCAGGTATCGTTGACCCGCTTGAAATGGTCGATATCGAAAAGCACGATGGACAACGGCAGGCCGTACCTCGACGAGCGCTCCATCTCGGCTCGTAGCCTAGGCTCCAGGCTATGGCGATTACGCAGCCCGGTCAGCTCGTCGCTCGTGGCCATGGCCTGCAGCGCGTCGTTCTTGCGCCCGAGCTGAGAGAGGAGGTCAGCCACGTCGAGGGCCACTACGAGACCGGCCCACAGGACCGAGAAGAGGAGCGAGAACGAGAGCGTATAGGCGTTCGCCAGCCCGTCCTCCGTGAGCCCGGCGCTCGCGGCCCCGTCGCCCGCGAGCGCGGCCGACGAGTCGCCGGACGCCGCGAGCAGGGCGATCCGCCCCGCGTGGAAGGCTATGAACGCCAGGGCCACTACGCGGGCGGACAGCCTGAGGATAGGGGCTACGGCCGCGTCGCTAGCGCGTATCGCCGCGAGGAACTCTATCGCCGCGATCGCCGTCAGGCAGGAAGACAGGATCGCCCTGAGCGCGAACGAGTCGACGAGCGCGGTCGCGAGCGAGAGCGAGGCGAGCGTGGCCGCCGCATAGGCCCAGAAACGCCTCGGCCATCCCGGGCGCGCGCCGGACCGGCTCCTATAGCCCCAAGCCAGGCAAAGCTGGAAGAAGACGAGCAGCGCGCTCGCCAAGACGCAGCTGAAGGCCCGGGGCAAGTCGCCTTGGCCGAGTAATAGCGAGTAGGCGACGAACGCCGAGACGAACCCAGCCGCGTATATCCAGACGCCGCGCTCCCTGCGGAACAGGGCGAAGGCTACGGCGCAGGCCGCCAAGGCGATTCCCGTCAACGCTAGCGCGTACGAAAGGGTCTTCGCTTCCATGCCTCAAGGGTAAGCCATGACGGGGACGATTGCCATAGCCGCCGCCCGATTCGGGCCGCCCGATTCGGGCCGCCCGTTTCGGGCCGCCCTTGCGGCGCGGGACGGCCTCCTAGCCTCTTCCCGGAGCCTCGGCCGGGAACTCCATCGCGTAGCGGGTACCGCCTTCCGTCTCGACGCGGATGGACGCGCCCAGCTGCGACGCGAGAGACTCAATGAGCTGCAGGCCTAGCCCGGTCCCCGCGCGCCGCGCTTCGTCCATGACGAGGCCCGTTCCGTTATCGCCGCAGAGGACGCGAACGGTACCGTCCCGCGCGGAGGCCGTTATCGAGACGCGTGGATCGGCGATACCGGCGAACGCGTACTTCATCGAGTTGGTCACTATCTCGTTCACGATAAGGCCGAGCGTGGCCAGGCGATCGGCGTCGAGCTCAAGGTCGTCGATGTCGAGGTCGAACCTCGTCGGGGCCGACGAGGCCGACGAGGACAGGACGTCCGCGAGGTCGCTCGCGAGCGCGGAGAGGAAATCCTTCATCGACGCCCGCGCGTAGCTGCCCTTGGCGTTCATGAGGTCGTAGAGCTGCGCGAGCGATCGCAGGCGGTTCCGCGCGTCGATGAGCACGACGGAGGGATCCTTGCCCTCCGCGAAGGCCGACTGTAGCGATAGGAGGCTGGAGGCGACGGCCAGGTTATTCTTGATCCTATGGTGGACCTCCCGTAGCAGCGTCTCCTTCTCCGCCAGGAGCCGCGCCACCTGGGACTCGGAACGCTTGCGGGCGTCGATGTCCGTAAGGAGGCCCATGATAGCCATCCGTCCGCCCCATTGGATGATCGCGGAGGAGACCGACAGCCAATGGGCTTCCCCGGCCGCGTCCAGGAGCCTCATGTCGTATGCGTCCGGGGGCGATCCGCCGGAGACGCGGGACCGATGATAATCGAGCACTAGAGTGCGGTCTCCGGGCCATACGAATTCTAGGAAGCCGCGGCCGACGAGCTCGGCGGGCCCGAGGCCGAGGAGCGAGGCGGCCTTGGGATTCCCGTACACGACCAGCTCGTCCTGGATGATGATTATGGCCTCGCTGGCCCGCTCGACCAGAGTACGGAATTTTTCCTCGCTCTCCGCCAGGAGCATGTCGCTGCGTTCCTTAATGAGCAGTATGAAGCCTATGGTCGAGACGAATTTGAACAGGAAAAGCGGGACGAAGGCCAGCGTCTGTATAAACGCCGACGTGAATAGCGAGAACTCGGGGCCTAGGGCCGCGGACGCCGCGGCCCTCGCCGCCAATACCAGGCAGTAGAACGCGCTGACGAGCCCGATGAAGGCATGGAGCCCCCCTCGTCCGCGGAACATGAAGAACGAGAGGGCCGCGTAGGGGCCTATAGAGACGATAGAGGCCACGAACACCCTGATATTCGGCGCGGAACCGGCGAACGCCAGAAAAACTGCTATCCCTATGCTCGCTATGAGCGCGTACGCGGCGTCCTTCCTAGCGGACGGAGCGTCCGAGGTGCTGAGGGCGAGGCATTCCAGGCCGAAGCCGGAGATCAGGGCGGCGTTGCCTACGTGGATGGAGAGCGCCGCGGGAACGACGCCCCTCAGGTATAGCAGGGTCCACGCCGCGGCCTGCAGGCTCGCGCCGGCGACATAACGCCTTACCGACGGCTCCAATCCTAGCTTCCATTGATACACGACGAGGGTAGCGACGGCGCTGGCGTTCCCTACGACGAGGAGGACCAGGATCGTATGGATATCGAGCTCGAGGAGCGCGGGCATACTCAGACTTCCACGGCCATCACCGCGACGTCGTCCTCGGGCCTGTCGGCCCCCATTTCCCGTACGAACGCGACGGGCAGGTCGGCCAAGGGCAGCGTCCGTAGGCGTCCAGCCGCGGCTATCAGCCGGTCGCTAGAATCAGCCGAGGACCTCAGGTCGAGCCGGTTCTCCACGAGCCCGTCGGTATAGAGCAGGAAACGGTCGCCCTCCCGTACCTCCATGGATTCGGAACGGTACATCGACTCCTCGAGCATGCCTACGAAAGGATTCTCGCATGCCGCCATCGAGACGGGCCCTTCCCTCGGGATATAGAGGGCGGGCGGATGGCCAGCGGCCGCGAAGACGGCCTTTCCCGCCCTCCTGTTTATTCGGAGCGCGAACGCCGTCAGGTAGTTGTCCTCGAGTATCGTCTTGGAGAGGACGCCGTTCAGGTACGAGAGGGCCTCCTCCACCGAATGCGCGGGCGTCGCGCATTGCTTGAGGAGCACCTTGACCGCCGGCGTCACGTAGCTCGTCCCTACGTCGTGCCCGGCTACGTCGGCCATCAAATAGAAGTATACGCCGTCGGACACCGGCACGACGTCGTAGAAGTCGCCGCCCGCCTCGTGGAGGGATCGGTAGTACACCGAGAAGCGCGCTTCGGGCAGGTCCGACGGGTTAACGAGTAGCGATCGCTGAGCCGCGGCTATCTGCTTCAGGCTCTCGGCGCGCGCCTCCACGAGCTCCTCGTTGGCCTTGGCGAGACGCACGTGCACGCGGACCCGAGCCCTCACCTCCGCCTCGTTAGCCGACTTGACGATGTAATCGATCGCGCCGAAATCGAAGGCCTTGAGCTTCGACTCCTGGTCGCCAAGGCTCGTGAGCATTATCACCGCTATGCGCCTGGTCGCCGGGTCCGCCTTCAGGCGCCGTAGCGCCTCGAAGCCGTCCATGCCCGGCATGACCACGTCCAGGAGGATGAGCACCGGCCGCTCGGTCGCCGCGGCCGCGAGGCAGGCCTCGCCGTCGGAAGCCTGGGCTATCCTATAGCCGTCCTCCTCCAGGATGCTGGCGAGGAAGGCCCTGTTCGAGCCGGAATCGTCGACTATCAATACGGTATACGATGCGTCGGACATAGGGCCTCCCGTCCTACAAGTATATGCGCGGGGACCGGCGAGTCCAGGCGGATCCCGTCTCTACGTTCTTCTGTACGGGGGGGCGATCGCTCGGGCTAGGGGGCCGGGATATCGATGGCTACAGGCCCATCCGGTGCTGGATAGACTTGCGCCAGTCGAATTTCTCGCCTTCCTTCTCCCATTGGATACGGCGCTTGACGGTGAAGGCGGTCATGCTCTTATCTCGGTACTCGACGACGGCGAAGGCTCCTCGGCCTATGTACGCGACGCGCTCGGAGGGCTCGAGGTTCTCTCCTACCGCCGCCTGGGCCAGCGCGCAGTCGAAATGCACCGGCTGCCCGCCGTCCCTACCCGCCAGGGCGCTAGAGAGGTCGAAGATCTGCTTCTCGCATATGGAACAGACTACGGGCGGCTGATCGGCGAGCGCCGACTTGGCTTCCTCGGCCGGCTCGGCCTGCCCGGCCTTAGCCGCTACCCGCTCGCCGTCCCTCTGCCCGGAGCGTCCGCGTCCCCGCCTTCCGAACCTACGCCTTGAATCCTTGTTTCCATCCGCCATTACTTACTCCGATACCGTCCATGATTTCATCGCTGAGCAGGTACGCTATGCGAAGAATAGCCCCGTCCATATAGCGCTCATCATGCACCATGACCTTGAGTTCTTCAAGCCTGTCGTCGACCGAATCGTTTGCCGTTGCCTTCATCATGTGCGCTCCGCGAACGCGTTCTCGAAGTAATCCGCCGCGGTACCTGCCGCGACGGTGGCGACGTCGTACCGAACGACGGCGTTACTAAATTCTCGATGCGCGGAGACGAAGAGTTTAGACGTTTCTACTATCCGCAGGCGTTTTACTCGCCCGACCGAAGATTCGAGGCTCTCTAGCCCGTACGCGCCGACGTCCTTGACCTCGACGACGGCGAGGACGCCGTCCTTGAGGGCCACTATATCCAGCTCGCCGCGACCGCCGCGCCAGTTCCTGGCGACGATATCCCATCCGCGGTCCGCGAGCGAGGCGGCGACGAGCTCCTCCGCCGCCCTGCCCTTCGCGCTCCGGCTTATCACGCCTGGGCTGCCAGCTCCCGGGGATCGACGGCGCGCGCTATGAAGAGGGTCTTCTCGGCCAGGAGGTCTATAGAGTCGCCCGACTCGTCCTTGAAGTGCTTCCCGAACTCGTCGACTATGACCCTCAGCTTAGGCCTCAGGGGCGCGTCGGCGTGGGTGTCTACGACCTTGGCTATGGCCGCGTTATTGAGGACGACTATGGAACCGATGGGATAGATGCCCATGCTCCTGACGAAGGCCTTGAGCACGTCGGGGTCGAAGCGCCTGGAGTTATCCGACAGCAGGTTCTTGATGGCCGCGTAGCCTATCATCGAGTTCCTATACGGCTTCTGGCTCACCATGGCCTCGAAGGCGTCCGCCACGGAGACGATGCGCGCCAGGAGGTCTATATCCTGGCCCGCCGTCCTCCTGGGATATCCGTCGCCGTCCCATCGCTCGTGATGCTGCAGGCCTACGAGGCCCACGTCGTCGGGATACTGGAGCTCCTTGATGACGATGCGGTACGAGAGCAGCGGGTGGGCGCGCATCTTCTGCGCCTCCTCGGGGCTAAGCGTGCCTTTCTTCTTGATGATCGCCTCGGGGACCCGGAGCATGCCTACGTCGTGGAGCAACGCCCCCGAGGCCAGGTGGACGAGGCGATGAGGCGGCAGCTTCATCGTCTGGCCGACGACCACCGATAGGATGGCGCAATTGACGCCGGCCCTTGCGAGGTCGTAGCCTTGCACGTCCGCCGACAGTATGGCCGATACGACTATAGAATCCTTCTCCCTGACGAGCTGTACGAGGTCCTGGGAAAGCTTATCGACGTTCTTCGGCTCGACCTTCTCGCCCTGGGCTATGCTGTCCATGAGGCGCTTGAGCCTGTCTATCATATCGGTATAGGCCGCGTAGAGGGCGTGGTCGGCGAAAGCCGCGAGCCCGGCCCTGGAGCCTCCCGCCTTGGCGCGGCCCTCGTTCGCGGCGGCCGAGGCGGCGGCGGCGCGGATAGAGGCGGAGGGCCCCGCGGCGCTGTCAGCCGCGTTATCGGCGGCCTTATCCGCGGGGGCCTCGAGCTGTCCCTCGCTGAAGACCGAGCCTATGCCCCAGCGCTTCAGCCCCTCTATATCCTTCGCGCGTATGGCTACGCCGGCCGGCGCGAACATGATATCGCCTTCCGAGAACGCGTCGGCCGTGAACCGAGATCCGGGCAGGATCCTGTCGAGCGAATACTTCTTTTTCATGGTCGTACTTTCCTTATAAAAGCTAGCACGCGCGCCACGAGCTCCCAGTACTCGGGCGGCACGAACTCGCCGATATCTACAGGCTCCAGTCCCGCTACGATGGCGTCGTCCCGGATCACGGGAACGCCCGAGGCCTCGGCCAGGCCGTCGATACGCTCCGCCGTCCTCCCGGTACCCTTGGCGACGACTATAGGAGCGGGCGACGACTCGTCGTACCGGAGCGCTACCGAGCTACGGATGGGTCTCTTAGGCATCCTCGTCTACGCCTTTCCGCGAGCCGAGCTCCCTAAGGTAACCCTCCTCGAGATCGCCGGACGCTACCCCGGCGTAGCCCGAGAATTCCTTCTCGAACGCCGTCCTCTCGGCCTCGTCGCCGGAATAATAGGCTATCCTCGTCCCGTTCCCCGCGCCCGAGACCTCGAGCAGCCTACGCTGGTCGCCGAATCGGATATCGGCCAAGAGGCGCCCCGCCTTCGTTCCCTTACTATAATACCATAAACGGAAGAAACCATGGTAATTAACGCCGCGGAATTCCGTCTTGAATGGCAGGCAGGCCCAGTACGGGCCCGCGGGGTCAGGCGTCGCGAGCCTCGTCGCGTCGGGATCGCCCATAGCGGCGGCCGCGGCGGCCTCGAGGCTCCTCGCGATCTCAAGTATACCGGACTGGTCGGCAGCGGCCCCCGGCGGCGATTCGTCCCCATGGCGGCCGCCGGATCCGTCCCCATGGCGGCCGGCGGCCTCCCCGTCCCCGGTACCGCCGCCCGAGGAATCGCCGCTACCGAAAGAACCGCCCGCGGAGCCTGAACCGTCCGTATCGTCATGATCGAGGATGCCGAGGATCCGTTCGCAGGCCTCCCCCCCAGGATCGAGGCCGACCGACGCGGCCCTGGCAGCTACGCTGGCGGCCGCCGGATCGTCGCCGTGGCGACGGACCGCCCTTCGCAGCGCCAGCGCCGTGGAAGGATCGAGAGGCAGGCGTTCCGCTATCATAGCGGAGAGCGCCGCGTACGAGGCGCCGTCCGACGGAATCCGCAGGGCGGCGCACAGCTCAGAAGCGGCGCGGCGGATAGACGCGCTCATCGGGGCTGCGCCCCGGGGGCGCGCTGGGGCGGGACCTACGGGGAGCGCGGAGGGCGCGGGGGACGGGAGCGGCCGAGGGGAGGAGGAAGACTGGGCGAGCTTCCGGGAAGCCTTTAAAAGGGCAGCGTCGGCCGACGGCGCGGTGCCGTCGCCGACGCTGACAGGTCGCGGCGCGATAGGTACGTGGTCCGGTCCTACCGGCCGCAAGATCTTAGGCCTGGGCGGACGCGGAGCGGACGGGGGGCTTGCGGCCTCCGAGGAGCTCCCGTATCTTGGCCTTCTTGCCTATCTTCTCGCGGATATAGTACAGCTTGGCGCGGCGGACGCGGCCGCAGCGGAGCACTTCTATCTTCTCGATACGGGGCGAGTGCATGGGGAACACGCGCTCGACGCCGACTCCGTAGGAGTTCTTGCGCACGGTGAGGGTCTTCCCGACGCCGGCGTTCTTCATGGCGATCACGAGTCCCTCGTAGAGCTGGATACGCTCGGTCTTGCCTTCAACAATCTTGAAGTGTATGCGGACCGTATCCCCGGCCTTAACGTCCTGGTAGGCCTTCGTCTGTCCGGCCTCGATCATCTTTATGAGGTTCATGCCTCTCCCCCTTGTCCAATTAATTCCAGTATCATCGCCCTGAGCTCGCCCTCGAGTCCCTTGCCTTGGAGCAGGTCGGGACGGTACAAGAGCGTCTTCTCGAGCCGCTTCTTCATGCGCCATTTGACGATGTTAGCGTGGTGGCCCGAGACGAGAACGTCAGGGACCCGCATCGTATCATATTCCGCCGGTCGTGTATACTGGGGGTACTCGAGCAGCCCGCCCTCGAAGCTCTCCTCGTCGAGCGACTCGCCCGTTATCACGCCAGGAATGAGCCTGTATATGGCGTCGACCAGGACCAGCGCCGCCGTCTCTCCCGAGGAGAGCACGTAGTCGCCTACGCTGATCTCGTCGGTAACGTAGGTATCGACGACCCGCTGGTCGACGCCCTCGTACCTGCCGCAGAGCACGACGAGGCGCTCCTCGGCGGCCAGCTCCCGCGCGTAGGCCTGGTTGAACAATCGCCCGCCCGGCGTCACGTATACGACGCGCGCGCCCTTCGCGTCGACCGAGTCGAGGGCCGCCGACACCGGGGCGGGCAGCATCAGCATGCCGGCCCCGCCTCCGAAGACCTGGTCGTCGCACTTATGGTGCTTATCCGTCGCGAAGTCCCGGATATCGGTCAGGCTGTACGACACGAGCCCGCGCTCTACCGCCCGCGCCATGATGGAGCTAGTGAAGAAGCCCTCGAGTATCCCGGGAAAGAGCGTGAGCACGTCGAATCTCATGCGGCTGCGTTCCTTACTCTAGGATCCACGGGGCGACGAGCTCGATCCGCCTCGAAGCGATATCCACGCGGCCTACGAACTCCTTGCGGAACGGCACGTAGGCAGATCCTCCGCCGGCCTTCTCGACCTCCAGGAGGTCCCCGCCCCCGCCGTCGCACACGGCGACGACCGTCGCGACGGTCGAGTCGCCGGAGTACACGGAGCAGCCGACCAAGTCGGCGTAGTAGTACTGATCGTCGTCCAGGGGGGCCGCCTTGTCGCGAGGCGCCCATAGCTCCATGCCCGAGAGGGCGCGAACCGTCTCGGGAGAATCGTATCCTCGTATCTTGAGCAGGGCCCCGTCGCCGAATTCCCTGGCCGACTCTATGGCTATTCGTATCTCGCGTCCCCCGCCCTTGAGCGTGGCCTCGGAGAGCTCGAGCAGATGCTCGCTCTCGCCGGAGAACGACACGAGCCGGACGTCTCCCCTGACGCCGTGGGGCGCGCCGAGGCGGCCGAGCGCTAGTTCGTCCACCTCAGTCTAGGATCTGGAGCTTAACGTCTTTACCGCCCCTGGTCGCGGCGGCCGACAGGAGGGTGCGGATAGCCTTGGCTATACGGCCTCTCTTGCCTATGACCTTGCCGATATCGTCCTGGGCGACCCGGAGCTCTATGACCGTGCCCTCGTCGGTCTCGACGAGGTTCACCGAGACGCCGGCGGGATCGTCGACGAGGGACTTAGCTACGTATTCTATGAAGTCTCGTTCCATCAGATGGCCCTTTCGTCAGGCGTAATCGCCGTGCGGCGCCGCCGCGAGGCTAGCCCCGCGGCTTCGCCCGCGACCGGGCGTACGCGACCGCCGGAGGCTAGCGTCCCGGGACCCGCGCCCGGAGGCTCGCCCGCGGGTTCGCCTGCCGGCGGAGCCCCGTAGTCTAGCCGAGGCGGATATTCTGCTTGTTGAATATGTTGCGCACGGTATCGGACGGGAGCGCTCCCTTGGCGAGCCAGGCCCTGGCCTTCTCCTCGTCGACGCGATACTGAGCGCCTTCCTTCTCGATCGGGTGATAGATCCCGAGCTCGTCGATGGTCTTGCCGTCGCGGGCCTGGCGGGTGTCGAGCACCACGATTCGATAATAAGGGCGCTTCTTGGCGCCAAATTTCTTGAGCCTGATCTTTACGCTCACGAATTCCTCCTGGTAGTATTGCCGGAACGACGATTTCGGTTATTTGGTCGCGGTAACAACCGCGAGCCGCGCCGCCGATCGATTAGCGACCGCGACGCGGAAGCGCCGATACTCGCGCTTTGGGTTTATACCTCATAAGTCTAGCCGTAGTCAATCGTCGCGCGCGGCGGGTAGCGCCTGGCGCTCCGATTCCGCGCCGCTTGCCTAGCGATCGGCCGGCGGCGTATAGTCGTGCCGATGCCAATACTACCCCCCCGAGCCCTTCTCCTCGCCCCGATGGTCGAACTGAGCCACAGGCCGCTTCGCGAGCTCGTCGCGTCTTTCGGCTCCTGCGACCGGTATTATACGGAGATGACGAGCGCCTCCGGGTATCTCGCCTGCTCCCCGTTCGACCGCTGGTTCATGGATTGCGAGCCCGTCCCGGAGACGACCGTAGTGCAGCTGTTCGACTCGGAGATAGAGCCCCTGGCCAAGGCCGCGGCGAGGCTATCGCGCGAGCGTTCGGCGGCCGGGAGGGAGCTCGGGGGCCTAGACGCCAACTTCGGCTGCTCCGCTCCCCATATCGAGAGATCGGGAGGCGGAGTCAGCTGGATGAAGGATACCGGGAAAGCCGCTGCGCTCATATCCGCTATGAAGGAAGCCGCGCCCGGCGTCGTCGTCTCGGCCAAGCTCAGGCTGGGCTACGAGGAATCTGGCGCCGCCCTGATAGGCTTCTGCCGCGCCCTCGCCGACGCCGGAGCGGACTATCTCGTCATCCATCCGAGGCTCAAGTCGCAAAAATTCAGGCGTTCAGGCAAGTGGGACTACGTCAAGGCCGTAGCCGAGGCGCTTCCCATCCCAATCGTGGGCAACGGGGACGTCAGGGACTACGATAGCTATGCGTCGGCGGTCGGGCGCTACGGAACGGCAGGCGCGATGATAGGCCGGGAGGCGGTCAGGCGACCCTGGATATTCGCGCTGATACGGGGCAAGGAAGCCGACCCCGGGTTCGAGATGAGGATCGAGGTGGAGGAAACGGGACTCAGCATGATACGGCTCATACGGGAGCTCCTTCCGCTTCCCTTCCACGCGAGCCGCGTAAGGCGCTTCTTCTTCTATTATTGCGACAACCTCGCGTTCGGCCACCACCTGCGCTACGCGATCCAGAATTCGGCCGGCCTCGACGACGCGGAGCGCTTGTTCAGGGCCTACTTCGACGAGGTACCGTCGGAGCGCGTCAAGATAGAGCGCTGATTCCGACGAATTATTAAGCTTGCGTCATTTTACACATTCCGCTATATTGTCAATTAGGCGAGGAGCTACACTATCGCCTATCGGGGCACGCCCGAGCCGCGCACGCCCGAGACGATAATCCGGAGGGACGAAATGGCCGAGACCTTAGCGCTGATGTTCATCGAGAGGGCGAAAGCCCGCCCTGACCTCGTCATGCAATACAGCAAGGACGAGAAAGGCGTCTTCCAGCCGACGAGCTACGCCGAGCTGCTCGAGGAAGTCGCCCGCTTCGCAGCGGGACTGGCGGGCCTAGGGCTGGCGCGCGGCGACCGGATAGGCCTCATCGCCGACAACCGCAAGGAATGGCTCATCAGCGACCTCGCCATCATAGGCCTCGGGGCGGCCGACGTACCGCGCGGCTGCGACGCTACCGAGCAGGAGCTGTCGTACATCCTCTCATGGAGCGAGTGCGCCATAGCCGTCCTCGAGAACGAGAAGCAGCTCGCCAAGATCGTGGCGCGCAAGGCGGAGATGCCCGCGCTCAAGAAGGCGGTCCTCTTCGACGCGGCCTCCGAGAAGGCCGTCTCCGAGGCGAAAGCCGTCGGGATAGAGACGCTCGCCTTCTCCGAGGTCTTCGCGGCCGGGGCCGCGCGCCGATCGTCGAAGCCGGGCGAGTACGAGGCGGAGGCCGCACTCGGCAGGAGCTCCGACGTGGCGACCATCATATATACCAGCGGCACGACGGGCGAGCCTAAGGGCGTAATGCTATCCCATGCCAACTTCCTGCACCAGACGGTAGTGCTGCCTGAGATAATTGACCTGCGACCGGGACAGATATGGCTATCGGTCCTTCCGGTATGGCACTCGTTCGAGCGCATCGTTCAATACGCCATAATCGCCGTCTACGACAGCATCGCGTACTCTAAGCCGATCGGCGCCGTGATGCTGCCCGATTTCCAGGCTATCAGGCCTCACTGGATGGCCAGCGTCCCGAGGATATGGGAGTCGGTCAAGGACGGCATATACAAGAGCATCAGGCAATCGGGCGGGGCCAAGAAGGCCCTCTTCGGCTTCTTCGTCGGCGTCGGGGAGAGCTTCGCGTTCTTCCGCAACATGATGCTCGGCAGGCTGCCGGACTTCGGCAACCGCTCGAGGATACTCGACGCCGTATTGCCCGTCGTGCCGCTGATCCTGCTCGCTCCCCTCCGCGGCCTTGGCGAGGTACTGATATTCAAGAAGATTAAGACGAAGCTAGGCGGCCGGTTCAAGGCGGGCATCTCAGGCGGCGGCGCCATGCCCGCCTCCGTCGATATATTCTTCGATACGATAGGCGTGCAGATACTGGAAGGCTATGGCCTGACAGAGACCGCCCCGGTCATAGGGCTGCGTCCCCAGCGGAAGCCTGTGATGGGCACCGTCGGCCCGGCTATCCGCGGCACGGAGTTCAGGATCCTGGACGAATCCGGCGCCGACGTCGGGACCTGCCGCAAGGGCGTCGTCCACGTCAAGGGACCGCAGGTCATGCTAGGCTATTACAAGAAGCCGGAACTGACGGCCAAGGTCCTCTCGCCGGACGGATGGCTCAATACGGGCGACCTCGGCATGCTGACGACGAACGGCTTCCTCAAGCTTACCGGTCGGGCCAAGGACACCATAGTGCTACTAGGCGGAGAGAACATAGAGCCCCTGCCTATAGAGCAGCGCATATGCGATAGCCCCTACATCAAGCAGGCCATAGTATTGGGCCAGGACAAGCGCTTCCTCGCGGCCCTCGTAGTCCCGGACCAGGATATGGTAACGGCGTGGGCCAAGGAGAATACGGTGCCGATAGTGGACTACGAGGCGCTCCTCGCCCAACCGGAGGTCAAGGAGCTCATCGACTACGAGATAAGCCAGGCGGTCAACCAGAAGACGGGATTCAAGAGCTTCGAGCGCATCTTCCGCTTCGATCTCCTGGCGACCCCGTTCGAGGTAGGCAAGGAGCTGTCGGCCAAGCAGGAGATAAAGCGCCACGTCGTGGCCGATCTCTATAAGCACCGCATCGCCAAGCTGTTCAAGAACTAGGCGCGCGCCTCAGTACGGCTAGCCCCGGGGGCCCCGCTCCTCGCCCAGGCCCTAGGGCTTGGCCGGGAGCGGAGCCAGCGCCTCCGCGAAGCTCCTAGCCTTCTCTACCTTGGGGGCGACGACGACTCGGCAATAGCCGTAGTCGGGGTTCTTCCTGAAGAAGTCCTGATGGTAATCCTCGGCCGGCCAATACGCCGCCAGGGGCTCGATCCGGGTCACGACCGGCTTCTGGAAGCGGGGAGCGACGGCGGCTACGGCAGCCTCCGCGGCCAGGCGCTGCCCCTCGTCGGCGTACAGCGCTATTGAGCGGTACTGCGTGCCTACGTCCGCGCCCTGCCTGTCCAGGGACGTGGGATCGTGGATGCGGAAGAATAGATCGAAGAGGCTTTCCAACGATACGACCGTCGGGTCGTACCGTACCCGCACCACCTCGGCGTGGCCGGTCAGCCCCGAGGAGACCTGCTCGTAGCTCGGGTTGTCGCGCGACCCGCCCGCGTACCCGGACTCCACGTCGACGACGCCGGGTATCAGCTCGTACGCCGCCTCGAGGCACCAGAAGCATCCACCGCCCAGCACTACGCTCGGGAACCCGCTCGTATCCTCCATGCCCACTCCTCCTGCGGCCGGCCGCGGATCGGTATTCGCGGCCGAGCACGAAATAAGCAAATACATGAGTAATACTATAATGTATCTCATATATATAGGGTAACGCGCGGGCCGGGCAAAGGAAAGCCCGCGCGCCTCCTTGATGCTAGGACTTCCCTAATACGCTACGGAGAGCCTCGCGCCGAACGAAAGAGACGACGCGCCGGCGTACCCGTATATCGCGTACGCCGCCAGGGTCGCGCCGGCCGCGACGGACCGGGACGCGCTGAGTACCGCTTCCGCGTCGCCGTCGGAGTGGTAGAAGCCGCGGAGGTCGAAGGCGCCGAGCTCGTCGGGCTTCCAGGAGATCGACGCGAACGCGTTGAACGCCTCGGGGAACTGCCCCGTCGCCGCCGCGTCTCCAGCCTCTATGTTCCAGAGCGCCTCGGCGTCGAGGAACAAGCGGCCGCCGATGGAATAGTCGAGCCCGAGCATGAGGCTGTACACGGCCCGCCCGGCATCCGGGACCCATTCCGCGTCGAGAGGGAGGCGCGCCACGGCTTCCGCCGAGATCCCTACGACGAGGTCGGCCTTGAGGTCCAGCCCCAGCGCGAGCGTCCCGCCCTCGCCGGCGCCCTTGTCTCCGCCGTCCCGGAAGGCCGAGACGCCGTAGTCGACGCCGAAGGCGTCGCCGTACTGCCTGAAGCCCGCGACGCCGTCCTCCGGGGCCCCCGCCACCGTCGCCGCCATATCGAGGCCGGAGAAATTCGAGAAGGGCACGAGGACGCGTACCGCGTCGCTCCCGGACCGCCCTAGCTGGAGGCCGCTGGAGTCGACGGTAGAGAAGAGATCGACGGGCGAGTAGGCGGTCCCCCTGCCGTAATTGAGTATCATGCGCCCCGCCGAAATATCGGCGAACGGCGTATAGACGGAAAAGTACAGCTTCTTAAGCTCCAGGGACATGACCGGCCCCTCGTTCCCGAACAGGTACGCGGCGAGTCCGGGAACGCCGGCCAGGACGGCCGAGGCCGCGGTCCTCGCCGCGTCGGCCGCAGCGCCGTACGCGAGCTTGACCGCGAGCGAGGCCTCGAGCTTCGACGATTCCCTATCGCCTCCCCGCGCGTCGAGGCGGAGCGACGACAGTCCCATATAGGAGCCGGTCCTGAGCTCCGAGTCGAACGGGTCGGACATGGCGCAGAGGAAGTCGGCGCTCGCCTCGCCGGAGAACGACAGGCCCGAGGGCCGCGGCGCCGCGGCGTAGGCCCCCGCGCCGCCGGCCTCGCCAGTCGCGCCGGCCTCGCCAGTCGCGCCGGCTTCGGCGGCGGCTCCAGAGCTTGACTCCGAGCCGGACGCGGAGCCGAAGAAGGCGTCCGCGTTAAAGGAATCGGCCTCCTGGGCTCCAACGGAAGGCCCGAGCGGGCCCAGGCATAGGAGGGCCAGGGCGACCGCCAGGGAAGCGCTTCGAGAATCGGAACGCATACGCCCTCCCTATCTGCTCAGGCGCTGGAGGCTGAACATATCGGCGGGAAGGGCGATATCGAAACGCAGCTCGGCCATCGAGAACAGCGTGCCGCCGCCCTTCTTGAGCTTGTCCTCCATACGCAGCTTGGTCGCGAACCAGCGGCTCCCGAACTGCCGCACCTCGAGCGCCCGGCTCTCCTTGAGGAGCCGCCCGCTCTTGGCGTACATCTCGGTCTTGAGGACGACGAAGCGCTCGGCGTCCACCCACAGCTTCTGCCGCTCGTAGTTGACGGAGCGCGTCTTGGCGTTCAGGTCGACGACGTAGCAAGCCCGGCCGTCCAGGGTCTCGCTAGCGAGGAGCGATATCGCGTACTTATCGGCTATGGCGCCCGACTCGAGGGCGTCCTCGTAGGAGACGTCGGAGCCCATCATCCCTTCCTTGAGAAGATGCCCCGATATCTTTATCGTCTCCTGTTCCGACGGGAAATACATCCACAGGTCCTTGCCCACCTTGAGGTAGCGAACGCCGCGATCCTCGGGGTTGGTGAACTCGACGAACGACTTCTCCCCTCCGACGGCGACGACGCGCATCTCCTTTCGGAGGACGCGGCTCCCGAGGTCTATCTCCATGCTGCCTACGTAGGCTATGGAATCGATGGCGTTGTTGGCGTCGACGCGGCGCATCACCTCGTCGCCGGAGAGCCCGGCGCCCTGCGCCGCCGCCGGCATCGATAGCGCTAGGGCGAGGAGCGCGGCGCCTAGCGCGCGCGCGCCCGCGGCGCAGAAGCCGCGGCGGAGCGCGGCGCGTACGGCCGTCGGCCGTGGGTATCGCCTATGCATCATGATAATCATCCTTCCTTACGCGACGCTCTTGATGGCGTCCACCGCGTTCATCGCGGAGGCCCGCCTGCTCGGGGACATCGACATGGCTATGGAGACCAGGAGGCCGAGCGCGAACATCGTCAGGCCGTTGCTCAGCTCGAAGCGCGAATAGAAGACCGGGTCCATGGGTACCGTCAGCGATCCCATGGCCGAGCTGAAATCGAGGCCGTAGATCGACAGCGCGTAGCAGAGCGCCATGCCGAGCGTCGCGCCGACGCCGCTCCCGATAGCGCCCATCAGCGCGCCTTCCGCCAGGAACAGCGCGAGCACCTCGCGCCGCTTGAGGCCCATGGCCTTGAGTATGCCGATCTCGCGCTTCCGTTCCAGTACCACCATCATGAGGATGTTGGTGATGATGAAGGCGCCGAGCAGGGCTATGACTATGAAGATATAGCTGTACATGCTCTCCATCATCTTGATCAGGCCAGGATACTCGCCGACGACGGTCCAGGGCTGGACGAGCAGCGCCGAGCCGCCAGGCAGCCCGGCGACCGCCTGCCTTATCCTCTCCGCGGCCCGGTCGGCCTTGCGGTAGTCGTCGAGCATCACCAGCACCTGCTGGCTTCCCTCGTCCGTGCGAAGGAAGGCCTTCGCGTCGGCTATCGGCACCTGGAAGAACGCGCCGTCAAGCTGGTTGAGCCCCGACGAGAACAGCCCCACGATAGCGAAGCGCTTGATGTGGAGGCCGTAGTCGGCGCCCTGCGTGACGACGAGCATCGACCCGCCCACCTTGAAGCCGAGGTCGTCGGCCAGCTGCTTGCCCAGTATAGTCTCGCCGGGGCCGCTCAGGTACCTGCCCTCGACGACCGAGCGGTCGAGGTTCATCAGGGCCTTCTCCTTGCCCGGGTCTCCCGCGAACCCGACGGCCGCCTTCGTATTGGGCCCGTTGGACAGCAAAGTGCCGAACATTATGCGCTCGGTAACGGTAACGAGCTCGCCCGGCAGGTCGGGGATCGCCTCTATCGCGGACATCACCGCGGCCGGGTCGGGAACGAGCTCGTCGACGGGCATGAACCGCGAGCGCGACACGAATCCCTCGGTCACGATGCGGACGTGGCCCATGTCGCTCCTCGTCAGGTTGCGGACCATGTTGTCGAGTATGCCGCTCATGAGGCCTCCGAGGAAGGTCATGAGCATGACGGCCAGCGCTATCGAGGTCGCCGCCAGGACCGTCCGGCGCTTATTGCGCCTTATGTTGCGCCGCGCCATATCGAGTATCCAGTTCATTGGCTGCCTTCCTTTACACGAATCGCAGGGCGTTGGTGACTTCCATCCTCGACGCCCGCCTGGCGGGCGAGCGGCTGGAGATCAGCGCCACGGCGACGCCGACGACGACTATCACCGCGAACTGCGACGGGTTCCATTCGCCGCGCAGCGTTCCCCAGATGGGTATGCCCATGTCCGCGCCCTTGAGCATCGCGTCGAGGTCGAAACCGACGTATATCATGTACAGATCGAGCGCCAGGCCCATGACCACGCCGGCCAGCGAGCCTACGAACCCGATGATGCCGCCCTCTATAAGGAATAGCCGCGATATCTCCTTCGGCGTGAAGCCGAACGCGCGGAGGACGCCTATCTCCCGCACGCGCGAGTAGACGCTCATGAGGATCGTATTGGCTATGCCTATCCCGGCTATCAGCATCATCACGACTATGATCATGCCGATCGACTTCGACTTGGCCTTGGCGAGCTCGAGGAACGAGCGGCCGACCTCGCCGAAGCTCACGGCGCTGAGCTCCGGGTAGTCGCGTTCAATCGCCGCCGCGAGGGCGTCGGAATCGGCCATCGCGTCCTTGAGGTTGACGCGGCGGGCCATCTTGACCACGACCTCGGTACGCAGGCCCTCGAGCTCGATGAACTCCTCGGCGTCCGCGAACTCTACGTACACCCCGCTATTGTTTATGCCGGGCTCGGTGCTGTCGATGAGGCCGATGACGCGGAAGTCGTCGGCGTTCTGCGCCTCGTAGCGCGTCCGCGCGGAGAGCGTCACCCAGTCGCCGAGCCGCAGTCCCAGGTCCTCCGCCAGGCCGTAGCCTAGCACGACGTCGCGCTCGCCCCCGTCGCCGAACCACGATCCCTCGACGAAGTCAGTAAGCGTGAACACCTCGGCGTCGAGCGCCGGATCGACGGCGACGGCCATCACGGGGATGGAGTCCGTGCCGTTCGACATGCTGCCCACGAAACGCGTCCGCAGGCTCACGGCCTCCACGCGGGGGTCCTTCTTGATGTAAGCCTCGAGGCCGGCCGGATCCGCCAGGCCGTACTCGAGGGGGAAGCTGCGGCGCTCCTCCTCGTACTTCGCCGTCGTTACGCGCACGGAGGAATCCGATAGGTTGACGATATTGTCGAGGCCTCCGCGGTCCATGCCCTTGAGCAAGGAATCCATCCCTATATACAGGCCCAGGCCGAAGGCCATCGTGACGATGGTCAGGGCGGTACGCTTCCCGTGCCGCCAGACGTTTCGCCAGGCTATCTTGAATAGGGTTCCCATTTAGCGCCCCCTTACTTCCGCTCGTCGGAGTGCACGAGCCCGTCGCGGATGGTTATCACGCGCCGCGCGTGCCTCTGCACCAGGGCGTCGTGCGTGCTGAAAATGAAGGTGGCTCCCTTGGCCTTGTTGATCTCGCGCATGATGTCGACTATCTCCTCGGCCGTATGGGAGTCCAGGTTGGCCGTCGGCTCGTCGGCGAGCACGATGTACGGCTCCTTGACCAGGGCGCGGGCGATGGCGACGCGCTGCTCCTGCCCCCCCGACAGCTCCCTCGGGTAGCGGTCGCCGAGGCCCTCGAGCCCGACGGAGGCTATCACCTCGTCGGCCCTCGCCCGGATCTCGTCCTTGCCGAGCTTGCGCTCTATGACGAGGGGCAGCTCGACGTTCTCGCGGACGGTCAGCACGGGGATGAGGTTGTACGACTGGAAGATGAACGAAATATGCTTCTTCCGGTAGTCGGACAGCTCGTTCTCCTTCATGCCGCCAAGGACCTGCCCGTTATAGAGCACCGATCCCGACGTCGGCGAGTCGAGGCAGCCTACGATATTGAGCAGCGTCGTCTTACCGGAGCCCGAAGGCCCGACTACCGCGAGGAACTCCCCCTCGTCGATATCGATATCGACTCCGGCGAGCGCCTTCACCTCGTTCTCGCCCTTCTTATAGATCTTCGTGACGGATTGCAAGCGCAGGATGCTAGCCATCTTAGGCCTCCTCTGTTTCGATCGATTCGGCTCGCCCCGGGGAGTCGCCTAGCGCGGCCGCGCCCGAGGAGGACTTGGCCAGGCCGACGGTCCCCAGGACCGATCCCATATTCATGCCCTGCAGCGCGTTGGAAGGCAGGAGCACCATGCTACCCCTGGCCTTCATCGCGTCGTACACCATATTCATGCCGCGCAGGTTGAGCGCCTCGGGATGGCCCTCGTAGGCGGCGGCCGCCGCCACGAACTTCCCGGCTATCTCCTGCTCCGCCTCGGCGAGGAGCAGGCGCGACTTCTTCTCCCGCTCGGCCTGGGCCTGCCGGCTCATCACGTCCTCGAGATCCTTGGGAAGCTGAATGTCCACGAATTCGACGCTCAGGATGGTTATGCCCCAGGGGTTGGTCTTGGCGTCGAGAATGCTCTGGATTTCCCGGTATAGCGTTTCCCTCTCGGATAGCAGCGTCGTGAGGCTGTACTTGCCGACCGAATCCCGCAAGGCCGTCTGGGCCGAGAGCGTAACCGCCTCGAGGAAGTCCTCGACCTCGAGGATGGCCTTCTGGGCGTCCCAAATCATCCAGAACGCCAGGGCGTCGACGTGTATGGGCACGGTGTCCTTCGTCAGTATCCGCTCGGCGCTGAAATCGGTTACGCGGATGCGGGTATCGACGACGGCGGCGCAGCGGTCCAGGAGCGGCGCCAGCGCGAAGAGCCCCGGCCCCTTCACCTTATGGAAGCGGCCCAGCCTCAGGACGAGGGCCTTATCCCACTGGGCGACGACCTGGACCGACGGGCCGACGATCACCGCGGCGAGCACCCCGAGAATGAACGGCATCTGGGACGCGTCGAGCTCGTAGCCCAGCAGGGCCCACTCGCCGCGGAGGCCCGTCGCGGCGAAGAGCGCCGCCAGCACGAGGAGCAGCGCGTAGAGGAACGCGTTCCAGCTCGGGTACACCGCGTACACCAGCGCCGCCAGGGCCAGCGCGGCGTAGCCCCTTATGAGGACCGCGGGACTCAGGCTCCCGAACGCTATTCCCCCTACGGCCGCGCCTATCGAGGCCAGCGCGATCATGAAAAGGAAGGAGAATATACCGAACGAAAAATCGCCACCGCGCCTCCGGGTCGGCGGATTGACGATGCGCGGGTTGGGCGCGGCGTCCTTCTTGGCTCCGAAGCCGAAAATATCCATAGCTATTCCTCCACTCCTTGCATCAGGCCCTGACATCCCTCGCGAACGGCGGCGAGCGTCTCCTCCATGGTAAAGCCGTAGCTGGACACCTTTGCCACGAACGGCCTCACGAGACTCTCCAGCATGCCCTCGCGCTCCACCTCGGTAAGCCGTAGCTCCTTGTCCCCTATGAACGTGCCCGTACCCTGCTGGGTATTGACGATGCCTCGTATCTCCATCTCGTTGTAGGCGCGCGCCACCGTATTAGGATTGATCTTGAGGTCCACCGCCAGGCTCCGTACCGTAGGAAGCTGGTCTCCGGTCAAGAAGCGGCCGTCGGCGATGGCGAACTCCACTTGCAGGATTATCTGCTTATAGAACGGCACGCCGCTCTTGGGGTCGAGGCTGAACTGAATAGGCTTCCTTTCAGGCGCTGGAGCCACGTGGCGACCTCCTATATCCATTGGATTAGTCATATTGTACTAGTCTTATAGTACAATCATAAATTAGTACATTGCCGTAACGTTGTCAAGGCATAAAAAAAGCCGCCGGCTTACGCCGACGGCCTCGATCTCCCGGGACTAATGCAGTTATTCTATCGTTATCGTAACGGTGGCGCTCTCGGTGATCGGCGGATCGAGAACCCCTATGAGCGAATCAGGCGCGCTGATCGCGGAGGACGATTCCTGATCGGCTTGGTCGACGAGCTCGTCTACGCGGTCGAGGCCGTCCTCGAGCGAGACCGCGGCGGGGGCCGAGACTCCGCCGCTGACGGAAACGTAGCTGAATTCCCCGGCGCCGACGTAGCGGATCATTCCCGAGGGCGTCCGCAGCTGGACGAGCCCCTTGTCGACGAGGAGGTTGATGCCGTCGAACTCGAATCCGGTACCGCGGACCGACGCGGTCGCGGTCGCGCTCTTTACCTGGAATTCGGTCGTCTGCCCGGCCTGAGGAGCCACGTCCGCCTTTACGCGGCCGGCCAGGAGGAAGAGCTGGGTCTGAGTCCCGCTCGACGTCTGCAGTATCTCGTCGAGGGAGAGCCTCGTGATCGGCTTCACGGTCACGGTTGACGTACCGACCCTGAGGATGGCCGTGCTCTTGAACCCGGTGGACACTATCGTACCTCTCGGGATCACGTCGCCGGCCTTGGCGGGGCGCCAGTCCTTTCCGGGAACCAGGTACTCGACCTTTCCCGCGATCTCCACGATGGTCGCGTTAGAGGTAGCGGCCATGGCGAGTGAAATCGCCATGGTAAGCATCGCTCCAGCTAGAATAGCCTTCTTGTTCATGATGTACCGTTTCCTTTCGCCGCCCGCGGTTGCGCGGGGCGCGCGCCGCGGCATAGAGCGCCCGCGCGTCATAGCCGGACCTGGGCGGACAGCGACACCGACCACGAGAGGCTCGAATCGGGGTCTGCGACCGTATTGGGCATGAAGACGCCGCCGGAGAGCGACGCGGATAAATCGTTAAACGGGGCGAACGACACCCGCGCGGAAGCGTCGAGGCCGAGGTAGGGATCGGCCGCGCCGGGCGACAAGACGCCCGCGACGTTGGAACCGACCGACAGTCCCCGCCACGGGGAAACGGAGGCGTCCAGGGAGACGTTCATCGCGTCGGAGAACGCGGCGCTGCCTATCATGGCGAGGGATCCCGCAGTAATGGGCTTGAAGGCCCTCATGACGCCGCCTGCGTCGTAGTCCCCTCCCGCCCACGCGCTAGAGGCGGTGACGCGGAGCCCGAGGACCTCGGGAAGGGCCAGGCGAAGCCTGGCGCCGGCGGCCATGGCGTAGAAGAAGGAAGGATCCTGCCCGAACTCCGCGGCGGCCCACAGGCGCCACCTTAGCGCCCTGCCGATTCGTCCCTCGATATACGGCTCGGCGTACTGGGTGTTCGTTATAACGGTACCGGCCGTATCCAGGTCGAATTGGGCCCAGGCCTCCAACCCGAAGTCGTGCTTGGGGAGCAGCTCTATGAACCGCGCGCCTAGCGAAGCGACGAGCCTGCCGACGGCGAAATCCGAAGGCCATCCGGCGGCGGTATCGGCCCAGCGGGCCTCGTCGTCCGCGTCGATGAGGATCTTCGCGTCGTCCTTGAAGGTCAGCCCGGTATACGCGACCGCGGCGCTCGCCTGAACGGTACCGACGGAGAGCTCCGCCTTCGCCCCGTCGAGGAGGCCGTTGACGACGCGACCGGAGAAATCCTGGAACGGGACGCGGCCGATCGACCACTTGACGCTCGATTTGTCGCCGAGGCTATGGAAGCCCTCCCACTCCACGCGCCCAGCCGTGAACAAGTACGGGACGAGCGCCGGCGCGGCGCTGGGCGAAAGGTAGAAGTCCCCGTAGAACTGATAGCGCGCCGAGGCGTAGAGCGACGACGAGGCCCCGACGGGCATCGAGATCCAGGCGACGACCTGATCCTCCTGCGATAGGCTAAGCGCGGCGCCGTCCCCCGACAGCCTCGTGCCGTTGAGGATGAACGCGCCGAAATCCAGCGCCGTCGCGGGCGCGACGAGCGAGGCCAGGACGGCTACGAGCGCCGGCAGGTATCTGCGGTTCATTGCGATATTCCCTTCACGTCGAATACGCGGCCCAGTATCCTGACCGCGAAGGAACCCGATAGCGTCATATCAGGATCGGATCGGCCCTGGATGACGAGGCTCGCTACTAGCTGGCGATAGGCGTACCTCGGACCGGGGAACATGGCGTATAGCATCCCGCCGTTGAGTCCGAACGCCTTCATGAGGAGGTAGGAATAGTCCTTGATGAGGATGGGGGCGTCTATCGTCGCTCCCCTTGGCACCCATCCGAAATTCTCCAGGAGCTCGAAGGCCCTCGCCTCGTCGGCGTCCTCCCCGAGATTGTCGGAGGCGACGAGGACGAGGTACGCGGCCTGGCCGGTCGTCATGGAATCGGACTCGAGGAGCCTATCGATAAACTCGTTCGATTGACAGAACGCTCCGGCCGCGACGGCCGTCAGCAGGCCGAATAGTACATGGATACGTCTCATATTGCACCTTACAATAAGAATATCGAGTAGTATACTACGGCCCGTATGATTTTAAAGCAATGGAGTGGAAAATGCCGAAAAAGAAAGTATCCCGCAGGCTCGTATTCGCGCCCCTGGCTATCGGCGTCATGTTCGCCCTCCTCTACCTTATACCGGCCTGGCGCGACCTGGAGAACGGCGCGTACGACCTGTTCCTCCACCTCAAGCCGGCGGTGGAACAGGACCGGTCTATCGTGCTCCTCGATATAGACGATACGTCCATAGAGAAGATTGGTACCTACCCATGGCCGCGGGGATTGCTCGCCCAGGGCCTCGAGGCCCTCGCGGAACTGGACGCGGGCTACGCGGTATTCGATATCGAGTACCTCGACAAGAGCCCCATGACCGTCGACTCGACGTACTTGACCGGATCGCTCAGGACGGAGTTCGATACGGTTTTCGAGGAGATCACCTCTAACCTAGACGACGTGTTCCAGGCCCTGGCCGGGAAGCGCATACCGCTCTCCGACGCGGGCGAATACGGAAAGGCCCTGATAGAGTACGTCGACGACACGAAATCGGGCCTCTACGGCAAGACGAGCCTCGTGGCCATAGAGAACGACGAGTACCTAGGGCAGGCTATGAGGCTATTCGGTAGCGCGTACACTACGCTCAACATGCAGAAGGTGCAAGCAGGCGGGGACTACGCCGAACGCGCCGCGATAGCTAAGGAGCGATACGGCTATTCGAAGATCCGCGTAGAGGGCGCTCTCCAGACCGAGAGCGTGGATTTCCTCACGCCCATTCCCGAGATCAGCACGATGTCGAAGAGCGCGGGCTTCACTAACGTCGAGATAGACAACGACGGCGTCAGGAGGCGCATCCAGCTCGTCGACGTCGTGGGCGGCACGTACTACCTGCAGCTCGCCATGGCGCCCCTCTTGCGCAGGCTCGGCGAGCCCGCCCTCGTGGTACGGGATCGCGAAATAACGCTCGAGGGCGCGGTCTACCCCGACGGGGTCCGAGACGTGCGCATCCCCCTGGATAAGGACGGGAAGATGCTCATCCGATGGCCGAAGCGGGAATATATGGAGAGCTTCGACCATATAGCGTTCCACGAGCTCCTCACGTACCGGGCCGACGGCGAGTCCGCCGCCAGCCTCCTGCGCGTGCTCAAGTCGAACCAGGGCTGGACCCTCGGCCCCGGCTACGCGCCTATAGACGCGTGCATAGAGGCGTGGAACGTCTCCGAGGAGCTGAGGCACGCGGCCCTGGCAGGGGGCGGCGCCGAAGGAAGCCTGGCCTGGCTCGCCGCCAGGCGCGAGTACTGGAAAACCGTGGGCGCGTTCCTGGGACTCGGCTACGGGGAATCGGTGGCCGTACTGTTCGACCAGGCCCGGGACTCCGACGACCCGGCCAACGCCCCGCTCTACGACGCCATCAAGGACGACTTCGTCAGGTCGTGGAACAACGTCAAGACGAGCTACGCCAATCACGTCGACCGCGACGAGCGGCTCAGGGCCAAGCTCTCGGGAGCCTTCTGCATCATAGGATGGACGAGCACGGGCACGACGGATTTCGGAGTGAACCCCTTCGACGAGAGCTACGAGAACGTCGGCACGCACGCGGCGGTGGCCAACACCATCCTTCAGCGGGATTTCCTGTCGGAGGCGCCGCTCTGGGTCTCATCGCTGCTGGCGATACTCCTCGCGGGAGCCGTGCTATTCCTGATCAGGAACCTCCAGACCAAGAACCAGATCCTCGTAGGCCTCGGCGCCACCGTCGTCGTGGCCGTGGGATGCTACGCCGTCTTCCACTTCACGGGGCTGTACGTCGCCGTGCTGTCGCCGATCCTCTCGACCTTCGCGTCCTTCCTCGCGTACTCGCTCCTCTCGTTCCTGCTCTCGGAACGGGAGAAGAGCTTCCTCCGCAAGGCCTTCGGGACCTACCTGTCCGGGGACGTGATCAACGAGATAATATCGGACCCGTCGATGCTCAAGCTCGGCGGCCAGAAGAAGTGGATAACGGCCATGTTCACAGACGTACGCGGCTTCTCCACCATCTCGGAGGCCCTGGACGCGGAACAGCTCGTCAAGCTGCTCAATATCTACCTATCGGGGATGAGCGACCTCATACTCGAGAACCGCGGAACGATAGACAAGTACGAGGGCGACGCTATCATCTCGTTCTTCGGGGCGCCGGTGAGCTACAAGGAGCACGCTACCCTCGCCTGCCGCTCGGCCATCCTCATGAAACGGAAGGAAGCGGAGCTTAACGAGCGCTTCCTGGCCGAAGGCATGACGCCCAACCCGCTCCTAACGCGCATAGGGCTCAATACCGGCGATATGGTAGTAGGCAACATGGGTACCGAGCGCAAGATGGACTATACGATCATGGGGAACGCCGTGAACCTGGCGGCCCGCCTAGAGGGCGTCAACAAGCAGTACGGCAGCTGGATACTGATGTCTGACGCGACCTACAAGGAGACGGGCGACGAGTTCCTCGCGCGCAGGTTCGATAAGGTCCGGGTCGTAGGCATCAGCACGCCGGTCCAGCTGTGGGAGCTCGTAGGCTTCAGGTCCGAGGCCTCGGCCGATACGCTCGACTTCCTCGCCCGCTTCGAGGAGGCGCACGAGGCCTTCGACGCGCGCGACTGGAGGAAGGCCGCCGGTCTGCTTCAGGCGCTCTCCGCGGAACGCCCGGACGACGGACCGACGAAGTCGTATATAAAGAAATGCGAGGTCTTCACGCTCAAGCCCCCCGCCCAGGATTGGGACGGCGTATTCGCATTGACGGAGAAATAGCGATCGCGGCCGGTAGGCCGCGATCGCTTCCCGTAGTTCAACCCGTCGCGGGATCGCGCGGGTCAACTACGGGGCGAGCGTACTACGCGGGCCGGTAGGCCGCGATCGCTTCCCGTAGTTCGACCCGTCGCGGGATCGCGCGGGTCAAAGCTCGTAGGCCCCGATGGTCCAGGGTTCGGTTCGGGGCTTACCCGTGACGTCGTTCGCCGAGTCGCCCTCGAGCCGCTTGCCGTCCGGCATGCCGTGCTCGGCCGGGGTCCTGTACGCCGCGTCCGCCGAGAGGCTGAAGGCGGCGACAGCGCACCCGGAGGCCTTCGGCTTGGCCGGCGCCTTGCCGTCGGCGGAGACGAGGCCTCCCGAGGCGCTAAGCGCGGTGTAGGCGATCTTGGTATCGGCGTCGTAATAGAGCCCGCCCGAGCATCCGAGGAAAACCGTGCCCGTAAGCCGCGACGGAGCCGAGTCGCCGTAATTATCGAGTATGCCGTAGGATTTAACCGACCCGCCGGCGCTGATGATGCAGTTCTCGATGGCGGGGTCGCCGGCCGAGATGAAGACTCCCGCCGCCTCCTTGCCCGAGCCGCCCACGACGGTGCACGACTCCAGCCTCGAATCCTTGCAATTATAGAAAGCCGCTCCGTAGCTGACGTTGGCGGAGCTCCCCGCTACGACCGAGCTCGCTACCCTGATCCTCGCGTCCGTCGCGGAGAGGCCGTACCCGCCTACGGAGCCCTTCCCGGCGAGCAGGAACGACGAGCCCACCGTGGCGCGCGCCGAATCGACCGACAGCCCGTACGAGGTTGCGCCGTCGCCACCGGAAAGCGTGCACGATCGGAATACGGGCGCGGCGCCTCCCATCACGACGGCTCCGTAGCCGTAGCTTCCGTCCCCGCCGAAGGCTCGGCAATCCGCGAGGCTCGGGGCGGCCCCGTCGGCGACTACTATCCCGGCCGTATACGATCCGGCTCCTCCTCGCCATTCGACGCGTTCCAGCCTAACGTTAGCGTCTGCCTTGGCCCCGGAGACCCGCAAGGCGTACCCGGGCGCCTTCTTAGACGTCGATTCGAACTCGAGGCCGACGACTACGCTCGGAGAGTCCGTCCTCTCAGAAAAATCAGCCTTCCAACCGCCCGACAGCGATATCGGGGCCGTGATCTCCAGCGACGCCGCGAACGGGGAACCGACGGCCAGCTTGACGATGGGAATCCCCAGGGACCGGGCTAGATCGATAGCGGCGCCGATATCGCCCAGCGGCGCGCCCCTGCGTCCGTCCCCGGAGGCGCCGGCCGCCGCGCACACCTCTCCTATAGTAATCTCGCGAGAGACGGGGCGGCTTACGTTGCCTCCCGGGACGAAGGCCGCCACCGTCAGCACGGCGCTCGAGGCTATGGCGACGGGCCCGGAGTACGGCTTCCCGTTCTTCGGCCCGGGAGTCGATCCGTCGAGCGTGTAGACGAGACGGGCCTCATTCAAGGAGACCGAGGCGCTGATGGTTACGCCGGACGCGTAGACGCCTTGAGCCGGCCCGCTAAGGACCGGCGAGGGGACGGCCAGGGCCTCGACGCGCTTCGCTTCCGCTTTTTGCGCCTCGGCCGCTTTCTCCTCCTCGGTGAGCGGCGCCGAGCCGTCCGAGGCGGCGGCGGCCGCCGCCTCGGACGCCGCTCGCTCCGCCTCGGCCTCGGCCTCGGCGGCCTCCTTCGCGAGCGCCTCGGACCGGGCCTTCGACTCCGCCGATTCGGAGGCCGCGACGGATCCTCCGCCGGACCGGGCCGCGCCGCTCTTCCCTCCCGAGCCTTCCTGTCCGCCGCACGCCGCGAACGAGAGCGCTAGCGCGAACGAGACGCCGAGGAATACGGCCGTACGGCGCATCGAAAGCGCGTTAGATGACGAAGAGCGAATCATGCGTTTCTCCTAATTATTGCAGCCTCGAAAGCGAGCCGTTAGTATACCATGAGGGATTGCGTTATGCAAAAAAAGCGCCGCCCTGACCGTACAAGGATGGGTCAGAGCGGCTCTGTATAGCGTGGTGCACAATAAATATAGTACACGCGAACTCATTTTTCACGTCTATCGCAATATCTTTCTTTTTTTTCAGCGTATCGCCGCGTCGCCGCTAACGCCCCGCTGGCGCATCATTCATCCTTTATGGCATAATCTGGCGTCACATCGTCCCGGAGGAGCATCCATGTACGAGCCTGTAGATCCCAAAGCAAGTTTCCCTTCGATGGAAGAAGCCGTCCTCGCGTTCTGGAAAGAGCATAGCGTCTTCGAACGGTCGATCGCGGAGCGCGACGGCGCGCCCGAGTACGTCTTCTACGACGGCCCGCCCTTCGCCACCGGGCTCCCCCACTTCGGGCATTTCGTTCCCGGGACGGTCAAGGACATCATTCCGCGGTATAAGACCATGAAGGGCTTCAAGGTCGAGCGGCGCTTCGGCTGGGATTGCCACGGGCTACCGGTGGAGAACCTCATCGAGAAGGAGCTCGGGCTCGATTCCAAGACCGATATAGAGCGCTACGGCGTCGCTAACTTCAACGAGGCCTGCCGGTCGTCGGTGCTGCGCTACGTCAAGGAATGGCGCACCATCATGACCCGAGCCGGACGATGGGTCGATTTCGATAACGACTACAAGACGATGGACCCCGACTACATGGAATCGATATGGTGGGTCGTCAAGAGCCTCTGGGACAAGGGCCTCGTCTACGAGGGCCACTATATACTGCCGTATTGCCCCCGCTGCTCCACGGTGCTCTCCAACCACGAGCTGGCCCTGGGCGGGTACAAGGACGTGCACGACCCGGCGATAACCATCAGGTTCAAGGTGAGCGCCGCCCCGAAGGGGCTCGAGGGACTCGCCGACGGATCGACCTTCCTGCTGGCCTGGACGACGACGCCCTGGACCCTCCCCTCGAACCTCGCCCTCTGCCTCGGCCCGGATATAGACTACGTGCTCGTCGAGGACGGGACAGAGCGCCTCATCCTCGCCGAGTCGCGCCTCCCCGCGTACTACAAGGAGGACGAGCGGCCGGAGGTACTATGGCGCAAGAAGGGCTCTGAGCTGGCCGGCATCGGGTACGAGCCCCTGTTCCCGTACTTCTCCGAGCTAGCCGCCCAGAACGCCTTCCGCACGTACCTCGGAGGCCACGTCACCACCGAGGACGGTACCGGCATCGTGCACACCGCCCCCGGCTTCGGCGAGGAAGACCACGCCGTGCTCAAGGGGACGGGCGTGCCCACGGTCTGCCCCATCGACGCCGAGTGCAAGTTCACGTCCGAGGTCGCCGACTACGCCGGCAGGTTCGTAAAGGACTGCGACAAGGACATCATGGAAAGGCTCAAGGCCGAGGGGAAGCTGGCCAGGCGCGACCAGATACTCCACGCGTACCCTCACTGCTGGCGCTGCGAGCACCCGCTGGTCTACAGGGCCGTGGGCAGCTGGTTCGTGAAGATCGACCCGGTAAAGCCGAAATTCCTCGCGGCCAACCAGAAGATCCACTGGGAACCGGCCCATATACAGAACGGCAGGTTCGGCAAGTGGCTCGAGGGCGCCCGCGACTGGGCGATATCCCGGAGCCGCTATTGGGGCAACCCTCTGCCCATATGGAAATGCCCGGACTGCGGCAAGACCGTCTGCGTCGGCTCCCGCGCCGAGCTGGAGGAGCGTTCCGGCGCGAGGCTGACGGACCTGCACAAGCATTTCGTCGACGAGGTCACGATGCCCTGCGAGTGCGGATCGACGATGAGCCGCATACCCGAGGTGCTGGACTGCTGGTTCGAGTCGGGCTCGATGCCCTACGCGCAGGTCCATTACCCGTTCGAGAACAAGGAGCACTTCGAGGGGCATTTCCCCGCCGACTTCATCTCGGAGAGCCTCGACCAGACCCGCGGATGGTTCTATTCGCTTACCGTCCTGGCCGCGGCCCTCTTCGACCGGCCCGCGTTCCAGAACTGCATAGTCTCGGGCATGGTGCTCGCCGCCGACGGCAAGAAGATGTCCAAGTCGCAGCGCAACTACACGGACCCGATGGAAGCCATCGATAAATTCGGCGCCGACGCGCTCAGGCTGTACCTGATGAGCTCGCCCGTGCTGCGGGCGGACGACCTGTGCTTTACCGACGACGGCGTCCGCGAGATCGTCAAGAGCATCCTCTTGCCGCTGTGGAGCGCCTACGGATTCTTCATCACCTACGCCAACATCGACAAGATCGAGCCCGAGGAGGCGCCCGTCTCCGCGGCGAACCCGATGGACCGCTGGATCCTCTCCAAGTGCGAGACGATGGTCGGGAACGTGGGGGCCGGGCTCGAGGGCTACGATATGCAGGCCGCGATAAGCCCGATGCTCGACTTCATCGACGCGCTCAACAACTGGTACATACGCCGCTCGCGCAGGCGATTCTGGAGGAGCGAGAACGACGGCGATAAGATGGAGGCGTACTCGACCCTGTACAGGGTCCTGCGGAGGCTCGCCCTGTGCATGGCCCCGGTCACGCCGTTCATCACCGAGACCATGTGGACGAACCTCCGGGGGGACGGCTCGCGGGAGGACGCGCCCGAGAGCATCCACCTAGCCGCGTACCCGGAATACGACGGCCGGTATCGCGACGAGGACCTTGAATGGAAGATGGACACGGTACGCAAGGCCGTGACGATGGGCCGCTCTCTCCGCTACCAGCACAATCTCAAGATCCGCCAGCCCCTGGCCGCCGTCCACCTCGTCACCAAGGACGCCCGCGAGCGGGCGGTCCTCCTGGAGATGGAGGACATCGTCCGCGACGAGCTCAACGTCAAGGAAGTCATATTCCGCGAGGACGAGGAGGAGCTCGTCGAGTATCAGGCCAAGGCGAATTTCAGGGTCCTGGGCAAGGAACTCGGCAAGGACATGAAAGAAGGCGCCGCGCTCGTAGAGAAGCTGGAGCCGCAGCAGATCGCCAGCCTTCTTTCGGGTTCGTCGCTCGTCGTGGAGGTAGCCGGCAAGCAGGTCGAGCTGACTAAGGATAAGGTCGAGGTCCGCCGCATAGAGAAAGCCAGTCTCCGCGTCGTCAACGAGGGCACGCTGACCGTAGCCCTCGACGCCGAGATTACGCAGCCCCTGCTCGACGAGGGCAACGCCAGGGACCTCGTGCGCGGGGTCCAGACGCTCAGGAAGGATTCGGGGCTCGCCGTAACCGACCGCATAGAGCTCTCCGTGTACGGCGGAGAGGCCCTGAAGCGGGCCTTCGACGCCTTCGGGCCCTTCGTCGCGGCGGAGACCCTCGCCGTGGCGCTACGCTGGGAGGAAGCTCCCGGCCAGGTAGGCATAGAGGCGGGAGACGAGACGTGGAAAGCGGCCTTGAAGAGGTCCTTATAGCGAATCGGCCCGGATAGGGAGCCGGATAGCCATGGATGGGGGGAGGCGCGAGCCTCCTCCCTTTTTTTTCCCCGTAGAGGTTTGCCCGATCCTCCGTACCATGGTATTCTATTAATAGAAGATAAAAAAACGTTTGGCTCTACGCGGCCGCTAGAACCGCGAGTCTATGGCGGGGAGCTACTTCCCTCGAAGAACCTAACGGATGATCTAAGCAATCTAATAGCATGGAGGTATACATGACGATACGACGGGTATCGATACTCGGCCTAGCCGCGGCCGTACTGCTCTCGGCCTGCGCCACGAAGCCGCCGGCCGTCCCGGAACCGGAACCGCAGATAGTAGAACCGGCCCCCGAGCCGCCTAAGGAACCGGAGATTTCGAGGGAAGACCTGGAGGCGCTGCACGGCCGCGTCCTCGCCCTCAGGAAGGACGCCTTCGAGCTCGGGCTCAAGGACGTCATGCCGAAGGAATACGAGGCCGCCGAGGCCCGGTACGTTCCTGGCAAGGCGGCGCTCGACGCCGACGATAGGCCGACCGCCAAGGCCGAGCTCGGCGCCGCCGAGCCCCTGTTCGCCGACCTCGTAGCCGCGGGAGGCCTCAAGGTCGCCCAGGCCAGGAAATCCGACGCGGCGTCCGCCCGCGACAGGGCGTTAGCCGCCGACGCGCAGAGCCTGTCGGCGGAAGCCTTGGCGACGGCCGAGGCCGCGCTCGCCAAGGCTGACGCCGCGCTCGCGTCGGGCGACGTAAAGGCCGCTATCGACGCGTACGCCCTGGCCATCGCCGCCTTCGACGCTGTCGCCAAGCGTTCCGCCGCGGTCGCGGTCAAGGGAACCGTCGACGAGCTGGACTACGGCCCCATGGACTCCGGGAACTACGCCCTCGCGGGCGAGAAGCTGGCGGCGGTGGACTCGCTCCTCGGGACGGACCCCAAGGCCGCGCAGGACGCCTCGGAGGAAGCCCTGCTTCGCTATAGGCTCGTGCTCGCCAAGGGCTGGGAACTGACGGCCGGCGGCAAGCGGCAGTCGGCGGAGCGCTTCAAGATCGACGCCGAGGCTATCAAGGCCCAGGTAGCGGTAAAAACGGAGTATGCCGAGGCCAAGTCGGCGTGGGATACGGCGGTAGCCGTGTTCGCGTCCGGCGACCACGAGGCCTCCGCGCCCCTATTCGATAACGCTCAAGCGTTGTTCGAGGCGGTCTACGAGACGGCTGCCGCCAAGAGGGCCGCCGCGGAAAAGGCCATACGCGCCGCTAGCGCGAAGAACGAGGAAAGCGCCGCGATCGCCGGGAAGGGCGACGAGAACCTCGGGCCGAGCGACAACCCGGAAGCCGCGGCCTCCGAAAGCGCGGAGGATTAAGCCATGAAAAAAGCGATAACGACATTAGTAGCCATAGCGCTCTGCGCCGCCGCCGTACACGCCCAGAGCCTCTCCGAGAATTCGTACTATCAGAGGAGCCTCGAGCTGGAGGCCTCCGCCCGCGCCGCGTTCGACGAGGGCGAGTACGACCTAGCCGCCGACCTGGCCGCCCAGGCGCAGGAGAACGCCCTGCTCTCGGACAGGTACGTCGCGAAGATGCTCGCCATGCGCCAGGCGAGGGTCGCGATCGACGAGGCCCAGTCGCGCCTAGACTGGGCCACGAGCGCGCGAGCCGCCATCCGCTTCCCCGACGATTACTCGGGCGCCGTAGCGGAACTGGCCCTGGCGCGCGAATCGTACGCCGCCGAAGCCTACGACGACGCGACCGTGCACGCGTACACGGTCGTAGCCTTCCTCTCGGCCGTCACGGCCGAGGAGGCCCTTCCGGCCTACTTCGTGGTGCGCGAGCTGTCGGCCAAGCGCGATTGCCTCTGGAGGATAGCGGGCCTCCCGTTCGTCTACAACGACCCGTACCGATGGCCGGCGCTCTATAAGGCCAACAGGAAGTCGCTTCCCGATCCTAACAATCCCGACCTCATACTCCCCGGCATGACTCTCGCCATACCGCCGCTCAAGGGCGAGCTGCGCGAGGGCGTCTGGATAGACGGCAAGCCCTACCCGACCTTCGAGGCGGCCAAGGAGTAGCCGAGGCCTGGTATCGAGCCGCGCCGCCCGGGCGCGGCTCCGCCGTCGCTCCCTGGTTATAGAACACGGGCCGACCCTAACGGATCGGCCCGTGTTTTTTATTCGCGGACGCTCGTCGTCAGCCGACTACCGACGGCCCTGCCGCGTAGAAGGCGGAGAGCGCCCGGATCATGTGATCGTGGTCGTAGGAGCCGGCGGTCTCCCTGGCGGAATGCATCGCGAGCATGGGCACGCCCACGTCGACGGTTCGGACCCCGAGGAGCGCCGAGCTGATGGGCCCTATGGTCGTCCCGGGAGCGAGGTCGGCGCGCATCCTGAAGCGCTGGCAGGGTACGCCCTCGGACTCGCAGAGGCTCCTGAAGACGGCCTCCCCTACGGCGTCCGTGGCGTAACGGACGTTGGCGTTGGCCTTGACCGCGGGGCCTCCGTTCAGGACGGGCGCGAAGTCCTCGTCGAATTTATCCGCGTAGGACGGATGCCAGCCCTGGGCGCCGTCCACCGACGCGCTGAACGAGCGGGCGAGCGCCCTATGGAGGGCCTCGGGGCCGGGGGCGTCGGTCAGCGAGACGACCCTGGCGAGCACGTCGCGCAGGAAGGACGAGTCCGCTCCCCGCGCCGTGGCGGACCCGACCTCCTCGTTATCGAACAGGGCCGCGACCTGGCCGTGGCTTCCCGCCCCCGCGGACGCGAACGCCGAGAGCACGGCGTGGCAGCCCTCGAGGTTGTCTATACGGGGCGCCGATAGCATCTCGGAGTCCGCGCCCATCGTAATAGAGGGCGCGGCGTCGACGAAGGTCAGCTCCGCGGACAGTATCGAATCCGGTTCCATGCCCAGCTCGGCGGCGACGGCGCGCGCCAGCCAGGAGGGGGCCGGCGCTGCCGGCGACGTCGCGGAAGGCTGGCTTCCCGCGGCCGCCACGATGGGCAGGAGGGAAACGTTCATGGCGTATTCCACGCCCTTGTTCATCTCGCGGTTGAAATGGATGGCCAGGTTAGGTATGACGGCCACGGGGCGCGCGAAGTTCACGAGCCTCCGCTCGACGGTCCCTCCCGGCGCCCTCAGGGCGACTCGGCCCGCTAGCGATAGGGGCCGGTCGAGCCAGGTCGAGTGGATGGGGCCGCCGTAGGCCTCGACCGCGACCCTGGAGAAGCCCCTCGCGGCGACCGATTTCTCCATCCTCGCCCTAAGCCCGGGGGCGTCGACGTGCGCTCCGGCGATGGAGAACCCCGACTCGGAGGGCGCGGCCCGGCCCAGCCTGAAGGCGACGAGCGACGCGCCGTCGCGCGCGACGTAGTACGGCTTGCCCGGTTCCAGGCTCCACGCCTCGCGCTCGTCTAGCCTCGACGCGCCGCAGGCGTCGAGCGCGGCTATGGACGAGTCGATGGCGTGGAAGGGCGTAGGCGAGGCGTCGATGTATTCGCACAGCGATCTAGCGTTCTGAGCCGGCAAGGGGAACCTCCGTCTTGGTTATGGCGTTATGGGCCGCGATTCTACGCGGCTCGATCCGATGGCATAGGCTATCGGCGATAGCGCGGGATTCGAAGTAGGCCGATACGAGGGCGGCTCGGACCTCCGATAGCGAGGCGGCGGCGTCCGCGCCCGAGCCGGAGCGCTCGGCTATCAGTCGATCCATGGTCGCCGACAGCCCTAGCCCCCTATCCTTGACCAGGTGGCGGACGCGCAGGAGGAGCGATATGTCGGACGCCGACCATTCGCGCCGCCCGAACGGCGAGCGCGAAGGCGACAGTATGGGCAGCTCCCGTTCCCAGTAGCGGAGCACGTGCTCTCCCAGCCCGAGGAGGCGTTCCACGTCGCCGGTACGATACGGTCCGCCCACCGGCTAGCTCTTTTCCAGGTCCTCGAAGCGCTTCCGCGACGCGCGGAGCTCCAGCTCCACGGGCACGTTCTTGAAGCCGAGGTCGGCGCGTATCTTGTTCTTAAGGTACGAGCGGTACGATTCGCCGACCAGCTCCGGCCTCGTGGCGAACACGGCGAACGAGACGGGATTGACGCCCGTCTGCACGGCGTAGCGCAGCTTGAAGCGGGCCCTCGGGCTCGCGGGAGGCGGAGAGCTCTCTATCCAGTCGTGAACCGCCTTATTGAGCCTGGAGGTCTCTATCCTGGTGTTGAGCTGGTCGAACAGGTCGACGATAGTCTTGAGGAGCTTGTCCACGCCCTCGCCTTCCTTAGCGGAGAGCGGCAGGACGGGCGCGTAGGCCATCTGGGCGAAGAAATACTGGAGCTTGTCCTTGGAGGCCTCGAACGAGTTCTTTATCTTGGGCATCTGATCCCATTTATTGAGGGCGAATACGACCGCCCTCCCCTTGTCCGTAGCGAGCTTCACTATCTTCTTGTCCTGGTCGGAGAGGCCCTCTACCGCGTCTATCATCAGCACGACGACGTCGGCGCGATCCAGCGTCTTGACGGCCCGGTTCACCGAGTAGTACTCGACGGATTCAGTCACCTTCGCTTTACGCCTCATGCCCGCGGTGTCCAGGACGGTGAACGCCCGGCCCTTCCACTCGAAGCGCCCCTCGACGACGTCCCGCGTCGTGCCCGGCATGTCGCTCACGATGGAGCGCTCCGTCCCGAGGAGCCTATTGAGGAGCGTAGACTTGCCCACGTTTGGCTTGCCCATTATGGCGACGCGGACGTCCTCGTGCTCGTCTATCTCAGGCTCCGTCTTGGACCAGTCGAGGCGCGAGACTATGAGCGCCTCCAGCTCGTCGATATTGCGGCCGTGCTCCGCGGAGACGAATACCATGTCCTTATAGCCCCACGAGGCGTGGGCCCAGGCCCTGGCGTCGCGCTCCGGGCTGTCCGCCTTGTTCACGACCACTATCGTCTTGCCCGCGTAGCGCCTGAGCATCGCGGCGAATTCCTCGTCCTCGGGGGTGATATCGACGGCGTCCAAGAGGAACAGCACCAGGTCGGCGGAGGCTATGCGCTCCCAGCTCTTCTTGGCGACGCGGTCGTCCATGTCGTCGCGCTCGAGCTTGAGCCCGCCCGTATCGACGAGCATGACGGGCATGTCGGCGCCGTCCGGCGTCCACTGGCCTTCTATCGGATCGCGCGTGACGCCGGGGGTCGGGTCGACGATGGCGCGGCGGGAATGGAGGAGCCTATTGAAAAGCGTGGACTTGCCCACGTTCGGCCGCCCGGCGATGGCGATGGTCGGAAGGCCTCGCCATTTAGTCCGAGGCTGGTCGATATTCGTTTCTTCGTTCATGAGTTGCGAAGGATACACCGGAACGCCGCCCTTGGGCTAGCCGCGCGACACCTTCTCCGCCAGCCTCACGGCCAGGAAAGCCTCGATCTCCTGATGCGAGCCGAGCCTCAGGGCCTCGGCGGCCACGAGCGAGGCCTCGGCGGCGCTTATCGACCGTATGGTCCGCTTGACGTCGGGCACGGATACGGCGGACATGGAGAATTCGTCCAGGCCGAGGCCGAGCAGCACGACCGCGGCGAAAGGGTCGCTCGCCATCTCCCCGCACATGGAAACGGATATACCCGCGGCGTGCCCATCGTCTATCACCTTCTTGACGAGGCGCAGGACGGCCGGATGGAACGGCTCGTGCAGGTAGGCGACCTTCTCGTTCCCGCGATCGACGGCTATCGTGTACTGGATGAGGTCGTTGGTGCCGATGGAGAAGAAATCGACCTTCGTGGCCAGGATATCCGCGATCATGGCGGCGCTCGGCACCTCTATCATGATACCGACGGGTATATCTTCCCTGAACGCCTGCCCCCGTCTGCGGCACTCGGCCTTGGCCTCCTCGAGGGCGGCGATGGCGGCGTCAAGCTCGACGGGGCCGGATATCATAGGGAACATTATGCGGGCGTCCCCGTGCTCGCTGGCCCTGAGGATGGCCCGCAGCTGGTTCTGGAACAGCTCCGTATCGGAGAGGCAGTACCGGATGGCCCTCCAACCCAGCAGGGGGTTCTTCTCCTCCGCGAAGGCGAGGTCGGGGACGACCTTGTCGCCGCCTACGTCTAGGGTCCTGATAGTGACGGGCCGGCCGGCCATGGCGGCTATGACGCGGCTATACGCGGCGTACTGGGCCTCCTCGCTCGGGGCGCGCCCCGGTTGGAGGAACAGGAATTCGGAGCGGAACAGCCCAATTCCGGAGGCGCCGTGCCTCAGCACGGAATCGGTCTCCTCGGGCACCTCTATGTTGGCCTTGATCAGCACGTCCTTGCCGTCGAGCGTCCTCGCGGGCAGGGCGGCGATGGAGCTCAGGTTCTCGTCCCGCTCGGCTATCCTCGCGCGCACCCGCTCGTAGCGCTCGAGCGTCTGCGCGTCGGGATCGACCCTGACGTCTCCCGTATGTCCGTCTACTACCACTATATCGCCGTTCTTGATGGCTCGGCCCGATCCGCCCAGGCCTAGCACCGCCGGGATCTCGAAGGCGCGGGCGAGGATGGCGGTATGGCTCGTCTTGCCGCCGGCGTCCATGACGATGGCCTTCACCCTCGAGCGGTTCATCGCGATCATGTCGGAAGGCAGGAGGTTGCGCGCCACGAGCACCACGTCGACCGCTAGGTCCGAGAGCGAGAAGCGCTCCTTGAACATCAGGTGGTTGAGGATGCGCCTAGTGATATCGTGGACGTCTACAGTGCGTTCCTGCAGGATAGGGTCCTCCAGGCCTTCGAGGCGCTTGACTATGCCCTGCTCGTACTGATGGACTATCCACTCGATGTTAAGGAGGGATCCGCGGAGCGACGCGTCGACGGCCTCGTGGACTTCGGGGTCGTCAAGCATGAGGAGGTGCGCGTCGAATATGGCGCCGTGCTCCTGGCCCATCTCCCTGGCCGCGCGGTCCCGCATCGCGGAGACGTCGTCCTTGGCCTTGTCCACGGCGACGACGAAACGATCCCACTCCCCGTCGAGCTCGGACTCGGTGACGGCGTATCGCGGGATCGTCGGTTCCTCGTCGTCGAGGAACGCGAATGCCGGGCCTATGGCTATGCCCGGGGACACCGGGATGCCTTGGAAGGTTCTCATCGTCACCGCATGGTAGTCCAAAAGGTTGGCGCTGTCAAACGATTGCGGCCGGCGCGGAGGCTAGCGCAGGACCGTCATCGGGTTCATGGTACGGCCGTTCTTGCTCACCGTGAAGTGGAGGTGGGGCCCGTTGCTGTACCCCGTGCTCCCGACGGCGCCTATTACGGTGGACTGGGTCACGCTCCGGCCGGCCTTGACGTCTATCCTGTCCAGGTGGGCGTAGAGGGTGCTGTAGCCGGAATGATGGCGTATGGACACGTAGTTTCCCGACGTCGCCGAGTATCCGGTCGCGGCGACGACGCCCTCCATGGCGGCGTGGACGGGCCTTCCCCGCGAAGAGCCTATATCGATACCGGTATGGAAGCTCCTGTCGCCGGAGAAGGGATCGTCCCGCCATCCGTACCAGCTCGTTATCCAGCCTCGGATCGGCCAGGAGAAGAGGTCCCCGGATATCTCGCGCAGGGCCCAGCTCGACAGGCGCGCGTCGGGCAGGAATAGCCTCGAGCCTTTCTCCACCGGCTCCTCGCCTATCCCGTTGAGCTCGCGTATGCGATCCGCGGAGATGCCGTAGCTCGCGGCCAGCGCGGCGGCGGTATCGCCTTCCTTGGAAGTATAGAGTATGCCGTTTAGGGTGGGTATCTTCAGGTACTTGCCGATGGACAGGGCCCGCGCGTTGACGATGCCGTTAAAGGTGACGACGGAGTCGGTCGTCACTCCGTAGCGATCCGCTATCTCGGATATAGTATCGCCCTTGACCACCCGGTAGACCACGTAGAATAGTCCCTGATCCGGAGGAGGAGGCTCCAGGTCGCCTAATAGGCTCGGGTCGGCCCCCGGATCCTGGGCGTCGGCCAGGTCGGCCGCTCCCACGGACTCCTCCCTCGGGACCTCCCCGGCGGGGATGCCCGAGGAGAGGAACGAGAAGCCGAAGGCGAGCGTCGCTATCGACAAGGCGAGCACTTTCTTCGTGGCTACCTTCTCGATGATATCGATGCCGCGCGATTCTTTTCGTCCTCGTTCCATCCTGACTGACTCCGATCCTGGTGCTGGGCGATTGTAATACGGAGCGACCCGGGGTGTAAACAAAAAAACGTCCCGGCCTGGCGGCGCGTCAGTGCGGGAGCACTATCACGTCTATCGAGACGCCTAGCTCCGACGATTTCCTGTCCACCATCGCCTTGTCTATCTTGCCGCGGGGCAGCGGATGAGCCGGGGCGTCGCCTATCAGGACGACGAGGCGCGAGTCGGCGGCCCAGGCGTAGCCGGTGAGGGCCTCGTACAGGGCCTCGTACACGGCCTCCGGAATATCGCGCCCGCCAGCTACGCGAATCCTCGTCACGGCCTGGGTGAAGGCGGCGACGTCCCGCGTGAACTCGATCCGCTTGACGACGTAATCCTCGAAATAATCCTTATACAGGACGAGCCCCAGCCGGAACGACGCGAAGCGGGCCGTCTTCTCCTTGACCATGGCGGGAAGGCTCAGCTTGACGGCGTCGATGTCGTCGGCCATCGAGTCGGTCGTATCGAGGCATATGACCAGGTCGAGCGTCTCTCCCTCTATGCCGTCGAGGATCTTTGCGAGGGTAGGCACGATGTCGGCCTCGCCCAGGGAGTACGACACCGTGCCATTGCCGGCGGCGGCGATGGATTCGAACGAGCGCAGCGTCTCAGGCATGTAGATCGACGTGTCGGGCTCGGGCTCGGGCTCGGGTTCGGGCTCGGGCTCGGGCTCGGGCTCGAGCATGGCCCGCGGCGGCTCCACGACCGGCAGGACCTTAGGCTCAGGCCTCGGGAATGGTTTCTGCGTCACCGAGACGCGGTATGGATTATCGAGGAAGCCTCCGGAATAGTCGGCGTAAGGCTTCGCGAAGGCGCGGACGTTGATGAAGGTCCCGTCGGCTATGAACTCCCTGCCGTTCCTCGACCAGGAGTAGCCGTACGAGACGACCCAGGGAATGAACACGTGGAACGCGGAACCGAACTGCGCGTCCGGCTCCGGGGTAGAGTCTATGAGCGACCATAGCCCGCTCTTAGGGTCTATGAAGGCGCCGTTCAGCATGCGCTTCTCGTCGCCGTTGACCGGGTTCCATACCTCGGCCCTATACGAGTAGTTATCGGCGGCGCCGCTCGGATCCTTCGTCGTCTCCACGAGCAGGACGCTGCCGAGCCCGGCCTTGGCCCGTATGAAAAGGTGGTATCCGCCGTCGCTCCGCTGCTCGATGCGCAAGTCCGACGACGTTATGGCCAGATCGAGCGCGACGGCCGGCGCGGCCGCCAGGACGGAGGAAAGAACGGCTAACGCCAGTGTAAAAACGCCTTTCGGTCTCACCTTAATAGGATCGGCGCGTACGTCTCGGCAGCTTACAGTATCTTTGCGGCTAAAATCGGCCTATGGATCGAGTCGGTCGCGGGGGCCGCCCCGCGCCGACTCCCGCGCCGACTCCCGCGCCTCCTTCAGGGCCGCCGTACCGGCGGCCACGGTGCCGGCCAAGGCGTCGAAGCGCGCCGCCCGCTCGTCGTCGGTCTCCGAATCGAGGCCGAAGCGCAGTTTCTGCTCGACTACGCGCGAAGCGGCGTCCCGGAGCCTCTCGCGGGAGAGCGCGCCGTGTCCGAGCGCCTCGAGCAGGGCCTCCCTGATAGCCAGCGCGTCGCGGCCGCCGGAGACCATGACCAGGTCGGCGCCGGCGGCGAGGGCCGCGGGCCCGACGGCCCCTAGCCCCCCGTAGGCGGACAAGGCCCTCATGCTCAGGTCGTCGGTCATCACGATGCCGTCGAAGCCGAGCCCGTCCTTGAGCGCGGAGACGACGCGCGGTGAGAGGCTGGCGGGGAGGTCGGGATCCAGCGCGACGACCACCGCGTGCGACAGCATGATAGCCGAGACTCCCGCTCGGGCGGCGATCCTGAAGGGCGGCAGCAGGGAGGCCTCGACGGCCTCGAGGGAAGCCCGTATAACGGGCAGGCCCAGGTGCGGGTCGGTAGCGGCGTTCCCGGGGAAATGCTTGGCGACGGCGGCCGTCCCGCCGTCCTGGCAGGCCTCGATGAAGCCCGCGGCTAGCCGGCCGGAGACGGAGGGATCCTCGGACCAGGCCCTATCGGCGAGGAACGACGCGTTGTCGTCGCTCAGGGCCTCGACCACGGGGGCCAGGTTCATGGCGATGCCGAGGGCGCGTAGCTCGGAGCCCGCCGCCCGCCCCGCCGCCCTTGCGGCGCGCGGCCCGGCCAGCCCCAGCGCCTTGGCGGACGGCAATCTCGTCAAGCCGCCCTTGAAGCGATACACCGACCCGCCCTCGTGGTCGATAGCGATGAAAGGCGGGAGCCCGCCGGATCCGGCCGCCGACCGTATGCTCTTCGTCAGGGACGCCGTCGACGCCGGGCCGGCCGCCACGTTATACCCGAACAGGAGCACGGCGCCCGGCCGGACCGTCTCGAGGACGGCCCGGCTCGCCTCGGACAGGCTAGCGGAGCCTTCCGCGTCTATCATCATCACCTGGCCGACGAGCTCCTCGTCGCTCATCATGGCGACTAGCCCGCGGGCGCGGGCCTTGAGCGGCGACTCGACGGGCATAGGGAGCGGCTCGGGCGTCGATGGGGCGCCGCGGGCGCAGGAGGCCGCGGAGACCAGGATCGCTAGCGAGGCGCGGACGATCGGGGACGCCCGGGCCGAAGATACCCGGGCCGACGCCCTCGGAACGGCGAGGCGATGACGTTCTTTCATGCCGCCGATGATACCGACGCGCGGCCCACGGGGCAATACGCCCCGGAAACGGGGGCCGGCTACAGAGTCGGGCTACCGTCCTCGTCGAAGGCCTTCTCTATCATGGAGAACAGGTCCTCGTCGTCGAGCTCCAGCCCGGGGGCCGGGGCGCTAGGCGCCCGCGCGATCCTATCCGCCGCCGCCCTGACGCCTCGGACGAAAGACGCTTCGGGGGCCGTAACGGCGAGCGGCGCCCTATCCGAGACGGAGGCCGACACGTAGGGATCGCGCATGATGTACGAGATGTACTCCATGCCGATGCCCAGGTTCCTCGCCGATATCTCGCGGAGGCGCTGCGCTATGGTCGCGTCGTCCTGGCCGTTGCCCATGTTGACGACCACTCGCGGCCTGAGCCTCCCGAGCTCCTCGAGGGCCTTGGCGCCCTTGGTCCCGCCCCTCTCGGCGTCCTCCCTGGCCAGGCCCTCGGCGAAGGCGAGGAAGGTGTCGCCCTGCCCCTCCGTCCTGTTGACCACGAACTCGACTATTCGCTCGCGCTCGGCGCTGCCCTTGCCGAAGGAGCGGAACAGCAGCCTGAAGGCCGCCGTCTTCAGGAACGAATACGCGTTTAGCACCGCGGGGATCTCCGGCGCTGTGACCACTACGCTGTCCGGCGCCATGAGCCAGAAGTCGATGACGTTATAGGACGCGCCGGCCCCGAGGTCCAGGAGCACGTAGTCGGCCGTCAGCTCGAGGAGCTCCTTCATGATGCGCCGCTTGGTGAAGAAGTCGAGGTTGGCGGTGCCCGGCAGGAGGTTGTCCCCCGGGACGAGGAAGAGCCTGTCTATGCCCGTGGGCACGACGAGGTTCTCCAGGCGCTTTTCCTTCTTCCAGACAATCGAGCCCACGCCGGGGTGCTTATTCCTGACGCCGAGGCAGGTATGGAGGTTGGCGCCTCCCAGGTCGAGGTCGACGAGCACGACTGTCTTGCCGTACGAGGCCAGCACGGCGCCCAGATTGGCCGTGAATACCGTCTTTCCGACTCCGCCCTTGCCGGAACCTATCGGGATCAGTACGCCCACTGCGGCCTCCTTCGTTCCAATGAATAGCATCCATTGTAGGGCCATATCCGCCGGCCTACAAGCTCGGATTCGCCGCGCTTGTAGGCCCGGCCGGTTCGCGCTACAGTAGGGGCATGAAACGGATATTCCTCGCCGCCTTCGTACTCGCCGCCTCGTACGCGTTCTGCTCGCCCTGGACGTCGACGCCGACCATCACCGTCGAGCAGGCCTCGCTCGGGGGCCAGTCGTCGCTATCGGTACGGTGCGACGTGCGGGGAGCCGCGGTATGGCTCGATTACCAGGCCAGGGGCTCCGTTCCCGTCGACCTGACCGGCCTCAAGCCGGGATCCCACCTCCTCGTCGTCCGCGCGGACGGGTACTACGACTCGATCATGACCATAAGCCTCGCGGCCGATACCAAGACGACCGTAAGCGCCTCGCTGGAACTCAAGACGGGCTTCCTCGACGTACGCGTAGACCCGCCCTCGGCGCGCGTCGTCGTGGACGGCGCCTCGCACGCCCAGGGCGTCATAGAGGTGAGGGCGGGCCAGCAGACCGTGAAGGTGGAGGCGTTCGGCTACGTCGAGCAGTCGTTCTCGGTATTCGTCCCGGAGCGCCTCTACGCGTCGATCTCGGCCACGCTCCAGAAGGCGCCGTTCGAGGCGAAGGATTTCTCAGTATCCGCGAGGCGCTTCAACCCCCGGAACGCGGGGCTCAAAGGGCTCGCGAGGGCCGCTTTCTCCGTGAGCGCCGAGGGTAGCGCGGAGATCCTAGTGACCGGGCCCGACGGCCGGCCGGTAAGGCGCGCCGCCCTCGGCCCCTTTACCGACTGGGACCAAGCGTATACGTGGAACGGCCGGTCTGACGACGGCGAGCCCGTCCCGGACGGCGAGTACGCCATGGAGATCACGGTCAAGCCGGCGGAGGGCGTCGAAGCCAAGAGAGAGTCGTACGCGTTCTCGTCGACTCTCGTCGTGGATTCTGCGCTCATATCGACGCCCACGGGCGCCTACGGCGCCATGCTGGGCTCCGCGTACGCCCCCGAGGCCTTCAAGCCGGCGCTGGATAGCCTCAGGGTCGAGGCTTCAGGCTACGCGAGGGGAACCGTCTCGGGCGCCGCCGCGGCGGGGGGCTTCTCCGTCTCGGCGGCCGGCGCGCTAGCCTCGGGCGTCGACGCCGGCCTGGGCTTCGAGCTGCTCGGCGAAGCCCGGGCAGCGGGCAGGCTGGGCGCGCGCGTCTCGGCGCCGTTCTCCGGCGCGTTCGGGCTCGCGGCCCTCGCCGAAGGCCGCGTCTCCGACGCCTCCGCCGGCAACCCCGCCTATGCCCGTCTCGGCGCGGCCATGGGCTTCGGCACGCCGTTCTTCAACGCGGTCGCCATGCCCCACATCGGGGCGTACTGGGAAGAGGGGCTGTCGGCGCGGGTCGGGCTCGGGGCCGCCGTCAACGTGAGCGGCTATTCCTTCGGCGCGTCCCTGTCGGCGGCCGTCCTGAGCTCGCCCCTGGGGAGCGGGTTC
>Ga0180008_1000315_pt1 | contig 45478 bp, 42 predicted proteins | sample MM_PW_MetaG_FD_121121 | JGI IMG/M metagenome (GOLD analysis project Ga0180008, IMG submission 121121) | Groundwater microbial communities from the Aspo Hard Rock Laboratory (HRL) deep subsurface site, Sweden - MM_PW_MetaG | ecosystem: Environmental > Aquatic > Deep subsurface > Groundwater... | reverse complement strand
GACTGGTCTCGATACTGGATACGATCAATCGGCTTAACCGCATGGCCTGAACCGCCGTGTACGGAACCGTACGCACGGTGGTGTGGGAGGACGGCGGCCGTGAGGCCGCCTCCTACCCGATCCCGCAACATTTTTCCTGCGCCTTAGATGCCAGCCAATACGCCGGCTTCAGTTGCTATTACTTGCGCTAGAGCCTTTGCGTCGTTCCGCTTGCGCTAGCCCGGCCTATGCTCGGTGGGGCAGGTTGACAATTTTTGTTACAAAGAAGTTCCTGTAAACGAGATGTAAAGATTGATTGAGAGTGTTTGCTAATTAGAATCGCGTCAGTTTTTAAATCCTGAGCGATTCTCATGAACAACTACGATAAAAAGCGCAGAAATCTCCCACAACGCCGCCTGTTGGCCAGTGCAATTGGCTTTGCCATTGCTTCGTGTGCCAGCCACAGCTTTGCCGCCGAAGCCGCGAAGGCCCCGGTTGAGCTGGGCAGCACTACGGTCAAAGGCCAGCAGGAAAGCGGTTACAAGGTCGACAAGGCCTCCTCGCCGAAGCAGACCGCGCCGCTGCTGGAGACCCCGCAAACCTTCAGCGTGATCCCGGAAGCGCTGTTCAAAGAGCAAGGCGCACGCAACCTGACCGACGTGCTGAGCAACACGCCAGGTATCAGCTTCAATGCCGGTGAGAACGGCTTTGCCAGCGGCACCAACAATTTCAGCCTGCGGGGTTTCGACACCAGCGGCAGCATCTTTATCGACGGTGCGCGCGACAACGGCAGCTACACCCGCGACGTGTTCAACGTTGAGTCTGTTGAAGTGGCCAAGGGCCCGGCCGCCGATAACGGCCGTGGCGGTGCTGGCGGTTATATCAACCTGGTGACAAAGACGCCGACCCTGGAAGAGTTTATCGGCGGCGGCATCAGTTATGCCTTCGACCAGTACGACTCCGAAGCCCGCAAGCGCATGACCCTGGATACCAACCAGGTGATTAACGAGACTACTGCCGCGCGCCTCAACCTGCTGCTGGAAGACAGCGGTGTGGCCGGCCGCGAGCGCGCGGAGAACAACAGCTGGGGCATCGCGCCGTCGCTGGCTTTCGGTCTGGGTACCGATACCCGGGCGATCTTCGCCTATGAGCATGTGCAGATGAACGATCGTCCGGACTGGGGCGTGTCCGGTTCCTCGGTCAAGGGGCTCAAGGCTGTCTATGATCCGTCGCTGTCGTCGGTGGATCGCGACACCTTCTATGGCCTCAAATCCGATTATGACGACACCACCAGCGATGCCTTCCTGGCGCGTCTTGAGTACGACCTGTCCACTGGCATGACTCTGAGTAACCAGACGCGCTGGGCGCGGGTTGACCGTGATGCGCGTTACACCGTGCCATTCCAGTACCGCGCCGCGCAGGGAGATCTGCTGACTGACACCCAGTTTTATGACCGGGTAAACACCAGCCTGTCCAACCAGACCAACCTGTCGGCGCAGTTTGCCACCGGCAGCCTGCAGCACAACCTGGCCACCGGCTTGGAACTGACCCGTGAGAAATCCGAGGGTCGCACCTATGCCGAGGTACGCCCGCAAGTGGCGGTCGATCCGTTCAATCCCGATTGGCAGCGTACTGGCCCCACGGCTAAACGCGGCCAGCTGCGTGATCTCAATGAGGTGACCGTTGATACGGTTGCCCTGTACGTCTACGACACCATTGAGCTGAACAAGCAATGGCAAGTCACCGGCGGCCTGCGCCTGGAGAACTACCAGGTCGATATCAGCAGCAAGACCCTTGCCGGCGCACCTGTCGGTCCGGATGGCTACGATGACACCGAGTTCACCGTGGCCGGCAAGCTGGGCCTGGTGTACAAGCCGGTGGAGTACGGCAGCATCTACGCCGCATACGGTCGTTCGGTGCAGCCTGCTGGTTCTTTCCTGTCCGGCTCAGATATCTCTCGGGTCAACGGCCAGTCCATGCCGGGTCTGGTGCAAGGGGCCGATCCGGTCGAGTCCGACAACTACGAGCTGGGCACCAAGTGGGACTTCTTCGACAAGCGTTTGTCGACCGCAGCGGCGCTGTTCTACACCGAGAAGCGTGTGCCGATTACCGGGCGTGATGTCGGCCAGCCGGCGCCGGCCACCCTCAAAGGCTATGGCAAGCAGATTGTCAAAGGCCTGGAGCTGAGTGCCACTGGTCAGATCACCTCTGACTGGAATGTGTTTGCCGGCATCGTCTTTATGGACAGCGAGCGTAAGCATAGCGCTTATCTGGATGAGGTACGCAAGCGCGCCGATGCTGGCGACTACGGCACGGTGGTGCGTACCAGCGGTGATGAGCTGGCCTTTACCCCGCGTGTGTCGGGTAGCCTGTGGACCACCTATCGTCTGCCGGTAGGTGTGACCATCGGGGCGGGTGCCAAGCACGTGGGTTCGTCTTACCTGGGCCGTCCGGATGATGCTGAGCGCATTATTCCCAACGGTGCAGTGGGCAAGCTGCCGAGCTACACCACCTTTAATGCGATGGCGTCCTACGCGGTCAATCCAAACCTGGATGTGCGGGTCAACCTGGATAACCTGACCGATGAGGAATACGCCGTTTCCACCAACTGGAATGGTCGTCGCGCCATGCTTGGTGATCCACGTACCCTGACCCTGAGCACCGACTTCCGCTTCTAAGTTGCGCAGGCCGTAAAACGCGCCCCGGATGCCTTGGTATCCGGGGCGTTTTTATTGGTTCTGCGGCCTCCTCGTGGAGGATTTATTGGGCTGGATCAATGGTCCTGGTGCGCGGCGCTGTCATAGTGCGTCTCAGCTATTTAGAATCATTTGCAACTGTTTGGTGGCGGTCGCTCAGGGCGGCCGGTGAGGAGAGCAAATCATGATGTTGAGCATTGCCGATGTGCTGACGCCTGAGCAGGTGCGTGAGTGCCGTCAGGCCTTCGAGCAGGCCAGCTGGCAGGATGGTCGGCTGACTGCGGGCTATCAGGCGGCCAAAGCCAAGGCCAACCAGCAGCTGGCCCAGGACGATCCGCTGACGGTGCAGATTGGCGACTTTATCGTGCAGCGTCTGGGCAACCATCCGCAGTTCGTCTCGGCGGCCTTGCCGCTGAAGGTGTTGCCACCGCGCTTCAACCGTTACACCGGCGGCGGCACCTACGGCAACCATATCGATAACGCGATTTTCAGCGTGCCGGGCACGCCGCATCGGGTGCGCAGTGATCTGTCGGCCACGCTGTTCTTCAGTGATCCGGACGAGTACGACGGCGGCGAGCTGGTGGTCGAAGACAGTTACGGCAGCCACCGCGTCAAGCTGCCGGCCGGGCATCTGGTGCTATACCCCGGCAGCAGTTTGCATCGGGTTGAGCCGGTGACTCGGGGTACACGCTATGCGGCGTTTTTCTGGATTCAGAGCCTGGTGCGTGATGACACCCAGCGCAGTCTGTTGCTGGAGCTGGATCGCGCGGTGCAGGCGCTGACCCTTGAAGTGCCGGAGAGTGCCGAGCTGGCGCGCTTGACCGGGGTTTATCACAACCTGCTGCGCCAGTGGGCCAACACATGACTGACCTGCCATTGCCGACACTGACGCAGATCCCGCCAAGCGTCGCAGCCGTGGCGGACTATGAGCCCCTGGCCCGCGAGCGTATGAGCGCCCAGGCCTGGGCCTATATCGCCGGTGGTGCGGCCGATGAACTGACCCTGGCGCAGAATCAGGCGGCGTTTCAGCGCATTCGTCTGCGCACGCGGGTGCTGGCCGACCTCAGTGGCGGCAATACCCATCTGCAGCTGTTTGGTCAGGCCTTTGCTCACCCGATTTTCCTCGCGCCGGTGGCCTATCAGCAGTTGGCGCATGCCGACGGTGAGCTGGCTACGGTGCTGGCGGCTTCGGCGGTACAGGCCGGTATGGTGCTGAGCACTCAGGCCAGCGTATCGCTTGAGGCGGTGGCCGAGCAGGCGCATAACTCGTTGTGGTTCCAGCTGTATATCCAGCCGGATCGGGCTTTTACCGAGGCGCTGGTCAGGCGCGCCGAAGCCGCAGGCTATCAGGCGCTGGTGCTGACAGTGGATGCGCCGGTCAACGGCGTGCGCAACCGTGAACAGCGCGCCGGTTTCTTTCTGCCCGAGGGCATTGAGGCAGTCAATCTGCGTGGCATGCAGCCGCTGCGCGAGAATGCGCCGCCCAGCGGTGGCCTGTTGCTCGGTGGTGCGTTAATGGCGGCAGCGCCTGGCTGGGCGGACGTGCAGTGGCTGCGTTCACTGACGTGCCTGCCGATCCTGCTCAAAGGCGTGATGACTGCCGAAGATGCGCAGCGCGCGGTAGCCGAAGGCGTCGACGGCATCATTGTCTCCAACCATGGCGGGCGCACGCTGGACGGCCAGCCGGCGACCATCGAAGTGCTGGCGGATATCGCCGCTGCAGTGCAAGGGCGCGTGCCACTGCTGCTCGATGGCGGTATCCGTCGCGGTACGGACGTATTCAAAGCCCTGGCCCTGGGTGCCGATGCCGTATTGATCGGGCGGCCCTACGTGTATGGCCTGGCTGCGGCGGGGGCGAGTGGGGTGGCGCATGTGGTGCAGTTGCTGCGCGCTGAGCTGGAAGTGGCCATGGCGCTGACCGGGTGTCGTGATCTGGCCGGTATTGGTACGGCGAGCCTGATATAGAAAAAGTAAGACGCAGGGAGCTTAATACAAATAAAAGTGTAAATTCGTATTGCATGGTAATGATTATCAAATAGAATCACGCCTCGTTTTTATCTGGCGTGGTTCTCATGGGTATGGGTAAACAAGTCGGCAACCTGCCGCAGCGTCGTCTTCTGGCTACGGCCATCGGTCTGGCTGTAGCGTCCTGGGCGGGCGCAGGCATGGCAGCCGAGCAAGTGCCGCAAAAGACCAAAACACCGGTCGAACTGGGCAGCGTGACGGTCAAGGGCCAGCAGGCCGAAAGCTACAAGACCGAAACCTCGTCTTCCGCCAAGTACGCGGTGCCGCTGCTTGATACCCCGCAGACCATCACCGTGGTGCCACAGGCGCTGCTCAAAGAGCAGAAAGCCCTGAGCATGAAAGAAGTGCTGGCCAACGTCTCCGGTATCACCTTTAACGCCGGTGAGGGCGGTGGTGGCTCGGGTGACAGCATCAACATCCGTGGCTTCAGTGCCAACGCCAACATGCAGATCGACGGTCTGCGCGACAGCTCGCAGAACAACCGTACCGACACCTTCAATATCGAAGCCGTTGAAGTCATCAAAGGCCCCAACTCGGTATTCGGCGGCTCCGGTACCACCGGCGGCAGTATCAACCAGGTCAGCAAGCAGCCACGTCAGCGTGACTTCACCGAAATCGGTGCCAGCCTGGGTACGGACAACTACCACCGCCTGACCTTGGACACCAATCAGACCCTGGAAGGCGTTGGCACTGGCAGTGCCGTGCGCCTCAATCTGATGGCCCATGAGAACGATGTTCCAGGCCGTGATCATGTGGATCGCCAGCGCTGGGGCATTGCGCCGTCGTTGTTGCTGGGCCTGAGCGAATCGACTCGTCTGACTCTCAGCTACCTGCATCAAAACGATGACAACATGCCTGATTACGGTGTGCCGGCTTTCGACGGCAAGCGCCTGGCTGGTGTTGACCGCGAAGGTTTCTTCGGCTGGAAGAACATTGACAAGGAAGAGATCCAGACGGATGCCTTCACCGTCAAATTCGAACACGATTTCAACGACAACCTGCGCTTGCAGAACCTCAGCCGTTACAGCCAGGTCAAGCGTGATACGGTCATTTCGGCCTCCCACGTCAACCTGGCCGTCGCCCCGGCTGGGCAATACCGGCCTGCCGGTCCGCAGGGCTATGGCCGTGATGTGACCAGCGAGATGTGGATCAACCAGACCAACCTGACCGCGTATTTCGACACCTTCGGCCTGGGCCACACCCTGGTGACGGGTGTTGAGGTTTCACGTGAGGATTATCACCGCAACACTTACAGCTATGGCTTGGATTTCGCCGGTCGCAGCTTCGATCTGGGTAACCCGCCAGGTTATTACACCGGGCCGATCAACAAGGCTCGCTCCGCTGAAACCAGCACCCAGCTGGATAACGAAGCGATTTATGTCTTCGACACTCTGGCCCTGAACGAGCAGTGGGACCTGAGCCTGGGCCTGCGTTACGACTGGATCAAAGGCGATTCGAAGAACGTCGCGCTGCCAGCGGGCACTGTGACCCGTATGGATTCGCGTGACAAGGAACTCAGCGGCCGTGCCGGTGTAGTGTACAAGCCAGCCGAAAATGGCCGCATCTACCTGGCTTACGGCACCTCCTTCAACCCGGCGGCGGAGAACCTGGCGTCTTCCGGTGCGCTGAATGCTGCTGCCGCTGAACTGGCCCCGGAAGAGAACGAAACCTGGGAGCTGGGCACCAAGTGGGAGCTGCTCAATAACCGCCTGCAACTGGATGCTGCGCTGTTCCGTGTCGAGAAGACCAACGCCCGTGAAACCATGGCCGATGGCTCGACCCAGCTGGCAGGTGAGCAGCGTGTACAAGGCGTTGAATTTGGTGTGACCGGTCGGATTACCGATCAGTGGAACGTCTACGCCAACTACACCTTCCTCGACAGCGAAACCCTCAAGGCCGCAGACACTGCTGCCGGTATCGCCCGTGAAGGTCAGGCGCTGGGCAACACGCCGCCACGCTCGTTCAACCTGTGGACCACCTACGAGCTGCCAGCCGGCTGGCGTGTCGGTTACGGCGCGCGTTATGCCAGCGAGCGTAACGTGACCTCCAGCGATAACGCTAAACTGGATGCCTACTGGGTGCACAACGCCATGCTCGGTTACCAGGTCAACAAGGAGCTCGACCTGCAGCTGAACATGAACAACCTGTTCGATAAGGACTATGTGCAGAGCGTGCGCCAGAACGTCGGCCTCAATACCCGTTCTTCGGCTATCGAATACGGTGATGCGCGTTCGGCAGTGCTGTCGGCCACATACCGCTTCTAGCCACGCCAGCGGCAGGCAGGCTGCATAAGTCAGCCTGCCTGCCAGCCGATTGAGAAAACCCTGCTCGAGTATGTGCAGGGTTTTTGTGTGTTCGCTGACCGCTAACTGTTGCAGTCCGCTATGTCGGGGTGGCTGCGCTGAGTGAACGGTGATCGCTGCCGTCGCCGCGCCTAGTGAGCTGCTCGGCTTAACGCAGGCTTGAATCGTCCGTGTCGTTCAACGAATCAAGGCTTTAGGGTCGTTTGTGTGAGCGCTCACCCTGGGTAAAGAGTCGGTAAAGGTCGGCAGATGGCTGGTTATTGAAACAAATTATTAAATAGAATTACTTCTCCTTTGGCCGTTGCCGGTTTGTAGTGCGACTGCCTGTGTTCAACGCCGGTGATCGAGTTTCCCGTGTTAGAGAAAATTCTGTTCCAGCTGCATTGGCTGTTCGGTATCACAGCCGGCTTGGTGTTGGCCTTGATGGGTGTTACGGGTGCGGCCTACTCGTTTCAGGATGAGCTGATGCGTGCGCTCAACCCCGATGTGCTGAAGGTCGAGGTGCGTGACAGTGGCACGCTGTCGCCCGCCGAGCTGGTGCCTAAACTCGAAGCGGCCAGCCAGCAGCGGGTGGTCGGCCTGTGGTTGGCGGTAGAGGGTGATCGGGCTGCGCGGGTGTTTTTCGCTCCGCCGCCTGGCGAGCGTCGTGGGCCGTCGCGTTACTTCGATGGTTACAGCGGTGAATTGATAGCTGAGCCACGCGGGCAAGGGTTCTTCGACTTGATGCTGAAGCTGCACCGTTTCCTCGCCATGGGGGAATACGGCAAGCAGATCACCGCAGCCAGCACATTGATACTGGTGTTCTTCTGCCTTTCGGGGCTGTACCTGCGGTGGCCGCGTCAGGCGGGCAGCTGGCGCGCCTGGCTGACTCTGGATTGGGCGCGCAAGGGCCGCAGCTTCAACTGGGATCTGCACGCGGTGGCCGGCACCTGGTGCCTGGCGCTATACCTGCTGGCGGCGCTGACGGGGCTGTATTGGTCATATGACTGGTACCGCGAAGGTGCAACCACGTTACTTAGCGCTGAGCCTGGTGGTCAGCAGCGCGGAGGCAAGCGCGGCCCGCCACCGGCCGGTGAGTTGCCGATAGTGAACTACCACGCCGTCTGGGAAGGCCTGCAGCGTGAGGCCGGCAGTCAGTTGAGCAGCTACAACCTGCGCTTGCCGCCAGTGGCTGGGCAACCCATGACTGTGTTCTACCTGCGTGATGATGCACCGCATGAACGTGCTTTCAACCAACTGGCGCTTGACCCTTTAAGCAGCGAGGCAGGAAAGCACACGCGCTACGAGCAACAGAGCTTTGGCGATCAACTGCTGACCAGTGTGTATGCCTTGCATGTGGGCAGCTATTTCGGCCTGACCGGGCGCATTCTGATGATGCTTGCCAGCCTGGCGATGCCGTTGTTCGCCATCACTGGCTGGTTGCTCTACTTGGATCGTCGGCGTAAAAAGCGCGCCATGCTCAAGGCGCGTGGGGCGTTGCAACCGAGTACGGGGCTGGGCGAGGGTTGGCTGATTGGCTTTGCCAGTCAGAGCGGTTTTGCCGAACAGCTGGCCTGGCAAACCGCCGGGCAGTTGCAGGCTGCCGGCCTGGCCGTCAGTGTGCAGCCCTTGGCCAAACTCAACGAGCAGATGCTGCGCCAGGCGCACAACGCGCTGTTTGTGCTCAGCACCTTTGGCGATGGCGAGGCGCCGGACAGCGCGCGCGGCTTCGAGCGCAGGCTGCTGGGGCAGGCGTTGCATCTGCCTAATCTGCGGTATGCCATGCTCGCCCTGGGAGATCGCCAGTATCAGCACTTCTGTGGCTTTGCCCAGCGGGTCCACGGCTGGCTGACTCAGCAGGGGGCGCGCAGTTTGTTCGAGCTGGTGCAGGTCGACGCTGCCGATGCGACAGCCTTGGCCCACTGGCAACGCCAACTCGGTGAGCTGACAGGCGCCAAGCCGCTGCCTCAAGCTGAAACGCCGCCCTGCCTGTGGACACTCACGCGTCGCGAGCGGCTAAATCCGGGCAGTCAGGGCGCGCTGACATACCTGCTGGCACTGCGTGCTGAACAGCCGGTCGACTGGAGTGCCGGCGATATTCTCGAGGTACCGCCGCGCCATAGCGATGCCACGGTGCAGGCCTGGTTGCAGGCCCATGCGCTGGACGGCAACCAGACAGTCAGCCTCGATGGCCTGACGCAGTCGCTGCAGCAGGCACTGCGTGGCAAGCAGCTACCTGAGCAGTTCACCCACCTGGTCGGCTTGCACGCCCAGGCTATGCTGGATGCGCTGGTGCCCTTGGCTGCCCGCGAATACTCGATCGCCTCCTTGCCCAGCGACGGCGAGCTGGAGCTGATCGTCCGCCAGGAGCGACATCGCGATGGCTCGCTCGGGCTTGGCTCCGGTTGGTTGACGGAAGGCGCGGCGCTGCAGGGTCAGTTGCTGGCGCGGGTACGGCGTAACAGCGCCTTCCATGCACCCGAAGATGATCGACCGCTGATCCTGATCGGCAACGGCACCGGCTTGGCCGGGCTGCGCAGCCTGCTCAAGGCGCGGATCATCGCCGGGCATCGGCAAAACTGGCTGCTGTTCGGCGAGCGTAATGCGGCGCATGACTTCTACTGCCAGGCTGAGTTGCAGGGCTGGCTGGCAACCGGTGAGTTGGCGCGCTTGGACCTGGCTTTCTCGCGCGACCAGGCCGCCAAGGTCTACGTGCAGGATCGTCTGCGTGAGTCCGCCGAGCAGCTGCGTGAGTGGCTGGCCGAGGGCGCTGCAATCTACGTCTGCGGCAGCCTCGACGGTATGGCGGCTGGGGTGGATGCGGTGTTGCATGAGTTGCTCGGCGAATCCGCTGTCACGGCCCTGCGCGAAGAGGGGCGCTATCGCCGCGACGTGTATTAACGCAGCCAGGCTTCCCGCAGCGGTAATGCACCACTAAGCTTGTCGGCATGAAAAAAATCCTGCTGAACTGCGACATGGGTGAAAGCTTCGGCGTGTGGCGCATGGGTGATGACGTGCATGCCATGCCGCTGGTTGATCAGGCCAACCTGGCGTGTGGCTTTCATGCGTCCGACCCGCTGACCATGCAACGCACCGTCGCCCTGGCGGTGCAGCATGGGGTGAGCATTGGTGCGCACCCGGCCTATCCTGATCTGCTCGGTTTCGGCCGTCGGCATATCGCTTGCTCGCCAGAGGAGGTCACCGCGCTGGTGCTTTATCAGCTCGGCGCGCTGGATGCCTTTTGTCGCGCGGCGGGCACTCAACTGGCCTACGTCAAACCGCATGGCGCGCTTTACAACGACCTGGTGCGTGACGATGCGCTGTTCAACGCGGTGCTTGAGGCCTGCGCCAGTTACCGCAAGGGCTTGCCGTTGATGGTGCTGGCGCTGGCCGACAACAGCCGTGAGCTGCGCCTGGCCGATGCCGCCGATGTGCCGTTGATGTTCGAGGCCTTTGCCGACCGTGCTTATCTGGCTGATGGGCAGTTGGCGCCGAGGCGTTTGAGCGGCGCGGTGCACCATGATCCGCAGCGGATATTTCAGCAGGCCCTGGCGATTGCTCAAGGCGAGCCGTTTGCCGATATTGATGGCAAGCCGCTGCAGCTGCGCGCCGACAGCCTGTGCGTGCATGGCGATAACGCCGACTCCCTGGCCGTATTGCGGCGTTTGCGGGCCAGCCTGGACGCCCTATGATCCGCCTCGAACCGGCCGGTGCCGAAGCGCTGCTGCTGGTGCTGGCCGAACAGCCGGATGCGCAGCTGCCGCAGCGGATCGCCCTGCTGGCCGAGCGCATCCGTGGCGAGCTGGGTGAGGTGCTTACCGATCTGGTGCCGGGCTGGACCAGCCTGCTACTGCACTACGACCTGATGCGCACCGATCACTTGGAACTGGCCGAGCGGCTCAAACCCCTGCTGGAGCGCTGGCTGGCCGAGCCTTTTGTTGCGCAGGTCGGGCGGCTGCATGAAATCCCTATCTTGTATAACGGTGAAGACCTCGCCGAGGTCGCGCGACTGTGCCAGCTGAGCGGCGCTCAGGTGATCGAACTGCATGCCGCGAGCGAGTACCGCGTTGGCGCGATTGGTTTTGCTCCGGGCTTTGCCTACCTCGGTGAGCTGGATGCGCGCCTGGCCTTGCCGCGCCGCGCCACCCCGCGCATTGCCGTACCGGCCGGGAGTCTGGCGATTGCCGAGCGGCAAACGGCGATCTATCCACACAGCTCGCCCGGCGGCTGGCACCTGATTGGCCGTTGCCCCTGGTCGTTGTTCGACGCCGCGCGCACGCCGCCATGCCCGCTGGCGTTGGGTGACCGGGTGCGTTTTCGCCGCATTGATGAGCGCGACTTTATCCGCGAAGGCGGTCAGCTATGAGCGGCCTAAGGGTGCTCAAGCCAGGGCCGCAAAGCCTATTGCAGGATGCCGGGCGGCGCGGCTGGCAGCACCTGGGCGTATCGCCCGCCGGGCCGCTGGATTGGCATGGTGCGGCCTGGGCCAATCATCTGCTGAATAATCCCTGGGGCACGCCGTTGCTGGAAATCGCCCTGGGCGGCGTCGAGTTGCAGGCCGAGGTCGACACCTGGGTGGCGGTTTGCGGCGCGCAGGTGCCGTTGAGCCTGGAGGATCAGCCGCAGCCCTTGTGGACGCGCTTTCCGCTGCGCAAAGGCCAACTGCTGCGCCTGGGCTTTGCCCGCAGTGGCCAGCGCGCCTATCTGGCGGTGGCGGGCGGCTTTATTGCGGCTCCGGTGCTGGGTAGTGTCAGCGTGCAGCTGCGCGAAGGGCTAGGCCGAGCGTTGCAGGCGGGGGATCTGCTGGCTTGTCGGCCTGCGCACTTCACCCGCGGCGCCAGCGTGCCCTGGCCCTACCTGCCGGATTACCGCTGCAAACCTTTACTGCGGGTAATTACCGGCGGCGATGCGGCGAGTTTCGAGGAAGACCAGTTGCAGGGCTTTTTCGCCCAGACCTGGCAGCTCAGCCCGCACTCCGACCGAATGGGCGCGCGGCTGCTCGGTGAGGCCGTGCAGCCGCCTGTGCTGCAGTGGTCATTGGGGGTTGGCCGGGGGGCGATTCAGGTGCCGCCGGATGGCCAGCCGATTATCCTGCAGGCCGACCACCAGAGCATGGGCGGTTACCCGCTGCTCGGTTGGTTGCACCCGCTCGATCAGGGACGCCTTGCGCAATGCCCGGCGCACCATCCGCTGCGCTTCACCCCGGTCAGCATCGGCGATGCGCAGGCTGAGCTGCGCGAGTTCTACCGATTTTTTCGTCGTTAAAGCGTTTTAGCCATACGGCTGGCCATCAACGCCCAGGCAAATAGCCCCAGGCAGATAATCAGCATCGGCCAGCCGCGCCAGTACAGATAAGGCGTGAGCCCCTGCATCGGTTGCACCTGGCCGTAGAGCACCGCCTGTTCGAACTGCGGCAGTTGCGTTGTGATCTGGCCTTGCGGGTCGATCAGCGCGGTGACGCCGTTGTTGGTCGCGCGGATCATCCAGCGGCCGGCTTCCAGGGCGCGCATCTGCGCCATCTGCAGGTGCTGCAGCGGGCCGATGGAGCGGCCAAACCAGGTGTCGTTGCTGATGGTCAGCAGCAGGTCGCTCTGCGCGGCCAGGCCGGCGGAAAACTCCGGGTAGACCACTTCGTAGCAGATAAACGCGGCAATCGGATGGCCCTTGGCCTGCAGCAGGCTCTGCTCGGCGGAGCCACGGGCGAAGTCGGACATCGGCAGGTCGAAGAAGGCGATCAGCCCGCGCAGCACTTCCTGAAGCGGCACGTATTCACCAAACGGCACCAGTTTCTGCTTGAGGTAATCGCCGCTGCCCTGGCCGACCACGCTGATGCCGTTGTAGTAGCGCTGTTCGCCGCGCTCGTTGCTCTGGCGTATCGGCACGCCGGTAATCAGCGCGGCATTCCGCTCATTGGCGAAGCGATTGATCATGCCCAGGTAGCCTTGGGCGCGGTCCTTGAGCACCGGGATGGCAGTTTCCGGCCAGACGATCAGATCAGTCGGCTTGGCGCTAAAGGTCATGTCGCGGTACAGCGCGAGCTGCGCGTTGAGCTGCTCGGGGTCCCATTTCATGTTCTGTTCGATATTGCCCTGCATGGCCGACACGCTCAGCGGCTCGCCCGAGGCGTGGGTCCAGGCGTGGCCCTTGAGGGCGATCGCCATGATCCAGGGGGCGCACAGCAGGACAATACCGATGGCGAGAAACGCTTTGCGCGCCTGCAACTGCACCAGGTTCACCAGCAGCGCGGCGCTCAGCGCCAGGCAGAAAGACAGCAGCCATACACCGCCCACCGGGGCGAGGCCGGCCAGTGGGCCATCCAACTGGCTGTAACCGGCATACAGCCAGGGAAAACCGGTGAGGAACCAGCTGCGGAAGGCCTCTTGTGCCAGCCATAGCGCGGCGAAGGCCAGGGCATCGGCGAGTGGCGCTTCAACCCGGCGTAGCCAGCGCGTCCAGACCCAAGCGCTGAGGGCGAACAGCAAGCCCAGACCGCCGACAAACAGCAGTGTCAGAAATACCGCCAGGGGCGGCGAGGCCGCACCGTAATCGTGGATGCTCACATACACCCAGCTGGTGCCGGCGGCGAACAGGCCAAAGCCATAACTCCAACCGCGCAGCGTCGCCTGGCGTGGCGTCAGGTCGCGCAGGCCGAGGTAGAACAGGGCAATCGAGAGGATGGCCAGCGGCCACAGATCAAAGGGCGCCAGCGCTAATGGCGTGATGGCGCCTGCGAGTAGGGCGATCAGGTTGCCGGGCCAGCCAGGTCGAGTTATCCAGTGCATTGCATGCAGATCCTTGGATTGGAGGTGGCGCAAAGGGTAAAGGGCAATAGGCGGCGAGGGAAGGTGGGGCGGTGCTGGGCCGGCTATGCGCAACGGCCACCGATTAGGGTGGCCGTTTAGGGGATCAGTTATTGATCGGCGTCAGGCGTAGCAGGTGAATGCGGCGGCTGTCGGCGTTGAGAACGCGGAAGCGGAACTCGCCAATTTCGGTCACTTCATTACGCTTGGGCAGGTGGCCAAAGGCGCTCATCACCAGGCCGCCGACGGTGTCGAATTCGTCATCGGAGAACTCGGTATCGAAGGTTTCGTTGAAGCTGTCGATCGGCGTCAGTGCCTTGACCAGGAAGTCACCCGACGGCAACGGCTTAACGTAGCTGTCTTCCTCGACGTCGTGCTCGTCCTCGATGTCGCCGACGATCTGCTCGAGCACGTCCTCGATGGTCACCAGGCCGGCGACGCCGCCGTATTCATCAATGACCACGGCCATGTGGTTGTGGTTGGCGCGGAACTCACGCAGCAGCACATTGAGGCGCTTGGACTCGGGCACGAAGGTGGCCGGGCGCAGCAGGTCCTTGATGTTGAAGTTGGGCTGTTCACCCGAGAGGATCAGCGGCAGCAGATCCTTAGCCAGGAGGATACCGACCACATCGTCGAGGCTTTCACCCACCACTGGGTAGCGCGAGTGCGCCGCTTCAATGATCGAGGGCAGGAACTCTTTGGGTGTCTGGTTGGCCTTGATGCTCATCATCTGTGAGCGCGGCACCATAATGTCGCGAACTTGCAAGTCGGCGACCTGGATGGCGCCTTCGACAATGGCCAGTGCTTCACTGTCGAGTAGTTTGTTCTGATGCGCTTCGCGCAGGACTTCCAGCAGTTCCTTGCGGTTTTTCGGCTCATGAGCAAACGCCTGGGTCAGTCGGTTAAACCAGGACTTCTGCTCGTTGCTCGATCGGTCTTCGCTCATGGTGGTTACTCAGGAACCTTCTGTGTTGTGTGTGGGTTCATCTTCATCGGCGTAAGGGTCAGGGTGACCCAGCTCAGCCAGCAATTGTCGTTCAAGTGCTTCCATCTCTTCGGCTTCCTCATCCTCGATGTGGTCATAGCCGAGCAGATGCAAGCAACCGTGGATCACCAGGTGCGCCCAATGGGCTTCTGGGCTTTTGCCTTGTTCAACGGCTTCGCGCTCGACCACCGGTGCGCAAATAACCAGGTCGCCTAGCAGCGGGATATCCAGAAATTCGTCCGGTACATCGGCTGGGAAGGACAGTACGTTGGTCGCGTAATCCTTCTGCCGCCAGGTGTGATTTAGTTCGCGGCCTTCGGCTTCATCGACCAGGCGAATGGTCAGCTCGGAATCGGCGCTGCGCTGGCGCAGGGCAATCGCGCACCAGGCGCTAAACTGCTCCTCAGTCGGTAGATTGCTGGCGTCGCTGGCAATTTGCAGGTCAAGCTCAATCATGCCGCTGCACCTTGGCGTCGAAGGGGGCCTGGCTGGCGTCGAACCGCTCGTAGGCTTCGACGATGCGCTGCACCAGCGGGTGGCGCACCACGTCCTTGGGCTTGAAGTGGGTAAAGCTGATACCTGGCACGTCACGCAATACTTCAATCACGTGGGTCAGGCCGCTTTTGGTGCCGCGCGGCAGGTCGATCTGGGTGATGTCGCCAGTGATCACCGCCGTGGAGCCGAAGCCAATCCGGGTGAGGAACATCTTCATCTGTTCCAGGGTGGTGTTCTGGCTTTCGTCGAGGATGATAAAGCTGTTGCTTAGCGTGCGGCCGCGCATATAGGCCAGCGGCGCGACTTCAATCACCTGTTTCTCGATCAGCTTGGCTACCTGTTCGACGCCGAGCATCTCGTACAGGGCGTCGTAGAGCGGACGCAGGTAGGGGTCGATTTTCTGCGACAGGTCGCCGGGTAGAAAACCAAGCTTCTCACCGGCCTCCACCGCTGGGCGTACCAGCAGGATGCGGCGGATCTGCTCACGCTCAAGCGCATCGACGGCGCAGGCCACGGCCAGGTAGGTTTTACCGGTACCCGCTGGGCCAATGCCGAAGTTGATGTCGTGGTCGAGGATGGCTTTGACGTAGCGCTGTTGATTGGCCCCGCGTGGGCGAATCATGCCTTTGCGCGTGCGCAGGGCGATGTTGGCTTCGACGACCGGGTTGCTCAGCTCTTCGATGCCAGACTCCTGCAGAAACAGGTGGACCATATCGGGCGACAGTTCGGTGCTCTGGGTTTCGCGATACAGGCGACGCAACAACTGCTCGGCCGCGTTGGTCTGGCCGGCGCTGCCGACCAGTTCAAATTGGTTGCCACGGTTGCGCAACTCTATGCCCAAACGCGCCTCGATGAGACGCAAGTGCTCATCAAATTGACCGCACAGGTTAGCGAAGCGGCGGGCCTCGAAGGGTTCAAGGATAAAACGGAGTGGTTCTATGGATGTGTTCAAGGTCGTGTGATGGCCGCCAGTCGGCTGGGGTAGTGAGCGGAGAATAGCGCTAGCGGCCGCGATGGGGAAGCTCGGGCAGCTAGGAGCCTGTCGGATTTGACCGGCCGTAGCGAGGGAAAGTCCGGGTGAGTCAGTTCTGCTGGTCTTCCGAGGCGAATAGCGAGCTATTTAACGAGGAAGAGCAGCAGAAGTGGCCGGCCCGGCTTTTCCGCAGTAGGGCAGTGTTAAGTTCGACAGGCTCCTGAACTTTAGTTGCAGTCGGTTTCGTTGAGCAACGTGCCGCGCAGTGAGTTGGGCATGGCTTCGTCGATATACACATCGACAAACTGCCCGATCAGGCGAGGGTTGTCGCTGCGAAAGTTGACCACGCGATTACTCTCGGTGCGGCCCTGGAGCCTGCCGGGGTCTTTTTTCGAGTAATCGTTGACCAGGATGCGCTGTACGGTGCCGGCCATGCGTCGGCTGTTCTCGAAGCCCTGCTGGGTGATGCGGTGCTGCAGCAGTGCCAGGCGCTGTTTTTTCAGTTCCAGCGGTGTGTCATCAGGCAGGTCGGCCGCCGGGGTGCCGGGGCGCGCGCTGTAAACGAAGGAGTAGCAGAAGTCGAAACCTACATCCTCGACCAGCTTCATGGTCTGCTCGAAGTCCTTCTCGGTTTCACCGGGGAAGCCGACGATAAAGTCCGAGCTAATCAGAATGTCCGGCACCGCCGCGCGCAGCTTGCGGATGCGCGACTTGTATTCCAGCGCAGTGTGGTTGCGCTTCATCGCCGCGAGAATGCGGTCGGAGCCCGATTGCACCGGCAGGTGCAGGTATTTCACCAGCTCAGGGATCTCGGCGTGAGCCTGGATCAATGCATCGGAGAACTCCAGCGGATGGCTAGTGGTGTAGCGAATGCGGTCGATGCCCTCGATGGCCGCCACGGCATACAGCAGTTCGGCAAAGTCGGCAATCTGGCCGTTCTGGGTTGCGCCGCGGTAACCGTTGACGTTCTGCCCCAGCAGGGTGATTTCTCGCACGCCGTGTTCGGCCAGGTGGATGATTTCACCCAGCACATCGGCCATCGGTCGGCTGACTTCTTCGCCACGGGTGTAGGGCACCACGCAGAAGGTGCAGTACTTGCTGCAGCCTTCCATCACCGACACATAGGCGCTGGGCCCATCGACGCGCGGTTCTGGCAGGCGGTCGAATTTCTCGATCTCGGGGAAACTGATGTCGACCTGGGCGATCTTGGTGGTACGCGCGGCGTCGATCATTTCCGGCAGGCGGTGCAGGGTTTGCGGGCCGAAGACCACGTCGACGTAGGGCGCGCGATCACGAATCGCCGCGCCTTCCTGGCTGGCAACGCAGCCGCCGACGCCGATCACCAGGTCGGGGTTGGCGATCTTCAGCTTTTGCCAGCGGCCAAGCTGGGAGAACACCTTGTCCTGGGCTTTTTCACGGATCGAGCAGGTGTTGAGCAGAATAATGTCGGCATCTGCCGCTTGCTCGGTGACTTCCAGGGCTTGATGTTCACCCAGCAGGTCGATCATGCGCGAGCTGTCGTACTCGTTCATCTGGCAACCGTGGGTTTCGATATAAAGCTTCTTGGTCATGCGCGCTCAACAAGAGTGATTCGACGAACCGCACATTATAGAGGCCGAAGGCTCCGGTTCCTAGCATTGCCTGTCGGGTGGCTATGCTATGATCCGCGCCCTTTTAATCAACCTGTCGGTACGAACTGCATAACCATGAGCAAGCGCGAACCCATCTACAAGGTGATTTTCCTCAACCAGGGTCAGGTGTACGAAATGTATGCCAAGCAGATCTTTCAAAGCGATCTGTGGGGCTTTTTGGAAGTGGAGGAGTTCGTCTTCGGCGAACGCACTCAGGTGGTCGTCGACCCCAGCGAAGAAAAGCTCAAGGCGCAGTTTGACGGCGTGGTGCGCAGCTTTATCCCGATGCACGCGATCATCCGTATCGACGAAGTCGAGCGCCTGGGTACGCCGAAGATCAGCGAGGCCAAGGGTGGCGGTAATGTCATGCCGTTCCCCATGCCGATGCCGGATAAGTAAGAGCCTGCATACGATCTGCTGCGCGTCGGCCCTGCGGCGTTAAAAACAGGCTCGGAATGCTCATGTACAAAAGTACACTCCGCTTCCTCGCCTGTTTTTGCCTTGCAGTGCTCTAGCTCGCGAGATCTTAAACAGCGTCTACGCGTGTTAGATGTGTTGAATCAGGGTAACGGTGCGAACGGTGAGGTGAGGGTGTCGGCGTTCTGCAACTCCAGCAGATAGTTGCGGAAGATTTGCCCGAGCACCTGGCTGGCGATTTCCAGTTCATTGCGTGGCATTTGCGCGGCGATCAGGTCGGCGCTGTCCATGGCCTCGTCCGAGCCATTCACTGCCGCCATTTTCAGCACGATATAGGCTTGCACCGCATTCGCCGGCACGCCTTCGCCGCGGAAAAACATCATGCCCAGGTGGTATTGCGACTGTGCATGGCCTTGCAGTGAGGCCTGCTCAAACCATTGCAGCGCCTGGCTGAGGTCGCGCTCGATACGCTTGCCGTCGTAGTAGAACTCGCCCAGCTCAAATTGCGCTTGCACGTCACCCTTGAGGGCGGCTTGTTGGCAGGCGTCGAGGGCGGACGGCAGTTCTTCGGCGGCAGTGTTGAGTGAGCAGCTGCCAAGCGCTGGGATCAGCAAGGAGTTACCGCCCGCAGAGGCGAGCAGTGGTATTAGGAGCAGCAGGCAGCCCAGGGTGCGGCCGGTGCGTTTCATGAAAGTCCATTTACCTCGGGATGCAAAACAGGCGTTCAGCCTGGCCACCGGAACGCGGCGGCCGTCACATTATGAAATAAGCAGTGGCGTACTTACAAAGTCTTTACCGGGTTTTCTTCCATACTGCCCAGTTTTGCGCTGCCAGGCAGGCTCAGCAGCAGCCAGGCCAGTAACGGATACGCCGGCGTCAGCAGGGCGTGGAACAGATCAATACGCCGCAATGAGCCGATGAAACCGTGAGTACCTACGGCTACCCCGGCCAGCAGAAACAGCCCTACGACCATGCCAGCCACCACTGGCGGCGCGCGCTTGGGCCACTGCACCGCGCCGGCGTAGGCAATCAGCAGTAAGGTCGCCAGATTAAGCAATAGGCGATAGTCCTCCAGCTGGTTGAGTTGCCGGAACAGTTCGAAGAAGGCGCACAGCCCGAGCAGGATACGGCCCCAGTTGGCGCGGCTCCATTGCCAGCCCCGGCCCAGTGCTAACGCAGCGGCGCCGAGTAGCGGTAGGCCGAGAAAGCTGCTGGCTTGGCTCAACCACAGATGCGCCGCCTCTGCGCTGGGGTCGAAGCCAAAGCGAACGACCCCAGCTGCGGCGGCGGCCGCCGGCATGAGAAAGCCCAACAGTGCGCAGAACAGGGCCGGTTGATCGGCCTCGCCATAGTGCCTGCGGGCCTTGCCGATGGCGATGGCGCAGGCCAGGCAGGCCAACGCCAACACGGCATCTGACAGCGCGGTGCTGAACTGCATCAGGCGTTCTTCAGCTCGGCAAAGGCGCGCTCGGCGGCGTCGAGGGTGATTTTAAGCTCGGCATCGCCATGGGCAATGGAGGTGAAACCCGCCTCGAAAGCACTCGGTGCCAGGTACACGCCGCCATCCAGCATCAGGTGGAAGAAGCGCTTGAAGCGCTCAGCGTCGCTGGCCATCACGTCGTCGAAGGTAACGATATCGTCGGCACCGCTGAAATACAGGCCGAACATGCCGCCTGCCTGCGTAGTGACAAACGGGATGCCGGCGGCATCGGCACGCTCTTGCAGGCCTTGCAGCATGCGGCTGGTGTAGTCAGTCAGCTCGGCGTGGAAGCCAGGACGGTTGATCAGGCGCAGCGTGGTCAGGCCCGCGGCCATGGCCAGTGGGTTACCCGACAGGGTGCCGGCCTGGTAGACCGGGCCGAGTGGGGCGATGCAATGCATGATCTCGCGTTTGCCGCCGAAGCAGCCAACTGGCATGCCGCCGCCGATGATCTTGCCGAAGGTGGTCAGGTCTGGGGTGACGCCGTAATACGCCTGAGCGCCGCCGAGGGCCACGCGGAAGCCGGTCATCACTTCGTCAAAAATCAGCACCACGCCGTGCTTGTCGCACTGCTCGCGCAAGCCTTGCAGGTAGCCCGGTGCCGGCGGCACGCAGTTCATGTTGCCGGCCACCGGCTCGACGATGATGCACGCCACGCTGTCGCCGACTTCGCTAAGCATCTGCTCGACTGCTTTTATGTCGTTGAACGGCAAGGTCAGGGTGTGTTTGGCGAAATCCGCCGGCACGCCTGCCGAGCTGGGTACGCCCTGGGTCAGCAGGCCAGACCCGGCTTTAACCAGCAGGCTGTCGGAGTGGCCGTGGTAGCAGCCTTCGAACTTGATGATGTTGTCGCGGCCGGTGTAGCCACGGGCCAGGCGGATGGCGCTCATGGTCGCTTCAGTGCCGGAGCTGACCATGCGCACCATTTCCATCGACGGCACCAGGCTGCACACCAGGTCGGCCATTTCAGTTTCCATGGCGGTCGGTGCGCCGTAGGACAGGCCGTGCTGCAGCTGGTTGCGCACCGCGTCGAGCACGTCTGGATGGCTGTGGCCGAGGATCATTGGGCCCCAGGAGCCGACGTAATCTACATAACGCTTGTCGTCTTCGTCGGTGACGTAGGCGCCTTCAGCGTGCTTGAAGAACAGTGGCGTGCCACCGACGCTTTTAAAGGCGCGCACAGGCGAGTTGACGCCGCCGGGGATGTGCTTCTGGGCTGCATTAAATAGGGTTTCGGAACGGGACATGGCAGGGCCTCTCAAACTGGGGTGCGGGGCGAGCCGGGTCGCCCCTGTGAACAATTAGTTATGGCCTGCCGTCCGTGGCGGCCACCCTTGGGACGTCGCTGCGCGACGTTAAAAATGGCTCCAGGCCATTAGTTAGGGTTGAACAGTGCGCTAAAGGCGTGTGCGCGGCGCTCGACGTCGGCGGCGGAGTCGGCCGCGAACAGGCCGTGAATGACCGCGACCATGCTCGCGCCGTGGGCAATCAGCGCGGGTGCGTTGTCCAGGGTCACGCCGCCAATGGCGACGATCGGCAGGTTGATCCGGCCTTTGCTGGCATCGAGCAGCGCCACGTCGGCGCTGGGCGCGCCCGGCTTGGTGTTGGAATTGAAAAAGCGGCCGAAGGCGACGTAGCTGGCCCCTTCTTTGGCCGCCGCTTCAGCCAGTTCAAGCTGCGCGTGGCAGGTGCCGCCGATAATCGCCTGGCGGCCGAGCAGGGCGCGCGCTACTGACAAGGAGCCATCGCTTTGCCCCAGGTGCAGACCTACGCCCAAGCGGGCCGCCAGTTCGGCGTCATCATTGATGATCAGCGCCGCGCCATAGCGGTTGCACAGCTCACGCAGGGCCTCTGCTTCGCGCAAACGGCGGGCTTCATCGGTCGACTTGTCTCGGTACTGCAGCAGTTTTGCCCCGCCTTTGAGTGCGGCCTCGACGTAGGGCAGTAGGCGGCCTTCGAGGAGCTGGCTGTCGGTGATGGCATACAGGCCACGCAGTTTCATCAGGTGCGCTCCATCAGCAAAAATCTAAGGGCAAGCGGCGCGGAATGTACTGGCCATGCCCAGGTTGTTCGGCATCACGCAGAGTGCGCCAAGTGTAGTCGAGGGCAAACTCGACGGCGCTGACCAGCTCCTGGCCCAGCGCCAGGCGGCCGGCCAAAGTACTGGCCAGGGTGCAGCCCGAGCCGTGGTAGCTGCCGGGTAAACGCTGGCAGGTAAAGGTGTGGCGACTGCCATCACGCGAGTACAGGCGGTTGTGCACCTGATGCTCATCACCATGACCGCCGGTGATCAACAGGTGCTGGATATGCTGCAGGAGCCTGTCCGCGCACTCGTCGGCCGTACCGTCTGGCAGTTCGGCGAGGATGCGTGCTTCTGGAAGGTTTGGTGTGGCAATGGTCGACACGGCGAACAGGCGTTCGCGCATCGCGAAGCCCACTTCATCCTTGCCCAGGGCGCCGCCGCCGCCAGCGCGCAGCACGGGGTCGCAGACCAGCGGGATGCCGGGCAGGCGCTGCATGATTTCCAGTACGGTTTCGACCATTTCGACCGAGCCGAGCATGCCCAGCTTGACGGCTTCAACCGGCAGGTCGCTGATCACCGCATTGGCCTGGGCCAAGACCCAGTCGCGGTCGAGTACGCGGAAATCCATCACGTTGACGGTATCCTGCACGGTCAGCGCGGTCACGGTTGGGGCGGCGTGACAGCCTTGCGCGAGCAGGGCTTCGATATCGGCTTGCAGGCCGGCACCACCACTGGGGTCGTGACCAGACAGGCACAGCACTACGGGGCGAGAAGTAGGCATTTTCATGGTGCGCGAGCTTACCACCAAACCACGGCATAGAGACCCCAGCGCGTGATGAAAGCCTGCTAGCCGGACAATCTGTCGCGCGCCACCATGGCGCTGCAGTGAGGGTCAGCTTGGGGTCTAAAAACCTAAGCAGTTCAGGTTTTTCCTGGGGCTCCGGCACAAATGCCTATGGTAGAGTGCCGGCCTTATAAATAGATTGCTCCAAGGCGCTCCACAGCGTTGCGAGCCAACTCCGGCTGGGCGGCATGCACTACATCCTTCTGTGTTTCTTTATGTTGGTGCCAGGGTTGGCTGGGGCAGTGGTTTTTGATGAGCACACCCGCAGCCTGCCGCTCGGCAAGGTCATGTCGGTGTTTGAAGATGTGCGCGGCGATGCCAGCATCGAAGACATCACCTCGCCGGCGCTGCAGGCCAGCTTCCGTCAGCATGATAAAGAGGTGCTCAACGCCGGCTATTCCCGCTCGGTGTTCTGGTTACGTCTGGATCTTGAATACCGGCCACAGCAGGCGACTGGCGTGCAGCCCTGGTTTCTCGAGTTGTCTTACCCGCCCCTTGACCATGTGCAACTCTATCTGGCCGATGCGCAAGGCCATTACCAGCTGAGTCAGAACACCGGTGATGCGCTGCCGTTCTCCAGCCGCGAGATCAAGCAGCACAACTATGTGTTTGAGCTCAAATTAGCGCCGGCGCAGCCGCAAAGCGTTTACTTGCGCCTGGAAAGCCAGGGCTCGATTCAGGCCCCGCTAACCCTGTGGTCACCCAGCGCCTATCTGGAGGCGCAGCCGGCGCGCATCTATGTGCTGGGCATCATCTACGGCGTGCTGCTGGTGATGCTGATCTACAACCTGTTTATCTTCCTCAGCGTGCGTGACACCAGCTACTTCTATTACATCCTCTACATCGCTTCGTTCGGCTTTTATCAACTGTCGGTCAATGGTGCGGCCATTGAGTACCTCTGGCCGAACAGCCCGTGGTGGGCGAACGCCGCCACGCCGTTTCTGATTGGTGCTTCGGCGTTGTTCGGTTGTCAGTTCTCCCGCAGCTTTTTGCATACCGGCGAACACAGCCCCTGGGTCGATCGTGCCCTGTTGTTGATGATGGCGTGTGGCGTGCTGGTGATGACCCTGTCGCTGACGGCCAGTTATGCGCTTTCACTGCGCCTGGCCACCTATCTGGCGTTGGGCTTTACCGTGGTGATTTTCAGTGCCGGCGCTGTCGCCTGGATACGCGGCATGCGTGTCGCGCGGTATTTCATCATCGCCTGGAGCGCCTTTCTCATCGGCGGGATTATTAACACCCTGATGGTGTTGGGCTACCTGCCCAATATGTTCCTCACCATGTATGCCAGCCAGATTGGCTCAGCGTTGGAGGTCGGCTTGTTGTCGCTGGCTCTGGCCGACCGTATCAATGCGATGAAGGAAGATCGCACGCAGATCCTCCGGGAGGCCGGTCTCAAGCTCGAAGCCTTCAACCAGGAATTGGCCCATAGCAACCGCTTGAAAGACGAATTTCTCGCCACGGTCACCCATGAGTTGCGCACCCCCATGAACGGTGTGATCGGCTCGTTGGAGTTGATGCAGATGCTCGATCTCCACGGCGAGCTGGCGTCTTACCAGAAAACCGCCGCCAGTTCGGCGCGCGACATGATGCGCATGGTCAATGACATCCTCACGCTGACGGAATTGCAGGCTGGGCGGCTGTACCCGCGGCGTGAGCCGTTTAGCCTGCGTGGCTTGTTCGATGGCGTGCGTGCGCAGTGCGCGCCGCGTGCCGAAGAAAAGGGCCTGCGCTTTATTCTTGAACTCGACGACAGCTTGCCTGACACCCTGGAAGGCGACGCCAGCAAGCTGCTGCAGAGCCTCAACTGCCTGCTGGATAACGCCATCAAGTTCACTTCACACGGCGAGGTGTGCGTGCGGGTCTCGCGGGGTGGCACTGCGAGCGATAGCCTGCCGCTGCGTATTGAGATCAGCGATAGCGGGGTGGGCTTTATCGCCCCGGCCGACGGCAAGCTGTATCAGCGCTTCCATCAGTTGGACGGCTCGATGACCCGTGAACACGGTGGCCTGGGTATTGGCCTGGCGATTTGCCGGCAATTGGTTGATTTGCTTGGCGGCGATCTCAGTCACGAGTCCCGGCCAGGGCAGGGCAGTCGCTTTCGTCTGGATTTACCGATGGCGCTGCCCGTGCAAATCAGTAACCCGGCAGCCGTCATGCCGCGCCGCAGTGGCCCAGCCCTGCGTGCGCCCGAGCAGTGCACGGTATTGGTCGTTGAGGACAATGCGATCAACCAACTGGTCACCCGCGGCATGCTGCTCAAACTGGGTTATCAGGTGCGCACTGCCGACAACGGCGCTGAAGCCCTGGACGTGTTGCGTAACGAGACCGTCGACGCGGTGCTGTTGGACTGCCAGATGCCGGTGATGGACGGTTTCGCCACCTGCCGCGCCCTGCGCAATTTGCCCGGTTGTGAGCTGCTGCCGGTGTTGGCAATTACCGCCCACAGCCACAGCGGCGATCGCGAGCAGTGTTTGGCGGCGGGTATGAGCGACTACCTGGCCAAGCCGATGAAGTTCGAGCAGCTGCGCACGCTGTTGCACGATTGGGTGCTCTGCCGCGAAGCCTGACCTACTCGCAAGGTATGCATGCCGGCGGCTGGCCGATACACCCTCTCTTGTGCCCGGAATCGCCCTTTAGCCAAACTCTGAATCCTGATTCACTTGAGCGACAGTGAATCAGGATTCAGACCATGGCCTATCGCACCACTGCACTTCGTCTCGATCGCGACCATGCCCTGCGTGAGCGGATTATCAGCGCGGCTCTGGTGCGGGTTGCCGAGGGTGGCTTTGCGGCGTTGACCATGCAGGCACTGGCTGACGATGTTGGCATTGCCACTGGCAGCCTGTACCGCCACTTCAGCAGTAAAGGCAGCCTAGCCGCCGAGGTGTTTGCCGTAGCCAGCCAGCGCGAGGTCGATGCGTTGGCCGCCATCGTGCGTGGCCAAGGCAACCCGGCGGCGCGCTTAGCAGCTGGGCTTGAGCGCTTTGCGGCGCGTGACTGGGACAGCCGTCAGTTGGCCTTTGCGTTGATTGCCGAGCCGGTCGATGCGGAGGTCGACGAACAACGGCTGTTGTACCGCGAAGCCTATGCCGATCTATTCGTCGAGCTGCTCCAAGAGGGCACGGCGCAAGGGGTATTCCGCGTGCAGCAAATCAGCCTGGTCGCTGCCTGCCTGGTCGGCGCGATTGCTGAAGTCCTGGTCGGCCCCTTGTCGCCGCCGGCCCGCACTGCCCGCGAAGCCGGTTATCCCGCCCCTAGCCTGGCCGAAGTCAGCCAGACCTTGGTCACTTTTTGCTTACGCGCCGTAGGCGCCCGCTTGCCCGAAGAGGAGCCTCAGCCATGAATGCCAGCCAACATGCCGAAACCCATGAAGTGTTCAACCAGGTGCCGCCGCTGGATGGCGCCAATTTGTACCGCATGGACCTGCCGCTGCAGGAATGGACCCAGCGTTTCGGCGGTGGCTGGGCCGAGCAGCGTCTTGACGTTTACGGTGGCCTGGCGGGCGGCGAGTTGATGGCCGCGGGCTTTCTCGCCAATGAACATAAACCGGTGTTCAAAAGCCACGACCGCTATGGCCATCGCGTGGACCTGGTGGAGTTTCACCCGGCCTATCATCAGTTGATGGGCGCGGCTATCGAGCATGGTTTGCCGTCCATGCCCTGGACCGATCCGCGTGCCGGTGCTCAGGTGGCGCGCGGGGCCTTGAGTTACTTACACAGCCAGGCCGAAGCCGGCAGCGGTTGCCCGTTGACCATGACCTTTGCCAGTGTGCCGGCCCTCAAGCTGCAAGCTGATGTCGCCGAGAAGTGGTTGCCGAAAATCCTCTCCACCCAATACGACCCGCGCAATCTGCCGATTGAGCAGAAAACCGGCGCGACCATCGGCATGGCCATGACCGAGAAACAGGGCGGCACCGATGTGCGCGCCAACACCACGCGGGCTTATGCGGTGGGGCTTGGTGGGCCGGGGCAGGCCTATGAGCTGGTCGGTCACAAGTGGTTCTGCTCGGCGCCAATGTGCGATGCCTTTCTCACCCTGGCTTACACCACGAAAGGGCTGACCTGCTTTCTGCTGCCGCGGCATCGCCCGGACGGCACGCGTAACGAGTTCTACATCCAGCGCCTGAAGAACAAACTGGGTAATTGGTCGAACGCCTCCAGCGAGGTCGAATTCCGTGGCGCACTGGCTTGGATGGTCGGCGAAGAAGGGCGCGGCGTGCCAACCATTATCGAGATGGTCGCGCTGACCCGCTTTGATTGCATGATCGGTTCCAGCGCCCTGATGCGTCAGGCCCTGACCCAGGCCGCGCATCACTGCGCCCATCGCCAGGTCGGCGGTCGCGTGCTGAGCGAGCAGCCGCTGATGCAAAACGTGCTGGCCGATTTGGCTCTGGAAAGTGAGGCGGCGCTGGCGTTAACCCTGCGCATGGGCAAAGCGCTGGACAATCCGCACGACGAACAGGAAGGCAAGTTCGCTCGCCTGGTCACCGCCGTGGGCAAGTATTGGATCTGCAAGCGGGCGCCAGCGATGATCAACGAGGCCGCCGAATGCATGGGCGGTGCCGGTTACGTTGAAGACACCATTCTGCCGCGTCTGTACCGCGAAGCACCGGTTAACTCGACCTGGGAAGGCTCGGGCAATGTGCAGTGTTTAGATGTGCTGCGCGCGCTGTCCAAAGAGCCGGGCGTGCTCGATGCGCTGTTTGTCGAGCTGGGCGATGGCCATGGCGATGCGCGTTTGAGAGCCCATATCAGCAAGCTACAGGCGGACTTTCGCGATACTGCCGACATCCAGTACCGCGCCCGTCAACTCACGGAAGATGTAGCCCTGGCGCTGCAAGCCAAGTTGCTGCTGGAAGCCGGTCATGCCGCGGTATCCGATGCCTTTATCGCCAGCCGTCTGGGCGGCCAGGGCGGGCGGGTTTATGGCACGTTGCCGCGCGGTATTGATGTCGACGCTCTGATAGCGCGCGGTGCCGCACATCTGCTTTAGGGCTTCGACCTCTCTAGCATGGGTGTTTGTGCGAATTGTGGGGTGCGCCTGAAACTTCAGTCGGGCCCTGCTTCGGGTTCTGTCATTTCTGCGTGCGGCCGGGTAAGGTGGCCGCCGATGGTTCCGCAGCGTGTTACGCGAGTGGATGAAAAGGGAACATGGTGGGTACAGCAACACGTACCGAAGCCATGGCTGCCCCCGCAACTGTAAACGGCGAGCGACGCCTCAATGCCACTGACCGCAAGGTTGGGAAGGCGGGCGAAGTGTTAAGCCGTGAGCCAGGAGACCTGCCATCGACGCCGGGCACTGATGCCCAATCCCTCAATCCAGATCATCGCGCGGTGGGCGCGATATAGGAATCTCTATGCACATCGAACCCGAAGTCGTTACTGGCGCCAAACTCTTCCTCAGTTATGCAACCGCCGCAGGTGCCTTTGGCCTCACGGCCAAGCTTGCCCTAGACAGCATCCGCAGCAACGGTGGCGTTGCTGCCCTAGCCTTGCGAAGCCTGCTGACCACCGCGTTGGTGTTCTGTTTCTTCGAAGTCTTCCCGCATCAGGCGGTGGGCGTTTCCGAGGTGCACCTGATCCTCGGCTCGACCCTGTTGCTGCTGTTCGGCGCGGGTGCAGCGGCTGTCGGTCTGTCGCTTGGTCTGCTGCTGCAGGGGCTGTTGTTCGCGCAGTTTGACCTGCCGCAATACGGCATGAACGTCACGACCTTGCTGCTGCCATTATTCGGCATCCACCTGCTGGCCAAGCGCATCATCGCGCCGGGCACCGCCTATGTGGACCTCTCCTACAAACAGGCACTGGCACTGTCGACAGCCTATCAGGGTGGCATCGTTGCCTGGGTGGCTTTCTGGGCGGTCTATGGCAACGGTTTCTCCGGCGAGAACCTGGCTGCCGTCGGCGGCTTTGGTCTGGCCTATATGAGCGTGATCCTGATCGAGCCACTGGTCGACCTGGGTGTGCTGGCCGCCGCCAAGGCGTTCTCTGGTTATAGCCGCGGTCCGCTGTTCAACACGCGCCTGCACCAGCCGGCCTGATCAAGCCCCTTTAAGCCTGCTGGAATTGTGCTTCAGTGGCCCGAGACGGCTGCTGATGTGCAGCTTAGCCCTAGGCTGAACAGTGATCGCCTACCAGTTAAGGCTGCCTTGGCGTGTGGCCAAACGCGCCGCTCAGCTTATTGCCTGGCGCAGTTGCTGCGCATTGCCGGTGCTGGTTGCTTGGCTTGTTCCACCTGTGTAATCCGTGCCCACGACGCATTGGCGCGCTGACCCCACAGCCGCTGCCCGAGAACCTGCAGGCGCTGTTCAAGTAGCCTGCCTGCGCAGGCAACGCCGCGCTATCGCCCGTGCCGCGTATCAGGGCAAGATAGAGTCATTCTGTTCAGCCAGGAAGGTGCCTTGTGAACCCTTGTTCCGATGACTTTATTGTTGCCAATACCGCTGAAGAGGCGGTGGATCGACTGGCCGCCCTGCATCTGCACGCGACTAGTGGCTTGAGTGCGGCGCTTAAGCGCTACTTGAAAGAGCGCATCAAGCCCGGCGCCGCTGAGCAGTGCCAATTCCGTTACCCCGAGTTGCGCCTGACCTACCTCTGTCAGGGCGAGGCGCCGACCACGGTGCGCGCCTATGCCAAGGTGCAGGTGCCTGGCACTTACAGTGTCACCGTGACTCATCCGGCGGCGTTCCGTAAGTACCTGCTGGAGCAGTTGTGCCCGCTGATGAATGACTTTACCGTGAAGGTCGAGGTGGGCGTCAGCCAGCAGAATATTCCCTACCCTTATGTGGTGGAGCAGGGCGATGAGCTGGCCGGCTCCGGGGTGACGGCAGCCGAGTTGGCGCGGGTGTTTCCCAGTACCGACTTGTCGGCGGCCACTGATGGCACCGCCGACGGCTTGTATGACTGGGAAAACACCGACCCGCTGCCGCTGGCGCTGTTCGACGCTGCGCGGGTGGACTTCTCTCTGCGCCGTCTGGTGCATTACACCGGCAGCGACTGGCGCCATGTACAGCCGTGGATTCTGCTGACCAACTACCACCGCTATGTTGACCAGTTCATCCGCCATGGTCTGGACATGCTGGTCGGTGAGTCGCGGTTCACCCGTATGGTGCTGCCGGGCAATGTGGTGATCCAGCGCGGCATGGCCGAAGGCGAAATGCAGGCGATTATCGAGAATGTCATCTGGCACCGTTACCAGATGCCGGCCTATCACCTGCAGGCGGATGATGGCCACGGCATCACCTTGGTCAATATCGGCGTCGGGCCCTCCAACGCGAAGAACATCACCGACCACCTAGCCGTGCTGCGTCCGCATTGTTGGCTGATGATCGGCCACTGCGGCGGGCTGCGGCAGTCGCAAACCATCGGCGATTACGTGCTGGCTCACGCCTACATGCGCCGCGACGGCATTCTTGACCGCGTATTGCCGCCGCATATCCCGCTGCCGGCCCTGGCCGAAGTGCAGCAGGCATTGCAAGCGGCGGCGCGGCAGGTGACGGGCGAAGAGGGTGATGAATTGAGGAAGCGCCTGCGCACCGGCACCGTACTGACCTACGACGACCGTAACTGGGAGTTGCGCTGGGCGCAGGAACGGCCGCTGATCAACCTGTCGCGCGCCGTGGCAGTGGACATGGAAAGTGGCACCGTCGCCGCGCAAGGCTATCGCCTGCGGGTGCCCTACGGCACCTTGCTGTGTGTCTCGGACAAACCGCTGCACAGCGAGATCAAGTTACCGGGCGCGGCCGGGGCGTTCTACGAGCGCGCGGTGACCCAGCACCTGCACATCGGCATCACCGCGCTGGACCTGCTGCGTAACCAGCTCAACTCGCTGCACTCGCGCAAGCTGCGCAGCTTTGATGAGCCGCCGTTTCGTTGATGCAGCAGGCGTCAGCTCAGGCGTAGATGCAAAATCGGAAAGGGCCGCCCACCGCCATCCAGTGGTGAGCGGCGGTCCACCACGAAGCCCTGACTCAGGTAGAACCCCAGTGCTTTGGGGTTCTGTTCGTTGACGTCCACTTGCGTCGCGCTCAGATGCGTTACTGCATGCTTGAGCAGTGCGCGACCAACGCCTGTGCCGTGGCTCAGTGGGTCGACGAAAAGCATTTCTACCTTGCCCTCGGCATAGCCGAGAAACCCGCTGATGTTGCCATCCTCGCCACGGATGCAACGGAGCTGAACCTGAGGGAAGTACTGCCCAATCAGTAAGGGTTTGAGCAGCTGAATGTCGTGCTCTTCGAGAAAATCATGGGTGGCGCGTACGGCGGCTTCCCAAATTTCAACCAGGCGCGCGAAGTCGGTAGTGCTGGGTGTTTCGATCGGGTGCGGCATGCGTGGCTCATTAGGCGGTGTAAAAAGGGCAAATCATGCGGCTGATTTGCCCCAGCTGTCACTTGCTGGCGTCGAGCACCACGCGGTAACGCGCTTTACCGGCGCGCAGGTGGTCGATGGCCTCGTTGACCTTACTCATGGGGAAGTGTTCGACCTGCGGCAGGATCTGATGGCGGGCGCAAAATTCGAGCATTTTCGCCATGTTGGCCGGCGAGCCAACGGGCGAGCCGGACAGGCTCTTCTGCTTGGGAATCAGGTTAAACACATGCACCGGAATCGCGCTGGGCACGATGCCGACAAAGTGCAGCCGGCCTTTGCCACGCAGGGTGCCAATCATGGCGTTCCAGTCCAGGTCAGCGCTGGCCGTTACCAGCAGGAAGTCCAGGCTGCCGGCAATCGCTTTCAGCGCAGCGCTGTCGGTGGAAGCGACTACGTTGTGTGCGCCCAAGCGCTTGGCTTCATCCTGCTTGCTCAAGGACGAGGTGAAAGCGGTGACTTCGCAACCCCAGGCATTCAAGAAGCCCAGCGCCAAGTGGCCGAGACCGCCGATGCCAACCACGCCGACCTTGTCGGTGGGTTTTACGTCGAAATCCAATAGCGGGCTAAACACTGTGGAGCCGGCGCAGAACAGCGGGCCGACCAGTGCGGGATCAAGGCCATCCGGTAGCGGCAAAGCCCAGGCCCAGTGGCTACGCAGGCGGTCGGCAAAACCGCCGTTACTGCCGACAATCGTTGGTTTTACCGTGCCGCAGAGTTGGTGCGCACCTTCCATGCACGAGCTGCAATGCATGCAGCTGCCCTTGTACCAGCCGATGCCCACGCGCTGGCCGAGCTTCAGGCCACGCGCTTGTTCGCCGAGGCGGACGATGGTGCCAACCACTTCATGGCCGGGGATAAAGGGGTAGCGGGCATTGCCCCATTCGTTGTCGATCATCGACTGGTCGGAATGGCAGATGCCGCAATACTCCACCGCCACTTCGACTTCTTCAGCGCCCAGTGGGCCGGGGTCGTAGCTGAACTGTTCGAGGGCGGCGCCAGGGGCTTTGGCAGCCCAGCCGGTAAAGGTATCGACAATCGAATCGGACGAACTCATGACAATTAGCCTCGGTGCGGAGAACAGGACCCAGCCAGCATAGCCGGGTCTACCGAGGGCGTGCGCCTGCATAAGTCTGGCTGATAGTTGTACGGCGGCCTCGGTTACACTGGTCGCCTTGTACGGTTTACCTGGATTACCTATGTCGCGTCCGCCTCGCCCCGCCTCACCGCGTCGTCCCACCGGCAAACCGGCTGTTCGCCGAGTAGCCAAGGCGCCGCCGGCCGAGCCGCGGTTATTGCTGTTGAATAAGCCGTTCGATGTGCTGACCCAGTTCAACGACGAGCAGGGCCGCGCCACCCTCAAGGATTTTGTCGATGTGCCCGGCGTCTATCCGGCTGGCCGTCTGGACCGCGACAGCGAAGGGCTGCTGTTGCTGACCAATGATGGCGGGCTACAGGCCAGGATTGCCGACCCCAAGCACAAACTGGCAAAAACCTACTGGGTGCAAGTGGAAGGTGAGCCCAGTGAGGCGCAGTTGCAGCAGTTGCGCGATGGCGTGCAATTGAATGACGGGCCCACCCTGCCAGCCGAAGCACGCCTGCTAGATGAACCGCAGTTATGGGAGCGCAACCCGCCGGTGCGCTTTCGCAAAAGCATTCCGACGGTCTGGCTGGAGTTGGTGATTCGCGAGGGGCGTAATCGCCAGGTGCGGCGCATGACCGCCGCGGTGGGTTTGCCGACCTTGCGTCTGGTGCGGGTGCGTATCGGCCCGTTCAGCCTAGAGGGCTTGCAGCCTGGGCAATGGCGTGAAGTCGCGCCCCGCCTGGAGTGATCAGTAGCCGGCTTTGATGACCGCAATGCCCTTGTCGAGGACTTCATTCCAGGCGCTACGGGTTTCGCTGCAGTATTGCGGGTCATGCTCGCCTATGGTCACCAGCAGGGCCTGTTGCCACAGGTCATACAGCCCCGGGCGAATGTCCATGGCCGCGCGTGAATGGCTACAGCCCAGTGCGCGCAACTTGGTGTCCGGCAGGCCGCGTGCGTGCATCACCAGGTTGAGAATGCCCTGACGCAAGAGCAACTTTTGCCCGCTCATCTCGGTGTTGACGAATTTCTCACGCACCTCTGACGAGCTGGCGAGGAAGTGCCGGTAAAAACTGTCGAAAAAATCCGGGCTGGCGCAGCAGCGGCCATAGCTTTGCATCACGCGGTCGGTGGCTTTCATGTTTTCTCCAGATAAAAGGCTGTCCAGGCCGCGTGGTGATGCAGCCGTGAGTCAATTGAGTAGGGCAGGGGCGGTTAGACGCCTTCCAGACCTGCAATGACGAAAGATTTGATGAGAAAGCCCAGTACGCCCAGGCCCAGGGCGAGGAACAGGATCATGGTGCCGAAGCGTCCGGCCTTGGATTTCTTCGCCAGGTCCCAGACGATAAACGCCATAAACAACACCAGGCCGCCAACCAGGACGGTCATCATCAGTTCTTCAAACAGCTCGGTTTCCATCGCAACCTCGTTTGGCAAAGACAGACTGTGCCGCCAGCTAGGGCGGGAGGTGGGCGATGCATTTTTATAGTGTGAGCGCGAGGCTCTTATGGGCGGGTCGCACAAGGCACAGCAGCAAGCCGGCGATTATACGCCGTTGCGTGGCTGCGCCGCGATGTGCGTTTACTCGCAGAACGAGATCAGGTTCGCAGGTGTTGTAACGGCAGCTGAGTGCTGGAAAGGATCTGCTGCAGCACGAAGCTGGAGCGCACACTGGATACGCCCTCGATACGGGTCAGGGTGCCCAGTAGCAATTGTTGGTAGTGATCCATATCCGGCACCACCACTTTGAGCTGATAGTCCGCGTCCATCCCGGTGACCAGGCAGCATTCGAGCACCTGCGGGCATTTGCGGATTTCTTCCTGAAAATGCTCGAAGCGTTCCGGGGTGTGTTTGTCCATGCCGATCAGCACGTAGGCCGTGAGCGTTAAGCCGAGCTGTTTGCGGTCGAGCAGGGCGACCTGGCCGAGGATATAACCGTCGTCTTCAAGCTGTTTGACTCGGCGCGAACAGGGCGAGGGCGATAGGCCGATGCGTTCGGCCAGGTCCTGGTTGGACAGCGTGGCGTCGCGCTGCAATTCGGCGAGGATATTCAGGTCGTAACGATCAAGTCTGTTCATCTTTGCGATGCTTTCGTTATTAGATTGTGTTGAATGATGCGCTTGAGGTGATTAATTGCGCAAGTGGTGGTTTTATTAGCAATGTTCGCAATCTTTCGCTGCGTCGGCAGGCGTAAGCTTTATCTCAACTTCAAGGCCCGGACGATACGTCCAGCCGCCTCGCCCAATCAGGTGAGCGGTCGCCGCCGATCCCACCGGATCGTCACGGCACCCGGGTCCGCACTGCCCAATCAGGCAGGCGAAGAAAAGGCGTTATCATCGCCACAATGACGGACACGCAAAAAAGGGAGGCCTGCAGGCCTCCCTTTTTTGTGCCTGGCTTTCTATTGGGTCAAGCGCTTGGCTGCTGGCCAGCGGCGGCTGGTGAGCCTTGTTGCGGCGCTTTGACCACGCTGCTGGGGTCGGCATGTACCAGCACTTCAGCCCGCGGAAACTCGCTGCGAATCGCCGCTTCAACCTGCTCGCAGAGGTGGTGTGCCTGCTGCAGGCTTAGCTCGCCAGGTAGCTCCGCATGCAGCTGGACGAACCAGTGGGTACCAGACAGCCGCGTGCGTAAATCATGCACGCCCAATACACCGGGTACCGCGCAGGCCAGCGCATGCATCTGCGCGCTGATCTGCGGGTCGAGTTCTTTGTCCATCAATACTGTCGCGGCTTCGCGGGCGATGCTGACGGCGCTCCAGAAGATGTACAGGGCAATGCCGATACCGAAGAGCGCATCCAGTTGTGGCCAGCCGTAACTGGCCAGCAGCAGTGCCAACAGGATGCTGCTGTTAAGGAGCAGGTCCGAGCGGTAGTGCAGTGAGTCAGCACGAATCGCCGTGGAGCCGGTTTCGCGGACGACATGGTGTTGAAACAGCAGCAGAGCAACGGTCATCGCCAGTGACAGCAGCATCACCGCAATGCCTAGGGCGGGCGCGCCAATCGGTTCGGGGTGCAGCAGGCGATCGATGGCGTGGCTACCCACCAGCACTGCGCTGGCCCCGATAAACAGGGCCTGACCCAAACCGGCAAGGGCTTCGGCCTTGCCGTGGCCGTAACGATGATCCTCATCAGCCGGCCGCAGGGCGTAGTGCACAGCAATCAGGTTGAGCAGTGAGGCAGCGCCGTCGAGCAACGAGTCGGTCAGGCCTGCCAGCAGGCTCACCGAGCCGCTAAGCCACCAGGCAATGGCTTTGGCCAGCGCCAGGGTGAGAGCAGTTGCCAATGCGGCGAAGGTCGCCAGGCGCATCAGGCGGGCATGGAGCAGCGATATGTTCACGGGCTATCCAAGGTGCTGGGCGTTCTGCCAGATTTACGCGAAACAAGCTAAGCGCAGCTGTGCGGCTGCGGTTTAGGCGGCCGGACGCAGGCCGTAAGCGGCCAGTTGCTCGACGTTGCCACTGTGTTGAGTCAGGCGTGGGTCATTCAGGGGCAGGCTATGGCCGGTCTGCACTTCGATCAGCGCTTTGAGCTTGAGCGGATCAACCTTGCCGTTGGCATCGACTACCTGCTGCAAGTCCTCAGGCGCAATGTGGGCCGATTGTCCGCCGGGTAGGTAAATCGCGCCGGTGGTGAAGTCGATCGCGAAGGCGATCAGCCCGGGCAATACAAAAAAGAGGATGCCGATAGCATTCATTGCGGCGACCGCTGGGTCGATGCGGCCTTCGATCTGGCCGCGCCGCTCTGGGTAGAACAAGGTGCCGCAGGCGGTCAGTTGGGTGAACAGCGCGGCGATGAGCAGGCTGCCGATCACACGGGTCTTGGTACGCATTGAGCATCTCCTAGGGAAAAGTGGCGCAACTGTAGCAATGCCCTCAGCGCAATACCGCTGCATCAAATGTCGCGGCTGCATTTTGTCCGGGGCAATGGCTGTAGCTCAGACAGCAGCAATGCCTGACAGGTTCGCCGTTATAATCGTGCGCCTTGAATGGAGCCCGCATGAATTCCCTGCCTATCGATGTTTTGCTGCCTGAGTTGTGTGCGGCCTTGGTCCAGCATGACGAGGCGGTGCTGGAGGCACCACCCGGCGCCGGCAAGACCACCCGCGTGCCGCTGGCGCTGTTGCAGCAGCCTTGGCTAGCCGGCCAAACCATCATCATGCTTGAGCCACGGCGTTTGGCTGCGCGGGCTGCAGCTGAGCGGCTAGCCAGTGAGCTGGGTGAAACGGTGGGGGAAACCGTGGGTTATCGTATTCGCCTGGACAGCAAGGTCGGCCCGCGTACCCGTATTGAAGTGGTCACCGAAGGTATTCTGGCGCGGCGCCTGCAGGACGACCCGGCGCTGGAAGGCGTCGGTCTGGTCATCTTTGACGAATTCCATGAGCGCAATTTGGACGCTGACCTGGCGCTGGCGTTGTGCCTGAATGGTCGGGCGATGTTCCGCGGCGCGGACTCCGGCGAACGGCCGCTGAAGGTGTTGCTGATGTCGGCGACCCTGGAAGGCGAGCGGCTGGCCGGTTTACTCGGTGATGCCCCGGTGCTGCGCAGCGAAGGGCGCATGTTCCCGGTGGATATCCGCTGGGGCGCGCCCTGGCAGGCGGGCGAGTGGCTGGAACCGAAAGTGCTGCAGACGGTGTTGCAGGCATTGGCCGATGAGCCGGGCAGCGTGCTGGTGTTTCTACCGGGGCAGGCGGAGATTCGCCGGGTCAATGAGCAACTGGCCGAAGCGCTGTCCGGCCGTCGCGATATTTTGCTTTGTCCGCTGCATGGCGAGCTGGACCTCAGCGCCCAGCGTGCTGCCATCGAACCGGCGCCTGCCGGGCTGCGCAAGGTGGTGCTGGCGACCAATATCGCCGAGACCAGCCTGACCATTGATGGCGTGCGGGTTGTGATCGATGCTGGGCTGGCGCGGGTGCCACGGTTTGATCCGAACAGTGGCATGACGCGCCTGGATACCCAGCGCATTTCCCGCGCCTCTGCCACTCAGCGTGGCGGTCGAGCAGGGCGTCTGCAGCCGGGCGTCTGCTACCGCTTATGGTCGCAGGCGCAGCACGAACAATTGGCCGCTTATGGCACGGCGGAAATGCTCCAAGCCGACCTCGCCGGGCTGGCGCTGCAGCTGGTGCGCTGGGGCGTGCAACCGGCCGAGCTGGTTTGGCTGGATCCGCCACCTGCAGCCGCCTATGCCCAGGCGTTGGAGTTGTTGGGGCGGCTGGGCGCGGTGGATGCTCAGGGCAAACTGACCGCTCACGGTCAGGCGATGGCCGAACTGCCGACTCATCCACGCATCGCTCATCTGCTGCTGCGCGGTCAGGAGTTGGGTTTGGGGGTACTCGCTTGCGATCTGGCAGCCTTGCTCGGCGAACGTGACATTTTGCGTGGTGCAGGGGCTGATCTGCACAGTCGGCTGGTCCTCCTGGCCGGGGAGACGCGCGGCGCGGGTGGCGCTCAGCTGCACGCCGCCCGAGGCGGCGTGCAGCGGGCCCGGCAATTGGCTCGGCAGTTTCAGGGTTACCTCAAGCGCAGGCCCAGCCCGCAGGCGGTCAATGATCCTGAGCATCCACGCTGGCTGGGCGCATTGCTGGCCTTTGCCTACCCGGACCGGATCGCTCAGCAGCGCCGTGCCGGTGGCGCGGAATATCGCCTGGCCAATGGGCGTGCTGCGTTGTTTGCCGAGGTTGATGGGCTGATGAAGCGCAGCTGGCTGGTGGTGGCCGACTTGGGTAGTCGTCAGGGCCAGCGCGAAGAGCGCATCTACCTGGCCGCCGAGTTGGAATCGCAGCTGTTTGAGGGCGTGCTGGCCGAGCAGGTCAGCAGCCTGGAGGTGCTGGACTGGGATGAGCGCGAGGGTGCCCTGCGCGCCGAACGCCAGCGCAAGGTCGGTGAACTGGTGCTGTCGCGTGAGCCGCTCACCGGCCTCACTACCCAGCAGCGCAGCCGTGCCTTGCTGGGGCTGGTGCGGCGTAAGGGCCTGGCGCTGCTGCCCTGGACGCCAGAGCTGCGCCAATGGCAAGCGCGGGTGACCCTGCTGCGCGGGCTGGATATGGCCAGCAAAGACGCCAGCGAGTGGCCGGATGTCAGTGATGCCGCCTTGCTGGCGACGCTGGAAGGCTGGCTGCAGCCTTATCTGGATAACGTCACCCGGCTCAGCCATTTCGCCAATCTGGACTTGCCCAGCCTGCTGCTCAACCTGCTGCCCTGGCCGTTGCCACAGCGCCTGGATGAGCTGGCGCCGCGCAGTGTGCAGGTGCCTTCCGGATCGCGCATTAGCCTGGATTACAACGAGCACCCACCGGTGCTGGCGGTGCGCTTGCAGGAGTTGTTTGGCTTGGCCGATACGCCGCGCATTGCCGGCGGCCGCCAGGTGGTCAAGTTGCACTTGCTGTCGCCCGCGCGGCGGCCGGTGCAGGTGACTCAGGATCTGGCCAACTTCTGGCGCAGCACCTATGCCGAAGTGAAGAAGGATTTAAAAGGCAGGTACCCTAAACATTACTGGCCGGATGATCCCTTGATCGCCGAGCCCACCGCGCGTGCTAAGCCGCGCAAGTAGGTTCAGGGCAGGCGTAGGTCCTCGCCAGCAGCCTGCAACTCTTCATAGGCGCGATCCAGTGCATCACGCAGCGCTTCGGCCCCTGGCGCGTGGCTGGAGACGATCAGTTTCAGTGGAATACGCTGCAGCTCCACATACGGCAGCTCGGGCATACCCAGGCGTTTGCGCGCCTGCTCCACTGGGGTCTGATAGTCGAGGAGGAAGTCACCACGACGCCGCTGAAGCATTTCCAGTGCGGCGGTGTGGGTGCCGGTGCGGTGTTGCTCTACGGCCAGCTGCGGGTCGTTGAGCATCTGGTTGATCGGCTGCCAGTAGGTGTAGCCACTGATCATAATCACTCCGCGGCCTTTGAGGTCCTCAGGCAGGCGCGGCATCAGGGTGTCGTGGCGAAAATACAGGTTGAGGATAATTTCGCTTAGCTGGGTGCGGGCCTCTAGGGTGTGTTCGCGCAGCTCCACTTTACCCGGCGCCCCAGGCCAAACCTGCACGCTGCCATCCTGCAGGGCGTTGTAAAGACGCGCGCTGGGGTAGGAGCGGAATTCGCCACGGTACCCGGCATGCTCCAGCAGGCGTTTACTCAGTTGCAGGATGGCGCCCTTGGGAAGCCCCTGACTGTCGGTGTAGGAGTAGGGTGGAAATTCGTAATAACCGACCTGCACCAACGGCCGGGTGTCGTTGGTGGTGGCAGCGTGGCTAAGCCCGCAGAAGAATGCTGCGAACAGCGCAAGGCAGAGAGATCGTGGCATTAAGTGATTACGTATTGCGGCTATCTGCCGTCTTTTCGTTATAAAACTGTCACATATGGCGAGCATGGCTAACTGCTGGCGCTGTTGTCTAGCGCAATACTGCAAACCTTAGTTCATGGCCGGTAACGCTCGTACGTGATTAGCGCTCTGCACGGGGGTATTAAGGGGTGAACTATGCTGAGCGAACGAGCATGCCGCTGGTGAATGTCGGCAGCGCATGCCCCTTTGCCTGGGAGGTTTTATGGAAACGCCAACGATTGCCCAACGTAACCCTTATGCGGTTACAGTCACCGCCGGCCAGGATTATTTCTGGTGCCGATGCGGGCGCAGCGCTTCGCAGCCTTTTTGTGATGGGCAGCATAAAGGCAGTGCTTTTACCCCGCTGAAATACCATGCGGACGAAGACGCGACCCTGTACTTCTGTGGCTGCAAGCACACGCAAACGCCGCCCTGTTGCGATGGCAGCCATAACAGGTTGTAGTAAGGACTTTGCCGTAACGGGGTTGGGGGCAGGTTATGTACCGCAAGGTGTTCGCCAATAAAGTATTCGACCGCAAGGTTGTGCTGATTACCGGTGGCTGTGCCGGCATCGGCCGGGCCTTGGCCATTCGCTTGGCCCAGGCCGGGGCGCGTCTGGTGATTTTTGACCTGCAGCAGCAGGCGCTCGACAGCCTAGTGCAGCACCTGGCGGATCACCACAACGCCGAGGCGTTGGGCGTGCTCTGTGATGTTGCGGATGCCGTGGCGGTGGAGCGGGCGATGGCCCTGACTGTTGAGCGTTTTGGCGGTGTTGATGTGTTGGTCAATAACGCCGGGGTCACTCACCGCAGCAGTTTTGCCGACACCGAGCTGGCGGTGTTCCAGCGGATTATGGCGGTCAATTATTTTGGTGCGTTGCATTGCACCAAGGCCGCGCTGCCTAGCCTGATCGCCCGTGGCGGGCAGATCATCGTGCTCAGTTCGCTGTCGGGTTTTGCGCCGCTGCTCTATCGCAGCGCCTACAACGCCAGCAAGCATGCGCTGCATGGATTGTTTGAAACCCTGCGTTATGAGCTGAAAGGCTCCGGGGTCAATGTGATGCTGGTGTGCCCGGGTTTTACGGCCACCGATCTGCGCAAGAATGCCTTGGTTGGCGATGGCTCGGTGGCGGCGCAGCCGCCGTTGGCGATGGGCAAGGTGGCGTCAGCGCAGGATGTCGCCGAGGCGATTTATCAGGGCGCGCTGAAGCGTCGGCGTCTGTTGGTGTTGTCGAATGTCGACTGGCGCGCGCGGGTGCTGGCGCGGTTCTTCCCGCGGGTGTTTGAGCGCGTGCTGTTGCCGCGCTTGTCTGGCCTGAAACCTCAGCGCGCGGGGCGCTCCTGATGCCAGGCACGCCGCGTTCAGGTTTTGCCACATCACTCGATATCGGGCTGGCTGCTGCGCAGCATAAACAGGCGAAATAGCACGACGCTGGAAAACAGCTGGAGAAAGCGGCTGGTGCAGTCCAGTAATAGGCTGGCCAGGGCATTGTTGGCGATGAGCGCGTTGGACTGACTCCAGCCGTCGAGCAGCCACAGCGGCAGCATGACAATCAGGATGCAGCCGAGCATGGGCCAGAAATAACCGCTGCTCATCTCGAAGCTTGTATGCAGCGCTTTCATTGGGCCCAGGCCACGCAGGACCAACAGGTACTCGGCAAACGCCAGTTTGACCATCAGCCAGAGCCCCGGCAGCACAAATAACGATGCGCCAAGCAAAATAGCCAGGGTGTTGAGCCCTGCAAGTACAGCAAAGCTTGGCCACAGGCGCAGGCTTGCGGCGAGCAGGTCGCGGGCAGGTGGTTGCACGCCTTGGCTGCGTGCATCGAGAAACAAAATCAGCGCGGCGCTGTAGAGCGGGTAGAACAACAGGCCGGCGAGCAGGCGCCAGAGCGCTGCAGACTCGGCTGCGACTAAGCCGCTGACCTGTTGCAGCAGCAAGCCTTCGAGCACGATCAACGGCAGGCACAGGCGGGTAATCGCCGCCAGGTTGTGGGTGAAGAAATACCAGGCGTCACGCAATACAAAGAACAGGTTCATGATGGGCCGCGTTGAGGAAGGCAGCCGCCACTTTAGCCGATTGCTCCAGGGCCTCCAATTGATGCCGGCGCTGCCTGCATTGATCTTCAGGCATACTGCCCGGCGCTTATTGCCCTGTTATGAGGATTGCCGGTGAAGAAGATCGCCGTATTCGCCGATGTACAGAACCTCTATTACACCGTGCGCCAGGCCTATGGGTGCCACTTCAATTACGCCGCGTTGTGGGCTGATATCAGCCAGCATGGGCAGATTGTCGAGGCTTACGCCTATGCCATCGATCGCGGTGATCAGAAGCAGCAGCAGTTTCAGCAGATCCTGCGCAACCTCGGTTTTACCGTCAAACTCAAACCCTATATCCAACGCAGCGATGGCTCGGCCAAGGGTGATTGGGATGTGGGCATTACCATCGACATCATGGACGCCGCGCCGCATGTCGATGAGGTGGTGCTGGCCTCGGGTGATGGTGATTTTGACCTGTTGCTGGAGAAAATTCGCAGCAGTCATGGTGTCGAGGCTGTCGCCTATGGCGTGCCAGGGCTGACAGCGCAATCGCTGGTGCGCGCGGCGAGCCGTTATGTGCCGATTGAAGGCAGCCTGTTGCTGAGAAACTGATCAATGCTTGCAGATTCCATCGCGGTACTCGACTTCGAAACCACTGGCATGTCGCCGGCTCAGCAGGCTCGTGCAACTGAGATCGGGGTGGTGATAGTCGAGGGCGGGCAGATCGTCGCTCGTTATCAAAGCCTGATGAACAGCGGTGCCTGGGTGCCGCCCTTTATCGAGCAGCTCACCGGTATCAGCAATGCCATGTTGCGCACGGCACCGCCTGCCGCGCAGGTGATGCAGGAGGTGGCGGCGTTTGTCGGTGATCGCCCGCTGCTGGCGCACAACGCCAGCTTCGACCAGAAGTTCTGGGATGCCGAGCTGGCGCTGATTCGTCGTCAGCGCGTGCAGCCGTTTGCCTGTTCACTGTTGTTGTCGCGTCGCCTGTTACCGATGGCGCCGAGCCACAAGTTGGGCAATCTCAACCGCTGGGCGGGCTTGCCGGATACCGGCCAGGCGCACCGGGCGCTGGCCGATGCGGAGATGGCAGCCAACCTGACCTGCTTTATGGCGGCGCTGCTGCGTGAGCGTCATGGCATAGCCGATATTTCCCATGAGCTGCTGTGTAACCTGCAGCGGGTACCGGCGGCCAAGATGTCTCAGGCGTTGCAGAAAATACGCGATCACGCGCGTGGCTGAAGTGACGCCTTCGTACCTTGTTACATCTGGGTACCGAGTTGCGCGCGGGACTGAATTAAGCTGAGCAAGCGCTTATCTCGGCGTTTCTCGGCAGAGGCATCAAGCATGTTTGGTTTGTTTAAAAGCGACCCCGCTAAGAAGTTGCGCAAGCAATACAGCGCCAAGTTGGAAGAAGCCATGCAGGCTCAACGCAACGGCGATATCCGCAGTTACGCCACCCTGAGTGAAGAGGCGCAGGCGTTGTGGGTTCAGCTTGAACCGTTGGAGCGCGATAAGCCCTGACTGTTCGGGGAATGAAAAAGGCTGCCCTGGGCAGCCTTTTGCGTTTCTGCGGTGCTCAGCTGGAGCGTTGAGCGGCGACCTTATGCGTGGCTGTCCTTGTGCTGGAACTGCCGGCGGTACTGGTTGGGTGATAGCTCTGTGTGTTGGCGGAATAGCCGGGCGAAGAAGCTGGCATCGTCGTAACCCACTTCATAACTGATGGTCTTGATGCTCTTACGCGTGGCGCTGAGCAGGCCTTTGGCCGTTTCAATGCGCAGGCGTTGCAGGTAATGCAGAGGTTTATCGCCCGTGGCCGTCTGAAAACGCCGCATAAAATTACGAATGCTCATGCCGTGTTCGCGGGCGACATCCTCGAAACGAAATTTGTCGGCGAAGTGACCTTCCAGCCACTGCTGGATCTGCAGAATCGTCATGTCGTGATGCAGCTTCTGCCCGCCAAAGCCAATGCGCCCGGGGGCGTAGTTGCGTTGCACTTCATAGAGGATGTCGCGGGCCACGCCCTGGGCTACGTTAGCGCCGCAGAAGCGCTCGATTAAGTAAATGTACAAGTCGCAGGCCGAGGTGGTACCGCCGGCGCAGTAAAGGTTGTCGGCATCGGACAGGTGTTTCTCTTGGTTGAGCAGCACCCTGGGGAAGCGCTCGGTGAACTCGTTAAAAAACCGCCAGTAAGTGGTCGCTTCCTTGCCGTCGAGCAGGCCAGCCTGGGCCATCCAAAATACGCCGGTGGCTTCGCCGAAAATCACGCTGCCGGCAGCATGGCGCTGTTTGAGCCAGCTGAGCACCTGCGGATGGCGCTGGCACAGCGCGTCGAAGTCATCCCAGAAGGCCGGCAGAATGATCACGTCGGCATCCTCCAGTGCGCCATCGACTGGGATCAGTACATCACTGAAGCTGCGCACCGGCAGGCCGTCGGGGCTGACCAGGTGGATCTCGAAGGTCGGCGTCAGGCCCAGGCCTTGCTGTTTGCCGTAGCGCAGGCTGGCCATGTGGAAGAAATCCTTGGCTTGCATCAGCGTCGAGGCAAATACGCCTTCGGTGGCCAGGATGCTGACGCGGTGCAGCGGCGCTGGTGACGAAATCAACATAAATATTGTTCTTATAGGGGCTAAGTGGTCATGAGCTGGCTGGATCGTCTTATTTATTGGCGCTTGTGTCCAGTGTGACCAAGCGTTTGCTTGGCTAAAGTCGAGGCCATGCTAAAAACGACTCACTCAGTAGGTGTAGCCATGATCCCCAGAACGATTTTCAGCCCTGAACACGAACAGTTTCGCGACAGTGTGCGCAAGTTTCTTGAGCGGGAAGCCGTGCCATTCCATCAGCAATGGGAGAAGGACGGCCACATCGATCGTGCACTGTGGAACAAGGCCGGGGGGGCGGGGATGCTTTGCTCACATCTTCCCGAAGAGTACGGCGGCATGGCGGCGGATTTTCTCTACAGCACGGTGGTGATCGAGGAGGTAGGACGTCTGGGCCTGACCGGCATCGGTTTCTCGCTGCACTCCGACATCGTTGCGCCTTACATCCTGCATTACGGCAGCGAGGCGCAAAAACAGCACTACCTGCCCAAGTTGGTATCCGGTGAAATGGTGACCGCCATCGCCATGACTGAGCCGGGTGCCGGTTCTGACCTGCAGGGCGTTAAAACCACTGCGGTGCTGGATGGCGACGAGTATGTGATCAATGGCTCGAAGACGTTTATCACCAACGGCTTTCTCGCTGACCTGGTGATTGTCGTGGCCAAAACCGACCCCAAAGCTGGCGCCAAGGGCACCAGTCTGTTTTTGGTGGAAGCCAGCACGCCGGGTTTCTCCAAGGGCAAGCGCCTGGAAAAAGTCGGGATGAAGGCGCAGGACACCTCCGAGCTGTTCTTTCAGGATGTGCGTGTGCCTAAGGAAAACCTGCTGGGCCAGGCCGGTATGGGGTTCGCTTATCTGATGCAGGAGCTGCCGCAAGAGCGCCTGACTGTCGGTGTGGGAGCGTTATCGTCGGCCGAGGCGGCGTTGCAGTGGACGCTGGAGTACACCCGCGAGCGCAAGGCGTTCGGCAAGGCGATTGGCGATTTCCAGAACACCCGTTTCAAGCTGGCAGAAATGGCCACGGAAATTCAAATCGGTCGCGTATTTGTCGATCGCTGTCTGGAGCTGCACCTGCAAGGCAAGTTAGATGTGCCGACTGCGGCGATGCTCAAATACTGGGGCACCGACCTGCAGTGCAAGGTACTGGATGAGTGCGTGCAGCTGCACGGTGGTTACGGCTATATGTGGGAATACCCGGTGGCGCGCGCCTGGGCTGATGCGCGGGTGCAGCGTATTTATGCAGGCACCAACGAGATCATGAAAGAGATCATCGCGCGTTCGCTTTAATCACTTGCTGAATAAAACAAGCCCGGCAATTGCCGGGCTTATCTATGGTCACCCCCATTTTTGCAATACTGATCAGCGATGGGTGTTTGGCTTGCTTAAATCTATCCGGCGTCTGTATGAGGCATGCCCCGCGCCACGATGAGAGTCGCACCTGGTGATCCTG
>Ga0180008_1000314_pt1 | contig 45726 bp, 66 predicted proteins | sample MM_PW_MetaG_FD_121121 | JGI IMG/M metagenome (GOLD analysis project Ga0180008, IMG submission 121121) | Groundwater microbial communities from the Aspo Hard Rock Laboratory (HRL) deep subsurface site, Sweden - MM_PW_MetaG | ecosystem: Environmental > Aquatic > Deep subsurface > Groundwater... | reverse complement strand
TTAACAGATTTCTTTTTATTATTATTAAGACTTTTCTCACTTGAAGTCATATCATGTATCTTTCTAGAATTTGAATCCCAATAGTCATCTGGGTCTTTAAGTAAATCGTGTAACTTTATTATTAATTCTTTTTGTCTCTCTATATTATTGCATACAATATACTCATCAATAATCTTCTCTATTTCTTTTACTACATCTTCACCATACTTTTCTAGTGTTATTTTCTTTAGGTTATTCATAAGTTCAGGTGCTCTTAATATCTGTCTACAACCATATAAAACTACATAACCCAAATGATTAGGTTTATTTTTCTTTAGCATATTAAGGTAAAAACTAGCAAGATATTTTCTAATAATAGGGTAACGCAGGCTCATAAAAGTATTAACTTTCTGGTCTTCTAATATATTTACTTCTTCTTTACACTTATATAATTTATAGTCTTTATTTATGTTTATATTAGTATATTCTAGATGACCCAACTCGTGATAGTTTACTGCTTTAGTATGCTTAATAAAATCATGTTTATTTTCTGAAGCTTTTTTTATATTAGAAAAATTAATAAAAATTTCTCTTTTTCTAACCTCACAACATCCATAGTCAGTAATCCTAGTTTTTTGGATATTGACATTAGCTTTCCCAGATACTATTCTGTCTACCTTACGCAAGAAAGAAATTTCTTTGCTGTAATCTTTAGGTTTATTGTTGTTGCTGTTGTCCATTTTCAATTTCCTCAGTTTTTTTCTCAATGTTTAATTCCAAAGTAAGCACTTCTGATATTGCTGCTACTTCACTCTGGTCAAACCTATTTAGCAAATTCATAACAGCTACATCTTGCCCAAAGTTTTTCTCTATTTCCATAAAATTTAATAATACCCTAGTTCCTACTGGTGTCATAATTTCTCCTTGTTTATGCATCTTCCTTATCTTCTCTGCAAGATTTAGTAAGTTTTCAGATATGCCTAGCTTTTCTTCTACCTTCCTGTCATACTCAAAAACTAAAGTCATTCCAAATCTATCACGTAAAGCTTGATTTAAAGGATTAGTTCCTTCATAATCCGGATTCATAGTACCCACAAACCAAAAATCTGGATGTACTTTAATAGTTTCTCCTTCATGTTGGGTAAGTACTATTTGTCTCTGGTCATCTAGTACACTATGAAGTATAAATAATACACTAGCAGGTGCTGCGTTTATTTCGTCACAAACAAAGATGCCACCGTGTCGAATAAACCTAGTAAGTATTCCATCTTGCCATCGAATACTTCCATTATCAGGTACAAATTGCCCTATCAAATCTTCTGGAGTAGTTCCACCATTAAGATTTACGTTTTTATATGGCACTTTTAATTTATAAGCTACATTACGAACAGCATGTGTTTTTCCACATCCAGTTTCCCCTATTATTAAGGTATTCATTCTTTTACTATATAACTCTTCTAATGCTTTTATATCGGTATAACCTTTTGCTATTCTTCTTGGAACATATCCATTTTCCTTTGGTATCAAATCCGATAAATTTTCTTCTACAACCTTTTGATTGACAGTTGGTTGTTGAATAGGTTTTTGCTCTAATTTCCTCTTGTTAATTACTCTTACAAACTTTTTAACCCTTTTTTCAACTCTTTCTTTATCATAGCCTACTTCTTTCGCTATTTCTTCTTTGGTCTTATCAGCTAAAACTCCTTCTAGTATCTTAGCCGGAGTTCCACTTTCTCTTAGATTTAGTAAAGTACTATTTTCCTTCACTAATTTAATCATTTCCTCGTATTGTTGTTTCATTTTTCTATTCTCCTCTAGATTTTACAGTTCTAGATAACTGCTCTTTCTGGTTTTATACAACAAAGTAATAAAAAATCATCTACAGTAAAACCAAAATCAAATGGATTAATGTTTTTGTAAGTGTCCATTTTTAGTCACACTCACATTCGTCATCTGAATAATCTTTTAGTTTCCTACAACTTATACAATAATAATTTCCATTTTTTTCAAAACTTTTTTTCATCTTCTTCATCTCCCACTCACCAATTTTTCAGCACGACTTAGGACGTGTCTTAGTTAGTTTAAAAGAAAAAAATTACCAGTCACTAACTGGTTTCAAATCCATATCTTCTACAAACTTTACTAACTTTGAAAGTTGCTCTTCTGTCATATCCCCTTTTATTACTACCTTATTAACTGTATTTTCTCTATCAGGTTCAGCTTTTATGCTTACTACTTTTGTTGAGTACTTATCTTCTTTCACTGTCTTAATCATCTTACCTATCCTATTTACCTTATATGAATGACATCCTCCTCGTCTACTATTACTACTTTTTGTCTCCTCAAACAAAGATAAGCCTAATTTTCCTAATTCAGTAGCTTTGTCATTGTTTTCTTTTTGCCTCTTTTCTTCTGCTTCTTTTTTTACCTTTCTTTCTGCTAATTTATTTTCTATCTTTTCTTTGGCTTTAGCTATAGCTTTTTCAAGAGTAGCATACCTTGTTCTTTTGTAGTCGTAACATACTACCCATGGACTAGAAGTTCTACTTTTATGCATGCTCCAATTACCAGAATAAACATATGCATCATAACTAATATCTGCATCAACACCATCTTTTTTTATGGAAAAATCCTTAATAGTATCTTCCCTCTTCCTATCATTATTCTCATATTTATGCTTTACTTCATACCCCTCGAAATCATACTTACTTGAAAATTCTGCCTTATAAGCTTCAAATACCTTATCAAGCTGTTTAACCCTCTCTTCTTCAATTCTCTTCTCTTCCTCTTCTTTTGCTTTCTTTGCTTCTTCATTCTTTTCTATCTCCTTATGTACTTCTTGCATAAGGCTATTATATTTCTGTACATTCAAAGCCTTTAAATCTATTCCATTAATAGTTCCCCATACAAGACTTTTCTGCTCTATATTATATACAACTTCTTTTTCCTCAAATTCAAATTTTAGGTTTGTCATTTTTCTTTTCTCCCTCTCCTCATTTTTCAGTGTGGCTTGAGACGACATCTTAGCTGAGTTAAAAGAAAAAAATAATTTTGTGTAAACTCTCCATCTGCCTTTTCTCTCTTATGCCTTCTCCCATCGGCTCCAGGAAAAAAGAAACTTAGCAAACAAAAATACCCAGATATTAGCAGATATAAGGTACTACCCTTACTTTTTAGTATGGTGGGTTAGGAAAAGAGTTAGTTACTTCCCTTTTGCCATCGGCGTTATTTAGGAGTTATCCACCATTTAAGGTGCCTTTCAAATCGTCGTTTTTCTTCACTTAATTTTTAACTTACTTATAATACTATTATAGCTATACTTATATATAAATATTTATATACTCTAGTATATATATTCCTTATTACGCTTAGAACTTGTAATCAAAAATAGCTATTTTTAAGCTAAAAAACCTAAAAATAGGGTGTTTTTTGGCTAAATACGGGTATTTTTAGGTACTTTTTTATAGCCTACCCTAACTACACTATATATTATAAAAGGACAATAACCTACCCTAAAACCCCACTATATATTATATAGAGTAAACTAAACCCCTTAAAAATCACCCTAAAATCTCTATAATCTTACTAGCTAATTTTCGCCCTATTCCTTCAACTTCTTTCAACTCATCTTCATCCAAACTAGCTATATCAGAAAAGCTATATTTCTCTAATATTTTTTTAGCTTTTTCTACTCCCAAACCAGGAACACAAGTAAGCATAGTTAAATGTATATCATCTCTAGTTTTAGGCTTTCTAATAACACTACTAACATCTTTATCTGTACATGATTTTTCTGCTATTTTTAAAACTAGCTTAGCAAATTGCGTTTTATTGTCTACTATATATATCTTTGTTCTATACCGCACTAAAAAACTAGCTATACTACCAATATATTGATTTGTGCTAAAAGACCTAAGATGAGGATTAAACACTAAATCCTGAAGTTTACCTACTACTATAATATAAGTATTTTCAAAGTTATTTTCCATATTTATTATCTGTTCATTTAATTTTTTGCTTCTAACACTATTAATAAAATCTGGGAATGCTTTTCTTTCTATACATAAGCTTTTTTCAAGTATAACATAATCACCAACAAGAGTTCTTTCAACTTTAATATCTAAATCTATTTTTAACTTGCTAATAAATTCTTCTGCTTTCTTATTTCTTAATGTCTTAATAATACTGTCCTCTCTTCTATCATCTATCCTTAGTATGAATTTTTCTTTTATCATTTTAAACCTTCTTGTCTTCATACATACTAACCATATCATCACAAAAATAAAATAATTTCACTATATTATTATTAAAACTTTTTTTAAGTTCTTGTAAGCTATATTCTCCTTTTTTTGTAATTTCTGTAGCATAATAAAATCCCATATGGTACTTTATTATTTGTTCTTCTATCTCTTTTAATTCTATAAACCTCTTAATACGTTCTATGCTAAACTTAGCATGACCCATATTACCTACAAAAATATTATAAACCCATTTCCCATCTACATTTTTATATAACTTAGCTTTACACAAATCATGAAGTAAACTACTAATAATAATACTATCTTCGCTTAAATTTATACCAAATAATTGACAATAACCCTTAAATTTTTGGTAAACATTCAAACTATGATCTGCTAATCCACCTGGATAATTACCATGAAATTTACTAGAAGCTGGTGATATAAAAAAATCTTTTCTATCAAGAAATTCTAATAATTTACTTATACCTTCTCTTTTTGTACTAACAAGTAATTCTATTATTTTTCCATTAACTATATCTCTATTTTCTCTTATTTCTTTAAATATTTTACTTTCATTTTCAAACTCACTAAAGTTATCCAATTTCTTTATTTTACATAAATTTTCTGGTTTTATTTTTATATTCATTTGTATAACCTCTTACCACATTCTTTATCACATAGTCCCAATTTTTTTATTTTTGAGCATGAAGGAAAAAATGTCTTGTCATTATTATATGCATAATCAATCTGTCTTTCATCTACAAATTCCTGATATTTACTTTTTCTTCCTGTACTATCCATTGTATTACTCCAATACTTTCTTGCTAAATCATCGCAAACTTTACTGCTAATTGCTAAATCAGCACAACATTTAGCAAAATAAAATCTAACTTGATTTTTAGCATATCTAGGATTTAATAATGCATTTTTCATACATGGAAGTATTATATCAAGATTATTATTATTAGTATATATCTTTTTTATATCTATAATCTCATTCTGTTCTGTTCTGTAATCGAATCTATTTATGTCTAATAATTCACTACCATAATAAATAAATTCAAAGTTTTGTTCTCTAGCTTTTTCTCTGATATGTTTTATACCTTTATTTAAATCTTCTTCTGTAATAGGAATGCAATATAATGAACTTTTTATATGCATAGTATTAGGAAATCTAACTAGCTGTCCTGTTAAACCAATAGTTTGTGGGTCTACATAATCAAAAGGATTATAATCATCTGTTTTTATCAAATTTAATAAATAATGTTGAGCATTTTTTATACATTCTCGTTTATTAATAATAAACTCATAATCCTTTGTGAAAAAATAAATATGTCCACCTCTATTACCTGAAAACTTTATTAAATGCTTTATATTTTTTAATTTGGGATGATTATGTAATTTTTTAATTAAATCCATTCCATGATCTGTCTCAAGCCATATTTTATCTATCTTACATCTTTCATAATTCCTATCTGTATCACAATCATATAAACTGAAATATAAATTTTTAACTCCATTATTATTATTAATGAATTTAAAAAACTCCTTTCTGTTTTTCATAATAAATCTAAAAGGAGTACCAACATCTCTTGGAAAAAATTTTATCAGTTCATTCATCTTGAAACCCCAACAAAGTTTTCTGTTCTCTTACATCTAACACATTAAAATTCCAGTTTAAAGCAGCATAAATTTTTGCTAATTTATGTAATATACCACTCTCTATCATTTTGTTATAATCTGGTTCAAACTCTTTCCAAAAATCTGGTGGTATTATATCTTTATCTTCATAAGCTATTACATAAGTATCTTTATATTTGTGTCTAAATACATCTTTTTTCTGTTTTACATATAAATACATAGGCTTATTGCCCTTATTGTAATTAACAAAAAAATATTTATTTGCATACTCACATCCCCTTATATGTGCACTTCTAGTTTTATATGCTGTTATTTCTTGGTTAATACCTTTTCGTATTCCTATGTCATTTAAATCTAGTTGTCTGTATCCTTTAACCTTTTCTTCTATGTATTCTTTAATGTCATCTTCTTTGATAAAGTTTAATATCTTTTCAATTGTATTTTTTATTGTTTCTTTAATATACTTGCTATCATCACTTCTTTTACTTTCCATTCCCTTTATTTCTAGTAAATCTAAATCTTCTCCATCCTTATAACAAAGAATACCAGCATATCTTTTTTTACTTCCAATTTTTTTCTTTATATCCTTTATTCCAAAAAACAAACTTTTGTATATTTTTTCAAATTCTATTCCAAATATATGTTTTTTTATGTTAAATTTAGATGCAAATTCATCAAAACTATTATTAAGATACTTCTCTAGTTCTTTACCCTCTTTTTTTGGATTGTTGGTTTTAGCATAAAAAAATATACTATCTGTATCTGAATATATTACTTTATATCCTTTATCTTCTATTTTTTTCTGACTGAATAAATTTATTTTTCTTCCCATAAAAGTGATACCTGCTCCAATATCTGGGATGTATAATCTATCTCCCTCATAAGCAAGCAAACCATATTGTGCGTTAATCATGTCCTTTACATATTGTTCTTCCCTTTGTGCTTTATCATATTCTTCTGTTCCTATCTTAAATTTCTTTTTTATTGCTTTTTTCTTATCTCTTATCTTAAACAGCTTTAATAATATCTCAGATGTAAAAGGCTTTTTTCCTGTTTTCTCATATTCTTCTGTACAAAACTTTACATATTTTGGTATATCCCTCTCAACAACAAACTCTTTATATTTTTCTATATACTTATAATAATACTCTGGTGAAAACATGCATGAAATAATAATACTAGGATATATCTTATTTAAATCAAGAACAATAACATATCTATGTAAACCAAAAATACTCTTATTTACAATTGCTCCTTTAAATGTTGTTGAAACTGTGTGTTTTCTGCTTGGTAAAATTATACCAGTTATATGTTTTGTGTGTTTTAATCTAAAAATATCTCCTATCTTACTATAACTTAAAGTATCTCCTATCTGACACCCAATAAAACTACTAAGGTCAAAAAAATAACTTATTATACCTACTTTTTTGTCTATTCCTTTGCTTAAATAAACATCTCTATAATTATATTCCACAAATTTTTTCTTGTCTCTATTATATAAGTCGACTAAATCTCCTTCATACTCAAGTTTCTTTATTCCTAATATTTTTTCTGCTACATTATCTAATGTATTACTTTCTAATTCTGTTATATTTATTTTTTTGAATGGCATTATTAAATCAAAAATAGTACGTCCCTTAATAATGGGCTGTCTATTCTCATATTTTTTTGTCTTCATATTCATTCTTGGTGGTGGTATAGTAACATATCCCAAAGGACTCAATATATTAGGATTCAGATTTTTATTTTTAAATCTATTAATTTTATAAGGCAAATCAAATCCATGAACATTCCAACCTGTTAAGATATCAGGGTCTCCAATCTTAAGATAGTAAGCAAAATTCAACAATAAATCCCTTTCATTATCAAATATTATTATTTTTCTTGTAGGTGTATCTTTAACAACTTTTTCTTTACCTTTGTATGTATTATCATAAAACAAAGTTATATATTTGTCACTGTAATTACTAGCAAAAGTTATACTAACTATTGGATATTTTGCTTCTTTTGGCTCTGGAAATATACCTTTTTCATGTAGTACTTCTATATCAAGATACATTACCTTTGGCATGTCTCCAATTATTGGGTCTCTATCAATAATAAATCTATTCGTAAACAAAACATCTGACTCAAAAGTTAATCCAAAATTATTTTTTACCTGTGAAACCGTACTAGATTTATCACAAATAACTTTGGTAAGGTCATCTCCAAACAAGCTTTTATATCCATCTTCATGAGCTATAATCCCAGGAAATTTAGTATAATTTTTAGTTAGCACATAGAAATAAGGCTTAAAATCATCTATTACCCTATGTATCTTTTTTTGTCCCTTTCTATACCAGTGATGTATAGTAGAATAACCACCCCTGTTAGAAAATTCTACTATCATTTTAAGTTTGCTACTATTTTTTTAAACTCTTCTTCTGGATTATTATTAGTTAATAATCCAGCCAAATGTATTAAATACTCTGGTGCTGTCTTATTCTTATACCATAATAAATGTAAACCAAAAAACTTATTAGCTATAAAATCACAATCAACGCCTGTACTCTCTAGACTTGGTCTCATTAAATCTGGATGAGAACATGGTAAATCTAATTTACCATTACATTTTTGACATACCTTACAACTTCCATTTATTAAACAATAACTATCTGGTGTTAATTCTTCTAAACCTCGTATTAATTTGTCTGTTCTTCTTTTTAATATTACTTCTGCTCGAGTTAATCTAAAATACTGTCTTGCTGTATTGCTAAAAACATTGGTGTTTACTTTTAAACTAATAATAAATAAATGCTTCAACTTTGGTTTTATCTCTGTGAAATTTCTGCTATATGGTGGACAACCCCATTTTTTGTGGTAATTTTTACATCCACTTTCACACATTTTATCGAATGTAGTTTTATTTATTATTAAAGCTTCTCTTGGTACTAACTTATAGTTTATTTCCAGAGGTACAGTATATTGCTTAGTTTTTATTGTTGTTATTATTTTCCATCACCAATTTTACATTGTTTAATAAATCCATACACTCCTGTAAACTACCAGATTCTTTTTCTATTTTACAAATGCAAAGTCCTATTATAGAATATCCAATTATGTCTTTATATGTGTCTATTATAGATTCATTAACTTTTGGGTCTAGTTCTTTCCATATTAAACTTTCTAGTCTTTTAATTTTATCAAAAAGATGTACAAATGTCCCTTTTTTCCCGAGTACAAAACTAGCACTTCCATAATCATGATTCTTTTGAATTATTATTTCTCCTATCTCTTCTATCATTTTTTTTATGTTTATTATGTTTTTGTTTTCCATCTCTTCTTTGTTTAGTTTTTCTATTATTTCATCTTCTGTATTATATGTCATTTTGTTTACCCCTATTCATTATTTTACAATCCTGTACTGTATAAAATATACAATTTCCACATACTTTAGGAAACTTTTTATATTCTTCACTCTTAACTCTAAAAGAATCACATGAATAATCTATTCCCACTCTTGGGTCATCATATAAATGATTTTTATGACCTCTATTATAACATATTTCATTCATTTTTTCACCTTTATTTATTATTAAAAAATAAAAAAAAATTAAATATTATCAATAAGATTCTGTATCTCATCAATAACATCATTGTCCTTTGTCTTTTTCTGAATACTGATAAGTCTCCTCAATATTTCTGTCCTGACCATCGGTTGTTTATTTTTTTGTTTCATTGTTAAGTTCCATCATATTTGTTACCTGTTTTTTCCCTCCTGTCTTCTTCATCAGATTAAGAGATTTAACTAACATTTCATAATAAAGTCTTTGTGTCCCATAATCTGTAGGTATAGCATCCAACATTCTAGGATTCTTTATTTTTAATTCTATAAGTTTTTTTCCTAGATTTTCTTCTCCTATGCCACCAGCTGTTTCTGTATAGTATAGCCTTGCTATTGTTGTTATTATATAATAGTTTGCATAAATATTTTTGTTGTTTGGTTCACCAAATATTCTTACAAAAAAGTTTACAAAATCTTTCATTATCTCATAATCTCTTTCATCCATCTTAATAATCTTCTCTATGCATTTATCTCTTTTCAAACTTTCTATAACTGCAAATGTACAGTCTTTAGATATATACGGTTTTAGTAGAGATGCGAAATGTATATAATTTCTACTATCTTTACTTCTACTATAAAAACCTACAGTCACAGGAAAATTTTCTTCAATTAATTTGAAAATTTTACTATCATATAAATGCGACTTAAAATAGTCATTTGAAGTTTCTACTTTATTTTTGTTTATTGTGGAATAAAGCTCTCGTTCCTGTTCTCTATTTAGGTTATTATAGATATTTAAAGTACATTCTATAGAAAAATCTGGATTTTTTTCTATAACTTCTCTTATTGCTTGTATTCTATGATTTCCATTAACAACTACTAGTTCTTTCCCCTTTCTATTTACTGTTATTGGTTCACAGAAATGTATTCCATTTTTTAGTGCTGTCCTAATAGAACTTATGTGTCCTTTTCTAAAATCTCTATGCCAAACAGGTCTCACAAAATTTTCTATATTGGTTTTATTTATATCTAATACCAAATTGGTATATTTTCTCTTTATGCTGTTTTTTTCCATTTTTGTTTTTGGGTTATTTTTTATGCTCACCAATTTCGCATCCGTCTTATTTGACTATGATTTTTCTGTGATGAATTTTTGTACAGGTTCAGCAAAATCAACAATATGTTTTTTTATCTCTTCCCTTTCTTCATTGGTTTTAGCCTTGTTATAATGATAATTAAAAGCCATAATCCTAAAATCATCTGCAGGAATTAGACTTGTTTTTCTAATTGCTTCTAGTTTATTACCTTCTTTTCTGTCAATATATATCTCTAACATTAAATTAATAGTTTGCCAAAAATCATTGTCATAATTTGTTATGTTATTCCCTGTTTTGTAATCTTCTATATTGTTGATAATTTCATTAATAATAAAGTCATTCATAGATAAACTATTAAATGGCATTTTTACAGGTTTTATAAAGTTGTAAATATCTATGTTTCTATCATCATTTAGAACTCTTTTTGTAATTGGGTCACTTTCATATAAATGTAAACTGTCACTAAAAAATAATAATTCTCCTACATCTATACCCAAACATGAAGCAACATATTCTTGAATAAAACTCCATTGATATATATTCGCATTATATAAACCTAAGTTACAATCATTTGATCTCACTACCTGATGCCACTGTAATTTGTTATCTATTATCTTAATCATACTGGTAATATTGCATGGTCTATCCTGAGTATCTACTTCTGCTCTATCAAATATGGGATTATGCAAAGTTATAACAGCTTGTCTAGTATCTTTATCCTTTTTTAATTTCTTAATAATATCCCGTAGTTGGTCAAACTCTCTAAAACCATTTTCCCCACCATGAACGTCCCAAAATTTTATACATGTATGTCCTGCTCTATTTATTCCATATCTTCTTATTCTCTGTCCATATGCCCCATTAAAGTTATTAAAACCAGAATCGGAGAATTTATCCAAATCCTTACAAAAATATGTTATAAATTTTATATCTCCTCTCCCAGCACAAATCCAAACAATCTCTGCTGTCAGCATAAATGGATTTAGAACTCTACTGAAACAGCTTAATAAACGCTGTCGTGGTCTATTAATAATACTTACAACTGTTCCTAAATCTCTTGTAGTTTGTCCTCTTGGATTTACAATTCTTCCATTTGCTATAATGTCTACTAATAGTTTTTTGTATAAACTATTTGCATTATCTGCTTGATAGAGTCTCATTTTAGTTCCTTTAATAATTCTTCTGTTTTTTCTGGTAAATTTGGTTTTACTATCATACCTTTTCTAAATCCACCAAAATGACTACATAATTTACAAGGATTAAATATTCTCTGTTTGCGTGTCAATAATTCCCTTACCACATCCATCTTTCTACTATAATATATCTCTTGTAAACTTTCTTTAGTTATATTTCCAAATTTAATATCTTCACTCCAGTCTAGACAACATAAACAAACATTACCATCCCATGTAATTGTTAGTTCCCTAAAAGGTTTAACACAACTTTTCACTAATGGTTCATCTATGTCCACTCCATATTTTTTAGCTGATTCTTTAGGTAGATTACCACCGACATTATGCCAATTTCTTATGTTTTGATTTCCTAAAGCGGTTATACCAGTAAGGTTAATTTCTTTACGTTTTGGCTTATAATTAAAGCAGTTGCCATCAATATTAATTTTTATATCACCTAAATTCTGTCCTTTTAACACTTTACTGAGTTCGACCCTTTTTTTATCATAGCTATCTAGTACCAAAGCATTCAGACCTGCATCAAATAACCCCTTAATTGTAGTTAAATCCCATTTATCATTTTTTAGTAAGGTATCACCATTTGTAAAAATTAGCAAATGGGCTTTTGGGCTATGTTCTTTTAATAATTTAACAACATCAATAATATGTGGATGTTTAAGTGGTTCTCCTCTCAATCCCATCTCTATACGATATTTTCCTAACCATGTATTACATTCTTTGGCTACCTTTATTATTAATTCTTTTTTGCTAAAACTAAATTTTCCTCTATCTTCTGGTTTTATCACTTTGTTGATAGCACAAAAGTCACATGCTCTAGTACATCCTTTTACTAATTCAAGTTTTATTGTGTATGGTCTATCTCTAAATCCACGTTTTACTGGTATTTGTTGTCTCATTTAAAAACCTCTTCAAAATCAATATCTTCCCACTGTATTAACCTTTTTTTCTGTGCTTCATTAATTTTTATCCTTTCTTCATAACTCATATTTTTTATTTGTTCTACTTTCTCTTCCATTTCTGTTCTATTAGCTACCAAACTATTTTTACCTAAGTATTTTTCTATACCTACTATGCGTTTATCAGCTAAACATATACAACCCGATAATATAATTTGGTATAGTCTACTTGTAATTTTGCCATATTTAATATAATCGTCGTCACCTATTTGTATGCTACATAAACTATTGTTATATATATCATATACTTCTGCAGGACATACTTTACCTTTATAGTCTAAATTTTCAAATTGCTTAATATCTTTCCAATCTCCATATAAAGTAGTTCTAAACTTATTACTCACTAAAAACTTAATAAAATTACTTCGTCTGCTTTTACTTCTCTCATGTCCAACATAGGCTACTATATTTTCAGGCTGTAGTTTTGGTTTTAATATTTTATCAACTTCTAAACTATAACCATGTGGCATAAATCTACTTGTTAAATTAAAGGGTTCATTCATATACTTAAAATAGCAAAACCTATTTTCATTAATGCTTCTTATAAACTCTCTATGCCTTTCATAATGGGTTAAAATACACCATTTCTTATCTTTCCAAAAATCTACTTTCTTACCCATAACTCGTAAATTCCATTGGTTAGTTCCTTTTCCTAAAGCTTGGTGCTGTACCGCAAAAGGAAAACTTAGGGCTCTTGTCTCATGTTGATAATAAAAAACTTTACCTTTAAAATTATTAATAATATCAAATACTCTCCAAATAAATGGTATATCTTCATTGTCTAATTTATACCTAAACATTGTATTACAGGGTGCATTTTCAATAAAAAGCACGTCAAAATCCTTAGGATAACCTATTAAATCATACTTAATTTTGCTCATCCATCCTTCTGTAAGCTTAAATTCATGCTTGGGTTTAATTTTAGTAAATATAGTAATTTCATGTCCTTGTTTTATCATAGCATGAAGCATTCCTATTCTATGTACTATACCTAAAAGCTTAGCACTAGCTTGATTTATATCTAGTTCTATTGGTAAATTAAATCTTGCATATGCTATTTTCACTCATATCACCAATCCTTTGTCTTTTCATTTTTATTATATCCATGCTTTTTATACTCTCCATATTTACCAGATTCTATTTCCCTTCTCATAATTCCAAAACACTTATATATATCTTTTATCTCAGTTAAACCTTCTTGCTTGGCTAACTCTATCATCTTCTCTCCTACCATTACTTTTATTTCTCTTTTTGTAGTTTTCTTTGGTTTAGTTTTTTTAGGTTTTTCTTCTTTGTTATCCTGTTCTTCTTCAGGTTCTTCTACATTATCACCATAACTTTTTTCATACTCTTCATCTCCTAAAGCTTCTCTAAGTCTTTTCTCCTGTTCTTCTTCAGTTAGTTTCTTTACTGTTACCATTTTCATGTTCCTCCTCTTTATTCACTTTTTCTTCTAATTTCTTTACCTTTTCTTTATCTTTTTCTAGTTTTTTCTTTTCTTCTCTAATTTTTTTCTCAGTTTCTTTTTGTTCCTTAATCTTTTTGTTTGCTATTCCGATTATATCAAATAATTTTGTACTATGTTCTTTCATGATGCAAACAAATTCTTCGTATTCATGTGGAACAAGAAACTTTCCTTTTTTCGGAATATGAAGTAACTCATGCCAAAGTACTATTTCTCTATCCTCTTCGGTAAATTCTGGTGAATAGTGCACTGGTGTAAACTCAATCATATATTTTTTACCAGTTAAAAACTCCGTTCTTCTTCCCATCATAACACATCTTGCAAGAACAAATTGTTTATCACTTTTTATATTCCTATTCATCTTTGTAAAAATAACTTTATCTAAATTTATGTAGTCTAATCCTTTTTCTTTTATTACTTTTTCTGCTATTGGTCGCATTTCATCATTTATATCTTCATATTTTGTTTCGCTCATTTTTGTTTCTTTCTCCATTCCAATAAACTTTCATACATATTAGTACCATAATATATATTTTTTAAGTCCATTCCATATCCCCTATCTCCAACTACTTGCATAAAATATTTTCCATCTTTTTGTCCTATTCTTATTATAGTTTCAAATTTATAAGGTAATAACTTATGTCCTCCTGGTCTAGTCGTCAAGTCATCAAACCCCAAATCACTCAATTGCTGTTTAGCAGATGATTTCCCTTTGATAACTTCTACTTCTGTATTTTTTTCTGTACATACTCCAACAAAATTACATGGTTTTCTTGTAATAATATCTTCTACAAATTTATGTAATGCTTTTACATAATTCCATTTATTGCTATCTAATGTCCCAAAACTTTTTATATCTTTCATTGCTCTAGCAATAAAACTTTGTACATCACCATGACTAAGTTCTTCTACAAAAGCATTTTGTGCCCATTCCCAAATGTCAGAAACTAAATCAAATATAAGAATATCATCTTTATTGAGTTTGTTTTTTATACTGTTATAATACTTTAAAATGCTATTAATATCATATACCATTTCTAAATCTATCCTATTATAAATATCTTTTATCTTTTCTTTGAAATAAGTTTTTGCTGTTCTTGCAAATCCACTATCAGTACTAATAATATATGCTTTCCCACCTTTTTTAAGAAAATATTCTATTATACTGCAGTATGCAAAAGTTTTTCCATGTTTTGGGAGACCATAAGCTAAAATAGTTTCTTGATAATCTTCAAGCCAATTAGTTTTCTCCTCTTTCTTCTCTATTTTCTCCTCAATTTCTCCAACTTCATCATCATCCCATACCATTTTTATTCACCTTTCATAATTTCAAAGCTCATTTTTCTTTACCAAAATCTGTTTCAATACTTTTTTTGTTTATATTCTCAAGAATATAATTAAGAGCTTCTCCCCTATTACTAAATCTTTTTTTAGCTTTAATAATATCTATTATTATAATATTTTTCTTTATAATATCTGCTTGTACCTGTGTCATTTTTACCTCATTATAATTTCTTTAATAACTCATTTCTTTTGACATTTAATTCATTTATTTTTTCATCAAAAAACTTATCTATAAATATTTCTACATCTTTTTTTATTTTCCCAATTATTTCATGTTCGGGTATTCCTTCTTTTTCATAAAATCCAGATGCTCCCTCATAAAAATAAACTATTCCATTTTTATTATATCCAACATCTTTAACTTTTATTTTATCAACTTTCTTTCCATATTCAAGATTATTTCCATAAATTGTATATAAAGTATCTCCCTTATCATATTTCGTTTTTATTATTGCCATTATACACTCCTCAATCTATCTACAATTTCCCATGCCATTTCTTCTTCTTTTTTTGTATGAAATTTAGTTTCAAATGGTATCATCCATACATATCTATCTTTACAATTATTACATGGATTTTCTTCTGGTGGATCGCTTTCTATATCTGCTCCACCTGTTATAATAATATCACTACCTCTACATTCAGTACATTTAACCTTAATTAAATATTTATTTTTAATATATTCCTCTTCATCTATTTTTTTAAATTTTATAATAGAATTTTTTTTCTTACTTAATTTACTTATCTCTTCATTAATTTTATCTAGTTCCTTAAAATATTCATCAGTTTCTTTACTCATTTTATACCTATTTATATTTTTTAATATTTATTAGTATTAATTAAATATAGCTTATTTATAAATATTTATATTCTCTAATATATATTTTACAGTATATATTATATAAATAATAAAAAAATAAAAAATCTACCAGTCGTCAGTAGTAGCTTCTCCACCCTCTTCTTCTTCTATCTGCTTATCTACTTCTTCTTTGGTTGGCTCCGGTTCTTCATCTTTTTTTGGTTTTGTCTCTTCTTCTTTTTTTAGTTTAGTCTCTTCAGCCTTCTCATCTTTTATTTCCTTTGGTTTTACTATTCTCCACATCTTAGGCACAAAGTAATCATATACATTTATACTCATGCTTATTTCATTTGTGTCTTCATTTGTCTTCTGGTTGGTGCTACCAATAATAAATATTTCAGGTGTCTGGTCATTAAATGTAAACTCTTGTTTTTGGTCTAACCAACATGTTATGTTCTTGTTATCAAGTGTTCCATTGTCAAGATGTAATATGTGACTTTTATCTTCGTCAAGACTTGGTATTATATTAACAACACTACTTTTTGTTATAACAAGTCTATCTCTGTTTTCTCCATATTTATCATGCCACATTTCCAAATCATTTATATCTGAACAATGAGTTTTCAAATGTTTCTTAGCAAAAGCTGGAAAATCTATCTCCTTATCACCAATAACCTTAAACTCTGTATTAATGCTTTGGTTAAGCTTATATATTCCACCTTCATCACTTTTTAAGTTTGCCATAAACTCAACTTCCATAAACTTTTCTGGTATTAAACTTCTCTTATCTCCTCTTAATGTCAAATAAGTTAATTTATAGTTTTTGTCGTCTTTTTGTTTAGCCATCATAATAACTGTTTCAGTATAGTCATTATCATTTATTAGTTTCCCTAGTTTCCATTCTGCTGTATTAACACCTTCCATAATATGCCACATTGGTTTTCCATTCACATCTGTAAATTTATTTTCTACAGCTTCTGTCTCATCTTTTCTCCATGCTAATATACCATCATCTCTTACCTTATCCACAATTCTATTCAATGGTGTATTAGGGTTTATACCAATCCTAAATCCTATAAACTTCTTTGCTGGACTAGATAATTGTTTCTTTAACTTTGACCTTACTAAAGTTATAGCATATTTTTCTATTTCCTTTTCTGGTACTTCTCTCTCTTTCAAATCCTGTACAATCTCATCATACATCTTATTGTACTCATTCTCTGTCAAAGAAATTTTTTCTTTGACTTCTTTATAAAACTCTTCTTTATTCATTTTGGTTTCCTCCATATTCACTAATTGTTTTTATTTAATCCATTAATAATATATTAATCAACATCAATAATTGATGGCAAAGTTGCTTGTGGTACTTCATTAATCTTAACAAAATCCATAGGTTCAGCTTTAGCAATCTTATCAAAAGATTTTTTATCAAGACTTAAAGCCATATTATGCTCCTTTGCCCACTTTAAAGCTTCTTTATCATTATATTCAAGTTTTTTTAGTATTCTTATTCCTACTCCATAATTTAGTTTTTTCTCTCCTGTTTCTTTATATTTTGTTAAAGCAATTTCTCTAATCTCCATTTCGGTATTTATCATTTGTTCTGAAACATTTTCAAGTTCTGAAAATAAACTATTATTTTCTGCCATATATTTTTCATATGCTATTCTTTTTTTATTTTTTAACAATTCTATCTTATCTCTTAAAGTCTTTAATTTCAAAATTTGTTCTTTCATTTTTTACCTCATTATTTTGTCATTTATTATTGATAGCTTATTTTTACTTCTGGTATAAGCTACAACTATCATATTATTTTCTTGTTCTTTTTCATCATCAGATTCTGCACATGGATGTGGCATTAAATCTGGTCTATAAATATATACATTATCAAATTCCATACCTTTTACCTTGTGTATAGTTGTGCATATTATTCCTTTAACATCATCAGAAAAAATGTTTAATATTTTTTGTTTCAGCTCATCTATACTATTAACATTTTCGGATATGACTAGTATAGTTTCATAAGTATCAATAATAGATAAGACCATACCTTTTTTTCTAATATCTTCTTGACCTGATAGTATTCTTTTTAGTTTTTCGTTCTGTAGTTTTATATTCTTCTCTAATTTATTTTTCAGTTTTTCAAAATCATCTGTTTTGTATTTATTGATAATGTTTAACAGATTTTTTCCTATGTTTCTTCCCAATATTGTAGCTTTTTTATCAAGTCTAATTAAACTAAAAACCATATCAACTAATGGTGCATTAGTTCTACAAATTATACATGCATCATCTTCTATCCTATGTAAATCATCTAAAGATATCTGTTCTAAAATACCTTCATTAGCTTTTTCATCAGCTTCTATATATGGAACAAATCTTCTTACTAAATTTATATGTTTCTTTGGACATCTGTAACAGATACTTAATGGAAATTCAGCACAGTTATAATATTCCTTAAATTTATCCATAGAATCCAAATCAACATATCTAAATCCATATATAGATTGTTTTCTATCTCCAACACCTATAACTCTAGTTTTGTCATCGCATATCTTTTTTATTAATTCAAACTGTATATTATTTAAATCCTGAACTTCATCTACAAATACATAATCATATTTATTACAATAAAAATCATGAACAATTGGAAACCAAATCATATCCTGAAAATCTATTGTTGTTTTATCTATTTTAATCTTATTTAATATTTCTTCTGTTATTTCACATTCTTTAATACTTGCAGAATAATTAAAGTCTTTATAATAATTATGTATTATTTCAGTATTATAGTTTATTATTGTACTTCTAGTTTTTTCTATAACTTTATACAATATTTCTCTAAAATATTTATCATCGCCATAATCATATTCCTCTAATATATTATTAACTATATCAATATTTTTTCTGTTATCTATTATTGGTTGTTCACCATTCATAAAAAACATTGAATATCCTAATGAATGTAATGTTTTACATTTTATATGCTTTGGTAATTTTTTCTTTAACTCCATTTGTATATCTTTATTAAAAGCCAAAAATATAACTTTTTTTTCTTCTGAAATAAGTTTTGTTGCTTCTACAATAGTTGTAGTTTTACCTGAACCTGCTACAGATTGTATTATACAATTACCTGATCCATTTTTTATCCAGTCAAAAATATTATTTTGATATTCGCTTGGTTTATAATTCATTTTTATTACCTTATTATTAATATCCATTATTTATTATTAAATTTTTAGTGTTTTTTTCTCCTTTATCAACCTTAATATAATTATCTGAAATAAGTTTATTTATGATATTTAAAGCTTTATTTCTTCCTAATCCTTTACTTTTTAAAAAATTACAAAAATCTTCTTTACAGATTCTATCTGTATTTTTTTCCTTTAAACATAATCTAAAGTTTAGAATAGCATTGTTAATTGTTTTACTTTTTACAGAAATAGTAGATTCTATAAGTTCAATTTTGTTTAATATTGTATCTGTACATGCTTTAATAAAAATAAATGCTGGATTAATATGATTTTTGTTTATTACATCTACATTATCTAAACAAGCATGTATGCCACCTATCTTAACACTAATATCAATAATAAGCTGTGATAAACTTTTTAGAATATTTAATTTATGTCCTGTTGTTTGTCTCATTAATACAAAAAACTGTTTATTTATATCCTTTAATCTTTCTATAGCAGAGTCATCTAATGTTAAAATTTTGTCATCTTGTTTAACTTTTTTGAAATTATCAACAAAAGATTGAATATCTTTTTCTATCTTTTTTTTGTCTATGACATTTTTTTTACCATACATATCAATAACTCCTTCTCTAAGTTCTTGAACTTCATCTATGGATAAATCTCTAACATACAGCGGTACTCTCATAAAAAATCCTTGATCAACCAATGTTTTTTCTATTTCATTCATAAAATATGTAGTTGCTACTAATGAAATGGTTGATTCTCCTTCTATTGGATATTGCGATTTTAATTTTTTTCTAAGATATCCTGGTTCATCAAGTGCTTCCTGTAATATAGATAATAACATTTCTGTTGTATTTGTAGGTATTAATAATTTTTTACATTCTCTGAAAATAATTATGTCATAATTAAATAAATCACCATATATTACAGGACATTTATAATCTTTATCTCCTTCTTTGAGTTTATTTTTATTATTATAATCAATAGCTTTTTCATCAATACTACCTAACAAACCAGCATCAGTAATATCTGTAACTATTGCACATTTTAAACCTAATTTTTCTGCGGAAGTCTGAGCAATTTTCATTAATTGTCCTTTGCCTGTTCTTGACCCGCCAACCCAAAAGTAACTTAATCTCAAACTTTTTTTCTCTCCACCAAATGATATCTTAACATTTTTCAAATATTGTGAAGCAATAACATAAAACATGGCATATATTGGAATAGGAATATTAGGATAATCAACATCTTTATATATTTTTGTAACCAACCGATAAAATTGCATTCTTAGACTTTCCATTTTATCATCTCTCAATATTATCTATACTAATATGTTTTTTTGCTCTTAATCTTAACATATTTCCTTCTTCCCAATTGGTTACTTTTATTATGTTCTTTGGTATAATAACCATTAATGATGTTGTACCAACTTTTTTTATTTCAGAATAAAATTCATAATCAATTTCTTCCATATTTTCTCACCATATTTTTTATTTTGTCTGTAATATCGATGTTATTTTTATTAAAATATTATTTAATAATATTTTTAAAAAAGGCGGGGTTGAAAAATTACTATTTTTATATTATTAAATAATATTTTTTTAGGTTATTTATAAGTATTTATATTCTGTAATATATATATTTGCCAAGTATAGATTGCTTATTTTTGCATTTTTAGCCCAAAAATAGCAAAAAAGCTTAAACTTTTAGAATTAGAAAAAATCTGTAAAAATTTAAAAAGTTTAGAAAAATGATATTTAAAAATTTAATAGTTTAATAAAAATTTAAAAATGTTAAACTTTTTAAAAGTTTAAAAGTTTAATAAAAGTTTAACTTTAAAAATTTAAACATTTAGTAAATATTTATTAAATGTTTAAATTTTTAAATATTAAAAAAATAAACTTTTTAAATTATTATTATAAAAGTTTAAATATTTATTATATATATATATATAATCTGTACTACCTACCCTACCCTAGCTAGAATATATATATACCCCCTACCCCCTAAATTTTTAAATTTTTAGTGGTTTTAGAATTTTTTTGAATTTTTTTTCTAAGTACAAATGACTTACTAAAACACTACTCTAAAAAAGGGGGTAAATCTTTAAACTTTTAATTAAACTTTTAGAAAAATTTTTTTTATTTGTTTCCTCGAATCAATATTCATTTTTACTACTTAAAAATAGGTACACTTTTTAAAATATTTTTTTACTACTTATTAATTAAAAACTGATTTTTCATATTTTTTTAATAATAGTTAAAAAATTTTAATCTATATACTACAGAATATAAATATTTATATACTATTTACAAAATTAAATAAAAATAGCTAAAAATAGCTAAAAAATAAAAAGTATGAGGTAAAAAAATGAAAGAAGAAAAAACAGAAAATAAACCAAGGTTAAAAGTGCCAGAGTCTTGCAAAAAGATAGTGCCAGTAGGAGATATAGCAAAAACTCAGGTGAAGATACCCTATAAATTAAAGAGAAGCGGTGAAGAAAGAGAAAAGGATAAGTATAGAGTAAACATATCTAAGGATGGTACAAAAGCTATCATGACAGATATGACACATCCTGACTATATTAAATACCTTATAAAAAAGAAAGAATTAAAAAAAAAGAAGAAACAAAAGCAAACAAAGATAAAGGATAGCTTGAGAACTAAGATAAAGGAGATGAAAGAAGCACGAAAAACAGAAATGACAGATATAAGAGAGAAGATAACTAACAAATTCAAAGATAAGATAGAAAAGCAAAAAAACAGGATTAAGGAACTGAGAGAGAATCAAACAGCAAATAGAGCTAAGTATATGGAAGATAAGAAAGCTCTAAAAATAAAATTTGGTCTATTAAAGAAGAAAAAGTCTGACGAAGAGAAACTAGCAGAAGCAAAGAAAAAAGTAGCAGAGCAAGAAGCAAAAATTAAGGAAAGGATAGCAAAAGAGCAGGCTAAAATTGCAGAACTAGAGAAAAAGATACCTAAAATAGAGGAAAAGAAATAATTTTTTTTTTATTTTTTTATTTTTTATGGAGGTACAAATATGAGAAATTTAATTTATTGTGAAGAGATATTAAAATTAGATAAAGAAAAATCAGAAGATAATTTAGTTGAAATTACATATGAGAATGGTGACAAAATTAATAAGGAAATGGAACATTGGAGAAATAATGTTATAGGTTATTATTTTCAAGAAGATAAAGAAAAAGATACATGGACTGTAACTATGTTAGGAGATAATTCTTTTTATACTACAAAGGGTCAAAACAATGCTGAAATTATAGCAAGTCTAGAGATGATTAAGGCTTTATTATTAAAAATTGATAATACTGAAAAAAATATTTATCTTGAGATTATAACTAATATAATAATGAGAATTAAAGATATTTTGGAATTAGAAGAGGATAAAAATATAAATTCAAATAAATCTGAAGATGATGATATAATTAGATATCAACAGGAAAATAATAATGTAGAGTCACAATCCAAAATAGAAGTTATAACTGAAATAAATTCTAATAATAATATAAAAACAGGGAATAATTATGAAAACTAAAATTATTGTCGAGATAGATACTCCTGATAATATAGAGATATTTCCAGAGGAAGAACAAACTGATAAAGATTATCTAGGAAAGGAAGAAGAACTAAAAGAATTTCGTGAATCTTTTGTAAAAGGATTACATGAAGATATTGTTGGAAAAGCAATAAGCTATTTTACAAAAAAATTTGAGGAATATTATTTAGATAGATTAGATGAATTTTTAATTGAAGGTTATAATTCTTTCGAAGACTATAAAATAAAGATAAAAGCTGAGAAATTTAAAATTTAATATATTAGCTAATATAAGGCTATTTTAGAGGGGTAAAAATAAGCTAGGGGTAACTATTAATAATAAATAATATCTAAAAAATACTATACTATAGGGCTTATAAAACTATTTTAGAGCTAGTTTAAGCTACTATATTTAAGACTTATTAATTTTAAAGTACTAAGTACTACCCTAAAAACATACTTAAAATAAGGGCTTAAAATAGCTTATATTAAAATTATGTAATAAATACTTCCAAACATAATAGCCAAAATTTCTACTAAAACAAAATTTATAACTTTGTTAAACCTAAATAAAAAGTCTTCATCTAGTATGAAGTGTATAATAAACAATGCCAAAGTATATATTATAAATGAAAATAAATAAATATTGTTTTCTAACATGTTTTGAGTAAACATAAAAATCATAAATAATATTACATTAAAACCAAATATAATAACATAGCCTGTAAGTTTGAAAATTATTGGGTATGTAAAATTCATCTTTTTTAAGTTTATTATTAATAATAATAAATGCATAACCAAGCTTAGAATTATTATAAAAAAGAATATTTTTAACATTTTAGTTTATAAAGTTTTCCTTTTTCCTATTTATAAATTTTTTCATTTTAATTTTTGATTTTATTTTTTTCTATTTATAAAACTTTCCTTTTCTCATTTATAAAGGTTGTTTTATTCTATTTATAAATGTTTTGCTTTTTTTTAATATTTTTTTAGTCAAATTTTACTAAAAAACGTTATTTATAAAGTTTTCTATACTTAAATATTAACTTATATATAAATCTTTTTATTTTCTTCCGTCGAGCTTTGTTAAAAACATTTATAAGCTTATATATAAAGTATTACTCATTAGTAATAAAAACTTCTAGTATATAAATTTAACTATTTTCATTTATAAATAAAAATAAAATTATTTATAAACATCGGTAGATATTACTAAAATAACTTTAATTTTTGAAGCGGTAAAATATTTTTTATTATTGGACAGTAATAAAAAGTTATAAATATTGCTTCAACAGAAGGGTAATAAAAACGTAAATTAAAAATTTTTATTACTAATAAGTAAAAAACTTCTGAAAAAATGTCCATAAAAAAATGTTAGGAAAAAAAGCTAAAGGAGTGAGTTCTGCAAATACTATATTAATAGTGTTAGCTGTTATTTTAATTGCTTTTGCAGGCTTATTATACTTTAATATTGGAACTCCTGGACAAGCAACAATAGCTCCTGTACAAAAAGCGTTGACAGAAACAGGAGTACAAGATGTAACAGCAATAGTAAGTTGTCCTTCAGATGGAACTACTGATGGACAGGTAAGGTTTGAAGATACATTGGCTAGTAGTATTACATATGATGCAAGCCCAACATGTTACTTCGTGCCTAAAACAGCAGGACTTGAAAGAGTAACAGCTGGATCTTTGAGTGCATCAGCTTTTAGTACTGCTGCTGATTTGAAGTGTACTGAATCTGGTACAAAGTGGAGAGCTGTTTGTGTAACAACTCAAGACGACAAGTCAAGCTCAGATGAAGGAATTGATTTTGTTGCTGAGGGTAGTGCAGTAAAGAGAACACTAAAAGGTAAAAACTTTGAAATTCTACAGTTTAAAGTAGAAGATAAGTACACTGGTGGATCAACATTTTTCAATGGTTCATTGTGTCCTGATAGATCTGATGGTGATGCAGATCATGGAATAGGTACTTATATGGCTATGAATGGAACTCAGTGTAGCTTAATAAATACTGGAGCAAATACTGCTTTGACTATTGGCACAGATGGATATATTGATGCAAAAATATATTTGAAAACAAACAACACTAAAAAACAGTTTGGTGAAGATGGACTAAGAACATGGATGCTAGTTGATGCAAATTCTGATGAGATGGATGAGCCTATCGTTTTTAGGGATGGTGGTGATAAACTAACAAATCAGGTAACATCAATGTACAATGATGACATAAGGAAATACAGTGGTTATGAGTATGCTTATGATATTGGAAGCATAGGCGACAGAGAAAGCGTAATCGATTTTTATATGCAATCAGCAGCAGGCGTAAACCCAAGCACTGATCCAATTGTTGAGTTTTGTGCTGAAGGAAGGTACAACAGTGAAAAAACTACCGATTCAATTTTAATCGGATGTTGGACTGATGCCGCAACACAGGCTGAAGTGGCAACGGCATATAGACAGTATTTCAAATTCGATATTAGTTAAAACTAATATCTTATTTTTTTTATTTTTTATTTTTAAAATGAAAAAAACAATAATAATCCTGAGTTTACTTGTTTGTGTCTTGTTAGTATCTTGTATGCCAACACAATCACAAACTATAATAATGCCTAATACTACATATTCTTGCCCTACAAGTGGAAGTATCGATGGCAAAATTTTATATATTGATTCTCTATCTAGTCCAATATTATATGGCAATACAGATGTTTATTTTATTTCCAGTAATTCAATGATAAAGTCTGGAACTATGACTACAAACGGAGATTATAGCACATCTGTTGATTTAACATGTACACCAAAAGGTAACATATGGCAATCTATAGCATTAACGAAACAAGATGAATTTCATAGTGTTTTGGGTGAAGAATTTGTTGCTGAAGGAAATGAAAAAAGATTAAAACTTAAAGGAAAATCTTTTAGTTTATTACAGTTTAGAATAGAAGATAAGAGTTCTTCTGGTAGTGTATATTTCAATATAATAGATTGCGGAGATGTTAATGGTCTTTGGCACACTTTTAATAATAATCAATGTATAATACAAGATATAGATGGGAAAGATAGTTTAGAGATAGAGCCTAATGATTTTATTAAAGCTAATATTATTATTAAGACTTCTGAAAAAAGAACTCAGTTTGGTGAAGATGGGTTAAATACTTATATGATAATAGATGCTGATACTGATCAATGGCAATCACCTGAGATTAATAATAATAAGATTGATACTGGGAGAGAAATTATGAAAGATTATGATACAAAGAAATATAATGATTTTGAATATGTTTTTGATTTAGGGATAATAGGAGATAGAGATAAGAAAATTAATTTTTTCATACAAACATTAGATGGTATTAAGCCAACACAAGATCCTATTGTAGAGTTTTGTAGTGAAGGAAGATATTTGAGCAGTAGAAACATAGAGAAAATTAATATTGGATGTTGGACAGATAGTAGTCCACAAAGTTTAGTTAGTACAGCAACTAGACAAAGTTTTAAGTTTGATGTGAAATAATGAAAAAAGAAAAAGAAGAATGCAGGGTTGTAGGAGATACAATCTACGATATAGAATGAACAAAAAAGATGTTGGCTTAAATATATTATTAGTGATTGGGCTAGTTTTTGCTCTGATAGGTTTGTTATGGTTACATAATTTAGGATTAGCAGCAGGTTTAACATACATAATTATATTTGTAATAGGATTAATTTTTCTTTTAATAGCTTTATTATATAAATTTATAGGTAAATTGGATTTTTGGTTTAAAATTCCTACAAGTGGAAATACTAATAGAGCTGTATTGATGTTATTTTTAGGAATATTAACAATGACTTTTTTTTCTATTAGTTCATTAATTAGTGGAAAGCAGTTTTTTTCTCCATTTCTTATGGCACCTTTAACTAGTTTAAGTTTAGGTGTTGGAACACAAACTTTTTCAGCACTTCAAGCTTCGGCTTCACCATTTTGGGTATTTTTTATTTCAGTAATTTCAGCATCAGTTATAGAGGAAATTGTTTTAGGTTTCTTTTTTGTTAAAATAGGAAGTTTAACATTAGGATATGGAACAAGAAATTTGCTTAGCATAGATTTAGGAGATAAATGGAATTATTCATGGGATTTTGCAGGAGCAATGCTTTTTAGTGTATTATTGTTTATGGTTTTACATTTTTTTAATGGTACATATTTAACTGAAGCAGGAAAATTGAATTTTGGTATGTTTGCTTATGCAGCAATTTTTAGATTAGTGTTAAATATATTAATATATAGATTAGGTAATTTTGGATTGTTATATAGTATAGGTGTTCATGCTGTTAATAATGCAATATTTTTAGGTAGTGCAACAGTATTAGTAGCATTAGCAACTTTTCCAGGCGGAGTGATATTAGATGGAATATTAATAATTATTGTAATATACTTTTTTACTCATTTATCAGAAATAAAAGATGAATTTATTTTAGCATTTAAAGAATTTTTGACATGGAACTAAAATGACAGATATGAGAAAAGCTATGGAATTGGAGTTGAAGAAACTACGAAGATTTCATTTTCACGATTTTGTTTATGTTAAAGATATAGACGAAGTAAGACAAAGATTGAAATTGAGTGGTGTAAGATATAGAACAAATCCAAAAAAAGAAAATGGAGTAATAATTGGATATAATATATATGTATTATAAAAATGGCTAATATACAAACAGGTGGAAAAGGTGGAATGATAGGAAATGTTATTTCTGTAGTAGGTATGGCTTTTAAATTGTGGGGAGTTTTATGTATTACATTCATAATAATAATATTAACATGTGTTGGGGGTTTAAAAACTAGTATAGAGCAAAGGAGTGTATTACCATTTATAAAAGATGTTGGGGGAAAAATATTAACCTTTGATACTAATTTATTAAAGGAAAGTATAAATATTAAAAATTCAGGTGGGTTATTAGTAGATAGTGAAGGAAAAGGCAATACTATTATTGATAAGTTAAAATTATATTTAGCAATAGGAAAAAGTTTAGGAGTTGTATTATTTAATATATGGTATATTTGGGTTTTTTTATTTATTTTTTATCATTTAGGTTGTTTGATATTTACTCAAAATACATCATCAAAAACTCAAAATATACTTCTTTCTGTAGCAGGTATAACTATATTAATGTTATTAGCACATACAGTTAAATACGGATTAGGCGATAAAATGATTATAGATAATGTAGAATATGAGAATAATTATTATCCATGGAAAGGAGTTGTCGAATTTGTAAAATCTACACCATATGTTTTCAATCCCATTTACAAGAAAACTGGTATAATACAACCAGATAATCAATTAAGTATAACTATAACATGAGGTAAAAAATGAAAAATAAAAAAATATTTTTAGGATTGTTTTTAGTATTATTAATGGTTGGTATGATTTCAGCTTTTGAAACAGAGACAACTATACCAGAAAAAGATACAGGATTTTTTGCATGGATTAAAAGTTTATTTAGTCCCAGACCTTTCCAAATTATAGATGGCAAAGACTGTACTTATATAAATCGTAAATCATATACTGCTGGTGATAGCGATGGTGATGGTAAAATCAGTATTAAATGCAGTTCAACAAGAGAAACTTGTTTAATATATTTATTTAATTCTAAAGGTTCAAAATTATCTGAAGCTACTGTTAATAAAGGCAGTACTGCTTATTTATCTTGTGGGGGTTGGTGTGATCAGCCAATGGAATTTAGCTATTATTTCTGTGGCTCTGGTTGTACTAATCCTTCTGGTTCAGATGGACAATATTATTGTGATAATAATAAACTATATGGTTGTAATGCAGATTCAGGTTGGGAATTTATAAGTAATACTGCATGTATTTATTGTAAAACTACAAAACAAGCTGGATCATATGATGATGTATGTGGAAAAGAAGTTTATCCTCCTAAGCCTATTTGTAGTAGTCCTAATGCTTTAGATGGGGATTATTATTGTAAAAATTCTGTAGTATATGAGTGCGATAAAAATGCTAATACAAATTTATATCCTACAAAATGGAAGGTAGATACATATTGTCCTGATAAATGTAAATCTGGTAGTGAAAATCCAAATAGAAATTCAGATTTATGTGAAGATATAAAAGAAACTAAAGATGAATGTGTAGATTCTGATGGTGGTTTAAATTATAATGTAAGAGGTAAAACTAATAGTAATACTGATTATTGTTTAGATGCTTATAATTTGGCAGAGTATTATTGTTTTACTAGTGCATCTGGTGATGTTGGAATACATAGTGATAAATATAGATGTTCTGCTGGATGTAAAGATGGTAAATGTAATACTGCTACTGATTGTAGTACTGCATGTCAAAAAGCAAATGAGATAGCTTGTGGTACAGAGATAAATCCAGTAATTGGTTGTGAAGATGTTGAATGTGAAAATGGTAATTTTTGTCCAGGCAATACTGTTTGTGATGGAAAGAAATGTATAGAAGGTATGAAATGTAATCCTGGTGAAATAAAAGAGTGTGTTGATACAAATACTTATAAGATATGTAAAAATGATGGTACTGGTTTTAAAGAAGAGAAGTGTGGTTCATTAGAGGTTTGTAGAGAAGGTATATGTACAAAAACTGTAACTTGTGTAGCTGATGGTGATTGTGTTGATGAAAATTCTTGTACAGATGATAAATGTATAGGTGGAATATGCATGAATACTGTTAAGGAATGTATTAATAGTGAATATTGTGATTCAACTACAGGAAATTGTGTTATAAGAACTAGTAGTCAATGTATGAATTATCAGATATTAGAAGATGGTGAATGTAAGTTTAGTGTATCAAAATTATTTACATCTTCAGGTTTTAAAGAGTATTATGAAAATAATACTACATCTACTATCATTTATAGTATTTCTGTAGTCTTAATAATAATATTAATATTTTATTTAATATTAAGGAAAAAGGGACAACAGGTGATGTTCTAATGAAATCCAAAAGCATTCTTTTGGTTGTTATATTATTAACAGTTATTTTTAGTTTTGGATATTTGTATCGAGATAAGATAGGTTTTAGTATATATCAAGATTCTGTATGGTTACCTAGATATTTATCTGCATCTTGTATGCCTAGAACAGATAATATGCAAAAAGAGATACAAATATCTTCACATAAAGATAAACCAATGTGGTATCATTGTACAACAGAAGGGACACCTGGATATGTTCCATTAGTCGAAGGTATAGAATGTGAATACACTATAAAAGATGGTGGATTATATTATACTGTTAAAGAATGTGAAGGATATACTGAAAATAATAAAGATTTAGATACTAATAAATGTAAAGAACCATATGGTGGAGGTGCTGTTGATACTATATTTACTTTTAGAATAGAAGCGGGAAATTCATTATATATAAATACAAATAAAATAATAGGTGATGCACAATTATTTATGAAATATCCATCGTATGGTTTAGTAGTTTTTAAAGCTGATAATATGAAATTAGCAACAACAACTAATTGTGAAATAAATTCATTATCTAAAGCTTATCATACTATTGATAAAGAAAGTAGAACAGAAATTATACCAGATGTTCCTTTAAATATTGTTGATGGGTTATCATTAGCTTATTCAAAACAATTAGTTACTTTAAGTAATGTAGAAAATGGAAATCCTATTTATATAACAAGACCAGGATATTATTATATAGTAGATATAGCAGATGATGGGTTTAAATATGTTGATACATTATCTGGAGAAAAATATAATAAAAATATAGAATGTATGCCAGGATTAGGCTGTGATGATAATGCTAAAATTATAAAATTAGAAGATCAATCGTGTGATAAATATGGTGGAGCAATAACTGGATATGCACCTGTAACAGGAGATAATACAAAATTATGTAAATATAGTTGTAAAGATGGAAAATTAGATTTGACTAGTGATTGTATTAAAGTAAAAACTGATTGTCCAGATGATAAACCATTATGGGATACATCTACTGGTGAATGTGTATCAGTTATTGATTATAAACCCATAGATAATGAAATTTCCTTGCTTCCATGGATATTATTAGGGGTAATCATTATAATATTATTAATAGTGGTTTTCACTACTAAGAAAAAATCAACTGGAGTATTTTGAGGTGTAAAAATGGAAAATAAACACATAGTCGGATTGATATTTATGGTATTAGGAGGGTTTGTATTATATTTATCTAAAACTATATTGAATGTTAGTTGTACAGGATGGAATATGATAAACCCTATATGTTTATTGACAAAAGTTTTAGATTTTAGTATAGAGATTATAGGTATAGCATTATTTATATTTTTAGTAATATTAGGATCGATGATTATGATATCAACAGCAGAGAATTTTAAATGGATACTAGGATTTTTGTTATTTTCAGTATTAACAATATTGGCTATATTTTTTACACCTGGATTTCCAATAGATGAAATTATAACAGGATTAATAAGTGTAGTATTTGTTGGATTAACTGTTGCTAATAGTACAGGTGGGAAAAATATAACTAAATTTTAGAGGTGAAAATATGACATTAGTTATTAGTCAAATGAGACGACCTGGAGAAATTTTGGATTCGTCAAAGCTTGCTGTGCTTTCAAATAAAATCAGCGGAAGCATAAGACAAAGAACAAAAGGTAATTATATAGCTAAATCTTCAATAGATGGTAGAACTATGAAGATTACTATTAAACAGTTAAATCCAGAAACTAATAAATATGTATCAGTAGTTAAGGATGAACAGGAAATACTTGCTGGTAGAGTGAGTAATTTTTTAAATTCAAATAATATTATACATGATATAAAGGTGATTTGATATCGGATTAAGTGATAAACATTTAATAATTATGATATTTGGTATCATATTTATAATTGTATATAATTGGATAGCAACTGAATATGTATTAGAAATATATGGAAAAAATGTTTCATTATTAATGCTAGATATATTATGGTTATTATATTTTTTAGTATTGATTTTATATTTTAATAAGGGAAAAATTAAAGAAAATGAAAAAGATAACAAATAATAGGGGATGAGAAATATGAAAAAGAAATCTAAACTTTCAGCATTAATATTATTGGTAGTTGTTGGTTCTGCTATAATATTTTGGTTTGATGCTTTGTGTGAATATGCTAGAATACATTTTGGAACTAATAGTATATTTATAATAACAACCATTATAATATTGATATCAGGATTAATATGGGGGAATAAGATTATTAAGTTTATTAAAGGACAGTTAGGTGGTTAAAATTAATAAAGCTATAAGAATTTTTATAGGAATTATAATAATAATGCTAATTAGTACAGCATCATTTTTCCTTTATTTTACATTAAGACAAGGAATAGTAGATTTATTTAATAAAATTGGTATAACAAACTTTTATGTACAAAGTTTAACAGCTTTAGTATTGATAGTAAGCTTAGTATTTGCATTGAGTATAATGTTAGGAAAGAAAGCAAATTTAGTTAAATTGTTGAGAGATATTATTAAAACATGAGCAAAACAAAAACCCTTTTAAAAGTCATTGGCATATTATTATTAATAGCTCTAATTAGCATAGCTATTAATATATTTTTAGTAAACAATAATTTAAGTATAGTAAGTGATGTATTTTTAGATGGAGAGAATGTTATTATTAGCAAAGAAGCTAAACAACAATTAGACGAAATTTATATACCAATGCCAGATATAGAAATTCCTGCATGTTTAGCAGGAGAAATAACAAAGGAAGGTAAAATAAGGATAGAAAGAGTAGAAAAAGCTACTATTATTAAAAGCAATGCAACAACAGTAGAATATATAAGATGTTCTGTTTTTACTAATAGTTTTAAAATTTTAGGAACTATTCATAATCATATTAATGAAATGTGTTATTTATCTGATCAAGATATTACAACATATTCAAGTGATATGAGAAGAGGGCAAACTATTATAGGTTTATATTGTGGTGATTATACATTTTTTGTCTTGTCGAAAATGGATTATCAATTAGAATTGTGGTGATAAAAAAATGGACACGATAATAGAATTATTAACAGATGTTAAACATTGGATAGGATGGATACTAACAGTTTTAATAATAACCATAGTGTTTCACTATTTAGGTATTCATTTACACAAACCGTGGTACTTTGTTACTATATTATTAGGACTGGTTGTAGTAGTCGATTTATTTAAACACAAAGTACATTTACAATAAGGTGAAATGACAAATGAAAATAAACAAAGATTTCCATAAGACAAAAAATGGTTCAATAAAGAGAAATCCATATAGACCAACATTTTCTTTTGATAGGAATTATTGGTTGGCAAGAAAAGATAGACGAGATAAATTAGCAGAATATATTAAAATAATAAAGGAGCGTATTTTGGAATTAGCAAAATGGCTAGAAAAAGCTGATTATATTGTTAGAGCACGTTTTAAAAGAGATATATCTAGTAGAAGAATGTATAAAAAAGATGCAGAAAAAAATCTTAAAGAATTATTAATGAATCAAAGATTATTAGAAAAAGCAGAAGATACGTATTATTATGGATATGATTAATGAGGCGGAACAAAATGGTAGGATTGTCGACGAAAAAAATAAAGTGATGAGGTGAAATGAAAATGGTAAAAAATGAGAAATATAAAGGACAATTAATATCATTTAAAAAAAAGTATAAATATGTTAGTAAAGACTATCCAGCGAGTCCGTATTATATAGGATATATCGATGGAAAAGAATTTGCTAGAGATTTTAGAAAGAAAGATTTATTGTCTTCGGCAAAATTTAGAATAAATCAGGGAATGAGGTGAAATGAAAAATGAGATATGGTAAAAAATTCGAGAATGTTTTAAATAATATGTCAAAAGAAATGTATGGAATTAACTATAATGAATTATCTTCTAGTGAAAAAGGAGAAGTAAAAATACGAGCTTATAATGCTGGATATAGACCAGATACAATAAAAAGGATGTTTTGAGGTGAAATGAAAATGGCTAAAAAAAGATTAATACCATTAAGAAGAAATGAATATATAGGTAAAGATAAAAAAATACATAAGAATAATAATAAAGATAAAGAAATAAGATATAAAATAAGAAAAGCTTTAAAAAAAGAAGGATATACAGAAGAAGAAATATCAAAAATAAATTTAAATGAATTAGTTAATAGAGTAAAAAGAGATATACAGCCAAAAGAAAATGATATATATTTTTCAATAGATTAATATGAGGTGAAATGAAAATGGGATGTAACAAAGGAACTTTAAATGGTATGCGTGTAGGAGAAGAAAGAGAAATAATTAGAAATGTAAAAGGTCAAATGAGAAGATTAAGAGCTAGGAAAATTAAGTCAACAGGATTTCCGCAATTTGTTTGGTTATCAAATCAACCAGCATGAAATAATGAAAAAACGTAAAATAAAAATGTGGACATTGTTATTTGTAGTAGGTTTTACAATGATTGTGTTTGCTGATTCAATCTGCGATTACATAAAAATGGACGCAACAGTTGGAACTTTCAGAGTATTTATTATAGCGGATTAATCATAGTTATCTCATATTTGATATGGAGTAAAAAGGTAATAGAATTTGCAAAGGGGCAATTAGGAGGATGATGTGAAAATGAATAAAAAATAAAAAATAAAAGAAATAAGAAAATTTTATAAAGAACATGGTGCAAAACCTCCAAAGTATTTAGAAAAGTATTCATCAGAAAAAATAAAAGAAATATACTTAAATATCGTTTATGGGGGTCATTGATAAAAATCACGAAATATGATAGAGAAATAGGAAGATAAATGGAGGTTGATGGAAAATGGATTATATGCAAGAAGTTAGAAGATTAGGATTTAGAAGATTTGAAGCAAAAAGGGGAAGTACATTTTCTAATAGTAAGATTATAATACAATTTAGAATTAATCCTAATGGTGGAGACGGAGTCGTAAAAAAGAGAACAAGGTTACAATTCCCTAAAATGAAACTTTTAGAAACAAATAGAAATATATATAATATTAATCAAGGATTAAATTGGTCATTAGATATGATGAAAAAATATGGAAATATTTGAATGGAGGATGAAACAAAATGGCAAAAATGAAACCAATAGATTGGACAGCAATTGTATTGTTAATTGTAGGCGGACTAAACTGGGGTTTGGTTGGAGCATTTCAATTTGATTTAGTAGAGTATTTATTAGGAAGTTTTCCAGCAATAGTAAGAGTGGTTTATGGATTAGTTGGAGTTAGTGCAGTTTATAGTATTTATAGTTTAAGTAAATTGTAAGGTGAAAAAATGAGTTATGAACCAGTTATTTGGAAGGGAAAAAGATATTTGGTTTTAAAATTTGGTGCAGGAAAAAAAGGTATAATAATGGTTTCAGAAAAAGAGTTGAATGAACTTTCAGAAAGATATATAAAATATATATTGGGTCATCGTTAAATAGAATATGAAAACATCAATATATAGAGGAAGAAAAGTAACATTAGACAAACCAATTAGAGAAGTAAAAAATAATAAAGAATATAAAGTATATGTATTAAATAGAGAAACTGGAAATGTGAATTTAGTGAGGTTTGGAGATAAGAATTTATCTCTAAAGTCTCATATACCAGCAAGAAGAAAGAGTTATTGTGCAAGAAGTGAAAGTTTAGGCAATAGTAAGCTAAAGGCTAATTATTGGAGTAGAAAAAGATGGAAGTGTTAAAATTGTATGAGGTGAAAAAATGAAGTCTTGGTATAGTGTGGGAACATGGAAATGGAGAGGTGAACAGTATGCTGAAAAAGTTAGAATGAGTGCCGTTAGAAAATTTAATACTGATGCAAGAATTGGGAAGGATGGAAATAAATTTAATATTTATGTTTGGGGTGAATTAGATAAAATAAGAGATATTGTGTTTAAATAAAAAATGGAGTAGAAAAAGATGGAAGTGATAAAATTGTATGAGCTTAGGAGTTGATTTATCTGCTATTGGGAAGAAAATAGAAAAAGCAGGAGGAATTGTAGTTTATACATATAGAAGATAACAAAATGAAAAAAATAAAACGCTATAGAATGGTAATCCATGAAAAAGGAAAACCTAAAAACAAGATAGGAGATGAGTTTTTAGCTACTGATATTAAAGGAGTAAAGGATATAATGAAAAAGCATTATCCTAATTTTGTAATAGATGAGTTGAAGAGGATATGAGGTGGAAAAATGGAATATAAAATAAAAAAAGATGGAAAGGTTTATGAGTTTAGATTTTCAGAAAAAGCTCTTTTTGGTAGAGGAAGAGGGGATTTGAATTCGGCAAGAAAAGAATATAAAAGACGATTAGACTATGCACATTATCCAAATAAAGTTAAAATAACAAAAATAGTAAAATCGACACATGGTTCAAATAATGTTGATGTATATTATGATGTTTATAGATAACAAAATGAAAAAGAAAATCCCACTTACAATGTTTTTAGCTGGAATAAGCATATTAGGCTTTTTGGCTATTGTGTTAGAAGTATTTGCTGGAATAAATATTAATCCATTGGTAAGGGCTTTAATATTTATAATAATAGGTATAGGATTAGCAACTATAGGCAGTATATTAAGCACTATAAAATATTTGGAAGATGGATTAACAGATGATGAAGTAACACATATTGTGACTAGTTTAGTTGGTACTTCAAGCATTATAGTAGGTATATTAACTTTACCTATTCAAGCTGTAGCAAAGTTTGATGTTCCTGCTATGGATGGGATTAGAGGATTGGTAGCAATTTTTGCTATACTGTTTATTGTGATAGAAGTTTATATAGCTAAGAGGTGAAAAAATCAAATGATTGGAAATGGTCTTAGTCTGACACTGAGAAAGTGTGAGGTTGATATCAGCAATGATATAGAAAAAATAAAAGATTTTATTAATAATATTATTAATTTGATAGATATGAAACCTTTGGGTAGTATTATAATTAGAAAAGGTAGTGAACATTTACCAGGATATTCAGCAGTTCAAATAATAGAGACAAGTCATATTGCTTTACATACTTTTAGTAAGAATAATAGTTATATGTTTGGTATAGAGAGTTGTAAAAGTTTTGATATGGGAGAATTATATACATTCATTATTGATTTTTTAAAATGTAAAGATAGTAGAATTAATGCTGATTATAAGATTGTTATGGAAGGAGTAGATTAATATGAATAAAGAACAACAAAAAATGGAGAAATATCAAAAAAAGAATAATACAAGAGAAGATATTTATTATAAAGGAATAGCTGAAAGCACTTTTAATAATATACGAGAAACAAGTGTAATACAAGGTAAATATATAGACAAAGGCAAATTTCAAGGTTATGGTGTATATGTAAGTAAAAGTGAAAAAGTAGCCAATGAATATGGGGAAATAGTTTTAAAGCTTAATTTAGCTGGTCATGAAGTTGTTAAATCACCACATAGTAACCAGTTTATAGCTAAATTTAATATCCCTGCATGGAGAATTGTTAGTGTTAATAGGGCTAATAAGAGTCAGAAAAGGATGTATCAATATAATAGTAATATGGAAGAAGCTGAGGTGTGAAAATGGCAATATTTAAAAGAAAAGGATTAGATGTTAAAGTGAAATGTACAGGTGAAAAATACTATTTAATAGAAATATCGAAAGGAAAATATTCTATTGGTTATGATTCAATGAATTTTCCATCCATGAAACATGCTGTAACTTTTGCAAAAGATTGGGCTGATGATTTATATTATAAAATGCCATTTAATACAGAAGTTATTTATAAAGAAAAATATCTAAAAAAAGTATCAAAAGGCTTAAATATTCATGATTTTATGAGTTTGAGATGAAATAAAAAAAATGTAGTAAAAAAAAGTAAGAATCAGATGTGTGAAAGTGATGTTAGAAAATAAAAGTAAAAATCCGTTTAATATGATAGGAGCATGGTTGGGTTTTTTTATGGATGGAAAATACATAGTTTAATAAGAAAATTAAAATCATAAAAAATGGGAAAAATAATGTTAATAATGGGTGCAATTATTGTTTTAATACTTGCTTTTATATTTTTTGGAAATAAAATACCTATTATTAATAAATTTCATAATGATGTAATAGGAAATAAGCTAAGTTTTGATAAACAAAAAGATGAGATTCCAATATTAATAGTACCTCCAGAAAATGACTGGTGTAAAATTAGTAATATAGCTGTTGATGAAGATGTAGAGAAACCGAGAGAAGATAGAATTATAGGATGGGATGAAGATAATAAATGTTGTGCTAGAAAGATAACAGGATATAATTGTGCATTAAACAAAGATATTAATGTACAGTATTGTTACACATCTCATATTTCAGGTGTTATCAAATGGGTATTAGTTGATGGATATTATTTGGATGTTAATTTGTATAAAAGTTATACAGATGATTTAGATAAACAACAAATACCAAATAAAGTCTGCAATATAGAAAAATATCCTGAATGGATGAGATAAAATGAATAATATTAGTTATAATAAAACGGGGTAAAAACAAAATGGAAAAAAGAAATTTGAAAGAGATAAAATATGACATAGAAGAGTTTGTGGAGAAGTTAGGGCTTACAGGTGAACTAGAAAGTGTGCTTGTTATTTATCCTTTGTTTGATGAAGATAATTTATCAGATGATAAGCCAATAGGTATTAAAGTACTTATGTCAGAAGAGAAGATTGAAGAAAAAGTTATAGAGGATAAAGATGCAAACTGAAGGTATATTTTTTTTATTATTTTTCATTATAGCTATTGTTTATACTGTAATTTGGATAATAACATTAGTTAGTCAAGCAAAACAGGAAAAATGGGTATGGTTTGTGCTTACATTACTATTTTCAATAGTTTTAATTCCTTACTGGATATTTGGAAAATAAAGGTGGAAAAATGAATAAACAAAATAAAAATATAACAATTATTTTTTTTGTAATGATATTTTTAGTTGTAATTTCGATATATTTTATAAATAAACAAGAAAAAACCAGATATCAAGATAAAGATGGAAGTACATATATAGCTGTTAATGATCTTATTCAATTCAAGAAAAATAAGTTTAATGTTTTACCAGAATCAGAAAAGATAGATATAATAAATAAAGGTTATTTTTCAACATGTGAAGAAGTATTAGACTATTGTAAACAGCATATCGATTTAGATGGTTGTGTTAAATATTGTGAAAAATATTTGGTAGGTGAATAAATGAAAAAAAACATAGTCTTTAATAAAAAACCTTCAAGGAAACTTCGTGATTTATTACGAAGATGAATTGAAGAAACTTGTTAGACTACAAGTATAAAAGGAATCTCCTAAATTTATTTAGGCGAGGAAGTCAAGTAAGGTATAGTCCTGCCAAGCAGGCAGGTTGGAAGGCAATAAGTGAATGTGAGGTGGAAAAATGAGAAAAAAATTAGTTAGCCTGCCAATAATGCTGTTATTTGTTTTGGCATTGGCGGGAATGGTATATAGTACATGCACTGTAAATACTCCAGGTGCATCTGCTAAACTTAGTGGAGCAACATATAGTGTTAATGTCTCTATGACATTAAGTAGTGTTTTGAATTGCAGTATGATAGCTACCAGTGCAAAAACGGGTGGAAGCATAACCGCTGATTTATTTAATTTGACAAGAGACCCTGTATGCTTAAATGCTACAGTAAATACAATGCCAGAAGAAGATTCAAATGATTGGAGTTTTGCATTTACTTGCTATAATTTCAGCGGTAGTTCAGAAACATGTACAAGAAGTAGTGTAACAATAGATAATACTATACCAATTATTAGTGGTTGTAGTATAGAAAATGCAACAGCAGCAAATGGAACAATATCTGAAAGTAGTTTTGTATTTTTTTGTACAGTATGGAATGCAACATCATGCAATAGTTATTGGATGGATAGTACAGCAAATGCTTTTGCATCAACAGCACAGAGTGGTACAGATTATAGCTTAAATGCTGTAACATTTACTTCTTCGTATGATGATGTAGGAACAACATTGATAGCTAATTTGAAGTCTGCTGGTGACAAAAAAAAGACATTGTATTTTGATTGCTCTGATGGAACGAATACAACAGTAACATCTACATATGAAGTTATGGCTGAAGGTTTGTCTAAGGCACAAGAAGTAATTAAAAAGAAACCATCTTTAGGTGTAAACCCGTTTTCGAGTTATTCGGGTAAAAACAAGAATAAGAGTATAATGATGATACTCTTAGTTTTAGGTGCTGTTGTTTTGTTAGCAGGTGGATTTGTGTACAACAAAAAGAAATAAAGATATGAGGTGAAAAAACATGAATATGAAATGGGGTAAATGGTTCAGTAAAATATTTGTTATGTCTATTTTAGCGGCAGTTATACTGGGCATTTTGGGAATGTTAATAGAAAGCATAACAGCATTAAGTATTTCATGGGGCTATGTAATTAGTTTGTTAGCAACTATAATAATATTTGCTTTTGCTGTTAGGTTTAATCCAGGAAAGGAAAATATGATAGATTATTTGCCAATCTTGGCTATTGTTATTGCTATTATAGCAACAGTAGGAATATTATGGGAAACTAGTCCATTATCCTTTATTGTAGAATTTACAGTACCAGGATTAATGCTAGGTTTATCAGCAGTATTCCTTGCTAGTGGTATAACAGCAAAGATAATAAAATAATTTTTTTTTATTTTTTTTTTTATTTTTAGGAGATAACAAAAATGAAAAACAAAAAATCAATATTTAGTCTTACATTATTATTAATACTTTTAAGTTTCAATGTATTTTCAAGTACAGAAATTTCATTTAAAACAGATAGAGGTATTAATATAGCAGAAAAATTATTTTATGTTAAGGATATTAAAGTTTTACATGATGCATGTTCAGATAAAGTAGGATGGATAGAAGGTAATGGTTGTTATGAAGCTGTTATTGAATGGGGTAAATATAATTTTGAGATAAAGAATGGTGAACTAAAAAAACTTGATGATAATATTATGGTTTATTGGAATATTGTGGGTAACGCTGCATATAATGGTGAATATAGAGGAAAATATTATAATTTTGGTTTTCCATTTTCTGTTTATACTCAACAATATATAGTAAAAATAATATTTAATAATATACTAGATATTGAAATTGATAATGATAATTCTTTTTTATTATTGAATGATAAAGAACAGATATGTTTTGATATTACTAATAATTTATGGGAGTTTGAAAATGGTGGATTTAGTACTAAACAAACAAGAGATTTGATAAGTGAATACTCTCAGTTTGTTGTTCAAAAAAGAGCAATAAAGACAGGAACTTATAAAGATTGTATCGATATACCAACTGATACATATGGAAAAAATATTATAGAAATAATGCCTTATTTTGATATTACTAATAACCAAAAATATTACAGTGATAAAAAAGAATATATATATTATGTAATTAATAAAAAAGATAAGACAGATGAAGGTATTATAATTGAAGATGAAATAATAAATAAAGATGTTGTTATACCCAAAATAAAAGAAAAGCAAACATTTAGAATGTTTTTTGCTGGGTTAATAGAAAAAATCAGAAGTTGGTGGTCAAAATTAAAATAATAAACAAAATTGTAATTGCTTTAATTATAATATCTTTATTTGTAGTTGCTGGAGTTAGGATGTTTTCAATACTTCCAGATTATATGGAATATTATGATGATTTTAATACTGGAAAAAGAGCAGATTTATGGCAATATCATTATCACTATGAGCAAGTAGGATATAATAATATACCTGTTATAGATTTATATGACAATGATGTTATTTTAGAAACTCATGCTATCACTATTAATAATGGTATTTTATCAATGTCTGGAACTTATAGTGGATCTGGTAATATATTACGATATGCTGAAATAACATCTGATAAAAAGTTTGGCACAGAAAATATTAAAATAAGAATAAAACCAAAATATTTTGATTCAAATGGTGTTAGAGGAGAATTATCATTGAAATATGGAAATACAGGAATAAGTATGGGAAAAAATAATGAATGGAATATTGTAGAAATTAATAGAATTACTGATTCAGATTTATCAAAATATGGTGTATTTTTGAATGGTAATATGCAGTCTGTTTCAGATGGAAAAAATGATAAACCAGAAAGTATTATTATTAAAGGTAATGTAGAAGTTGATTATATAAAATTTAAGCCTTATTTTTCTTGTAAAATAAACCCATTAACAGAAGTAGAAGTGAGATATGATTTTGCTCCAGGAAGTATTATTACAATAGATAGTTTACCTTATTTTGATCCTTTATATTCAAAATTTTGTAAAGATGATTTAGGAGTAATAATTTCTGATTTGAATGGTGGTAGTACAAGAGAACTTGGAACTATTACTAATGATATTGCATCAGGTATAGAAGTTATAGTACCTTTAGATAGGATTTATTCTGTTAGATATTATTCTCCATATAGAGAAGATATGGAAATGTGTGGAGTAGGTCAATGGATTAATGGTGAAACAGGTAAATGTGAACAATTTACTGCTACAGATGAAAGAATAAAAGAATATGAAGAAACTATATTTATGCTTCAATCTGATTTAGATGCTAAAATAAAGGAAATCAAAGATTTAGAAGGTAATATTTCAGAAAAAGCTATTAGAATAGAAGAATTAAAATTAACTAATCAGCAAAGAGGAGAATTAATAAAAAAATTAGAACTTACTCAGAAAGAGTATGCAGAACTTATAAATAATCTTGAATATAAAATAAATGAGCAGGCTTATCTAATAGAAAGTATGAGATTAACAACAAAGGAACAAGCTGGCTTAATTAATGAACTTGAATTACAAATATCTTCACAAGCTGAAATGGTTGAGATTTTAGCCAATACTTTAGACAAAAAGATAGAATTAGTAAAACAATTACAAATAAATATTAATGAAAAAATTATTTTAATATCTAAATTAGAATTACAAGCAGAAGAACAAGCTAAAATGATTAATAGTTTAGATTTAACAATACAACAACAGGCAAATGTTATTAAAGTTATGGAATCTAAAATAGAGGAACAAGCTTCAATAATAAATAATATGGAACTAACTATTGACGAGTATTCTGCAATAATAAATTCAATGAATTTAGAAATTGAAAAACAACTTTTAATAATAAATAATCTTAACTTAAACTTAGCTGAAAAGGAAAAGATTGTTAGCAAATTACAGATAACTAATGAAGAACAAGAGAGATTATTAGAAGAAATGCGTGGTAGTTTTAAAGAGCAGGCTGATACTATAAGTTTATTACATGAAACTATATCTGATGATGCACAACAGATTAAAGATTTTAAACTAAGTATTGAAGCACAAGCAGGTATAATATCAGAACTACATTATACAATAAAACAACAAGCTGATTTAATTAAACAATTACAACTTAGTAATGAAGATTTGTCAAAACTTATAGCAGAACTAAAGCTAACACAAGATGATAAGATATTATTGATTCAACAATTGAAATTAAGTAATGAAGATATGGCAAAGACAGTATATAATCTTAGATTAACTATAGCTGAAGATGCAGAAATAATAAGTAAATTAAAATTAAATAATGAACAGATGGCTTTAACAATAGATGAACTAAAACTAAGCAATATTAAAATAGCTGAATTGCTTGATAATATGGAACTTAGTAATAAAGATTTAATTATTTTAGTAAACAGCTTGAAAAGGAGTAACGAAGACAAAGAAGAAATTATTTTAAATTTGAAGAAGAATATAGAAGAGCAAAAAAGTTTAATAGAATCATTAGCAAAATCTCAAGATAAAAATTGGTGGAAAACTATCATAGCTTGGATAATAGAAATGTTGAAAAAGATAAGTTTATCTTGATTTTTGTGTTAAATGAGGGTGTAAAATGGATATAAATTATAGATTATTAAAGATTAGTATATTATTAATAGTAGTATTACCTATAGTATATGCTAATTTTCCAAATCAAATAAATATAGAAGGAGTTATAAGAAGTATTGATGGTAATGCTTTAGTTAATGGTAGAAATAATATATCTTTATATTTGATTAATGATAGTAATGAGTTATATTATAATAAGACAGATACTATATTAGCTAATGGTATTTTTGATGTTTTATTTACTATTTCTCCAGAATATTTTTATAATTTTTTAGGTTTTAAGATAGCTGTTAATGATGTTAATTATAGTTTACATAATTTTACATCAGAGCCTTATGCTTTCTTTGCTCATACGGCAAATAAAAGCCTGTATGTTGATACAAATCATAATGCTATCATTAATGGAAATTTGAGTGTAAATTCTCCTACATTCTTTGTTGATGCTGATGCTGACAGGGTGGGGATTGGGACAACTTCTCCAGATTCACTACTAACAGTTTCTGGCGGTGATTATGGCGGAACACCTCATGTTTATACGGATTTGTTGGTTGAAGATGATGATTATGCTATGATAACAGTAGCTTCTCCCAGCACTGGAAGCGGTTATTATTACTTTGCTGATGAAGGTGCAAACACTATCGGAGGTATAGGATATGACCATACTGTTGATGATATGTTCTTTAGGGTTAATTTATCAACAAAAATGACGATAAAGAAGAGCGGATATGTGGGAATAGGGACAACAAATCCAGCATCATTATTAGAAGTTTATGGAGGAAGTATTAAAACTAGTTCAAGTTCCAATTCTGGATATAGCACATTATCCGCTGGGACATTAACTCAGAAATCCGGTGCAGGAACAGCAGCACATAATATCTATGCCACTAATGGTAATGATGTTTATATAGCATTAGAAGAGGATGGGAGTGCTAGTGGAACTGATAGATGGGTAATAAATAATGAACATGATGATAATAAGCTCCAAATCAATAATAATGGTTCTAATAAGGTTACAATAACAACAGACGGAAGGTTCGGGCTTGGTATAGTAAATACATCTTCTACTCTTGATGTTCAGCAGATTGCAGGACTTCGGGGAATACAAGTAACAGGAGTAGAGAATAGGTCAGCATACTTGCTTCACCTGAAGGATGGTTCAGGTACTCCCTCAGCTTCATTCTTGGCTGTCAGTTCTGGTTCTGGAACAAATGATGTTTTCACAATCGCCAATACTCAGCGATTAACAGCATACAGCAAAGATGATAGCTATTGGGGATTTCAGGGCAGGACTGCAAGCGACACAAACTGGCATGGAAACTTCTGGGATAATTACAGAAGTAGGGGAACTCATTCATCTCCTACTGCTGTCCAGGCAGATGATTATGTTTTTTATTTTGATGCTTGGGGGTATGATGGCACTACCTATCAACGCTCTGCGAGAATAATGGAGTTTGTTGATGGTGCTGTTTCTAATGAAAATGTGCCTATGGCAATTAAGTTTAACACAGGAATAAATACAAGCAATGTATCAGAAAGAATGAGAATAGGAAGCAATGGAAATATTGGAATAGGAACAACTTCTCCAGATTATACATTAGATGTTGCTGGTAATGCTGGATTTGATGAATATATTTACCATAATGGGGACTCTGACACATATTTGCGGTATCTTGTTGATAGATACCAGATGTTTGCTGGGAATATAGCTTTTTTAGACCTTATTGAAGATGATACACAAGATAGGTTCATTGTTTCACCAAACAACAACGATATAGATTTTATCGTTCAGGGAACTGCGGGAAAAACTAATATATTTGCTGATGGTTCAAGTGGCAACGTCGGCAT
>Ga0180008_1000312_pt1 | contig 46085 bp, 49 predicted proteins | sample MM_PW_MetaG_FD_121121 | JGI IMG/M metagenome (GOLD analysis project Ga0180008, IMG submission 121121) | Groundwater microbial communities from the Aspo Hard Rock Laboratory (HRL) deep subsurface site, Sweden - MM_PW_MetaG | ecosystem: Environmental > Aquatic > Deep subsurface > Groundwater... | reverse complement strand
GAAGGGCTTTGGTCTCTTGCATCCATTTGTCAAAAGTTTCCTGGCTTATCTTTCCTTGTTCCAAAAGTATCCTGAATTTTCTATGCTGCGACTCAGATTTAAAGGGCAAAGCAACCTCCTTTCTACTTAGGTATAAATTTAAAAGCACTCATAAATCGTTGAAACAGATTTGGAGCTCCAGCAACAGATTTTACAGCCAGAGGTTTCATAAGCGCAGGAGTAGGATTTTTAAGTTTGGCAATAGCATCCTCAAGCGTAAGAAATGGTTTCATTTCCGCAGGAACTCCGGTACGCAGGGTCTCGGGAAATTCCAGGTGCCATGGTCGCTCAAGAGCAATCTTTTCAAATTCATCCAGAAAGGCCAGTGAGGCAATCTTTTCAGCATAAATATTCATCACAACTCCAAAAAAGCTGTTGAACAATGTTCATCATCTATTGTATACTCAAACCTGAAATTTTAACAAGGAGTTTTTATGTCCAATGACAATCCCTTTAAAGCACGGTGCATGGAAGTCCTGAGTATCCCTAATTTGGATATGAGCAAAGTGCTTGTTTTCTTCCTGAAGGAGAAAGGAGTAAGAGACAGGCTGGACATACACTCATGTGATCCACGTTCTATTTTGAAAATGAAAACCAAAGCCAAACCGGAGGATATAGTCTGTATAGTCAGGGCATTGCCCGGTAAAGACAAGAGTGAGATCGTATGGTTCGTGAAAATAGGAAATAAAGATATCGGATATGAATATATTTTCTCAGTACCCAAACTTGAGGTCTTGTCCTCGAGGCAGTTGCTCCCTCCTCAGTTCGAGGTAATACTGGGAGTAAAAAAGTTTGTGGAGCCTTTCAGTGACGGACTGCTGGAGGAATTAAAGCGTAAAATGAAACATGCAGCAGAGGTTTTCTTAGAGGACAAAAGTTGCCCCGCACAGATTTTCCTTTATTATAATGATGTACTTCTGAACACAGTAGTCTTCGGCAGCAATCCCCTGGTAGATAGAGGATTGCATGAGACAGCATGGATAGCACAGTTGCATACCGCGGATACAGCTTTCATTATTTCAAGTGGAAAGGGAAGAAACAATGACGGCAAGAATGTGGATGTGATCATATCAGTGCTGCATAATTACTTCAGTAATCTGAAGTCCGAGATATGGGTAGCTGAGATAGATGCCGAAAAGAAGGGTATAAAAGAAATCGAGAAGGAGTCCTTAAATGAGTACTTCAGGCAGAGGTTAATCGCCAAACACAAAGCAGAAGAAGAAGAAGCCAAGGCAAAGAAAACACAACTTCCTGCATCGTCTGTGAATTAAAATAAAGAGGGCTTAACGCCCTCTTTATTCCTCAAAGAAGGCTTAACGCCCTCTTTATTCCTCAAAGAAGACTCTTCAGAAGAGTATTCCTCTTGTCCTCATAATCATTCAGGATAGCTCTGGCAACAGCCGTACCGGTAGAGACAATAACACATCTCTTACGCGCCCTGCTGACTGCCGTATACAACAACTGCCTTCTGAGCATGAAACTTTGAGAATCGTGCATCACAACAATGACTGCCGGGAATTCTGATCCTTGGGATTTATGTATGGTTAGTGCAAATGCCAATTGGATATCCATCATATGTTTGCGCTCCATCACCACCGGCTCCGTTCCACCAAAATCTATCACGGTCAGTTTCTCCTTCTCATCGATGTTCTGTATGAAACCCACCTCACCATTCATAATGCCTATTTCATAGTTATTGCGGGTTTGGATAACCCTGTCACCCACCCTGAACCTCTCTTCTCCTATCGCGATCTCGGCCTTATCGACAGGTGGATTGATCATATCCCGGATTTGTTTATTCAGATTAAAAACTCCGTACTCACCTTTCTTCATAGGCGCAAGTACCTGTATATCCCTGAAAAAGTCGTAACCCTCCTTATTAAGCCTCTCCACTTGCTGCAATATTAGCGGAACACAACTCTCAAATGTCATAGGCATCTGGATAAACTCAAAATCTTCAGCGGGACCTCCCGGATCAATAGGGTTCCCGTTATTAATCCTGTGAGAGTTAGTGATAATAAGACTCCCTGCCGCCTGCCTCATTATCTCTTTAAATCGTACTACAGGAACCTGCTGTGAGTTTATGATATCCTTCAGCACAGCCCCCGGCCCTACAGCAGGCAGCTGATCAACATCACCGATGAATACAACAGAGTGTCTCCTGGCCTCTATTGCCCTGAATAAATCCGCTGCAAGTTCCACATCCAGCATAGAGCTCTCATCAATGATAATCTTTCCGGATGGCAACGGATTAAGAGCGTTAAACTCAAAACCTTCGGGACGCCAACCAAGTAACCTGTGGATTGTACGTGCATCCTTCTCCGTAGCTTCCTTCATCCTTTTAGCAGCCTTCCCCGTAGGACTGGCAAGGTGAGTATCCTCGGAGCACATGTCTATTATCGCTTTCAAGGTATAAGTCTTCCCGGTTCCTGGAGGACCTGTGATGACCATAAACTTGTGCGTTTGTGATGCTGTCACAGCCTCTCTCTGCAGTTCAGTCAGATTGTATTTATCCGGAATATCCGGTTCCTCCCTTCCGGATCTTCCAAGAAGTTCAGAGATGCTGGCAGCTATTGTTCTCTCCGACTCATAAAGAGACCTTAGAGACCATATCATGGAGAGTTCATGGTCAATACGCACCAGGGCATCTCCACATTGCTTTCCGGCCTCCCATATCTCCGGATACGTAACATCATACTTCTTAACAATAGGATCCATGGATGACTCAGCTATATAAGTATGACCAAGTGATGACGCACTCTTGAGCGCTGACATTATGGCAGCCCTTGTACGCCTGTAATCCCTGAGAACTCCAATTTTTTTAGCTATAACATCCAGCTCCTCAAATTTGAAACCTCCCACTTCCCATATGAGTTTGTAAGGATCAAGTTTGACGTATTCAAGTGTCTTCTCTGCTACTCCATGAACTATTTCCATCCTGCTCAGGTGAGTGGATGAAAATCCTAATTCATAAAATTTGCTGTAAATCTCAGCCTTTTTACGATGATCCACCCATTCCTCCTTGATAAGTTCCATTCTCTCCTCAGTGATACCGGAAATCTCAGTAAGCCTTTCAGGATGATTATCCAGTATATCAAACAAGGAAGTACCAAACTTCTTTACCATACGAAGAGCCCTTATCGGCCCTATCTGTGTGAAAAGTCCGGACTCCAGATACCTGCGTATCCCATCAGTATCCGTGGGTTCAATCAACTTGGACGAAGTGGCCTCTACCTGCAATCCATACAACTGATGGTGTACCCATTTGCCGTTGAAGAGGTAATCAAGACCTTCTTCAATGTCCACATTACCAACAACAGTACACTTCTCTTTTTTGCCTACGGATGTCTCAAAGATTTTGTAACCCGTGTCGGCATTTTTATATTTAAAGTATAACACCCTAGCCTGGAAAGTAACCAACTCTCCAATCTTGGCGCTTTTCTTGAAGTTATTTTTCAGATACAGTTCATCGGGATCTTTCTTCGAACATGAAGCAAAAAAATCCCTGAGATCCATCACTTCTCTCATGTCAACCTCCATTTTGAAATTGTATATACAAATTTTTGTAAATGCAAGAGTTTTGTTCAGATGCCTTATACCAAAATTTTAGCCAATCAGGCTGCGGTTCAGGAGGTTCCTTTGATATGACTCGGCTCTCTGACGGCGTTCCGCCCTGGGATCAATGGTATCATCCAATGCAAGCGGCGGTACCGTCCCAAGTGAGTCAGAGACTTTGGACTTATAAGGGAAGTTTTCGTTGGAGAGATCAAACATATTCTTCTGCATACCGAAGGCTCGTGAGTGAAAACCTTCAGTGCCTGTGACTTCCAGCTTATTGCCTACGGTTTTTATCATGAGATCATCACTTCCAAGTACTTCCTGGAGAGTGGCTATATTCCTTTGAGTAAACTGATCAACAAATTTGGAGGCTCCATAATCCGCTGCCTTGATGGCAGAATAGTAAGCAATAATATCATCAGCTATTTCCTCTATCGAAGGGACTCCGGCATCCAGGCCTTTTTCGCCGGTGCGTTTGAACATCACCCTTCCCTGAGTACCCCCAAGCCAGTCAACATTGTATCCCGACTTGGACATGATAGCGGCAAATTCACCTGACTCGTTATCAACGGCTATTTCGATTTTATGCGGGTCCACTATCGAGCCACACCCTATAAGCAGTTTATAAAACTTATCACCGATATATTCATTCTTGTATATGGGCGCAAACCAGGCCGGCCTGGCTACTTCCTCAAAAGGCTTTTTGAACTCCTCCTCAAGATATTCACCCACCTCCATGGCAACTTCAAACTCTGCAAATGGCAACACCGCTGCAGATGCCAGAGTAGCCATTGCGCCTATCAGGGATGTTGAAACCGGCTGAACTGTTGCACCAGTTACAGGAACCGCCGTATTCAGAATATTTTTTAAGGTTTCCTCAACTTTTGCACTGAATACAGAAGGCAAAGGTGCTGTTGTAGTAGACGCAGGCAATACTGCCAGAGCTGGAGCTGTTGTGGATGCAGGCAAAACTGCAATGCCTATAGCAGTAGGCGAAGGCAAAGGCACTGTTCCGGTTCCTGTCGGAATAACTGCAGCACCCGGTACTCTCTTACTGGCAGCTTCCATAATTGCTATTTTAGAGTTTATAAGTCTGAGTGCTCCTGCGATATCACTTCTATCACCACCCGTGATTTCCACAGAGATGATTTTTCCTCCTTTAATCTGAGACAGACCCGTCCATGAACATTTCTTAGTAACTCGCTTAGTGCCTATAAGTTTTCTACTCTTCTCAGGTTTAATGAACTCCGCAGCTTCTTTATGGTTACGCATAAGCACCAGGGTAATAGCAGTAGATGCACCCTCCTGACCTATGGAATGTGTAAGTTCTATAGGCATACCTAAATGACCAACAGGCTTGGTCTCTTTATTTTGCAGGTTGGCGTAGTATTTATCAACTATAAACATGGGCATACCCGCCACGGTCTTCGGCCTGAACAGGGAGTTTATAGAAGCAGTGCGGTTGATATAACGGGATCTGAAGAACATGAAATCAGTGATGTGCTGCATATATGGAACCTTGTCGGAAGGTCCCCGGGATTGCTTATTCATAGTCTGATAGATAGAATTAGCTTCCCAGTCCAGCACAGGATCGTATTCGCGTAGATCCGGTACCCATTGTAGTTCAGGGATAATTCCTGAGAACTTCTCATGAGGCATTAAAAACCTTACCGACCTGGCAGCCTGCTTGCTCATGGCAATGCCCTTCACACTCGGAATATCAGGTGCAAAGTAGCTATGCTTCAGGTTCATACCAAGGCCTGCAAGCTCGGGAATAGCTGACCATTCAGACTCGGAAGTCACCATCAATCTTGTAGGCTCTGAGAAAAAGTCCCTGGCATATTCAAATGAGATATACTCATCAGGGAAGATCACATTACACCTGGGAGGAGGACAGAAAAATATATCAGGACGGATAATGGTTGTTACCAACCTGCGCGGTATTTTGCGCTTCACCCAGCCATAGACAGGTTTAGCTTTTTCAATAGCCTGGCTGTAATATTCTTTAGCATCCTCCAGATGATGTCTTTCTATCTCAGTAAATTCATCAAAATTCTTAACGTCAAACCGAAGTATTCCCCATTCATCTTCGTCATAACCTGCCCATGGCTTTTCAAAGGCGTCACGAACACTTTTATCACCAGCTGCCAACAGCGTTGTCACAGCTTCATTTTTAAATGTATCTTCCGGATATGGATAACTTTTATAGATTTCATTCTTTGCCTTTGCAAGCTTCTCAGATTCATTTTTTGTTTTTACAAACTCACTACTGAATTCTTTTTTTGCTTTTTCATATTCTTCAGCCTCCATGGCAGCCAATTGCCATCCTTCTTTTACTGCCTGCCATGCATAGTGTTTAGACCTGTGCTTATCTTCTACTCTTTTATTAAGATTGTCCACCAATTGCCTTTGTCTTGCTAATTCTTGTGCCTTTTCCCATGATTCACCAGAAAACCCAAGGGGAATTTCAATCGGCGCAATTATCTTAGTTGCAGCCAGTTCGGAAGCCGCAAGTTCATCCTGCTCATCTAAGGTTGTTAGAAGTTTATTTACAGAGTTAAAACGATCCTGGGCATATCTCCAAGGATCACCTCCTCCTGAAATCATCTCCCAGCTCATATACTCATATTCCTCTGTATAGCAGGGAGCCGTGATAGAGACATAATCATGAAAGGTTTTCTTAAGAAGCACATCAAAGATGTTTCTCAATGATACCATATTTCCGCTACGGGAGACTGTGGCCTTGAGCCATTTACGGAATTCTGAGGAGTCCAGAAGTTTCTGGCTTGACAAATCCTCAGGAGACACTCCTATCTGTTCAATGAGTTTCAGGCGTAACTGGGCAGCAGAGAAGAAGTCATTAACTCCGGATTTGGGCCCATTCTGAAAGAACCCACCAATACTCTCGATGAGATGCACTACACCACCCATCAGACCTTTAAGTCCCGGGTATAACGTAGGAGGTGTCTGAAGGAGCCGCATAATCGATGCAGTGGGTGAGGAGTCTATACCCGAATACATTTCCGCCCTGGTATCCGTAAAGGCTGCTGTCTGCTTTTTCTGGTAATCCCATGAGAGTTCTTCATAATAATACTTCTTGGCACTGTCCATATATGTAGAGAAATCGACAGCCTGTAATATGGCAGACCTGGCAGAAGAACCTTTCACATATTGTACAGCCTGCAGTTCACCGCAAAAAAGCAAACGCCAGGTACCAACATCATAGTAAAAAAGATGCAGCAATGTCCTGGGAAGAAGTTCATTTACTTCATCTGACGGAGGAACCCTGATTGCAGCTGTAGCAGGCCTGTTAACTCCTGAAGTCACAACACTGGATACTACCGGTATTTCTATACCTTCGAGGAATAGTTTGAGTGAGGGTTTACCTGTTGCAGCCATACTATTATTGGTCTTTTATAAAAACGTCGCCCTTCTTCTGAATACCTCGCCTGGTTCCCCATGAACTCCCGCTCATCTCGAGATAATTGGACGCTGTCATGACAGGGCCTGTATACTCTTTCTCATTAAATATATTCTGGTATGTTCTCTGCATGTCTTCGTTTAACTTCCAGACTGTAACATTGCGATAATAATCCAATCCCAAGAGATCTGCAGGACGAGCAGCCCTAGCTCCGGCAGAAAAACCTGTCAGCCCCAATTGACCCAGCCATGCCTTGTAATCACCACTCTTAACAAGATCAGCAAGCCGCATAGGGTCAGTAATATAATCAAATCCAGCATTGAAAATTGCCCTTCCTATATTCTTTAGTTTATCCAGAGTTGATAATTCCTTCATAGCTTCCGGATTATACGCACTTTTAATAATATCCCCTACTTCTTTCACACCTTTTTGAGTAGCTTCATCAATTACAGCGTATGGATCAGTAAACTCCCGCATACTTCTATCATCTAAAGGGTAGGCACGCTGCATTGTATCTCCTGTACTTAGATAGAAAATCTCTTTTAGAGAGAAATAACTCGTTACAAAAAGAAGAAATGAGAACTCACACCTGTGAGGATCCGACGCATCCTGAACAATACGTAGGTTAATTGGATAGCCCTCCACAAGGTTATCGGACCAGCAGAGATAAGCACGAGCATCCTGTTCAACCAGTCTGGTACCACGCATGGAGTTCTCCCAATTTGAGAGCATCTCTGCCCTCCATGGGAAATCATATGTATTCATCAGATAGCCAGCGCAGGCAAGAACTTTAGGTTGCTCACCAAACAGATAGATCATAGGCTCCCCAAAAGTGTCTACAATCTGCGCCTTCTCTGCGCGCTGCATGGTTACATTTACAAGGAAGAAATCCGTGTAGAAGTTACTCTTCCAGTTCTGTGCTGCAGGGCTTCCAGCATTATTCCAAAGCTCTATAGGTTCGCCATTGGATTTCAAGACACGCATGAATGCAGGCGCTTCCCTATTTAGTACAACACCCTGCAAAGGCCTGCGGATTAATCCTGGTTTCCCTTCACTGAATCTCTGCCCTACATCCGCTCTGAGAGTAGCAGCAAGCTTGTCCGCATTAACATCAAACTCTTTCCCCATATCCATAGCCATCTCAGTAGCCTGCCCTCTAAAGTTATCCCTGGTTAGGGCAACAATGAGCGGTTTTTGTTCTATCTTCGGCATAACAGTTAAAATATATCATACAAAAATTCTGGATGCAATTAATCAGTTGTCAAAAATACAAAATTAATGCTACTATTTTAGCAATGGAGTGAACATTATGAATAAAACAGCTATCTCTCCCATCACAGCAGCTAAACTTAAATACATAGGACTGCCAGGAGTACTGTCGTTGACCGGAGCAACTGCGATGTTGGCCCCTGCACTCGGTATTCCCTGGGCTCTTGCTGCCGCTGCAGGATATGGAGGAGCCGGACATATAGGAACAAATCTACTTGTCAAGGCTCTCCGCTCAAGTAAAAAATTCACAGGATGGGCGGCACGGAAAGGGATAGAGCATGGGCTTGCCGGAAAAGAGTGGAGTCCACATATAATGGATCTCGCACAGGTAGCCGCAAGTCCTGAAGTAGCCGCAGAATATCAGCTTGCATGGAAAATAGGCAAAGCCCTGCAGAACGTGCCAATAGCCCAGAGAGAAAGATTACTGGGAGAAGTTAAACAACTTACAGAGGCAACAAAATACATCAAAGAAGCGCCAATGGCAAAACCCATAGCCCAGGCATTGGGTCAACTTCGGCCCAGGCACCTGAGACAACCTGCTACCAGCGTTATAGACAGATTACTGACAGTGAGAGCAAAACCTATGACGATGAAGGCAGTAGGAAAAGGAGCATTAAAGACCCTTGGTACTGAACTAGCCGCGGAGCAGGCGATAAGTCCTCTTGTGGCCGCGGGTGCTGCTCCACACCTCGCAATGAACCTCGGAAAGATATGGTTCACAATGAGTGAACCCGGGAAGCGCATAATGACACAGGAACTGGCAAAGGGGTTTCTTAAAGGAGGCCCAACATCCAAAACACTGAAGCATTTAACAGAAGCAGCTGTAACTCCATCCTATTATGCTCCTGCAGAATTGGGTGCGGCCATAAGGAAGGAATTCCAGGAACAGCCCGCTGCTGCACAGAAGCTGTATGGAAAACTCGTAAATATCATGACTATAGGAAAACCCCTTCCTCAAAGGATACTTGGCAAGGTTCTGCAGCATGCTCCGGTAACAGAGTCAACAGCAAAAATAATTGCAGAACAATACCTGAAAAATCCACAAATGGTAGAAGGATTGGCAAAATTTTATGGCGGTGAAATACCAGCGGCAGTCGGCAGGCGAGGAGCACACATGGCCAGGGAATATGTGCGCCAGGCCAAATTTATAAAGATGCCCAGACCTTCTAAAGAGCAGGTAGGAATGACTCTCGCGGGTCCTGGTATATATGGACTAAGTAAACTTAAAGAGCAATTGACACAGTGATATTTAACACACAAGTTTCAGATATCCTGAATAATCAGCAGCAGGCTTTTAATAACCTGCAACAGCAAGCAGCCGCCCTGGGAGGTCAGTACTGGGGTGCCCCTCCACAACAGTCCACAGGAAATCCCATGTATGATGCCATGCAAACCCCGGGAGCACAGGGATTTGCAAATCAGGTTACACCCAGGATCATGGAATTCGGAGTAGGCGCCGCACAGACAGCCTACATGGGTGTCAGTTTGGCAGCTGCGTTTCATGTGCTGCCCTATGCCCTTGACTCGTGGATGGGCACACTTGCTGCAGCCGGGAGAGGAGCGAGAGGCATAGTAGGGCCTACGGGATTACCCACAGGAGAAATGGGACTGGCCGGAATATGGCACGCTGCAAGGGCCGGACAGTGGGCGACAGCCGGAAGAGCTGTTTTAGGCGGCGCTGTTACAGGATTACCGGTATTGGGTGGATACATGGCAGTGGGATGGGGTGTTGAACAAGCCTCCCAGGCCATAATGGAGGGAGCATACAGTCAGCAGCGGGTAAATGAGATAGTACAACAGTTCGGTACAAGGCCAAATCTTCCGAGATTAAGAGGGAGACAATTTGGTTTTGAAGAGACTGCCCAGATAGGCAGAGAAGTAAGAGCCATAGCCCGGGAAGATATCTGGATGGGAACAGGAGATGTTACCCAGATGCTCCAGGCAGGGCTGCAGCAGGGAGCATTCCGGGGAGTGGAGAATGTAGGAGAACTGCGAACAGCTTTAAGAGAGTTTGTAAATTCCGCAAGAGAGATTGCCGGAGTTTTTAATACTACCCTCCAGGGAGCACAACCCATAATACAGGAACTGCGCTCAATGGGATTCACCGACGCGGGTGCCCCAGCGGGAGCAGCGCAGGAAATGCGTGGACTGATGGTTGCCGGCGGACTGCAGGCACAGACAGGTATGCAACTGGGAGGAGTGGGAGCCAGCATAGCCAGGTCAGTGGGTGGCTATGGAAGAATGGGAGCCATGGCTGCCATACGTGCAGGGGCCAGAACAGGTATGATGATGGAACAGGGGATCCTGCAGGGCACAGAATTAATGGATATCTTTGGTACCGGTTCTACCGAGGAAGCTACGGCTGCCTGGGGTACCATGGTGACAGGACTGGGCGCCAGAATGGGCCAAAAAGGCATGGGAAGGATCATGTCCGCGGCATTGATGGATCCCTCAACAGGTGCGCTTAACCCTGAGTTGGCAGCGGCATACCAGGCAGGACAGATAAGCAGGACGGAATTACGCCAGTTGGCCAGACAGAATCTGGGAACCAGGCAGGGAAGAATGATGTTCAGGGCGCACCGTGGAAGATTGCTGACTGAAGCCATGGGTGAGATAGGACCTGAAGAAATGGCAATGGGACAGATCCGGCAGAACATCGAGAGAGTCGGAGCCCAGGCGGATCCCGAGATGCAGCAGCTGATCATCCAGAGAGTTACAGGAATGGGTGAGAGGCAGGCAGAACAGTTCAGGCAGATGATGAACAGGGTGGGACCCGAGGTGGAACTTGAGCTCAGGACACGAATGAGACAGGAGATATCCAGAGGGCAGGAACAGGCATATTACAGCGCAAATGTGAACTTCGACGCTGTGAAGAGAAAGATTGTTGAGAGACTGACAGGATGGTTTGTTAACCCTCTGCAGGAATGGGGTGCTGATATAAGCACAAGAGTCAACAGGGCAATTACCGGAGCCTTCGAGGAAATATCAGGAGTACAACCCACGAATTTAAGCGCCGGATTTGGACAGACATTCACCAGGGCGGCAATGGGAGAACCCGGAGCAATAGGACAGCTTGCAAACCTTGAACAGCGTGGGATTATAAACACAGGCGGACCTCAGGTGGGAGGATTACCTTTCAGGCAGGAACAGTTCGGATTTATGATGGGAGCCGGAGAAGCAGCAGCTCCTTACGGTATGGTAGCAGGCTTGACTGGAATAGGCGCCGGAATAGGTTATCAGATAGCACAAGGTGGATTAACGGGTGGAGGAGCTGGTGGTGGAGCTGCGGCATTAAGCAGATACGGTGCAATGGTTGAGGGTGTCGAATATGCCGGAGCAACAGCAGCGTCCAGAGGACTTGGTTTTGCCGCAGGTGGCAGGCAGGTAATGATGACACCCGGAAACCTCCTGTACGGAGCAGGGAAAACACTGATAGGCACATCAAGAGCTATGGGAGCGGGATTCGTGTCCAAAATTCCCATAGCAGGACGCCTGGCAGTCGGTGCAGCAAGACTTGGTGTGGGAGCATTAGGTTTGGGAGCGGCAGCAGTAGGTCTCGTAGGGAGAGCAGCGGGATACCTGCTTGGAGGTCCCATAGGATGGGGCCTGGCAGCCTGGAGTACTATAAGAACAGTTGGTGATATATTAGGCCCTACGGCGGCAGGCCCCATAAGACCTGAGACAGGACGCGCTTTACTGCCGTTCCTGCAAGCTCGAGGACAAGTTACGGAGAGGCGTGCTCCAGGACCTGGAGAAGTTACAATAAGGCAACCCTCAAGCTGGGAGTGGCTGCTTGGAACTTCCGCACATGGCTGGACAATAGAACAAGCCAGGGCAGGTGATGTTGCGAGCGCAGCCGAACAGCTGATAAATATCGCAAAAAACCCTCCTACGTCCATACAAGGTTTTACCCAGGATGATATCGGCCAGATAATGGCGGCAGCCGGAGGTGGACTTGCGATGGCCAGGCCTTATGCAGGAGACCCTTACGCAAAAGCTGAAGCATATCTTCAAGCCCTGGAAAATGATCCTGCTATTGACTCCTCTCTGAGAACCAGAATACAGACAACAAGAAAGGGAAAACAGGGAAATCCTATGGAAGTGGTAGCAATGGCTCAGGCATTGTCCGGCGGAGCGGTAGTTGACAGGGCGGAACTCGCACGTTCACATGTTGAAAATATAGGAGGCCCCGCCCGTATAACCGCAGGGGGAATTGGAGCAGCCATAGGAGCTGCCCGCGGACCAGCCGGATTTATGACTTTATCTGCTACCCAGGGGTGGGAAGATCCTTTCTGGCTCAGGTTTATGGAAGGTCCGTCAGAAGAGGTTCTACGTCATTTTATAGGTGCACCTGGCAGTCAGAGCGCTGCCACATCGGCTGTGATGCAGGCAACAGCAAGAGGTGATAGTCCGGCGGAAGTTGCCAGACTTGTAGACGCATACTTTGCAGACCCAGAAAATCTCCGCGGATTAACGGCTGAGCAGGCATCCCTACTCAGAACGCATTTACTGCAACCCCAAATCCAAAAGGCTTTGGCTCCTCTGGGTTCTGCTCAATTAGCCGGTGAATACCAGACAGCAATTGCAAGGATGAAGGAGAGAGGAGCAGATATCCAGTCCGGTATGAAAAGAGTCGGATTAGAAAAGCTATTTACAGAGCGTGGAATGGGTGAGGTATATGGACAGATCGAGACATTGATAGGAAAAACAGCTGTTCCTGAGGCAGGTGAGACAATTGAAAAGTGGACAACAAAAAGACAGGAAGCCCAGGCAGGTTTACTCAAAGCCTATAGAGGTATGACACCCACACAGAGAGGATTATTTTATCAGACAGGAGTCACCTACGGTATATCAGAAGTCACCCAGGCAATAACCACTTACCAGAGAGAGGGAAGGATTAAGAAACTGAAAGGTCGCGGGCAGAGAGATATAGAGCGACTTGCAGCCACAATGTTCCCAGGCATCAGTGATGAGGCAATAACCGCCTTCAGATCAGATGTAGCAGCATTACCCAGAGGTGAACGTAAGAACATAACCGTACTGTCAGATATGATGATAGACAGGATGGAGGATCAATTAAGATTGAGCCCTACAAATAAAGGCATGAGCAAAAAGGATATTGATAATATGGCAGAAGATGCAAGAACCAAGTTCACAAGTTTGAGTCAGGACCTGTTTGACACAGACAAGAAGATTACAGATACCGAACCTTATACATCATACATGAACAAATACACCGATATGGCATCCATCGTACCGACAGGTAAAGGAGTAATGGGAGGTAGTGGAGGAGGAGCAGGTGCATTAACATTCGACCAGATGCTGGCAAAGATGGCCATGCCTGATGGAGCATTAGGTGCATTCGATAAAGGACTTAGCACACTGGCTACTAAACTGAAGGAGATTAGTAAATAATGGCAAAACAAGAAACAGTATATCCCATGGCAACACATGATCTCCATGTGGAAGTATATGATCAGATCGGTGTAGATGAACTCTATGAAATCCTTGTCAAGGAAGCCTGCACTCATTTCTTTCTGGGCAGTGAAAATGAGATGTCCGTTATAAATCACAATGTCAGAAATTACATCATCAATAACAGACAAATTTAGTATATAAAATTATAACTCTCTATAAAATTTAGTGAAAATTCTTAAGATTCTGGGCAAAACACCACACATCACACATTTTAAAAACCGCTTTCTTTTTCAAAAAACCTTGATTTTCAGGCTTTTGGCCAGTTTTTATGATATATATCAATAAAAAAAATGGTCGAAGAATTAATCTAATACTCTATATATAATACTCTTTGGTATTATATATAGTGTATTAGGATATTCTTAATATATAAGACGATAGTCTTATATATTATGAATTATCTATATTAATTCTTCAGGTTCTGATGTAGAGATATTGGAATGAATTGCCAAGGAACAATAGACATTTTTCAGAAAATGTCTATTTCTATCAAAAACCCTTGTTTTCGAAATGGTAATGTAGTGCAATAGGTAGTGATTTGCCCAGAATCTTGAGAATTTTCTATCAAAATTTTATACAAAGTTAGAGTTCTGTATATTGAAGAAGCTTTAAAATTCTGCCCGGAGATCTGCCTATATAAAAAATTTCCTTGACAATGTATATACAATCAGTATAGACTCCAGGATAACATTAGGAGGTACCAATGGAAACCGTTCAGGCAGAAACAAAAGCTCCCAGGGATCCCATGAAGGATATTGTGATACCACCGGGAGTTACCCCTGTAAAACCAGTCAAAGATAAAGACAATACAGTCACCGAGAGAGTTGCCAAGATAAATGCAATGATACAGGATCTTGCCAAGCAGCAGGATGTAGTACCGGAGGATATCCTGCAGCAGGTGGAACTGGTATTGTCAATTGACGAGAGTTCTTACAGGTATGCATTCAGTGACGTGGACAATCCCAGGATGAGACAGCAGGTTGAGAAACGTCTTGAGGAAATCGATGTTGACTTCAGTACTCCCGGAGGGAGGATTACCCAGACAGTGTCCATTGTTCCCGGGAAACTGACAGTCATGTTTCAGTCAGTATCTCTGGAGGAGGATGACTACCTGAGGGATTTGTATTCGGTTCCTGCAGCGATAACCATGGAGTTCATGAACAGTAATCCGAGAAGTGCCAGGAAATACTTCCAGGGTAAATTCATAATGGGTGTCTGCAAGATAAACAACGAAGAACTTGTAGAGCACATGATGGATGGCAAGGTAGAGGACAAGAAGTACCATGAGAAAGAGCAGCAGGTGAGAAGGTACAACGTACCCTTTATTGAGCTCATGGTTGCGAATTATAATTGGTTTGAAGACAGGTTGAGAAAAGCCACTGTATATCAGGCGTTAAAAAAAAGTTCCGAAACCCCCTCTTCTGGATGAGAGTGAATGTGCAATATGATTGCAGTACCAAACCGCCGGATGTTAACTCGTACAAGGAACTTGTTTTCGGGATGCTCTTTGAGATGCGGAACAAAGCCGAACTGTCAAGGGTTCAGTTGGAAACATATGCGGCTCTGGACCAGCGGGATAAGATAGAGGAGACCTATAAGCGCTACATAAGCGATATGTGGCCGGTCTACACGGAGATGGAGAAGGAGGCGGGAGTGGATGCTGCAGATGCCCTGAGGGAATGGATAGGACAGGGTACCCAGGTGGTCAAACCCATGATCGCGACGTTACCGGGAAGGAGAAAATATGAGCTACCAAAACTCGATAGAAGTGAATTCAAGGATATACATGGTAAGACTTGGCCGGGACTACAGCCTGGAAAGCGGAGAAGAACGGGCATACGTAGTCTGCCGCCTGGGAGATAAAGAGTATGCCATCCAGCTTGAGGACTTGCAGTATGAACAGTTCAGGGCATGGATTGAGATGTCATTGATAGGTACCCAGACATCCTCCATGCCTGTAGAGACCCCGGAAGGGGAAGAGGATGAAGACAATGATGAATTTCATGATATTATAGAAGGAGAGCTGCATAAGGATATTGGCGAGATACCAGCCTCCAAGACACTGCGCCAGAGGTTCGAAAAACAGATATGATTGACATCGACAAAATCAGGGAAAGGCTTGTAAAGGGAGATCCCGAAGAGAAGGCATTCGGGAAAAAGAGAAAGAGCAGTCTTGTCATCGTCAGGGCTGACCTGGAACTTAAAACATGGTCAAGCCATTTTGCAGTCAGGAACGGAGGGGATCTCTCCAAGCTTGTCCGTGTAATGCTCCAGATGTTGAAGGAGACATATCACAGCCGTTACACAAGTGAAGACAAACAGATTTGAACTACACCCATAAATCCGCCCAGATTAAAATTCCTGAAGGCGATAACCACCAGGCGAAGCAGCTCATCAGTGATATCTTCGACTATGTCCGCATGCCACAGCAGATATTGATTAAGGACGGGTATGTATTTCTGGACTGGATGGGTATGAAGGACGAGCCTTTAATACTGGAGGAGCAGCTTAAATGGGAAGGGTTCATCAAGCGTGTCGCCAGTATCGACGAGATAGGATCTTTCAGCCCGGAGAAAGCTGTTATAGAGGCTGTGAAACATCTCCAGGAGTACAGGCTGTATCCCGGCAGGTACATAGTCCGAAACGTGGATACGTTCCGTAAATGGTTCGATATTAAAAACCTGTTCCTGAGGACATTCGGTGGAATACCCATTGAAGAAGCCGGGGAACTGGATGAAAATACGTTGATTGTCGCGGGAAGCGCGATGATAGGCGGAGCATTGCAGACCTGTGCCTGCGCTGTGAGAGTAATAATTTTGCAAAATTCAAGGGAATGATGCTATACTTGTAATCATGAATGGGAACAGAAATGATTTAAGGCTTATCAAAGGGCTGAATGCTCAAGTGAGCGAGGCCTTGAGCCAGGCTTCCCACCCGGCTACGAGAATAGCATTTGCAGCAATGCTGAAAGACCTTGAACTGGCGCAGGATGCGGTTAACAGGGAGTTCGCTATTTTAGGACAGGATAGCGGAGAATTTTTAGAACTTGTCCAGTGAAGAGGAGATGTTATGGAAAAAGTACTCGACGGTATTGTACAAAGGTTAAAGAACGCTATTCAGACTTCGGGAATCTTAACACCCAAACAGCATTCAATAGATGTGGGAAGATTGTGGTTCCTGTGCTCCTGCATCGACATCGCGAGATGGAGATCATTGAGCGCCATGCTGCGGGAGAAGAAAGACAAGAAGTATGCGTTCAGGTGTGGAATAGAATGGGTATTGATCCCGGCCGGTAAACCTTCGGAACCTCCCGAGGACCTGTCGGGGTTCCTGCTTGATTTCTACTGCGACGGCAACATAGAGGAGGTTGCAGGAGACATAGAGAAAGATCTCCGTGACCTGTGGGCGAGAGCCTCCGAACTTCCGGAGTCCACAAAGGTACTTGAAGTTCCCACGCTGTATGCCGACCAGAGAAGCAAGGACAGAAGGGTATATCCTATAGGCGCAACGAGATAATGAATGATTGATATTGAACAGATAGACGTACTCTGTCCCGGAGACGAATACTCTCCTACAGTCAATGAACCTCTCGTCCCTGTCAGGGATTCTAAGCCAAAAACAAAGTACAAAGTGGAAGTCCTTCTTAAGAGCACAGGCAAATACCTGTACTGGGGCTCACTGTTTATTTATAAGTACAAGGGTAACGAATATAATACGGAACCTGTGATGTTCTGTGCCAGCGAGCCGTGCACACGCCTGTTCGAGTCTTTCGAAATCTTTCCCGGGATAACCTGCCCAAGATGTCATACCCTGATGCCCGAGGGGCCAAAAAATGCCATAATATTCTCATACACTCCCGAGAGGCTGGCACATCTTGTCTCCGAAATATGGGAAAGGCTTGAAGGCAATGCAGACGTATACCTGTTGCGGGCGAATATCGGCCTTAAGACCGCGGAGTTGTCGGGAGCGCCTGCGGCAAAGCTTGAGAAAATGCTGGATAAAATTCGTGAGAGCCGGGACAGGGTACTGTATCCCAAGGATGCCATAATCAGTGACACCTCCGCCGGAGGAAATCTTGTCAACAGAATAAAGGCGTTTCTGACAGCATGAAAAAGAAGAAAACAAGGAAGGTTGTGGTAAAGACCGGAAACATCCTTAAAGGGTGGGACTATATCAACTTCGTTGTAAGGCTGGAAGAGAAGAGGGACGCGTACAAGCATATATTCAACAGCCTGGCTCCTTATCTTTCGTCTGATGTGGGAGTTGCAAGGCAGGAAATACCTTCGGTGGGACTGACCGGAAAAGTGTCTCAGGCAGTCTTGAGAGAGGTTGTCGCGGAAATGCAGGAGATGATTGACAAGGTGGAAAAACTGCTTTCCAGGCAGAAGGACAGGCCGGCTTCCGAGGTTGCTGCGCTTCCAATAGGAATTATTCCCTTTCATACCAAAAAAGAAACTGAAGAAAACAAAATTCAATGAGAGAGCCGTATATCATCTGGGCAGGGATAGACTCCAGTCAGAACGGGATGGGCGTGTGCACTCATAACACGCTGAAGATTCTCCAGAAGAAATACAATATAGATTTCTATGCCCTGCATACCACCGGAAGGCAGAACTCCATAGAGAAGCGCACAAGAAACAAAATAGCGGACATTGTCATAATGGATCTCCCGATATGCTTCGGCACTCCCAACTGGTTTCGCGCCAGGAAGGCGTACAGGAGCATCATGTGGGATGTGACCAGGCTTCCGGAGAGCTGGGTACGGAAATACTACCAGGGTTTTGACGGTTTCATCATGCCCAGCAAATTCTGTGTGAACACAGCCATTGCCAGCGGGATGAAAGGATATATGAAAGTGATCTATCCTCCGCTGGATTACAATTTTTATTTACCTGTGAAACGGAAAATCAAGGAACCTGTCACGTTCGTAACAACACCCATGGCTTCCCTGTGCTGCGCCCGCAAGAACATGCCCTGCCTGGTAAAAGCCTTTAAGAAAGCTTTTGGAGAGTCGAAGTATGTGAAATTGATCATCAAGTGTGCCACGTCCATCAAGAAAGGCTGGAGATCCGAGGAAGACAGGTTGATGAAGGAATGGGCATGTTCCAACATAGAAATCATCCGGGACTTCTACAACCGGGAGCAACTCCGAGAATTGTTGTATAAATCCCATTTCTATGTCCTGCCAACCCGCGGAGAGGGTTACTGCCTGGCTTACAGGGAGGCGGTGCTTACCGGGATACCCGCAATAGTCACGGATGCTGCAGCATGCCTGGAGAACTCTCCAGGGAGTATGTTCTGGATTGCATCAGACAAGATAGATGGGAACATAGTCATGGAGCAGCTATATGGTCAGGCTGACTATGGCCATGCCATTAATCCGAAAGCAAGCTATCTTGCGGAACAGCTCACCATGGTCGTGGAAAAGCCCCAGTTCTACCTGGATGCGGCAGAATATGATGCCCGTGAATATTCCAAAATACTTCGCAGGCAGGATGAGGAACTGAACATAGATGACCTGATACAGGATGCATTTTCACTTCCCATCAGGAAAATAAATCCAAAACGCATATGGCCGGCGAACAAATAATTAAAAAATGCTATAAGAGACTTGATTGAACCCTTTTGAAAGGAGCCATGAGCAGTTGTTTAATATGTACTCTCGGCTTGAGAGGAACTGACGATTGTGGACAGAACGGCTCTGTTAATGGGAAGTCCCTATTAGCAACCAGTCTGGATGAAGCAATAACTAACCCGTGTCCACTTATGGACACATATTAGAAAGCAGTTTTATGAACATGCAGGAAGCATTAATAGAGTCCGGGCTGATGGCTCGGACCAGGGTAGGGAAAGTAAAGAAGATAGATGGCTACAAAGAATTGACCGAAACCAGCCTGAATCTTATGGAATTAGAAGTCTCCATTGACAACTGGAAGTTATGGAGACTTTTGGAGGAAAAGCATATTCCACAGGATTGTTGTGTTATATGCGGGATTGGCGGGAAGTCAGAGTTCAAACACAAACAGAACGGTGTAAGCATCAATGGGAAAAAGAGTTCTAAAGTGTTATATAAGGCTCCCACATGGTTAATGGACATCGTGGGAAAATGCATGGTGTGTTTCACCTGCGGAAAGGGGATCGAATGCACGAAGACTTAGAGAAGACATTTGATAACAAGAACTTCGCCATATTCCTGGGAGAAAAGAGAAAAAAAGAATGGTTCCTGATATCGCTCGGATCCACCATAACATTATCCACAGTTAACAGGTATAAAAATGATTATGACATCAAACCATTATACTACTACTGCGGGATAGATGAGGTGTATGACGACGTTATCAAAATCAACAAAGATTTTAAAAAAGTCAAAACTGCCTATGATAAGCTATCTAAACTAATAGAGCAGGAGAAGCCCAGTGTAGATGAGGATTTCGAGATAAAAACCAGGTACGTAACAGTCAAACAATACCATGTAGAAGTGATGTATAATGAGAGTACTCTATACTATTCCACTCTCACTGGCGCATTAAAAGGATTATCAGACAGGATTATATTTCAGTCCCGTATAAAGTCCGTTGAAGATCTGCTTGAAGTGATAGCATCACTGAAACCATATATTCAAGAAATAATAACCGACATTAAAAACACGCAGGCAACACCTACTGTTCCTGAAGAGGTGAAAGCCACAAGGAAGAAAAGGAGGAAGCATGGAGAGAGTTCTAAAATGCAAAGTACTGCTGGCGAGCACCACTGAGGAGATCGAGAGGCAGTATAACAATTTCCTGGGAAATGATTTCTGTCCCGGCAATCACATAGAGACCACACATATTAGAAAGCAGGTGTGTATCAGATGGTCATCCTGTACGCCGAAGCCCACAGTACAAATATAAAAACAATCCGAGAATAAAGTTTCCTGTTATAATTGGTATAAGACAGATGCAGAAAATTTTTCTGCCCTGCAGGCTGTGAGGGAGTTTCCGGAGTGTAAAAAAGCAACGCAAGCGACGTTCTAAGCACCTTGCCGGAAACTCCTCCATGCAGGCCAACTTTTTAAATGGAGGATTATTATGTCTACAAAAATTCTTGTAGAGAGAGGAGGAAGAGACGGAAAACCCTTCCTCGTGATTTCCCACAGCTTTACACCAAAGGGTGGGGAGAAGGAAATTGTCAAAATCACGAAGATTTTTGACGAAGTTGAGATTGAAAGCTTCCTGTCGCGTGTGAGTATGGTAAAGGAGTTGTGGCAGGAGGCCCAGCGGGATTACGGAACGTTCCTGCATACCCGGGATCTTGCAAGAGAGGTCAATAGGGATAGGAATAGCGGGCATAAGTATATGATGCGGCGTGGCAAGACCGCCAGGGACAGGGCAAACAAGAAACTTCAGGAAAAGGTTGAAAAGGCGCCTGAGGTTGTGAGGAAGGGAGGAAAGAATGGTTAATGTTACAGTTCTCAAAAAAGGGCAGAATTGCGGAAATGGGTTGATAGAGGCTCATAAACTCACCGGTCCCAGGTTCTGCATGTGCACTAATAACTGGGGTAATGACAAGAACAGTATTCCCGAAGTGTGGATAATAATGGACAAAAAGTGCCCGAAGTGTGGTTCATACTTCTGGTGTGAACCTTCAGATACACTTCATCCTATTGATGAAAACTGGTCGGTGGAACCTGAGGTGAAGAGGCCTCAGGTGTATAAAATCAGAAGGGAATTTATCTCCCTCAAAAGATTGAAGGAGATAAACCAGGATACACTGGTGTATCCTGGATCAGATGTCAGCATGTTATACCGAATAAAGGGGAATGACGTTCTTGAGATGCAGAGACTCAAGGATGTCAATTGCTTTGAAGTGTATAATACTGAATCCTGGGTACTTGCCGCCCGGAATGGTGAGTATTGCAGTTGCGGGCGTCTTAAAGACGTTCATGACTTCAATTACAGGACAGGTAAGAGAGAAGCCGCATGCCCTGTGTGCGACTTCTACAATGATGACGTGGATTAACGTTTGTGATACTATACATTTTTGAAAGGAGATTTATGAAAAAGTTCTTAAGTCTTATGTTTTTGTTCATCCTCATATTATGTGGAGTAGTTTTTGCTGGAGAAGACTCTTATAGAGAGTGTATATCCGGTTGTACGTCGACAAGAAGCCAATGCATCTATTCCTGTAAAAGGGAAAATAAAAATGATGCCATAGGCCTTATGGCCTGTGAACTGGTATGTGACTCCATCTACCAGGATTGCAAGCAGGATTGCTGGAAATATAAAGACTACTGAAACAGGCAAAATTTGAGCGTTTAGATGGTCAAGCCATACCTTGGTATAGGCCAGACCCTCAAACGCTCAAATTTGACCAATTAGACACTCTACCGTAGCCTTTAACTCAGGTATCCTTACCCATATTTTTAGCTATCGGATTTTTTGACAGATTTCTCCCCCATATGGAGCTGAAGGAGAAATCGCGGTAACAGAAAAGAAGAAAAGGAAAGGAGAGCTATCACGCAGGTATATTAAGTTCCAGCCTCACCGCCCATGGGAATGGTGCTTGCGGCTATTGCCGGAGTATTATCCAGATGATCTATCAGTTTCTCAAGTTTGACTGCTCCCGCCACCTGCACGGGTATCATCCGCTCATACTGCAATCCCACACCTTCCTGCACGATACTTCCCTGGGCATCGGTTCCGATATTGTAAGCCGGAGCATAGCATTGTTCAAAGTACGCGGCTCCGATTGTTTCCTTGTCGCTGTCCCTGACCACGAGGAGCAGTCCTATGGGATTGTTGAACAGGTCGGAACCCAGGTTCATGAACAGGTTATCATATCCCGGAGGGATTATGACATTGTGCCTGTCAGCCGTGAAGTTATTCTCGAACATGGACTCGAACTGGCATTCTCCCACGTTGTCTCCGTAGTAGGCATAGAGATACCTGAGCAGGGACGCTCCGTTGTAGTAAACCCTTGCGAGCGTTATCTGTCCCACGGAATGCGAGCCTATGAAGTAACTTCTGTAGCTTCCGATTTCAAAGATACGCGCCAGGGCCTTGTTCTGCGCTATGGCAATTGTCTGGGTAATACCTATCGGCATCACCACATCACCTTTTGCAGATCCGCCGAAGTCCGTACCTATGTCAGACAGGAAAGGAGGTCCTGCCGCCATCTGCATGAACTGGGCGCTTGCGAATTTGCCCGCCTTCATCGGGTATTGAACATAATGTTCAAAAGGTTCTAAATCTGTTATTCTCATTAGAAGCCTCCAAACTTAAACGTTAATCATCACTGTTATCGTAAGGGCTGGCCACAGCGTTCCATTTTCAAGTGCCACCAGCGTATTCACAGGATTATTCACATCCTGGTAAATGTCTATCAGCCGGACATAATCAAATATGCGTCTCTCCTTCAAGAATGACGAACCACCCTTGATTATTGTAGCCAGCTTGTTCATGTAGCTCTGTGTCAGGGTTTCCCTTCCTGTGTGAGTTCCCAGCAGGGCCCTGAAATACTTCGCCTCATAATCCAAAGCTGTCTGCACCGAGTCCCACATATGCTTCTGATCAGACATATCTGTGGTTATGGCATTCCTGCTTGTGCAGGCTCCTCCTGGAGTATCCTGGATGATCCACCATACTCCTCCGCCGGCCGCTAAACCCATCTGATAGTCAGAGTACCTGTCGCTGGATCCCTTCACCGCCCGGATGCCTATAAGCTGCTGAGCATCAATGGGCTGGGAAGGAGACATTCTTGCCTTGATACCTGCGATACAGGCGCATCCGTAAAAACCTTCGACTTCCCTGTCTATTCCGCCAATCTGGATAACCAGTTTCTCGGGTTGGATGAACCTCACCTGGGTGGAGCCATACTCTGTCGCCAATGCCGCCAGGGTCTCCATAATCTCGGTGCTTGATGTTATGGCATCTCCGCGGGTATAGACAGCGCAGGGTTCTCCGTCCGCCTGCATGGAGGGCAGGTCAGTGATGGAGAAGAAGCCGTCGTCATTTGCCCCGTTGCCTGTGGGCAGGTCGCTGCCCCAGACCGTGACTGTATTACCCGTAACGGACTTGACCAGATATTTTTTGGAGTCCGAAGTGATCACCACATATATTTCCAGATCAAGATACTGATCCGGGTCGATCAGGTCAGTTATCCCGGCTTCTATCATTATCTGCTCGATATCGACATCTTCCTCGCTGAAGGTAATTTCATTCGTGTCCGTATTGGATCCTTCTCCTCCGCCCAGAAGGGTGGAAGGTTTATGCGTGGGTGTCGGCAGGTTTGCAAGGAGAACTCTCTCGTTTTTATGATCCACGTCACTCATGGTATTGGCATGGGCAGCGAAAATATCAATGACAGGTTTCTCCTGGGTTGCAAGAACGATAAGGTATTTGTCCTGGCCTTCCATATATTCTGCGATTGAAGCATACTCAGTCTCGGTGCCATTGGGCTCTGTCTCACTTATCTCTCCCACGCCGAGCCCGTAGATTTCCATGCCGGGAGCATTAATCATCTCCAGGTACATTCCAAGGCCAAGGGGATTATCCGGTGTCAGAGGCCCTAACTCAGCTTCGAGAACATCCATATCATCATATGCCAGGACACCTGAAAGATTGTCTTTCGTGACATCCAGCCTGAGAGCTGTATAAGTGATGTACATGTCGAACGATCCGAGCTTTGACGGCACTCCGGTGTTATCACGCACGATATCGTTCTTTATCCTGATGTAGTTCAGGGTGGCATTGACATACAGATCGGGAGATGGCCTTTCATCGGTTCCGTATTCCAGAAAGTTGGCGTACACATGCCATCCCGTGTATGTCATGGGCTCATTGACTTCGGAGTCAAGGACTATGACCGCATTTGTGAACGCATTTCCACCTACCGAGTAATCTTCCAGTTTCAGGACAGTTCCCAGTTTTGTCGTGCCGTTATACAGATCGTCTCCCGGGTTGATCGGCAGGGCATTCCCGAAATGCTTGGTGGCATATTTGTCCGTACTTGTTCCGAAAATAGTTCCAATTGCTGTGCCGCCCAACTCAACCGTGGATTCTATTCCCACAGCGGGAGTAAGTCCTGCAGGCTCTTCAATTTTCAGGAACTTGGCAGTGACTGCGGCAGCAATGTCTTCCGTGTAGAGAAAAGCTGCTGCAAGGTTAATAGCAGCAATCACATTATTCAGGGTAGTAGCTGCGGGTGTAAGGAGAACACTTATCTCGGGACCGCCGTTAATCCGGATATTGAGAGTTTCGTTCTGTGCAAAGACAGGAGGAGTCACTGCCAGGTCGAGGTCTCCCACAACCTTTGCAGTCGTCGCTACTCCCGCGTCTCCGAAATCGATACAGTCAAGACCACCGGCAAGATTTGTTGCAGCAAGCAGTTTCGGAAGGCCTGCTCCAACAGCTCCGGTTGCGAGTGTGGCATCCACGATTTCATCAACACCGTCTGTCAAGGCATTCAACCATCCCATTATAATGGTAGCATTTTCATAGTTTCCGGCAGTGACCTTAATGGTTATTTTACTGGCAGCGTATGTAGCTCCTGCCGGAGCTCCCTCGATGATTTCGATCTGGTAGTCATTTCCCTGCTTCCCGAATTTTTTATCATGGGCCACAACATCAATAAGAGGATCATCACTTCCATCCACTATGGATAGACTAGCTTTCTTCCCTGTCCGCAACTTTGGTGTAATCGTATCAGTATCATCAGTTACCGTGTAAAGGTAATGATCAAGGAGATTGTCCAGGTTCACGGGATCCGCAGCCTCGCCGAATACTACCTGTTTTCTGTTGCGGAGGCAACTCCTGTCCTGCCTCATCTCTTTCGGTCCGCCGCCCTGGACATAGAATGCCCGGATCTGGTCGGCTAGAGTATCAAAGTTCAGCATATCTGTCCCGGAGGCCTTATCAACAGGGAATGCTCCGAAGTTGATGATGTGCATAAACTGTTTGTACTTGTTGCCTCCCACCACTTTTGCTCCTGACTCGAGGCCGAACTTTGTATTGACTGTGCCGTCTCCTACTTCGATTGCAGCAGAGTCTCCAGTGGAGACAGTCCTGAGGTTGACGTAATCATCCACAAACTCCAGGGTGATACCGGATATCCTGGCATTGACATAACTCTCAATGTAGGACTGGCTTGTTGTTCCGGCCGGGAAAATGACCGTCTGAACCGATCCGTTATTTGCCTTCAGCTTCAGGGTCAATCCGTTGAGATCACTTCCGTCATAAACTATGTTTCCCTTTAACTTTGCAGGAGCAGTGAGCTTGGCCTTACTGTTCAACTGGACTCCCACTGCATCATACAGGTCCATGACCTCGTAGCAGGGTCCTATGAATATGGGCGGCAGTCCCGGCTGTATAGCTGGTGCGGGCGCAGGACTGTAAACCCTCTCTACTTTAACGCCACGTCTTTCAAGATATGCTGCCATTTTCGGCCCTCCTTACAATTAATGAATTGTCAAAGTTATTCTATCACAAGCTTTCCACAGAAGAAAGCTTTTTTAAATCAGCTTCATTTTATCATCTATATACAAACTTATCTGTTCGAGTTTATTATATTGCTCAGGGTCTGTTTTCTCCACCATAGTCTGGCTTACGCTTAACTGGAAGGGTGAGAAAATCTGTACCATTGTCCAGTCCGAGGGATTGGCTACTCTCAGTACTCCCGCAACATCCCTCTCCTCCGATATTATGAGCCTGTTGCTTATAGCATGAAGCCTGCCCCATCTTATGAGATTTTCCCGGAACATGGGAATTGCATTGAATATCAGCCATGCTATGTACTGGGCTTCCACTCCTTCCCTTGCAACCACGTTTATGAGCATTCCCGCGGGAGCCAGGTCGGCATGAATAAGACCGGGCCCGAACAAGTCAGAGTAAGCTCTCTGGTCCAATGATGTGCTTGCCCATGAACCTTGTGTTCTGGCGGTTACTATAATGGGACGCCGTTCAGTCTCATCCGCCTGATATGGTTTCTGGTCGGTGATAAGTATCTTTGAGGAGTTATTGTCTTCACTCCATTTGAATTCCTCTATGGCATTAAAAAGAGCCTGCAGGAGAACGATATAAGCCTTGGTGGCCCTGTAGAACCTATCCTCTCCGAATATTTCTTTTTTACGTAGGCTCATATCAGTCTGACAATGCCTTACCTAAAAGTAACCCTCCGGCTCCTGCAGCAGCGGGAAGAACCCATTTCTTCCCTGCCATCCTGCCTAATGCCCCACCGCCTCCGCGAAGTGCGAAGGGTAATGCTGCTCCAGCTCCCAAAGCCAGGGCAGGGAACACGGCCTGCAGACCGGGAGGAAGTCCTTTAACCCAGTCCAAGAACTTTGTTCCGTGTTCTCCGACTGCTTTCGTTATTCCCGGAAAAGCCTCAGCGGGTGATTTAGTCCCCCTGACAACATTACCCAATTCATCAAGTATCGATGCTTTGGGCATTGACGGCGGTACACTCAGTTGTGCCAGCTCTGCCTGTGCTGCGGGCTGCCATGGTCTTGGTCCTCCCAAAACCCAGCGTTTTTCTCCAGGCTTCATAGCTTCTTCAACACGTCCTAATATTCCCTTCTGCTGTGACCGGATCTTCTCCTCTAATGATTTTAATCCTGTGAGCTCCTCGAATTGAGCAGCTGGCATTGGACCTTTTGCTCTCAGCATCTCCAGAGGTTTCATCCTTTCAAGCAATCCCATTTGGGTTGCCCTCAAACTAGGAAGAATCGAGGATGCGCTTCCCAAGGCGGACTCAGTAAGTTGCCTGGCAAATATGCTTTTGAGAAACCCTCCAAGACCGGCTTCTTTCGACATCTCCCTGCTCACAGCAAGTATCTCATGTAGGGATTTGGGATTCCCGGCATTAATACCTGCAAGTTTATCCCTCATAGGAGTGAGCTGTATGTTTCGATAAGGAGTTTCCATCCTGTCTATAATCGACGGAAGAACCTGTTCTGTTAAATTCATAATACTCCTCCCGCACCGTAATTTATGTCCATGGGTACCATCAGGTTATTCGGTGGATCCATGTTTTCAAAAAAATCATCAGGAACAGGCAATCTGTACTCCACATCACCGTGTGGTATCTGAACAAGGTCAAATTCCTGCCTGATTAATGCCCTGTGTTTCTGCACATTCTTGACACTTCCTTCCACTACTTTCCAGCGGGTATTCTCACCCTCAATGATCACATCATTCTCTGTGATCAGATGAAGGTTTCCCAGTCTTCCTTTACCATGCTTCATCTGGTAACTTCCCAACTGGCTTCCCTTGGGAGCTGTGACTCCTGTCTCAACTATCTCAACAGGAAGAATTACAGGAGAGTGAAATCCGCCCACCCAGCTTGTATCATAACAGGTCTCACATCCGGACTTGATCCTGCGTTTTGTGTCCTTGTCCCAGCATTCAACGCAGCGCTGGCCAAATCTCCTGCGAGGATACAACACCACTTTCCTGGTATTGATATACAACTGCAGGTTGTAAATGCGGGCCATCTCCATTCCATAGGGATCCGGTGTCGCACTTAAAAATATGCCTGTGTCGGAGGGAAACTCCTCAGAGTCCTCTTCCTTAACAATTTTTATCCTGTAGTAATATACCTTGCTGCGGTCCATCAGGGAGACAGGATCGGTGTAAAGGTATTTGTCTTTCAAAGGCCCTATCACCTCTTCATACGGGCCATAAGGCGCTCCCGCCCTGAGCACATAAGTATCATACTCGAGGATGTCCTCAAATGTAGAGTCCACCGACCAGCTTATCTCCAGTGCCTTCAAGTTGGGAGCGCGAACCTTTATGTCTTTAATCGTCAGCATTTACATCATTCTTCCCATTCCTGCCAGGTTTATATCGGGAATGCTCTGCAGGTATTTCTGAACTTCCGGAGCCAGGTACTTCTGAGCTCCAGCTCCTATGGCTCCGCCTCCTGCGCCTCCTATGCCGATGCCGGCAAGGATATTTTTAAGCCTGCTGGGCGCCCGCATTATTCCCATCTGCTCCAGTATACCGCGAAGGCCCGGAGACCTGGTGCTGCGCAATCCTCCCAGGATTCCACCGAATGTTCCACCGGCAGCAGCGCCTATTCCGGCACCGCGTCCCATACCCGATAATGCCCCTGCACCTCTTCCGCCGAGACCCGCTGCAGTCTCTCTAACTCCCTTACCTGCAGTCTGCATGGCATTAAGCAAAGCCTGTACACCCTCATTCAACTTTCCACCGGCACCTGCTGCAGCTCTACCAATACCCTCACCGGAACTTGATAGATAAGCACCGAGCATATCAGAAAGTCTTCCTGCTCCTTTGAGTTTTTCCCCTGCAGGCATGGAAACAAAGGCTTTAAGCAATTGCTCTGCACTCGGAGCAAATCCGGGAGTGAATGCTACTTTCTCTACTGAAGATATCTTGGGCCACTTACCTTTAACAGGTACTAGACTTCCACCGTATGTTTCTCCAGGGAATGATAATCTGGTCTTTTCCAGAAGTTGTTTTAAATTCTGCTGTTTCATTTCTTCCAAATGCCTTTTCATTCCTCCAGTATGAAAACGGGTGGAATACTCTGTTTGGCTTTTTAAGGCTCGTGCACTGGATGGACCTCTTAGTTGTTTCTTTGTTGCCAATGTCCAGGGTGAACGGGTTGATTGAACATACTGCTCAACTTTGCGCTCAGGCATTGTTCCCTTGAGTTTACTTTTATATGTCTCAACTGCTTCTAATCCTTTTTTTGCCACGTCTCTCCAAGGTTTGGCACCTGTATAAGCTACTTCCTCAGCAGGATGAATTTGTGCTGCTTTTTCACTGAACAATGCCGCTTCCTTGTCGATACCGGTTATATTGACAAGTTCTGAAACAGCAATGATAGAGTCCATGGGAGTTTTTATATTCTCCACTTTTGCAGCAGCAAGTTTAAACAAAGATTCTGTGGGATGCTGCTGAGCTTCCTTCATAAGGAACGACCTGACTGCAATCTGCCTGCCCCAGTTGTCCATAAGCGACATCATCTGCCTGGTTGCATCAGGGACACCCTTCATGGGATCCATCGCAGCTTTCTTCTCCATGATGAGGTTTATTGCCTCATCGGATTTCAAGCCTTCTCCCAGGGCCTGGTTCAAGATTTCAAGATCATCAGTTTTAAGGTTATCGAGAGCTTCGGCTACTTTGACCATTTTCTCCTTCTCCACCACGTCCTTCTCATAGCGCGCCCTGATAAGATCATCAAGTTCTTTCATCATTTCTCACCTCCAAAAGTTTATCTCTATACGTACCAGCTGTTTTTGGAAGACTCACAGTCGGCACTTTTATTTTTCCCATAGCCTGGGTTATAGCCCTTGTGGAAGCCGTACTTAACATACTCCTGGTCCTTCCGAGCATGCCTTGAATATCCCTCATCATTCCGCTGGATGCCAGCACCCCGGGAAGGTTCCGGACACCACTCATAAGACGGTTCATAATCTCCGATATTGTCTCAGCCTGTTTGTCCATAATACATCTCGGGCAGCATCTGAGGAGCAGGTGCGGGAGACAGTGCACTGCCCAGCAGGGCACCTCCCGTAAGCCCTCCTCCTATTATCAGAGGCCATTTATATTTTCCAAGAGTTGGAGGTTTTGCCGCGGGAGTCAACGGAGATCCCTTCATGACTTCCTGCAACTGCTGCATGGTCTCCGGAGAACCTCCCGCTGCATGAGACTTCAGAGCGGCACCATACGCCCCTTTATAGCCTTTCTGTACTCCGGCCAGGGTATCCTGTATGCTTTTCTGCTGTGCCCTTATAGCATTCTGCAAGTCTACAGCCCTTGCCCTCACAAACCCTGGAGCCATTCCGGGCATTCCCTTCATGGCCTGCCCCAGGACCTGCTGCTGTTCCAGCATCTGCTTCAGGGTCTGCTGCTGCATCTGCAGCTTTGGCGCCGCCTCGCTTAATGCGAGCTTCAAGGCATCAATGCCGGACAGTGCGGCACGTTCAAACATGGGTGCAGCCGTTCCTTTAAAGCCCATCCTGTATAACATTTCAGGAACAAAAGCCCTCTTCTCCATCTTTCCCTGGAGCTCGTCCTTCAAGTTCTTGTAGTCAAGCAAGTTCATTGCTTATGCGCCTTCCTCTTCCCAGTAAAACATCTCGTATCTGCCTTTATCACCATTAAAATAAACGGTCTCTATATCACCCTGAGGAATGCCTGTGGTATTAACGAATTCGCACATTGCGACTTCCTCTTTTCCCTGGTGATCCTTTCCGCCTTCCTTGGCGTACCTTGTCACTTTCCATTTAAGTATTTTCGCCATAATTACCTCGTAGGCTGAACTTCCTCATAAAGATTGTATAGGTAAGTATCTGTAAGCGGGGTCTCAACTCCGGAGCCCCAGATTGAGTTCAAATTTGCAGCATGCTTGAACTTCAGTTTCTGTTGTTCATACAACTGCCTCCAGTATTTCGACTGAGAGGCTACAAGCCTGCCTTTATCAGCAGGACTCTGTGACACACTTCCATCCGAATAGGATAGCATGTTACGGTTGTCTACTATAGCCACAGAGTCTAATATATTTGCAATCGTTCCATACATCAGGATGGACAGGCTGGGAAAATTATCCACGCTATATATTGATAAGGGTGGAGGAGTGACATTGAAATCATCCACTGCCATGAGTATGCACAATTTTATTGTCTGGGGAGATGTCTCAATATCATTGAGCAGCCGGTTCAAAACAGGATAATCACGTATAAATACCCTGACCAGGTGCTCCAGTTTGTTAATGTCCAGCTGTGTATCATTTGCCATTTATTTTCTTTCCGCGTTTCCTTTTGGTTACCTTGGACTTGTTTCTCCGGGTAACTACCGCTATCTGCCTGGGCTTGAAGTTCAACATCGGAGGAGAACAGTCAAACATTGGCTGCAGCATCGAGAGATGCTTCTCCTCGACATCCAGCGACCTTCCCGGGGCAATAGTTCCCGAGGCAGTCTGCACAGGCATGGTGAACCAGTTATATACCTTCTTCTTCATCTACTTCCATCAATTTCGTGATCAGAACAGCTTTCGTGTCCTTCGGATCAATACTGATCCCTTTACCTTTGCATAATTCGATGAGCTCATCCTTCTTCATTGCGACGAGGTTTTCCTCAGCCTCTAAAGGCTCGGGCTCTTCAGCACCATCTGCAGGTTCATATGCAGAAGGATATCTCTGGTCTTCCGATGTCTCCATGTCCACAACATACAGGAGTTTACACACTCCGATTTTCGCCCATTCGTCAATCATTTCTTTGTTCAGGCCATAGGTTTTATCAGATATCGTAGCACCTCTTCCCGGGCGGATGTGCAGACCTGCAACATTCAGAGTGCGTATAGGTCTCTTAGAAGCCCCGCCGATACGCCTCTTTCTCGATCTGGTTTTATGGGCTGTGTTTTTCAAGATATACATAAAAACCTCTCAAACATTAAGAGAGGTAAGGGAGAGCAAACTCTCCCTTACCAAATCCCGGCAGCAGATTAATAGGTTACCACCTTCGGGCTGACATAGCCTTCGAGTGCCCTTGCATTCTGCTTCATGATCTCATCCTCGGCCTTGGGGACCTTGACTTCATATCCGGTATCAGTCAGGGTAGGAGTAACCGAGCCGCTGTAAAGCTCAAGCTTCTTGGCGGACTCGAGGTTACCGAATCCCATTCCGATAAATTCCCAGGACCACATGACAACCCTGTCGCCTTCTTTCTTGATGTAGAATTTCGGGCGCTGGAGTTCATAGAAATACCCGAAGAACTCGGGATCCGTGAACCCGTAAAGGTTACCCGGTCTGAGAATGGATGTTTTGTTGGTCCTTACATACCGTCTGCCCACGAGAGTCTGCGCCTTGAACTGACCGAATGCCGTCTGTTCAACAACGTTGAAGCCGACATCTTCGATTGTCCAGACATTGAGATCCTCCATATCGAACTCGGAAACGAGAACGACAGCAGCTCTCAGTCTCTCGCCGTCCTCGCCGGGAAATCTCTTGTAGAGAGCGGCGAAGTCGGGTTTCTGAAGAGTATGGACAATAAAGTCATCTGCAGTGTGCTGCCTGGCAAGTTCGCTCTTCACAACACTCTTTTCAATGACATTGCCCAGACCTATTTCAGTCTTGTTGAGTTTGGTGTATGCACTTCCATTGGCCAGATACTGCATCATCTGAATACCGGTTTCAAGATGGATCAGGGCCTCTCTGTCCTCGATTGTCTCGATATCACGCGGGAGCCTGTTCTGGATCCAGTTGGTGATAGGATAACGGTAGGCCATGATTTCACCCTCGGTTTTCTCATGATGCTGGGTTTCAATTTTGAAGAAAGGAATGACAAATCTCTGCCCATAGATGATTTCCGACCTGGCATTGCCCCTGAGGGTGCATGCCATGGCGTAAGACAGGGGCTCAATATCCTCTACTCTTACCAGGGTATCGTAATACTGTGACCTGTCGCATTCTTCGGGAGTGATCCCTTTCGGAGGCATTACCTGTCTCCAGAATCCTTCCTCGTCGATATACTGTCTCAATGGCCTCTGAACTGCCGCGGCAATCTTGCGATGCCCGTCCGGCTCATCCAGAGTCTCAAGAAACGCCTTGTTATAAACAGGAGCGGGTACGTTATTTTCCATTATACACCTTCCTTAAAATGCCACGCATTTTGCGCGCAGTTTGTCGTTGTTGTCTACGGGCGCCTTGGTCACGTAGCCCACTTTTAAATCATTAGCATGCAACCTGTTTTTTAACCCTGCTTTTTCCATGGCCTGGATTGTAACATTGCCTACGACAAGTTCGTCGCCGACTGCGTACGTTCCAGCTCCGTCAAAAAGCAAGGTATCCACTTCAAATCCGCCAGAATAGATCAAATCTATCCTGCCAAGGACTTGAGTGTCTGATCTTCCTGCACCTGTAATGCACATCCAGCAAGGATCGGCATTCGCCTGCTGGTCCGCAACCACATCCAGCGCTCTCTCTACTGTCTCTCCGTCAGAACTCCATTTGAACCATTCGCCATCGACAATAGGGTTTGCACCGGTAGGATCGAGAAGAGTTGTGTCATTCAATGGTGCCGGAAGGATGTCAGAGTCAACCAGCTTCGTTCTCACGACAGCGTTGTTGACCTTTAACAGCGTAATTGTAATCGCCATTGTTAAATCCTCCGTTAAAAGTTACTGTTTGAATAAGACCCTGTTCAATTCGTTCCATTTATTGTCTCCGCCATCAGGGTTTGTTCCGAGACTGCCGAGACTTATATTTGGAACGCCAAGGTCAGCTGCTTTTTCGATAACATCAAGATCTTCACCTGCTGAAGACAGGTCCTTGATGATATCTTCACGGGACTTACCATCTGAGATGCCTTTCTGCTCCAAAGTCTGTGCGATTTTAGCAATACGCTTATCCCGCTCGTAAGAAGCAATCTTCTCATCACGATCCCGGATGACCTGCACCAGGTCGCGGATCGTACCAGGCACTCTGGATAGTACTAACCGTTCTTCAGCGCTTAGCTTTTCCATAAGCTACCCTCCATTAAGTTTTTGTTGCCGTTTTGATACTGTCCAGAATTTTCTGAACAGCGGCACCCTTTATCTGGCCAGTCTGTGCACCGTCTACAGCGCTCTGGCTTGACGCTCCAGCAGCCTGGATTTTGTCCGTAACTGCCGAGATTGCATCCTGTTTTGTTCCCGATACTGCACTCAGTTTCTGCATGATCTGGTTCTGAATTTCCGTTCTTCCCTGATCTGTATTTCCTATATCACTGCCTGAAACCGAGGCCAGTTTGGTCTGGAAAACCGAGGTGTCGATAGGATTTTCAACTCCTACAATAAACTCCACTGCGGAAGCCAGTTTCTCTGCATTGGCAATTTTATCACCGGCAGGGACATCTCCCGCAGGAGCTGCCTGGCCTGCTATCTTCTCCAGGCTTCCTCCCGTCTGACGCTGCTTGGCCTCCTTAATGACACCATCAATTATACTTTGCATATCCATTTTATGCTCCTTGATTTAAGTAGTACGGATATTGATACTGCAGCTCCGGCCTCTTTTTAAGCAGGAACGGCAAAGACATACCTCCAAGTAAAGCAGACCCGACAAGCGCTCCCTTGCCAAGTCTCTGTGTGAGCGCCTGCATCTGGCGCCTTTTCATTATATTTGAATAGAGCTCCATCATAGGCATGAGTTTAGACATCACACCTTTCTGAAGTCTGATTGATTCCGCAAGTTCAGGCTGATTGGCAGCCATTACACGTATCTTCTCGAATTCCGGGCTCTCCCAGAATTGTTTAAAAAATGCCTTTTTCGTAAAGGGAGGCACATACCCTGTTCTTAAAATCTGCAGTTGATCCTGCATATTCATAATCTTCACTCCGGAACAAGTGAGCCGGCTAAAAAATAGCCAGCTCACCTATTCAGTTCCGAACGTAACGAGCAATTAATTAATTACACGTTCTGAATTTTGGTCAGCACACTCACGAGGTTCGGCGCCTGAGCCTGGGCTCCTTCAGCTTCAGCCTGTGCAGCGGCAATTTTCTCTATCTCGTTCCAGAGAGCATGCGCAGCAACTCTGCCGTTGAAGTCCCACTGGGCCAGCTTGGCCATGGCTTCCTTCTCAACATCGGTCATCTCGCCTTCAGATGCCGCAGTGCCCATCTCATTGAGAGCGTTGGCAAGCTCTTCCTCTGTGGTTCCTTCCACAAGGGCCTGGAGCTGATCTTCGCTCAACTTTGAAATGTCCTGTCCGCCTGCAGACGCGATTTTGTCGAGTGCCTGAAGCTTCAGGGTGACAATGTCATCCTGTGTGGTCTGCTGGGTCTGTGCCGCGGTTTTCGTGGCTCCGAATGTTCCGTAAATCTGACTCAGAAAATCACTGGGTTTGTTTGGATCCATTTTACTTCTCCTTCAATACAAAAACGTTACGTTGTTATGATTTCATCATCAGGTTCTGTGAAACGCCTTTTAAGGTGCGCTTCTATCTGACGGGCCTGCAGGCTATAAACCTGCTATATACTTAAGAAGCCCTGCCGCGGTAGATCCCGTTATAATGGGATGTGCTGCAGCAAAACGCTCCAGAAGTCCGAGTGGTATTCCTTCTTCCTCCTGCCCTTTCAGGTAAGAGGAGTAAAGATACATCAAAGGGTACATAGAACCAAGAAGCAGTAACTCTCTCGGGCTGACAGCCGATGTTTTCTCAATATTCTCTATTCCTACGTCAGGCCCGAAAATATTGCGAACTGCCTCCAACTCATTAATTGTAACTGTTCTTATAAAATCTGGCAAGCTTTTTACTAAACTTTCTCTGTAACCGTTGTACAGCGAGGATATTTTATCCAGCATAGCATTTGCCACCTTTTTTGGCTGCCTGGCAGATTCTGTATTTGAGGTATGCATCACGCGGCGGGTAATCAGTGGATGGAATGCACTTCTTTTATCCATATATGAAAAAAGCATGGATTTTAAAGTTTCATCTATATTGCCAATATCCAGTGGAAAGGGAGTTACAGAATTTACAGGTCTGAACGTAGTGTTCATGGATCTGAGAGTATCCGCGAGATTTCCCATGCCGAGACTGTTCAGTGCAGAGTGCTGGAACTCCTGAGGTTTCAGGACTATTCCGAGCGGCGCTGTGGTTGCAGCCAGGGAATGAATATGGTTCTTAAGTATTCCCTCATCAAGATCAGGTTCCGTCATGGTCAGGAGATTTATCCCGGGAGCAATCTCCCGCTTGATAATCCCTGCATCAGGTTCCGCATCGGGAATTTTCGGTATTATATCTGCGGGGAGTTCCAGGGACTCGGCAACTTTCTGTATCGGGAATATCTCGGCCAGTTCGGAAGAGAATGGAAATCTTTTTATGCAGGATGCCTGCTTTGCCATTCCCAGGCAGGACTCTCCATTGGTTATCGAGCATGTCCTGCATATGGCGTTTATCTGGATAGAGGCCACTTTCTGCATGGATACAGCTACTATATCTGCTCTTACACTCACTTCTGAGAAGTCAAAAAATTCAGGATAGTCATTTATTGCATATACTTGCCTGCCATCAGGATAAATTTTGTTCATATCCAGTTTGAGATGTACACAATAATCCATGCGTGTTTTTGCTTCGTTACCGCATATACTACAAATATCTTTTGGAACATGACATCCTATACTCCAGGTTGTCAGAATATCATTGTCAAGCTTGCTGAGAAGCTCATAAGCACCCTCTTCCCTTGCACGCTGCCTGCTTATCTGAGCGACAAGTTCCACCCGGTGCATCTTGTGGTTATAGTGAACAAATATAGGCTTTCCAAGACTGTGGGTTACATCCTTGTTTTTGTGGAACCGGTATATGTTTGCATTCAGCAGGGTGCGATAGCCATATTTCCCTTCCTGCAGCAGGCCCGCTTCCGGCCAGAAGTCACCGTTTGCATTCGGACCCCAGTATTCTCCGGCGCCCAGGGCGGTAATGAGGACATAGACAAAAGCAGGGTCAGGTCTGAGAACGGATATCCAGTGCTTTATTTCAGGTGAGATTTCTGCTGCATGTTTCAGCATCCCATTGGGACGTATCAGTTGAATATTGGGATTTCCATTCTTATCAAAGGACTCGAATGTACAGCGTTTTGGTATCATTAATCTTCTATGCCCATACCTTTTAACGGCTTGGAAAAGGTTTCCCGCAATGTTCTCGGGAGATGACCTCTCAATCCTGCAAGGGCAGTACTTGCTTCTATTAACTCTCTTGCAGACCTGGGATCAATTCCCACATCTCTGTACTGCAGGGCTTTTCGCATCCATGATCCGGACACGAGCGGATCTGCCGCCATTAACGGGCTGAACCTCTGAAGGGTATTAAAATAAGTCTCGACATCTTTCTTGGGATACTTGACAAGGTCCGGGTTCTGTTCCATCATTGACTGCATATGTATGGGCTTTGACAATACATCAGTGATCTTCTCTACTCCGCCAGCTGCGATAGTCCCGCCCGCTGTAAGCCCTGCTCCAAGTCCCAGCCATTTTGCAGCCCTTCTCAGGGTTGAGTCAGGTTTCTTTTCAAACAGTTTCTGCAGGTGGGTTAATCCCTTCAAGCCTGTCTCAGCTACACCAACCCCTGTCTCAATACCGCTTCTACGACCTTTGCTTGTAACAGCCTTCAAAACCTCTGTCAATTGTTCTGGTGTCATCAGTATATTCCCATTTGCGGCGGATACATCATTTGAGAAGGAGCTTGCGACCTCATCTCCTTCAATTTCTCCGCCAAGGTTTTTCCGCCAAAATATGTGAGCAATCCACCGCCGCCCCAGGCAACGGGATGCCTTATCATTGACTTTGTCATCCTTTCCAGTATATCCTGCAGGCCATGGTATCCCTTCTTGAGACCCCATGTCGCGACACGCGGATACATGGGATACACCAGGTCCGCAGACTTCTCCATGTCTATGCCGGTAAGCATGTTGTGAGCCCTGTTAAGGGCTAATGCTATCTTCAGATCCACTTGACCTCTTTATTCACCTGGTCAAAATACTTCCCGGCCAGGTAAAGAGCAGCTCTTGCATCTATATAATTCTGGGCGGTCTTCTCAAGGTTTTTGAACTTCACTACGAAAGGATGATCCGTGTTGATGGGCTTGAAACTTGGAACTTTGCCGGCCATCTTCAGAATACCGAGATTAGCTGCCTTCTTTGAAAGTTCCTTTGCGGCAAACTGTATAACTTCCTTGTTTTCAGATGCCTGATTGCATGCCTGTATAATATCCTCGAACGTGGTGTTGTCTCCCTTCAGGAGCTGGACTCCTTCTTCAACAAACGAGTCACAGGCTTTTTTAAAGAAGTGTTCTTTCCCTCCGCAGTCATCCTCGAAGTATTCCTTTGCATGTTTCAGCTGGTACCACATTCTCTGTAGTTTCTTATCATCATGACTTTCTTCAGCCTCTGCTGTTTTTTCCAGTGGTGCGATATTAATGATTTCAGATCCCGGGAAGTATTTGTCATCAGAGACATCAATAGACGCAGTTTTCTCCACGGGAGAACTGATCATCTTTGAGTCCGCCACCGGAAATTCTATAATCCTCTGCCTGCCTCCGTCAAAGATATTGAGGAAGGTTATCCTGTTGGCCATCTGGCATACCCTGTCAATCTGGTTACTGTTCAGATTATTGTTCTGCGCTATCTTGGATATGGTAGTGCTCATATCCGTCCCGCTTCGAAGGTATGCGTCAGATGCTTCACGCGCCCATCCTCGCAGACATTCCGGGGTTGTCTGATTTACTTTACTTGTAATAAGTTGGTCTACTGCATTCATGGTACACCTCTTGCTTATTATAGTAGCTTAACAATCAATCAGTTGTCAAATTTATTCTATCAGTTAAATTTCAGGATTTCCAGCTTTTCATATTTTAGGGAAATATTTCACTTAAAAATGGATATAAGTATAGTGTAAGAGAAACAATTTAAAGGAGGTGAGTGATGTTTAAAAATAAATTTTTCGACGTAAAAGATTACGTCGAGATAGGAGCGGCCACAGTTGTGGCCGCAGGCATAACCGCACTCATTTATGAGTGCGGACCCAGCCTTTACGGCTGGATCCGGGGGTTTTTGAGACGTAATACAGTCTCATAAAAACCCCGGTTCGATAGGGCATAAAGGCCTAACAGGCCCTCTCCCTATCGGAAGGAAGGTGCATTGGCGCACTTTCCTTTAGCTATCAAAAAACCTCTTGACATCTGTATATACATTGTCAATAATAACCTGAGAAGGAGATTGACGATGTTAGAGATGTTAAATTCTAAAATTCAACTTGCCGGATATGTCAGGTTCATGCACAGTATCCCACAAAGATGTCTGAAATTTGAACTGCAGAAATATCCTCATGGCCTGGGCTGTGATGAGGCGGGCAGCGGTCCGATTGCCGGGCCCGTAGCTGCAGCAGTGGTTTTAATACGTAATGGAGAAGTATCCGGAGTAACAGACTCAAAGAAGTTATCGCCATTCAAAAGAGAGTCATTATGTGTTGAGATCATGAAGTTCTCCGTATGGGGCTTTGGTATGTGCTTTTTAGTTGATGAGCTTGGAATTGAGACAGCCAGACAGCATGCAATACATGCGGCATTATCAAATTTCAAACATGCACTTTTCTGCGCTGTCTATCCATACTTCACCCGTAATCCCTCACCCGAAGTGGTATTGAATGTAGCCTCCAGTTTATATAAAGATTATTGTCCCATCCTGCAGATTGATGGCGACAGGGACATACCGGGTATTGACTGGAAACATGAACTCATTGTAAAAGGAGATGAAAAGATATATGCTATAGGTGCTGCATCCATTATTGCCAAGACGATAAGGGACAAGTACATGGATGACATGGACAGAGCGTATCCCGGTTATGGCTTTGCAAAGCACAAAGGTTATGGAACTAAGGAGCATATCGAGAAGATTAAAGAACTGGGACCTTGTCCCATACACCGTAAAACTTTCGCCAAGGTGAAAGAGTATGTCACGGAAGAAGGTTGACACTAAAATTTATTGTGACAGACTTAAAGCAACTGTATTTAACAGTGAGTGCATAGCCAGGTATACGAACGATACAGCCAAGAAGATGAAAGGATCACCCTGTTACAGATGCAGAGCTGGTGAGAGACGCAGGGATGATCTGGGAGACAGCTTTTTTGCAAAGGAAAAGATCACTTAAGAAAAACTACAGGTTCATAGAGAAGGCATGTCTTGCCATTCCCTATAATTCCCTTCCGATAACAGAGGCGCACATCGCCAGGACAGCCAAGTGCAGGACGGAACGTGCCTGGATAATATTAATGAAACTTACCCTGGATGGAACACTTGACAGCACCGAAGGTATTTACTTTTACAATAAGAGGCCAGGCTTCAGGCAATACTGGCATGGCCACATGACGCTCAGGGTTCTGTTATACCACCTGCTGATAGAATATGCCTGGGCACGCAATTATGAGAACAGGAGATTTATAGATGATGAACTCCTGAATTTTATCTATGGATACCTGGGAGTTTGCGAGGCAAATTTCAAGACGGCCATAAACCGGATTTACAGGATCGCCAGATTTGACAAGCAATTGCCATTGTCCCGGGAATTTCAGACCAGACTTAAAAAATATTTCAAAAAATGGGAAATGGCAAAACGAGGCGGACGAGTTAAAAATAAATGGTGGGATTACATGGCATCCGCAAAACACCTTGAGATTCTGAAAAGCAAACCTTGACAGGAAATCCTGCAGGCATATATAATTGAACCATGGCAGCTCCAAAGGTAATATCCGCAGAAGCTATAAGTTCCACTGAAGTGAAGGTGACGTTTGATCAGCCTATGCTGAAGGATGCCGAACTCACAAAGACTACCAATTATATATTTACGCAAAAGTTTGGAGATGTAACTATAACTGCATCCTCTGTTGTACCTGAAGATATACCCGAGCCTGCATATGCCACAGTTATCACGGACACACAGCGTGCCATTGAGCAATACGAAGTGGAAATATCCAATGTGAAAAACGCCGGTAGTGAAGATATAAACACAGATTATGACACTGCCAGTTTCCTGGGTTATGGAATTGCAGCGGACATACGAGGATACTACCTGCTCCAGGATAGCGAGGTATACTTTGGGGAGAGCCTGTCTCCCGATGTATTATGGGTAGATGAGAACAGGTTGAGAGCGGAAGTTCCGGAAGGCTCGGGAACAGTTGATATAAAAGTTGTTGGACCTCCTCCCTACAGTAAGGAGGGCGTGTATAAGGATGGTTGGATATACCTGTAAATAATCCACATAAATTGTGCGAGATTTTTCGGGAAGAAATTCCCGGACGCAACAATCGAAGATGCGGATGAACTCCGCGTCGTTATAACAGAGTTCAGGGACTCAGAAGAGTTCATTGAACTCCGCCTTCTAAAGAAGGGAGAAGAGTTGGGCAATATCCGCATAGAGGGGTATTGACCAACAAAGAAAAGGCCTCGGTCTTTTCTTTAACTATCAAACTTCACAATTGGCAGGTCTTTCTTATGCATCACCCCTCTGTGGTCTGAAGATATCCGGTCTTGGCTGAAGAATGCTCATCGCCAGAAAGCAATAAAGCATGGAGTGGAATACATCATCCGGTCTTTTGGGATGATGCGTGTAAGTCATGCGGTCTCTCTTTTCATCAAACTCACTGACTATATTCAGGACATCCTGCCCGAACTCAGGATGAAATTCTTCCGCCCTTGGCAATTCAATCAGATTTCCATCTATCAATTTACGCATGAACAGGCTCATTATCTGGCTTCTGTCCATCTGCCACCAGTGGCCTGTACTGTCCCATTCTATGAGAGCCTTCTGCTTGTTGTACCGGTATTTCTGAATCCTGTCAGGACCGAATGTGCGTATGAGCCTATCATTGGATGCAAACCCGAAGCCTTCATCAGCTCCCACTATTTTTACATTGTACTGTTTCAGGGTTTCTATGATCTGGGGAAGTTGCCTCTCGGGATCCACATCTTCACCGGTAAACCTGTGAATATAAAAAATATTAAACTTGTTCTTCCCGCAATAACCTCCCAGGGTGAGCACGGTAAAGCAGCGAATTCCACTATTCCCTTGTATAGCTATACAGCCATTCCTCTCTGTTATGAAAAATCCAGAGGGCACTGAAAAACAATAGCATCTTCCTTTGTAATGCTTTGTCTGTATATTCCTTCTACTATTGAGTTCTATCATTCTTCCTGATGAAATTGATACAACCCATCTATCTTTTCTATTTCCTGCAGCAGGAGATTTAAGACTTACCTTGGTACAAAGACCAATTTTAAGGCAGAGTTCTTGGACATCATCCGCAAGTCTCTTGGACGTTGTGTAGTAACCTCCATTATTTTTATACCTGGGGTCCCAGTAGCCATCTCCCTTCATAAGAGTTGAAAAAAGAAGTCGAAGCTGCCTGGAAGAAAGAGATAGAAAGGCACGAGGTATCTTTTTCTCATCACAAAATATTCCTGTGTGTTCTGCCAGCCATGTATAAAGCTGAATATCATGAACTTTCCAATTATAATCACCAGTCTTTGGATTAAAACACTCTTTGCACTTGAAAGGAAGCTGATTTAGGATAGCTCTAATTTCTTTGACCTCATCTGGATGCACAATTCTTTGTGTTATGCTAAAACTGCAAGGTGTCTTTTTATCCGGCCGTAGGCAAATACCTCCTTCTGATATAGCATAACCTACAAATCTAAGCCATAAATCCATAGGAATAACTTTTTTAGGCTTTTGAGTGGCAGACAGAAAACCATTTCTTCTGCTTACTGCTGGAAGTATAAAATTTTTCTGTTCTTTACCTTTCCATTTTCCTGTTCTATGAAAAAAAAGATTTCTGTTCTTCGAATTAAGGCTTTTGGCTTCGGATTTTTTCCATTGCCCTTTGATCTTGCTACGCCATAACATCCCATGATCCGGGGTAACAAGCATATCCTGATTTCTTCCTTTAAAACGCAACATATCTCCTTCATACTGGAATAATATTTTCTTTTGTGGTTTGACATAGGATATTTCTTCAGTATCAGGATCGAATTGGGCAATCAAATCGTCGTCTTTTATATCATCAATGAATTGAAATCCTCTATCTGTAAGTGTCCTGGTATCTTCTGAATAACAGCCCCAATCTATCCCCGCCGCTATGGGATGAATAGTGGAGTATCTCAGGAAATGCTTAAGGTTCCTCATGCCCTCATGAAAGCCCATGGTCATATCGGAAGCACAATTCGCAAGCAATTGATCTTTAGTAATGGGTTTGATACCAAGTTCGTAAGACAAGGCAAGAACGTTCCTGAAGAATTCCGACCTGGTATATCCTCCAGCACCCTCATATTTGGCCATCATTTCATCCCAGTGCAGATTGGGTGACATGAGCTGGGATACCCTGCGTCCCACAAACGGCAGCCTGGCGCTGGGTTCAGGGTTCATGGCCACCCACTTGCAGTCCGGATGCCTGGGAGTTATTTCTTTTCCGCACCTGGAGCATATGAGATGCTTCAGCCCGAGGTTCTTCTCACCCAGTATGTTCCACACCCTGGGAGTATGATGGTTGCATGGGACAAGCCATTCATTCTGTGTGGACTCTTCCCAGTAATACTGGGCAGGATTGTCCAGGGTTTTCGGGTTGCAGCAATATCTTCTGAGTTTATATGATGAACTGAACAGGCATTCCTCAAATGTGGGTATAAAGTCAATATTCAAGTCCTGGAACTCATCAAGGACAAGAAGGTCGGCGGGAATTCCACGAATACGCTCAGCGGTCTGATAAGTGGCCCTGAGTACAATCTCCGAGCCGTTCCTGAACTTCTTTGAAAGTATGGAGTCCCTGTGTGTTCCGCCTTTAATAGCATTCAGGGTCTGTGCGTAAGTACATGGCGCAGACAGCCTGTCCCTGGAGAACTTCTCTACCTGCATGTAAGTGGGTCCACCGAAAAGTGTCCTGAACCCTGGGATGAAAGTAGATAAGGTTAAAGCTATGTTACCCAAAGTTGTACTGTTATGTGTAAAAATGCCATCTAATACAAGGCTGCCCTCCTCAGTCTCAAGATTAAAGACTTCGTGTATTCCCGCAGGTTTAATCTCGCGGACCTTATCCCAATAGATGCTGTATCCAGCTTGTGCCCTGAGTTCTTTCACTTTGAGAGGATCAGCTCCAAGTTCAAGCAGGGCTTCAAGATATTTTTCGAAGTTTCTCCATGTGGGCGAGTAACTGGGAGTTCGTCTTATCCCGAGGTTCTTTAAAGAGTTCCCGCGTTTATGTAAAAAACGCATATTTTCTACTGTAAGATGAAATTCTTTTGGTACTACATCCCTATTGGAATTTGATGGCCAATCCGGTGGCTCTGGTACATCTTTTCCGAAAACTCCTATTTCGGAGAGAAAGATTTTTACACTCTCCCGGCCTTCAATACGCAAGCTATAGGCAAGTTTGGGAGTGCCCTTATATAACGGCGGTTTAAAGTGGCGTAAAGTAGACACTATCCCAAATTTGAGAAGTAGTGACTGTAACTGTCTGAGTAAATACTTGGATATGGAGCAATAAGATATCTCATAACAATGCTTTCGTAACTTGTTTGTACCATCAGTGGACCATAATCTGTTTAAGAACAGGGACAATGAATTCTTGGGAAGCTGAAAAACCCAGTCAGGTATAAATTGAGTACCGGAGCGTTTACCCCACAGACCATCAGCCTTGAGCCATTTAGTTATCTCATTATATTTGTATTCATATCTTCCTAACCGTTCGCAAGCCTTATTCATTCTAATACTGATAGCATCGGTATTTTTCTTATCATGGGTTGTATAATGAATATCCAGTTTATCCAGTATGGAACGGAACTCTTTAAGAGTAACAGGATTAGCTGAAGTGAAACTTATATCCGGCCCGGGAGTACCCTCTCCTATCATATAAGCTGTAAAGATAATACGATCTTTCGGCACTGATAGATCTCCGAAAGCAACCAGGTTCCTGGGAACGGCGATTCTGTCTCCTTCTCTTAAATTTCTGGAAATCTCCCATTTTCCAAATTTTCTATAAGGATGCAGTCCCGTAACAATATTCTCAAAACCCATTCGAGTTTTGAGGTTATAGCACTCCTTTTTCCCGTTTGAGTATATTCTCGTAACTGTAGTTATCACACTTTTCCCAGTGCTGGTATTTAGTGCCCATATCCTATCGCCTGTTCGGATCTTATTGATTTTTTGCAGAGACCCGTCTGCCATGGTAACAAGTGAGGAGCCTATGGCACATTTGTCAATCTGCCGCGCGCCTATTATAAACTCCCTGGAGTAATTGTTATCATAAGTTGGTATCCAGTACTCCCTGCCCTTAAAACTAAAAGGTGATACTCCATCCTTTGATTTGGAATCCGGAAGCTTGAATATACCCTTTACAATCTCAGACGGAAGGAGATTAATATCCTTCAGGTTCTCCTCGGTCTCCAGGCTGGCAGCATTTATCACTGACATGAATCACTCTGTGTAACTGTCACATATAGTCTTTTCAGTTACCGGTTTATTATACAACTCACAGGAACCGAATTCCTCCTGAGGTCCATAATGACATATAGCACAGGACTCATCGGATCCCGAGAGTATACTTCGAAAGTTTGGAGGTCCTGAAACTTTAGGAGATACCTCCGGAGGTTTCCATTTGTCCAGTTCCCGCATGTAGAACTTATATGTGGATAAAGGATCCTTCATCATGATTGAAGCATATCAGAGGTGTATGGACATTTCAAGACTGATTTTGATATAAGAGAACTGATCAAACTTGTGACAACTCCGTCAGCTAAAGCAGACGGCTTCTTGCTTGAAGCAAAGGCTGTGTCCCAGCCTGAGAATATTTAGAGAGGCATT